>VFQR01000054.1_pt1 | contig 319446 bp, 279 predicted proteins | sample 3512321 | NCBI WGS metagenome assembly VFQR01 (sample SAMN10412374, study PRJNA504923) | tailings metagenome | isolation source: Relicate 3 Philex TSF1 revegetated site | place: Philippines: Tuba, Benguet | collected 2017-08-29 | reverse complement strand
GCACCGGGTTCAGCACGATGTAGCGCTGCAGTTCGGTGAGGTAGGCGTCCTTGTCCACCAGGATGGCCTTGTAGCGACCCTGCAACACATGCCCTACCCGGCCGTGCCGGCGATTGAAGCTCTGCGAGTAGGTGCCGTTGACCTCGCGCATCCCGCGCGAAAGCGTCGGCTGCTCGGTCTCGACCAGCAGGTGGTAGTGGTTGTCCATCAGGCAATACGCCCAGAGGATCCAGTCGAAGCGACCACACACCCGCGACAGGCCGTCCAGAAACCGCTGCCGATCCTCGTCATCCCAATAGATCCGCTCGCGCGCATTGCCCCGCGCCATCACGTGATAGCAGGCACCCGCGAACTCAATGCGCTGAGGACGAGACATGCGCCGACACTACGCCGGCGCATGTGGCAAAACAAGACCTGACCCCGGATTTCCCTGGATTCGCTGGATTTTCGAACTCAATGCGTTGAGGACGAGACATGCGCCGACATCACGCCGGCGCATGTGGCAAAACAAGACCTGACCCCGCATTTTCGCTGACCCCGCATTTTCGTGACCCCGCATTTTCGCTGACCCCGCATTTTCGCGGACTCCTCGGATTTACGGATTCTGCGTGACCCCGGATATTACGGACTTATCGAGAGCGCCGCCTGTGGCATTGCACAAGATATCGTCACTCGAACCCAAGAGTCCGTCTTTACCGAGTGAAACTGCACCGACAATCTCGCCACTCTTGACGAGGGGTTCGATGGCTCGCCCCCATCCATCCGTTAAAGCTTTTCCTGTCCTCAAGTACTGATCCTGACCCAAGAGAGCTTGGAATCCATCTTCTACCTTCAGCATTGACTGATGGTCAAGCGCAAAGGAATCCAAGGCCTGGCACATTAGATCCACTCGAGCTTTAGACCGGCCAAGCGCTACCGAATCCACGGAATGATCGCTCGCGCATGCCGAAAGCCCAAAAGCGGAGATCAATAGGATCTTTTTCAATAACTTATCACTCACCCGCACAGCACTGACTTCCGCCGCGCTGAAACTCGTCGTAGAGCGCGCCAAAGTCCGCCGGCTGAGGGCGCGGCGTACCCCACATTGCCCCCCCGGGGCGCGGATTTCTCAATCGATTTCCTCGATCGCTCTCAAACTGCTCTCTAGCGTAAATCGAGTCATGATGCGCCTCGGAGAAGAAGCCTTGATACCAGGGATCACTACTATGCATGCCTTCGTGGAAAAGTGTGAGGAACAACTCTTCCCACTCGTCTCTCGAGAAGCACTGCTTGTCGCAGTACCGCTGATTTACTGAAATGTTGCCCGAGACGTTCCACGCTCGGCCATACACATCCTCTGGCAAAGATGGGTCGCATTCCACACGGCCACGGGGAGCCAAGTCATTGAATGTGCGCTGCACCTGATCCCAAGCCCGCTGGACATCCTCCGCGGTTAGCCCGAAGAGATCGGAGAAACGCAGAGGCGCCCCACCAACATACCCAAAAGTACTAATCCCTCCCCCCAATCCAATCGGATCCGACTGCACGTACCGCCCAGTCCCCGGCTCATAATCCCGAAAGTAGTTGTAATGCCACCCAGTCGCAGAATCAAAATACTGCCCCGGATACCGCAAATTGAACTCCAGCGCCACCCCATCCCCATCCACATCCGATTCCGCCGGATTCTGACCAAACGCGCTGCCCTCCAGCGCCCAGCGCCACACCACCGCATTGCCCGCCGCCGGCCGGGTGATTACACGCGGGCTGCCGAGGTGGTCGGCGTGGATGTGCAGCCATTCGTTTGCATAGGGGGCGCCGCGCTGGGCATTGCCCTGGCGTAGCGCCACCGGCTGCCCGTCGAGCCAGACGATCAGCTGGCGGATGGCGAGGCTGCCGCCCTGGTTCTCGCCCTCGAACAGCAGCTGGCCGCCTTCGTCGTAGCCGAAGTGACGCGGCTCGTGCTGCATCCGGCGCCACTCGCGTTCGCCGCGGCCGTTGTAGAGGTTGGACTGGATCGGGCCCCAGAACGCGTCGGGAAGCGACTCGTAGCGATTGAAGCCCGAGTACTGGATCTGCAGATCACCGACCGCCGTGGTGTTGCCCGCGGCGCTGTAGCTGCGCGCCTCAGCGCCCACGGTCGACAGTCGATGGCTGTTCGCGGGGTAGCTGTAGGCCGCGCTGCCGTCCGGGCGGGCGTGACTGGTGCGGTTGCCAGTGGCGTCGTAGCCGAAGCTCTCCAGCGGGCTGGGCGCCGCGAGCTCGCCCAGGTCAGTCAGGCGATAGAGGTCGTCATAGCCGAACTCGATGTCTGCACTGCCCGTGCCCAGGCCCACCACATTGCCCACGGCATCCAAGGTGTAGTCATAGCTGAAGCCAGGGCTGCTCAGGGTGTCGATGCGGTAGTCGGCGTCCAGCGCGCGCTGCCAGACTGCGCCGCTGGCGTAGTCCAGACGCGTGGCCGGGCCGAAGGGCGCGTGCTGCACCTGGGTGATCAGCGGCTGCGGTTGGCTCGTGCCGGCGGGCTGCACGTCCACGGCATTGACGCGGCCGGCGATGTCGCGGCGATAGAGCACGCGATCGCCATTCGGGTAGGTCAGCGATTCGAGCTGATCGGCCTTGGTGTAGCTGTAGGCTAGGCTCCAGCTCAGTTCGAGGTCCGGCGCCATGTCTTTGACCGGGCTGCGGTGCTTGGCGATGACATTGCCGCGGCGGTCGTAGCAGTAGGTCAGCAGGCCCAGGCGGTCTTCGATCTGGCTCAAGCGGCCGACGGCGCTGCTGCCGGCACAGAGCTTCCCAGAGCCCGCACCGTCGTAGCGGTAGACGATCACTTCGTCGTCCTGGCTGTTGCTCTGCCGGGTCAGGCGATTGAGCGCGTCGTACTGCATCGTCACAGTGACACCGCGTGCGTCGGTCTGGGTGCGGCGGTTGCCGGCTTCGTCCACCGTGTAGCTGGTGATGCCGGTGTCCGGGCTGCTGAGCTGGGTCAGGTCGCCCAGGCCGCTGTAGGTGTAGACGGTCTCCAGGCCCTTGGGGTCGATGACCTTGGTCAGCCGGTCCTGCGCGTCGTAGCGGTAGCCGGTGCTGACGTTCAGGCCGCCGACGTCCTGCAGACTCTGCTGCAGGCGGTTCAGCGGGTCAAAGGTTTGCTCGCTGCGCACGCTCAATGGGTCGGTGCTGGCGGTGCTGTTGCCGTTGGCGTCGTACTCCGACACATAGGCGCGCAGCTGGGCATCGCGCTGCTCGCGCAGCTGGCCGAGCTGGTTGTAGACGCGCGAGAGCTGGCGCTTGACCGCGCCCTGCGGGTCGAAGGTGGTCTCGGCCGTGCGGTTGCCGGCGGGGTCCAGGGTGTAGTCGATGCGGTTGCCGAGCGCGTCGGTGACCGAGGTCAGACGATGGGCGTCGTCATAGCCGTAGACGAGGTAGCTGCCGTCCGCCTGGGTGATGCGGCTCACCAGGCCCGTCGGGTAGTAGGCGAAGGTGGTGGTGGCATCGTCGGCCGCGGTGGCGCCCTTGATCGTGCGGCTCAGCAGCCAGCCGCGCGGATGGTAGTTCAGCTCCGTGACCACGCCGTTGGCGTCGATCGCGCGCGTCAGCCGGCCGGCACGGTCGTAGCGGGCGTGGGTGGTGACCTGGCCGAGCGCATTGGTGACGGTGTGCAGGTCGCCGCGGCGATGACAGGGCCCCGTGGCCTGGGCGCAGCCGGATTCATCGGTGGCGGCGTGGTAGGCGTAGGAGGTGACATCGGCCACGTCAACACGCGGGCCATCGACCGACTTCAGCGCACCTACGATCGGGCAGGTCGAGCCCGGTGCGCTGGCGTCCGGCTCTTCGCAGTAGGCGTAGGTGGTCTGGCGCACGCCGAAGGGCGCATTGGCGGCGCTGCCGCACAGGGTGTAGGCCACGGCCGCAGGCACAGCCAGATCAACCTCGCAGCGCGCGGTGGTCTGGCCGCGGCCGTTGTAGGCGAAGCGGATCTCGCGGCCCGGCTCGGTGCGGGTCAGCATGCGGTTCAGCGTGTTGTCCCAGGTGCTGCTGTAGCTACGGGTGAGCGGCGTGGTGCCGCCATTGGCCGCCAGCGCCTCGGTGCGGCCGGTCTCGCGAAAGGTGTCGTGGGTGTAGTTGGTGCGCGTGCCACGCGCATCCACCGTGTAGTTGCGGCGGAAGGTGCTGAGGTTGACGTTGTGGGTGGTGGTGCCAGTGACGCTGCCGTCGGTGGCTTCCTCCACGCTGCTCAGCAGCTTGCGGAAAGGCCCGGTACTGAAGGTATACAGCCGGCTGCCGCCTTCGGGCTGGGTCACGCGCACCTGGCTGGCGCTGAGGTAGTTCAGGCTGACGCGATTGGCATTGCCGGCGTGCTGGCTCTGGGTGACGCGGCCGCGGCTGTCGTAGGTGTAGTCGGCGGTGCGGACGCCGTTTTCGTCGGTGATGCCAGTGAGGTGGTTGGGGAAGCGCTGCGCCGACTGCGCGGCGTCGCAGCCCGCCTCGGGCGCGCCGTTGTGCAGGCGGCAGTGGTGGGTGGGTTCGGCGTAGTGGTACTCGCGCGGCTGAAGGCTGTTCGCTGGCCGTTCCAACGCAGTCAGTCGCCCTGCGGTGTCCCAGCTGTACTGGACCCGCTCGCCGCTGTCGTCAGAAACGCTGCGTAGGCGCACGTCAGTAACGCTCTGCCCGCCAGAGAGAGTGATATCGATGTGCTCATGCTCGAAGCTGAGCAGGCGACCGCGCGTGTCTTCAGCCGCCAGCAGCAGGTCGACTTCCGGACAGCGTTCGGCGGCCACGTCCACGGCGGCGCAATAAGTGAGCTGCACGGCGCGATCATCAGTGCCGACTCGGATCAGGCGGCCTTGCTCATCAAAGGCCAGCTCGGAGCCATCGGCCCGACGAATCAGCCAGCGCGCACCACCGGCATTGGCGTATAGCAGCGTGCCCAGCGCGTTCTCAGCGGAGTAGGTACCTTGCGCTGAATTCCAGACAAACCGGTCGTAATGGGCGCGATCGTTGATCCAGGCGATATCGCCAGTACCGCTGGCCGGCGCATACAGGCGATGCGCGAAAGTGTGCGACCAGTTGGCGCCGAGCGCTGAGGCGAGCGGCAACTCTCCAAGCGACGTGTAGTGCCGCTGGAAGCTCAAGCCGGACCATTCGAAATCCGACTCGTGCTGCTCCTTGGCGCCGGTGGCGGGGATACAGGGGTTGCCGTCAGCGGGGCAGGTGTTGGCCTGCTGGGTTTGCGCGATGATGACTTCGCCGCTCGATAGGTTACGGCAAAGCACAGGCCACGTTAACTGAACACCCCAGTGTTCCATTGCGGGCTTGTACCAATGCGGACATTGATGCCAATGTGTTCGCCCGATGTTACGAATATCAGCAACTTTACCTTCGTGCCAGATTCTCAGCCTTCTGACTTCACGAAATGGCTCACCGCTGTAAATGACGTTACTCCAGTAACGCACCCAAGCCGGCCACTCGGGATTCGTTGGCCCGCCTCCCCATGAGAGTGGATACCCCTCTCGATAACTTCCAATGAAATCAATTGGCCCAGTCCATGAGCTATTGCTGAGAAGGGACTGCGCGAGTTCGCTCTCGGTGGAGCAGTAGCGCTGTCCCATCGGATCGACGTTGGTGCAAGAGTGACCAAAAGCCACATAGGCGTCGACCACGAGCGTGCCCACGGACTCTGCTTCGGGAACACCATAGCCGATTCGCAACCCTCCGGCGCCATACGGGGCCACCCTGTACGGCTTCACAAGATGCTGTCCGATGGGCCGGTCAGGCGTGCGCTCCGTACGCACGAACGTAACGGCTTCCCCCAAGCTCTGGAAGCGATGCCAACTCTCTCCAGCTCCCCGATGCGCAAGGAAATGCAGTTGAACGTCCTGAGCCGAAACCTCGGCCAGACCCGTCAGCATCAGCCCAACCGCGGCCACATTTCTCAGCAATACACTCATGACAACCCCATAAAGTTATAAGTCCCGAACACGCGAGCCACAAAAAGTCAGACAGAGGGCGCGACGGGAACAAGACAACAGCGCCCGCCTCCCCACTTGCATCGCATCAAGGATGCTGCTTACCCAGTCTGGTCCCCGGCTGAGGCACACAAGGCCCGCTGCACGTGCGCCAGCAACTTCGATCCCGTCCGCGCCGCCGAATCAGGCGCCCACGGCTCATCAATTGTGTCAACACATGGAGCCGTGCGATCCAGCCACCGCTTACGCTGATTCAACTCTCGGCTGCAGGAGCGCGATCAGCGCATTGCCGCCCTCACCCACACCCCGGCCGCTTCCCCGCCCTGCGCGCTTCCTCATACACCCCACGCAATCCGGGCGCCGCTTCGCTCAGTGCCCGAATCCGCCCCTCGGGATCCGGATGCGTGGACAGGAAGCGCGGGGGGCGGCCTTCGCTGCCGGTGGCGCTCTGCATGGCCTGCCAGAGTTCGACGGCGGCCTGCGGGTCGAAGCCGGCCTGGGCCATCAGGCGCTGGCCGTATACGTCGGCCTCGGTTTCATGCTTGCGCGAGAACGGCAGCAGCACGCCGACCTGCGCGCCGGCGCCCAGCGCGGCCATGGCCAGGTTGACCTGCTCCGGCGAGGCGTTGCGGCCGGCATAGGCGCCGGCCAGCGCCAGGCCGGTCTGGGTCAGCTGCTGCTGGCTGATGCGCTCACCGGCATGGCGGTACACCACGTGGCCGATCTCGTGGCCGAGCACGGCGGCCAGCTTGTCGGGTGTGTCGGCCACGCGCAGCAAGCCGGTGTTGACGCCGACCTTGCCGCCCGGCAGGGCGAAGGCATTGGGTTCGGCGATGGCGAAGGCCTGGGCTTCCCACGGCAGGCGCTGCCATTCGGGCGGCAGTTCACGCACCAGCGCATCGACGATGCACTGCGCGTAGGCGCTGCGCGCGGGCACGGTGCTGGTCTTGTCGTTGGCCTTCATCTGCTCGAAGGCGGTGATGCCCATCTGGTTGACTTGGGCATCGGACACCATCATGACCTGGCTGCGGCCGTCGGGCGTGGTGGTGCAGGCGCTCATCAGCAGGGCGATGGCGGCGAGGGCGAGCGGGCGCAGGGACATGGGCGTTCTCCTTGGGCAGCGGGGCATTCGGCCTTGGGATGCATCGAGCTTGAACTGTAGCGGCTTCGCGAAGTTCGCCCAAGCGCGGGGCGTGCTCAGGCTCGGCGGCAGGCCCGATATCGGGGACGCCGCGAATGGCGAACGGAGCGGCGTGTCGACGCGGGAGTGAAGCCTATGGTGGGCCAGGGCCCACCCTATGGATCTACGCCAAGCCCGAAAGCGCGTTGGGTTCGGCCTAGGCTTAAAGGGAAAGTGCGTCGCGGAGTGGGGCTTATGGTGGGCTAGGGCCCACCCTATTTCGCGGGGCGCGTTGCGCTCAATGAGTGGCTAGACGAGGCGCACCGTCAGCGCCGCGGCCACTTCGCGCGCTCGCGCTCGGGCGGCTTCGACATCGCTGCCCCGCGCCAGCGCGACACCCACGCGCCGCTTGCCGGCGACGCGCGGCTTGCCGAACAGGCGCAGGCCGGTCTGAGGCGCGACCAGCGCGCCCTCGAGGCCGCTGAACTCGGGCACGCCTTGGCCTTCGGCGAGCAGGGCGACCGAAGCCGAGGGGCCGAGATCATCGATGGAAGGAATCGGCAAACCGAGGATGGCGCGCGCGTGCAGGGCGAATTCGCTCTGCTCCTGCGAGATCAGGGTGACGAGGCCGGTGTCGTGCGGGCGCGGCGAGACCTCGGAAAACCAGACCTCGTCGCCGCGCACGAACAGCTCGACGCCGAACAGGCCCCAGCCGCCGAGTGCGCCGGTTACAGCGCGAGCAATGTCCTGGGAACGTGCCAGCGCCGCGGCGCTCATCGGCTGCGGCTGCCAGCTCTCGCGGTAGTCGCCGTCGATCTGAAGGTGACCGATCGGCGCGCAGAAGCTGGTGCCATCGCGATGGCGCACGGTCAGAAGGGTGATCTCGTACTCGAAGTCGATGAAGCCCTCAACGATGCAGCGACCGGCACCCGCGCGTCCGCCTTCCTGCGCATAGGCCCAGGCGGGGCCGAGATCGGCTTCGCGGCGCAACGTGCTCTGGCCCTTGCCCGAGGACGACATCAGCGGCTTGACCACGCAGGGCAGGCCGATCACGGCGACGGCTGCGCGGAACTCGGCTTCGGTATCGACGAAGCGGTAGGGCGAGGTCGGCAGGCCCAGCTCTTCGGCGGTGAGGCGACGGATGCCCTCGCGGTCCATGGTCAGGCGCGCGGCGCGGGCGGTGGGGATCACGCGCAGGCCTTCGGCTTCGAGTTCGACCAGGGTCTGGGTGTGGATGGCCTCGATCTCGGGCACCACCAGATGCGGCTGCTCCTTGGCGATCAGGGCGCGCAGGGCAGCGGGGTCCAGCATGTCCAGCACGTGGCTGCGATGCGCCACCTGCATGGCCGGGGCGTCGGCGTAGCGATCGGCGGCGATGACCTCCACGCCCAGCCGCTGCAGCTCGATCACCACTTCCTTGCCGAGCTCGCCCGAGCCCAGCATGAGCACGCGGGTGGCGCTACTCGACAGCGGTGTTCCAAGGCGGATCGCAGCGTGCATCGGGACGACTCCGGGCAGATTCAGGAAGGCGCACAGTGTAGCCGCGGCCCCTCTGGCACACTTCGGCGCCATGACTACGGACGGTCCCTTCCCACACCCCGCCCGGCCACGCGCGTGGCCCCGCGTCTGGCGCGGCAGCCTGCTGGCGCTGGCTCTGCTGGGTGTATCGAGCGCGATACCGGCGCAGGACACGGCGGCGCCTTCGCCCACAAGCGCGACCGCGCCGCGCATCGCCGGCCTGATCCGCGACCCGCGCCTGCGCGAGATCAGCGGCATCGCCGCCTCGCGTCGACATGCCGATCTGCTGTGGGTCCACAACGACAGCGGCTACCCGGCGCAGGTGCATGCCATCGATACGCGGGGCCGCCATCGCGCCACGCTGGAGATCGACGGCGTGGCCGCCCGCGATTTCGAAGACATGGCGGCCTTCGAGCTCGACGGTGTGGCCTATCTGCTGATCGCCGACACCGGCGACAACGGCGGCCGCCGCAACGAGGTCGAGCTGGTGGTGCTGGCCGAGCCCGAGCGTCTCGAAAACGCGCGGGCGGCCCCGGCCTGGGTGCAGCGCCTGCGCTGGCCCGATGGCCCGCGCGATGTCGAGGCGGTGGCGGTCGACACCGAGGCCGGGCAGGTGCTGTTCATCACCAAGAAGCGCGTGCCGGCCGAGCTGCTGGTCGCGCCGCTGCGTGCGCAGACGGGCGTCATCGAAGCGCGCCGCGTCGGCAGCCTGAGCGGGATCGAGCAGCCCAGCCCGGCGGAACTGGCCGGCAACCCACGCTTCGGCCGCTATCGCGCGCAGATCACCGCCGCGGATCTGTCTCCGGACGGCAGCAGGCTTGCGGTGCTCAACTATCGCCGCGCCTATCTGTATCGGCGCGATGCCGGCGAAGGCTGGGCGCAGGCGCTGGCGCGCCCGGGCCAACCGCTGCAGTTCGGCTGGCTGGCTCAGGCCGAGGCGATCGCCTTCGACGCGAGCGGCCGCAGCCTGTGGATCAGCACCGAGCGCCTGCCGGCGCCCTTGATCGAGCTGCCGCTGCCGCCAGCGGAGCGCTGAGCCGTCGCAGGCCTTGCGAAGCGATGCGATGGCTCAGACGCGTCCGAGCGCCCGCAGCCAATGACGCACCAGCTCGGAGAGAACGCGCTCTCCCTCAGCGCCCTCCGGCAGCCGATCCAGTGCCAGCACGCAGCGATCGCTGGCCGGCCAGCTCAGCAGCCCTGGCGCTGCAGGCAGTTGCGGCATCTGGGCAAGCCCACCCTTGCCGCTGCCCGCGTGCAGGATCAGCTGGAAGGCCTGCCGCGGCTGCAGGCGGAAGGTGGCGAAATCGCCGGCCAGCACATAGTTCGGCGCGTTCCATTTCCAGCTCTCCAGCACGCCGGGCGCGACGCCGAGCAGGACGCGGCGATAGCGATCGATGGCATCCCGGCGCGGATGCGCGAGCGCATCGAGCAGGGCATCGACTGAAGCATCGGCAGTGCGGGTCATGGCAACCTCCGGGGTTGGAATGGCGCGATACGACGAACCACGCATCCATGCGTCGAAGCGTCGAAGCGTCGAAGCGTCGAAGCGTCGAAGCGTCGAAGCGTCGAAGCGGAGGCTGCCCGCCCTGCCCCTGCTTCGCAAGCGCAAGGCCCGGCTCCATGCTTTGCTCTTTGCGGGGCTCGCTTGCAGGCGACGGAAGTCTGCGCCCTGCAACACTTCTGCCGGTCGCGAGCTGGCTCGCAGTACAGAGCCGGCCGTCGCAGGTCGACGCCAGCACGCGTTGCAGCGTGGCCTCAGCGTCTTGAAGGCGTCTCAGCCCCGCGCCGCGGCAGGTGTTCGCAAAGAACCATCGGCGCGTCATCCCGGGATCCAGAGGTTCTCGCCTCTGTCGCAAGCCGCCCTGGGACCCCGTCCCCGCCTTCGCGAGGACAGGCACTTTGCGGAGGCGACGATCACTGGGGTCGCAAGACTCGTGTTCGACCACCTTTCCCGCTGCGTGGGGATCAAGCCACCTGCGCACAATCAAGCACACAGGTTTCCTGCTCTTGGGATTGGCACACTAGCCTGCCGTCTCCGCAGCGCCCTGCCCCATGCGCCTAGTGCTCGACACCAATGTCTGGCTCGACCTGCTGCTGTTCGAGGATCCGCGCTGCGCGCCACTCAGGCAGGCCCTGGAGGCAGCTGAAGTCCACATCCTGCTGCGCGAGGACTGCCATGCGGAGTGGCTGCGCGTGCTCGCCTATCCGGCGCTGCGCGTGGAACCGGTGCGACAGTCGCAGCTCGCGCTGCAGCAGCGCGCGCTGTGCGAATGGGTCACCGGGGCGCGCGCGGAAGCCGGTACCGCCCTGCCCCGCTGCCGCGATCGCGACGACCAGAAGTTCATCGAGCTCGCCTGGGAGGGCGCCGCAGACTGCCTGCTGAGTCGCGATCAGGCCCTGCTCGACCTGGACCGGCGCTGCCGCAGGCAAGGCCTGTTCGCGATCGCCAGGCCCGAGGACTGGCCACCCGCTGAAGACATGACGGCTTGCGCCCCAATGAACCGTCGCATCCCCGAAGCGCGTGTTCTGGCGATGCCGGGTACGCGCCCACGCGCGGTCGCCGCAGTCGCACGGGCCCTGGATCCCCGCCTTCGCGGGGATGACGATTCGAGCGTTCTCCAAAAGCACTGCAGCCGCGACTCGGAGCTCGGAAACACTGCAGAAACAGAGAGCGAGCGCCCGGTTCTTCTCCAGCAGTCCGAGCTTCGAGGCGGATCAGAAAGGTCTAACGCTGGTCCGACTCGAAGCCGTCGCTGAACACGTCCTCGTCGATCACGTCGACCACACTGCGGACAATGTCGTAGTTGGAGTCGCCGCTGACCTGGGCAGCACCCCAGTAGAGTTCGGTGCCCAGTGCGGTCGACAGCGCCATCGGCTGCACGTTGCCCAACCCGGGCCGCGCGCTCAGGGGCTCGGGCGGTGACCAGGCGATGGCATCGGGCGAGCGGCTGCGGTGGATCTGGAAACTGCCGCCTTCGACCCGGGCGAAGTACACCTGCCATTCGCCTGCCGCGCTCCACAGCGGCCAAGCGTCGTGGTTGTTGCCGCTGCCGGCCAGGCTCTGCGGCGTATCCGTCCACGCCAGTGGATCCAGACTGCTGCGCGCCCAGAGCTGCAGTTGGCCGTTGCCGGGGTTGGTCTGATAGACCAGCAGCAGACGGCCATCCTGCGGACGCTGCGCGATGCGCGGCAAGGCGGCGGACGCCGGGCTGATCTGGACCCGCGAGGTGTCCCAGCTCAGGCCCTCGTCGCTGGACACAGACGCATGGGCCGCGCCGCCCAGGCGGTGATAGACCAGCAGCAGCCGACCGTCATGCAGGCGCGTCACCTGCGGATTGATCTCGCCCCCTGTGGGCCAGCCAAGAGCGATCGGCACGCTGGCAGAGAAGCCGAGCCCGTCGACCGAGGTTGCACGGTGGATGCGGAAGGCGCCGCTGGCATTGCTCAGGTGGAACAGCAGCCAGCCGCCCTTGGCGCCCTCGACCAGACTGGGGTGGCGCTCGTTGCCGGCACCGGCAACCACGCTCTGCGGCCCACTCCAGCTCGCCCCGGCGTCGGTGGAGCGGGTGAGCCAAAGATCGCCACTGAAGCTGACGTCCAGGCGCTCGAATACGGCGACGCGGACGTCCGGCGCATTGGCGGGCGCCTGCACGCTGGCCTGGTAGTCGTTGCCTGGGCCACCGACCACCGTCAGTGGCTCGGCCTGCGCCGCGACCGCAAGCGACACCAGCGCCAACGCCAGCGCGCCCGATTGGAAGAAGCCTCGCTGCATGTGTGCTCCCGGTCCCGGCCCGTTGCGTCGATGTCAGCGCCTGCGACGAAATGCGGTGGCCGCGCGTGTCATCGGGCCCAGCCCGCCAACGGCTTGGGCAGGCCCGCGCTTTCAGCGAGAATGCGCGACCTTTTCCCGAGATCCCGCCATGAAGGCCAATGAAGTCAAGAAGGGCAATGTCGTCGAACACAACGGCAGCGTCTACCAGGTGCGCGACATCGAGCGCAGCGCGCCGACCGCCAGAGGCGGCAACGTCACCTTCCGCTTCACCCTGTACAGCATCCCCGGTGGTGCCAAGTACGACCTGAGCCTGCGCGCCGACGACGACCTGAAGGAACTCGATCTGGTGCGTCGCCAGGCCACCTTCTCCTACAAGGACGGCGAAGCCTTCGTGTTCCTCGACAGCGAGGACTACACCAGCTACCAGCTCGATGCCGACGTGGTCGGCGATGCCGCCGGCTACATCACCGACGGCCTGGAGAACTGCTACGTCGCGGTCATCGACGACCAGCCCGTGGCCCTGCAGCTGCCGCCCAGCGTGGTCCTCGAAGTCGTCGAAACGGCCCCCGAAATGAAGGGCGCCACCGCCACCAAGCGGCCGAAGCCGGCCAAGCTGTCGACCGGCATCGAGATCCAGGTGCCGGAATACATCACCAACGGCGAGCGCATCCTGGTCAGCACCGTGACCGGCGAGTTCGCCGGGCGGGCGGACTGAGCGATGGCGCCCTGCTCGCCCGTCGCGTGGGCCTTCGGGTCTCACGCGGTGGCGCAGCGGCGCTGAATCGCCCAAACACAGGCCGAACCCGGAAGACAGGGCTCGCCTCTGCTGGATCGAGCCCGGGCTCGATCAGCCCGCGCCGCGCCGCAAGCGGCGCGCAAAGACCCTTGGCAGCTTGTTGAAAAACTCCCTTCCGGGGAGTTTTTCAAGTCGGCGGTCCGGCACAGGTCCGTACCGCCTCGCGACAAATCAATCGCTTACGCGCTTGCTTCGTCGTCCCGGCCATCCCTGGCCGGCCTAACAGCCTGTTCTTCAACAGGCTGTCAGGGCACCGCCGCGAGATTCCGCAATGCGCTGCCCCCTAAAGAGAAAGGCGCGACGCTCCCACCGGGAGCGCCGCGCCTTCAGCTTTGCGCGCGGCTTACTGCGGCGTCAGACGCACCGCCTGCGCGCGCTGTTCGGCGCTCAGCGACTCCATAGAGACGATCTGCAATCGCGCCTCGTCGATGGCACCCACCGTGTCCTGCGCCTCAAGTGATGCGGTGACGCTCTTGGGCAGCGAGTACATCGCGCCGGTAGCCGGGTCGACCGCCAGCATGCCAATCAGACCGCCGAGCAGGATGTTGCCGAAGTACCAGCCGCTGGTGCTGCCGCGGATGGTCATCTGCTGGTCCGCGTAGCCGGGCTTGCTGAAAGCCAGCGTGTAGACCTCGGACTTGAAGTAACCCGCGCCGCGCTTCAGCGTGAGGGTGACCGGGGTCTCCCCCACGTGCACGCGCTGGCCGGCGCGGTTGCTGACCGTGACCTGGGCACCTTCAGGCGCGCTGGTAATGGTGATGGCCTGCGACTGGCCGTTGAACAGAGTGGCGCAACCCGAGAGCGCCACGGCGAGCGCCGCGGCGAGAATGACCTGCTTCATACGATGGATCCCCTGGATAGAACGCCCGGAGGCGGCCGCACGGAAAGCGCAGCGCGCGGATGCTAGAGGAGCCGGGCGTGCAGGGGAAGAGCGACTCGCCGGGCGCGGGATCACGCCTGCGGCGCACGCGGGTCTGGACCATCAGGACTGCGCGTCGCGAGGCTCGCCGAAGACTCCCTCAGGCGCGCGACTCACCGCGGTGCATCAGCCAGCCCGCGATCACGATGGCGGTAGTCACGAACAGGATGATCAGGGTGGCGAGCGCGTTGATCTCGGGCGTGATGCCGAACTTGACCTTGGAATAAACCACCATCGGCAGGGTGCTGCTGCCGGGGCCGGAGACGAAGCTCGCCACCACCAGATCATCGATCGACAGGGTAAAAGCCAGCAGCCAGCCGGCGATGAGCGCCGGAAAGATCTGCGGCAGGGTGATCAGGAAGAACACCTTCCACGGCCGCGCGCCGAGGTCCATTGCGGCTTCCTCGAGGCTTTCATCCATCTGCGCGAGGCGCGACTGCACCACCACGGTCACGTAGGCCGTGCAGAAGGTGATGTGGGCGATGGCGATCGTCGTGAAGCCGCGCTGCGCCGGCCAGCCGGTGAGCTGCTGCAGGAATACGAACAGCAGCAGGGCCGACAGGCCCAGCATGACCTCGGGCATCACCAGCGGCGCCGAAGTCATGATCGACAGCAAGGGGCGGCTGCGGAAACGACCAAGACGCGTGAGCGCGGTGCCGGCGAAGGTACCGATCACCACGGCGAGAGTCGCCGCGGTGGCGGCGATAAGCAGGCTGCGCCAGGCGGCCTGCAGGATCTGCTCGTTCTGCAACAGGCGCCCGTACCACTCGGTGGAGAACCCGCCCCAGACCGTCACCAATCGCGAGCTGTTGAAGCTGTAGGCGATCACCGAAACGATCGGCAGGTACAGGAAGGCGTAGCCGAAGGCCATCGCAGTGAACAGCAGGAAGGGTTTGCGGTTCATGGCGTGCGTGCGCTGCGCGTGTCTTGCCGCTTGGGCGGCAAGACGGGATTCGGGATTGGGGATTGGGGATCGCCGAAGGTCGGAAGGCCTTCGCTCCTGCAAAGGGTGGGCCCTGGCCCACCGTGGGCTCGACCCTCTCGCTGACGCGGCAGGGCGGAATTGGGGATTCGGGATTCGGGATTGCCGAAGGTCGACAGCTCACCGTGCACGCATAGGGTGGGCCCTGGCCCACCGTGGGCGCCAAACCGACTCAGGGCTTGGGCCCACAATCGCTCGCGGCAAACACGGCCCGCCCTGGATACCTTGAGACGCAAGCACGCGACACAGGCGCCAGCGTCCAGCTCCGGTGGGCCAGGGCCCACCCTATGTCCGCACGAGGAGAGCCGTTCGCAAGCCGATACGCTGCGAATCCCGAATCCCAAATCCCGAATCCCGGCTCTCACCCTTTCGCCTCCTTCTCGGCGCGGCGGTTCTGCACGTGCTCGAAAAGCAGGACCGGGATCACGATCAGCATGAGCATGGCCATCGCCACCGACGAGGCCACCGGCCAGTTGCGGTTGTGGAAGAACTCGGTCCACAGCACTTTGCCGATCATCAGCGCATCCGAGCCGCCGAGCAGATCGGGAATCACGAACTCACCGACCGCCGGGATGAACACCAGCAGGCAGCCGGCGATCACGCCGGGCATCGACAGCGGGAAGGTGATACGCCAAAACGCCTGCATCGGCCGACAGCCCAGGTCGGACGCGGCTTCGAGCAGGCGGCGGTCGAGCTTCATCAGGTTGGCGGCCAGCGGCAGCACCATGAAGGGCAGGTAGGAATAGACGATGCCGACGTAGATGGCGAAATCGGTGTTGAGCAGGCGCAGTGGCTCATCGATCAAGCCCAACCACTGCAGGGTCTGGTTGATCAGGCCGTTGTTGCGCAACAGACCGATCCAGGCATAGATGCGGATCAGGAAGCTGGTCCAGAACGGCAGGATGACCAGCATCAGCAGCAGCATGCGCGCGCGTGGCGTGGCCCGCGCGATGCCGTAGGCCATGGGATAGCCGACCACCAGCGCGATCAGGGTCGAGATCGCGGCGATCTTGAGCGAGTTGAGATAGGCCGCCAGATACAGCGAGTCCTCGAACAGCTGCAGGTAGTTGCCGAGGTTCAGCGTCAGCTGCAGCCGCCAGTGCTCGCCCCAGCTGAGCAGATCGCCATAGGGCGGACGCGCGCCCGGCATGGGATCGGTCAAGCTGATCTTGGCGAGGATCAGGAAGGGCACCAGGAAGAACACGCCCAGCCACAGCATCGGCACGCCGGCAACGAAGATCCGCCCGCGCCGCTGCCGCAGCTCGCGGCCCAGCAGGCCGATACGCTGGTAGACGCCGAGGAAGACCTGGTACCACAGGCCCAGCCAGTTGAAGCCGCCACCATTGCTCATGCCCAGCCCTCCAGGCCGCGCCCTCTCACCGCGAGGGAACAGAACGCTTGCGAGCCAGAGCCGTCACCCTCTTCGAAAGCCGGCTGCGCTGTCGCGCAGCCGCTGGCAAGAGGCAGGCGTGGGTCGCAAGCACTCTGGGTCCCCGCCTTCGCGGGGACGACGAATCCAGGTTTCCGCGAGAACACCTGTCCCGCATTGACGAGCCCAGATGCCGTGGAGCTCGCATAGGGTGGGCCCTGGCCCACCATGGCCTGCACACCGCCCCGGTCATGGACACGCACGCCGCTCACCCGCAGCCCATCCACAGAAGCGTCGCTGGCATCGCCCCTGCTCAACTCGTCAACACCACGCCGTCATCGGGATCCCAGCTCAGGTACAGCTCGTCGTCCCAGCTGTAGTGCGGGCGCTCGTAGCGGGCCTCGTGGGTGATCTGCACGCGCACGACCTGGCCGTGCTCGGTGGCGACGTGGTAGATCGAGACGTCGCCGAGGTAGGCGATCTCCACCACCCGCCCGCGCGCCCAGTTGCGGCGATCTGCCGGCGGCGCGTCGTGCACGCTGATCTTCTCCGGCCGCACCGCCACCGCCACTGGCGTGCCGATCGGCAGCGGGTCGGAATGCCACATCAGGAACTCGCCGCCCAGCTTCTCGCAGGCGAACTCCAGCTCCTCGTCGCGCTGCGCCGAGACGCGGCCCTCGAAGATGTTCACCGCACCAATGAACTCGGCCACCAGCCGGTTCGCGGGGAACTCGTAGAGCTGGGCCGGCGTGGCGACCTGCACGATGCGCCCGGCGTCCATCACCGCCACGCGCGAGGACATGGTCATGGCCTCTTCCTGGTCGTGGGTGACGGTGATGAAGGTGACGCCCACGCGCTCCTGGATGCCGACCAGCTCGAACTGGGTGTGCTCGCGCAACTTGCGGTCGAGCGCGCCCAAGGGTTCATCCAGCAGCAGCAGCTTGGGCTGCTTGGCCAGTGCACGCGCGAGCGCGACGCGCTGGCGCTGGCCGCCGGAGAGCTGGTCCGGCTTGCGGCGGCCGAAATCCTGCAGCCTGACCAGCTCCAGCATGCTGGCGACGCGGTCGCGGATCTCGCCCTTCGACAGCCGATCCTGCTGCAGGCCGAAGGCGATGTTCTGCTCCACGCTCATGTGCGGGAACAGCGCATAGCTCTGGAACATCATGTTGACCGGGCGCTCGTAAGGCGGCAGGTCGGTGATGTCGCGATCGCCCAGCAGGATGCGCCCTTTGTCGGCGGTCTCCAGCCCGGCGAGGATGCGCAGCAGGGTCGATTTGCCGCAGCCCGAGCCGCCCAGCAGGGAGAAGAACTCGCCCTGGTAGACGTTGAGGCTGACGTCGTCGACCGCATAGGTCTTGCCGAAGGTCTTGGTGACCCCCTCGATGCGCAGGAAAGGCTGGGCATCGGGCTGCTGCCAGGGTTCGATCGGCGCCTGCTTGCGTCCGGGTTGGGCCATTGCGGGCTCGGTCCTGAGGTCGGAAAGAAAGGCGGCCCGCCGGCACCGGCGAGTCGCTGCTTCAGTGCATCAAGCGTGGTCTCAGCGCCCCGACTTGATCTGCGTCCAGGCGCGCACGCGCGCCTGCTGGGCGTCGTCGGGCAGGCGCTTGGGGTCGACCAGCTTGGCCATCACCTCATCCGACGGATAGACGCCGCCGTCGGCGAGGATCTCGGGATCAATGAAGTCCTTGGAGGCCGGGTTCGGGTTGGCGTAGACCACGTAGTTGGTGATGTCGGCGATGACCTGCGGCTCGAGCACGTAGTTGATGAAGGCATACGCGCTGTCGGCGTGCGGCGCGTCGGTCGGGATGGCCATCACGTCGAACCAGCGCACCGCGCCCTCCTTCGGGATGATGTACTGCAGCTCAATGCCGGTGCCGGCTTCCTCGGCGCGCGCTGCGGCCTGGGCGACGTCGCCCGAGTAGCCCATGGCGATGCAGGTCTCGCCGGTGGCGAGGTCGTTGATGTACTGCGAGTTGTTGAAGCTGCGGATGTGCGGGCGGATGCCGGCGAACACCTGCTGCACGGCCTCGATCTCGTCACCATCGGTGCGGTTGGGATCGCGGCCTTTCCAGATCAGGGCGGCGGCGAAGGCCTCCTGCTCGTCGTCGAGCACGCTGATGCCGCAGCCGGCCAGCTTCTCCGCATTGGCGGGATCGAACAGCAGGCTCCAGGAATCGAGCGCGGCGTCTTCGCCCAGCACTTCGCGCACCTTGGCGACATTGATGCCGAGGCCTGTGGTGCCCCACATGTAGGGCACGAGGTGCGTGTTGCCAGGATCCGCATCGGTCATGCCGGCCAGCAGCTGCGGATCGAGATTGCCGTAGTTCGAGAGGCGCGCGCGGTCGATGGGCTGGTACAGGCCGGCGCTGACGTGACGCTCGGCGAAGGGCCGCAGCGAGGGGAAGACCAGGTCGTAGCCGGAGCCGCCGGCCATCAGCTTGGCCTCCAGCACCTCGTTCTCGCTGTAGACGTCGTAGACGACCTTGATGCCGGTGCGCTGCTCGAAGTTGGCGATGGTGTCTTCGGCGACGTAGTCCGACCAGTTGTAGATGTGCAGCACCTTGGACGCCGCGGGCGTCGTGGGTGCGGCGGCCGGCGTGGAGGCAGTGTCACCGGAGGACTGGCCGCCGCCGCAGGCGGTGAGGGCGAACGCGATCGAAGCAGCCAGAAGGCCGACGGGCAGGCGCATGGGGAATCTCCGCAGCGGTGGAAAGGACCCCCGCATGTTCGGCAGCGCTGGCGGGGGTGTCAACGCGTTTGCGGAGGCGGCGCCTCAACCGAGCGCGGCGCGGCAGAATCCGGCCACACAGGACCGGGGCGAGCGTTTGGCTCATGGTGGGCCAGGGCCCACCCTATGCGAGAGGGATTCGATGCGGCGGCAGCCCGGTAGGTTGGGCCAAGCGCAGCGCGGTCCAACTCTGCTGATCGGGCCGCAGCCGCGGTGAACCCGCCACCCTTGGACCCTGCGGCCTTGTCGCGTGTGGAGCGTGCACTGGGCCCACCCATGCTTTGCGCTGGTTGCGATGGCCCTGCGCTGTCGCGCGGGTTCAGACCGCTGCGGTGACCACGATCTCGACCTTCCACTTCGGGTTGGCCAGCGCAGCCTGCACGGTGGCGCGGGCCGGCGTGTGGCCAGGCACGACCCACTGCTCCCAGACCGCGTTCATGGCGGCGAAGTCGGCGAGATCGACGAGGAAAATCTGCGCGCGCAGGATCTTCGAGCGATCGCTGCCGGCGCGCGCCAGCAGGGCGTCGATCTGCTCCAACACTTCGCGGGTCTGGCCGCTGATGTCGAGGCTGTCGTCCTCCGCCACCTGCCCGGCCAGATAGGCCACGCCGTTGTGGACGGTCATCTCGGACATGCGCGGGCCGGTGTCGAAGCGCTGGATCACGGTGAACTCCCGAAGTTGGATTGAAGGCTCCGCAGGCTTGCAGAGCGGCCCGCTGCGGGCAAGCGCCAAAACGCCATGCCGGCCCGGACGGGGCTGGCACTGGCCGAGCACACGCTCACGTTGCCGACAGCACGTGAGCTCAAACCTGTACCACCTCAACCCGCGAAACCGCCGGCATCGAGAAACGCCTGCTCCTCGCGCGTGCTCTCGCGCCCGAACAGCGGGTTGCGGTGCGGGAAGCGGCCGAAGCGGCGGATGATGTCGCGGTGCTCGACAGCGTGCGGCAGCGAGGGCCCACCGAGGATCTCGAACAAGGCTACGCAGCGCTCCTGCAACTCGAGATCCTCGGCATGCATCAGGGCCATGTAGCAGAACGGGCGCAGCGTGGCTTCGATCTGCTGGTCCAGACCCGCATCAATCGCCGCCAAGGCGAAGCGGCGCGCCAGTGGATCGGTCGCAAAGGCGTGCGCGGTACCGCGGTAGAGGTTGCGCGGCACCTGGTCGAGCAGGATCTGCAGGGCCAGCGCGCCCTCGGCCTCGGCATTCCATGTATCCAGCCGTCGCTGCGCGGCCAGCAGATGCGCCTCATGGAAGCGCGCGCCCAGCGCCCGGTCGAAGTTGAGGTCCTTGGCGAACCAGCGCTGCGGGCCGGCCTCGCGCCAAAACCCCACGACGGCGGCGGGCGACGGCCCAGCTTCAGCGCTCTTGCTCTTCTTCATCTGCGTCGGTGTCCGATCCTGTAGGCCGGACAGCTTGGACGTCAGAACGGAGCGCGTCGAGTGCGACGTGCGGGCGCGGGCGGCGCGACTCGCCAGTCAAGCCCAAAGGCGATGTTGGGCCGCGCTGCGCTTGGCCCAAGTTGCCGGGCTCGCCAACGCCATGCATAGGGTGGGCCCTGGCCCACCGCGAGCCCCACACTCGCCACAGGCGACAAAGGCGCACGGCCGAGCGGTCGAGCGAACGCGGCCTTGCCGCAGCAGAAGCCCACACAACCTGGTCGCAGGCCCAGCGCCGAGCCCGCGACCGAGCGGGTCCGGGATCAGAACCGGTAGCTCACGCCAAACTCGAAGCTGCGCTCCGGGCCCACATAGATGCCCTGGCGCAGGCCGGCGATGTAGCGCTTGTCGGCCAAGTTCTTGACCGCGGCGCTGAGCTTCAGCGATTCGGTGAGCGCGTAGCCCAGCGACAGGTCGGTGGTGGCGTAGCCCGGCATCAGGCCGCCCCAGGTGCCGGTGGAGTTGGTGGTCAGCTCGACCCGGTTCAAGCCATCGCCGAACTGCTCGTCGACATAGTTCACGATCAGCGCGGCACTCAGCGGGCCCTGCTTGTAGGCCAGGGCCAGATTCGCCATGCGCTCCGGCGCATAGGGCAGGCGGTTGCCGTCGAGCGCCGTGCCCGGGCGATCCTCTTCGAAGTCGGCGGTCGGTATCCAGCTGAAGTTGCCGTCGAGCTTGAAGCCGTTGTCGAAGTCGTAGCCCAGGGTCACCTCGATGCCCTCGTGCAGCGCGCCGCCCTCGTTGGGCGCACGGATGCCGGACACCCCCGGATCGACCTGGTTGGAGAAATCCATCCGGAAGGCCGTGGCCTCGTAGCTGAATCCGTTGCTGCGGCCACGCAGGCCGAACTCCAGGTTGACCGACTTCTCGGCCTCGGTCGGAGTGTCGCCCGCGCCCAGCACGCTGCCGACCAGCGGCGGCGCAAACGCACGATAGACGCTGCCGAACAGCTGCAGCTCCGGCGTCAGCGCGAAGGTCAGGCCCAGGCCCGGCATCAGCTCGGTGTTGTCGAAGCTCTGCGTCGGCGCGGCGCTGCGGCGGTCCTTGCGCTCCTGCTCGTAGGTCTCGACGCGCAGGCCGGCAGTCAGCGACAGGCGCTCGCTCAGGTCGAATCGGTTCTGCGCGAACAGGGCGAGGCTGCTGGCCGAGTCCAGACGATCCTGGGCGATGCCGCCGCGCCCGGCGTCCGGCGTCCGCGGGCGCCCGCGCACGGCCAGCACGGTGACGTCGTCCATCTCTTCCTGCATCAGGCGCAGGCCGAACTCGGCCTCGTTGCCGATGCCGAAGGCTCCGTGGTTGAAGGTGAGCCGCGAATCGACGCCGACGCGCGAGAAATCGCGGTTGTTGCCGTTGATGTTGTTGCCGAAGTTCCAGACCGTGAACCCCTCGGCATTGGTGGTGCGCGGAGCACCGCTGACGGTGTCGAAGCGCCAGTAGTCGCGGTAGGTCTCGGTGGCATAGACCAAGGTCTTCAGCCGCGCGCTGTCGCTGAGCTCCCACTCGTGGTTGATGTCGAACGAGGTGTGCTCGGTGATGAAGAAATCGTCCGGCGCCGGGTTGAACTGCGCGCCTGCGGCGTAGGCATCCGGGAACAGGCCGCGGTAGGAGATGTTGGCAGTGTTGCGGTAGCGCGCCAGCTTGACGCCCACGCTCTGGCTGTCGCTGATCACGGTGCTGGCCTTGACCATCACGTCGGTCATGCCGTAGCCCTTGTCCATGAAGCCGTCGCTCTCGGCGCGGGTCGCGACCAGGCCGAACACCGAATCCGCCGAAGGTGAGCTCGCGCCCAGCTCGACCGTGGCCTCGTAGCTGTCCCAGGAGCCCACGCGCAGGCTGGCCAGGGCGCCGTCCTCGGGGGTCTTGGTCAGGAAGTTGATCACGCCGCCAATGGTGTTGGGGCCGTAGCGCAGCGAAGCCGCGCCCTTCAGCACCTCGACGCCGTCCATGCGCTGCACGCGCGGGTTGTAGTAGCGGCTGTTGCCGACAAAGATGCCGGGCTGCACGGGCACGCCGTCCTCCAGCACCAGGGTTTTGTAGTCGCCGGCGCTCAGGCCGCGCACACCGATGTTGGTGACGACCGCGCTTTCTTCCTCGCGCTTGATGTAGATGCCCGGCACCGTGCGCAGCAGGTCTTCGGTCGAGCGCGGCTGGATGCGATCAATGTCCTCGGGAGTCACGACCACGAAGGAGCCGGGGATCTTCTTCGTGTCCTCGTCGCTGTCGCCGACGACGTTGATGCGCGGCATTTCGATGGCGGCAGCAGCGGCAGCCGCAGCGCGCGCGTCGTCGGCGAAGCCGAAGCCGAAGCCGGCGAGGACGATGGCCAGGGCCAGGGGGGCCGGGCGCAGCGCGGCCGGCGACAAAGAAGGGGCTTGAATGCTCATGGAGCGCAGGACCTGGGGCGGTAGTTCGGTTTCGGGGCGAGCCGGACAACGCGCTTGCGGCAGTGCGTCAACCGGCTTGGATTCGGTGTGCATGCCTGGATGCCACCAGCGGCCCGCCCGCAGATCTGCTGCGGGGGCCATCTTCAGTGGCTTCAGGGCTCGCCAGCCATGCGCTCATTTGGGAGACGCGCCCGGCCGGCGGTGCACTTCTAGATGCTAATCGTTTGCATTTGAGTTCACAAGACGATCCGCATCCCGATTGCGCGCCTTGGCTGCGGCGACGCAGCAGGCCCGGCCCTGCGGGGCGGCCGCGTGTTCCGGCCACGGGCCGCTCGACCCAAACTGCTAGGATTCGCGCCCTGCTGACGCTGCCCACGATGTGCGAACCCGATGTCCGACCTGACCCGCCAGAGCTTCCACGGTTTCGAGCAGATCCCCCTGCACGAGTACGCCGAGCGCGCCTACCTCGACTACTCGATGTACGTGGTGCTGGACCGCGCCCTGCCCTTCCTCGGCGACGGCCTGAAGCCCGTGCAGCGGCGGATCATCTATGCAATGAGCGAGCTCGGCCTGAACGCCACCGCCAAGCCGAAGAAGTCGGCGCGCACCGTCGGTGACGTGATCGGCAAGTTCCATCCGCACGGCGACTCGGCCTGCTACGAGGCCCTGGTGCTGATGGCCCAGCCGTTCTCATATCGCTATCCGCTGATCGAAGGCCAGGGCAACTTCGGCTCGACCGACGACCCCAAGTCGTTCGCGGCGATGCGCTACACCGAGTCCAAGCTGACCCCGATCGCCGAGGTCCTGCTGGGCGAGCTCGGCCAGGGCACGGTCGACTGGTCGCCGAACTTCGATGGCACCCTCGAAGAACCCAGCTGGATGCCGGCGCGCCTGCCGCACCTCCTGCTGAACGGCACCACCGGCATCGCGGTGGGCATGGCGACGGACATCCCGCCGCACAACCTCAATGAAGTGGTCAGCGCCTGCGTGCGCCTGCTGGACGACCCCGACGCCACCATCGCGGATCTCTGCGAGCACGTGCGCGGCCCCGATTACCCCACGGCCGCCGAGATCATCACGCCGGCGGCGGATCTCAAGAAGATCTATGAAACCGGCGGCGGCAGCGTGCGCGCGCGCTCGGCGTATGTGCGCGAGCAGAACAACATCGTCATCACCGCCCTGCCCTACCAAGTCAGCCCGGGCAAGGTGATGGAGCAGATCGCCCAGCAGATGCGCGCCAAGAAGCTGCCCTGGCTGGAGGACATCCGCGACGAGAGCGACCACCAGAACCCGATCCGCATCGTGCTGGTGCCGCGCTCCAACCGCGTCGACGTCGAGCAGCTGATGGGGCACCTGTTCGCCACTACCGATCTGGAAAAGAGCTACCGCGTCAACTTCAACGTGATCGGGCTCGACGGCAAGCCGCAGGTGAAGAACCTGAAGGCCTTCCTGCGCGACTGGCTGGCCTTCCGCCAGGGCACGGTGGTGCGCCGCCTGAACCATCGCCTCGAAAAGGTCGAGCGTCGTCTGCACCTGCTGGAAGGCCTGCTGATCGCCTTCCTCAACCTCGATGAAGTGATCCGCATCATCCGCAGCGAGGACGAGCCCAAGCCGGTGCTGATGGCGCGCTTCGGCCTCACCGAAGTGCAGGCCGAGTACATCCTCGAAACCAAGCTGAAGCAGCTGGCGCGGCTGGAGGAAATGAAGATCCGCGGCGAGCAGTCCGAGCTGGCCAAGGAGCGCGAGAAGCTCCAGGGCATCCTGGCCTCGCCGGCCAAGCTGAAGAAGCTGATCAAGGACGAGCTGCTGGCGGACGCCAAGAAGTTCGGCGACGCGCGCCGCTCGCCGCTGGTCGAGCGCGGCGCCGCGCAGGCGATCTCCGAGGCCGAGCTCGTGAGCAGTGAACCCGTCACTGTGGTGGTGTCCGAGAAGGGCTGGGTGCGCTCGGCCAAGGGTCATGAAGTCGACCCCGCCGGCCTGTCGTATCGCGAGGGCGACCGACTGCTGGTCGCGGTGCGCGGCCGCAGCACCCAACAAGCGGCCTTCCTGGATTCCAGCGGCCGCAGCTATTCAACCGCCGCGCACACCCTGCCGTCCGCGCGCGGCAATGGCGAACCGCTGACCGGCAGGTTCACGCCCGCCAGCGGCGTCGGCTTCGTCAGCGCTGCGATCGGCGACAACGATCAGCGCTTCCTGCTGGCCAGTTCCTTCGGCTACGGCTTCGTCACCCGCTTCGAGAACTTCACCGGCCGCAACAAGGCCGGCAAGGCCCTGCTGAATCTCGACGCCGGCGCCGAGGTGCTGCTGCCGATTGCGGTGAACGACCCGGCCCAGGACTGGCTGGTGGCGATCTCGTCCGCCGGCCAGCTGCTGGCCTTCCCCGTGGCCGAGCTGCCGGAACTCGACCGCGGCAAGGGCAACAAGATCCTGCAGATCGCTCCGGCCAAGCTGAAGTCGGGTGAGGAGCGGGTGATCGCGGTGACCTCCGTACGCCAGGGCGGCGAGCTGATCCTGCACTGCGGCCAGCGCAAGCTCACGCTCAGCTGGCGCGACCTGCAGGCCTACGCCGGCGCCCGCGCCACTCGCGGCAACCCGCTGCCACGCGGCTTCCAGCGCGTGGATCGGGTGGAGCCGGGCTGAGCTGGCAACCGACTGGCCCGCGCATCCACGGGCTCGCAGCGCGGCGCAGGTGGGGCGGCCCGACTGCGTGTGTAGGCCAGCGCCTGATAGGTGGGTGGCGGTACGCGAATTGCACGCGGCCATCACCCCCGCGCTACCGTACCGTCGTGAGCACCGCCCAACTTTCCATTGACCGAGGTCCGCCCTGATGCTGGCGCGCCTGCGCTCGGATTTCCGCTTCGCCGTGATGAGCCTGTTCGCGGGCTGCGCCGCGCTGGGCATCTTCCCGTTCGGGCTGTATCGCTTCAGCCAGGGCCAGTGGCTGGCTGGGGTGATGGACACCGTGATCGTGCTGCTGCTGGTGCTGCCGGTGGTCCACGCCTGGCGCAGCGGCCGCAATGAGGGCGCCGCGCTGTTCCAGGTGGTGGTGATCAGCCTCGGCTGCGTCATCGCCAGCCAGGTGCTCGGGCGCAACGGCATGCTCTGGGCCTACAGCACCCTGCTGGCCAACTTCTTCCTGGTCGACCGGCGCATCGCGCTCGGCGCCAACCTGGTCGTGGTGCTGGGCATCGTGCTGCTGCCGGCCGGCTTCCCCGACGGCACGGAGCGCATGTCCTTCGTGGTCACCTGCAGCATGGTCAGCCTGTACGCCTTCATCTTCGCCTACCGCACCGACCTGCAGCACCGGCAGCTGGAAGCGCTGGCCTCGCACGATCCTTTGACCGGTGCCGGCAACCGCCGGCTGATGGAAGCGGAGCTCGACGAGGTCGTGCGCCACTTCAACCGCCGGCCGCGCCCCACGGCGCTGGCGGTGATCGACCTCGACCACTTCAAGCGGGTCAACGACGAGCACGGCCACGAAGCCGGAGACCGGGTACTGGCCCAGTTCGCCACCCTGGTGCTCGGCCGGCTGCGCAAGATGGATCGCCTGTATCGGCTGGGCGGCGAGGAATTCGTGCTGCTGCTGCCGGCGACGCCGCCGGCCGCCCTGCCGATCGTGCTGGAGCGACTGCAGGACAGCCTGCGCAGCCATCTGCACAGCCCCGGCGGACCGGTGACAGTGTCGATCGGCGCTGCCGCGCTGCATGCGGATGAAGCCTGGAACGAATGGCTGGCGCGCGCCGACGCCGCCCTGTACCGCGCCAAGCATGCGGGGCGCGACCGCACGGAAATCGACCACGATCCGCAGGCGCACACCGGCAGCGTTGAAGTGATGGCCGAGCGGCGCTCGCGGCGCAGCTGAGAGCGCTCTCAGCGCAGCTGGCTGTCCTTGCTGCCGCGACGGTTGTAGCCCGCGCTGGCGCGGGCCTCAAGGTCCTGCGCTTCCTGGCAGGGCACGCACAGGCGCACGCCGGGCAGCGCCTTGCGCCGCGCCTCGGGAATCGGCGCCTCGCACTCCTCGCAGTGGCTCAGACTCGGCCCCTTGGGCAGCTGCGCCCGCGCGCGCTTGATCGCGTCCTTGACGGTCGCGTCGATCTGATCCTGGACGGCGCCGTCGCCGGCCCAACCGGTGGCCATCGCGGTTCTCCTGTCGCACTTGCCTTCGAGGCTGGCAAGCTTAGCAAGCCCCCTGCCGAGGCCTGGACTCTGCCATGCACAGCCTGTTCTCCGACGCCATCCGCGCGCTCATCCTCGGCATCGAGCTGGTCGGCGTCGCCGTGATCCTCGCCGGCTTCATCGTCTCGACCGTGTACTGGCTGCGCGGCCTGGGCCGCGTCGACACCCACGCCGCCTACCTCGCCTACCGCCGCCGCAGCGTGCGCGGGCTGATCCTCGGCCTGGAGTTCCTGGTCGCCGCCGACATCATCCGCACCATCATCATCGACTACACCCTGGACAGCCTGCTGATGCTGGGTCTGATCGTGCTGATCCGCAGCTTTCTGGTGTTCGCCCTGCACCTGGAGATCGAAGGGCGATTGCCGTGGAAGCAGGCGGAGGCGGAAGAGGCGGAGCGGCGCAAGGAGCCATGACCATGGCGCTAGTGAAGTCGTTGCTGCCGGGCCTGCGCACGGTGGCGTCGCAACTGCTTGCGCGCTTCGCCGAGGATCGGCATCAAGCCCATCGGCCTCTTCGCGTTGGCGAAGCTTCTGATTGGCTGAGCGCATCCGCGACAAACCATCGAAGTACCTGCCTGTGCTCCCCCGAAACGGTGATGAGCACCAGAGGTGCGCCAGGAGCGAATTGCCGCACACGCCCAGCGACTGCGCACTGGGCCGCTACAAATACTTCGGCGGCGCCCGCTTCTTCGCCTTCGGCGACCGCCTGTTCACGCCAAGCGGCGAGCTGCTGAAGGAACTGCGCTTCGACCGGGGCGAGGTGCGCAACACGGGGGAGCCGCGTCCGCGGGTGGACTTAGACGGTGGCTGCGTCGCTGCGGGGCTGCCCGTGGAATCAGCCTGCGCACAAGGCGACTGATGATCGCGTCGTGCGTGGCGGCCAACGCGCCGGAGCAGGGTGCTTCGCGGCCAGCGCGCAAGCGGTGTGCAGGCGTCCAGAGTCGGCAGATGCGCTGCGCTTATCTGCCCTACGCGGACAGTCGCTTCGGGCTTCGATTGGCGGATGGCGTCCATCCGGGCTCAGCGGCGTGAGCGGTGTGCGGTGGTGGCGCCTCTGTTGGTGGCAAGGGGTCAAGTGCCGTCTGTTGGCAGAATCTGGCGAACAGAGCTAACCGCCTTTTGTGGCGGCACGGCGTCTTTCGTGTTCGTAGGGTGGATAAGCGCAGCGCATCCACCAGCGAGTCCAGCGGAAGCCAAGCCTGGAACGAAGCCAAAAGACTCAAAGTCAGCCTTCGCGCCAACGCGCTGCAGGCGCCTTGGCCCAGGACTTCGCGCGCTACTGGAAGCCGGCCTGGCCCACCTGCTCCGACGCCTGCGGGATGCGCTTCAGCTCGGCCGGGTCGTAGCCGAAGGGGCGCAGCCGCTCGACGATGCGCGCGTACTCCGCGTCGCCCATCAGCGGCTCGCGCGCGAATACCCAGGCCAAGCTCCGCTTGGGGTTGCCGATCAGGGCCCAGCGGTAGTCGGCATCGATCTCCAGCACCTGCAGCTCGACCGAGAAGATGCCGAAGAAGCGCTGCCGCCAGTGCGCATTGCCGGTGCCCGGCAGCGGTCGCGCCCACGCGTTCAGCGTGCGCTCTTCGGTTTCATCGAAGGACTTGCGGTAGGCGTAGACCACGTCGATGCGGCCGTCCTCGCGCAGGCTGTAGTTGTCCGAGCTGGCGAGCTTGCCGCGCTCGGCGAAGTAGGGAATGTTGGCGATCACCCACCAGCGCCCCATGAAGCGCGGCAGGTCGACTTGGGCCAGTGCGGGTCCGGGCATGGGAGCCTCCTTGCGGGTGCTGACGCAGGCGACGATCAGCAGGGCCAGCACGGCGAGAACTGCGAGTCGGATCAGGGTTTTCATGGGGGCAGGCTGCCTCGACAGCGGTGCAGGGCGCGCGAACCCGTGGTCAAGGCCGCGTCGACGCGGCAAGGCTCAGGTGCCCGGCTGCAGATAGGGAATCGGGGCGAACAGCCGACGCTCGGCGCCGCGCGGGTCGTCCTCGACCCGGATGGGCGTGTCGAACACCAGGGTCGCGCGGCGCTGCAGATCGAAGCGCGGCCATTCGATCTGCCCTTCGGCATTGGGGTCGCCGCTGCGCGCAAAGGCGATCAACGCGTCCATCATCGCCTCTGACAGCGGCCGCGCGGCCGCCACAGCCGCGCGCGTCCAGTCGTCCGCCTCGAGGTTGCCGAACACCAGCGGGATGTCGAGCGTGTGCGGCGCGCCATAGCGCCCGCCGTCCATCGGCGAGCGCCAGTGCAGGTGGTAGATCCAGGTCGGCGCACCCTGTTCTGCGCGACGCTCGCTGGCGATCACCATGCCCTTCCACGAGCGCGCAGCGGTGGTCGCCGAGAAGAACACCTGGCTCGGCGAGTACTGCGGATACCACGCCCGGTACTGGTCGACGATGGCCTGCGGCTCCAGCGCGCCGATGAAGGCGCTGACATGCTTCCGCAGCGCCGGCGCCACATCGGTCCAGTCAAGCTCGAAAGTGGCGGGATCGGCGCGCCCGATCAGGCTGGTGGTCTCGTCGTGGGTGTTGCCCAGGACCATCGGGATCGCCGCCGACTGCGGTGGCGCATCGGGGGCAAAGGGATCGCGCGGCAGGCCGCGACCATCCACCACCGGCGTCCAGCTGCCGCCGCTCAGGCCGGCCATCAGGTCCTCCATGGAGGCGGTGCGCAGCGCATCGAGCTGGGCCTCCGCGTGCGCACGCGAGGGGATGTCCATGCGCGCGATCACCTCACGCGCGGTCTGCTCGGCGTTGCCCTGCATGCGGCCGGTGATCTGCTGGCCACTCATGGTCCAGGCGCGATGGAACAGGCCCCTGGCTTCAGGCATGGCCATCAGGGTGGCGATCTTGGCGCCGCCGCCGGACTGGCCGAACACGGTGACCTTCTGCGGATCGCCCCCGAACGCCGCGATGTGGTCCTGCACCCAGCGCAGGGCCAGGATCAGGTCGTACTGGCCGACATTGCCGGAGTCGGCGTAGCGCTCGCCGTCGAGCGCGCCGAGATACAGATAGCCGAAACCGTTCAGGCGGTGATTGACCGTGACGACCACGACCTCACCGCGGCGCGCCAGCGCGCCGCCGTCGTATACGGCTTCGTTGACCGTGCCGTTGGCATAGCCGCCGCCGTGGAAGTAGACGAGCACGGGACGCCGGCCGTCGTCGAGCGCGGGCGTCCACAGGTTGAGGCTCAGGCAGTCCTCGCTCATGCCGCTGGCATCGACCTTCGCGCCGGCGGCCACGGCCTGCGGGCAGCGCGGGGCGAACTCGCGCGCGTCCAGCACGCCTGCCCATGCCGCCTTGGGTCGTGCGCGCTCAAAGCGTTGCGGGCGCGTGTCCTCGCCATAGGGAATGCCGCGAAAGGCGATGACATCGGCCTGCTGGCTGCCCGCCAGTCGCCCCACCGACAGAGTCACTTCGCCGGATGCTGCACTCGCATGGGCTCGCAGCGGCATCGGCGACAGCGCGCAGGCAAGGGCGATCGCCGCGAGGGGCAGCCGCGCTGGAACGGCTGCGATGAATCGGGAGAAGTGAATCCGCGCACGTCGGTAGGCGGAGGGCATCGATGTGGGCCTCGGCTTGGATGGCGCAATCCTACGCGGACGCTACAGCTTGGGATCCGCGCAACTCCAAACCACACGCAGCCGGGTTTGCGCAGTTGCCACGGCTGCCGAGTCATTTTGAAACAACATAACGCTGCCGCGGGTGCGAACTCACGCGACGCTGGGCGCGTGACTTCGCGCCCTATATGAGTCGACAAACCTCAAACGGCTCATGCACTTGCAACGATCTTCGAGTTGAGTCTGTGCCACGCCATGGAACAGTTCGCTGTTCGGAACGAGGCTGCCGCAGCGCAGGGTGTTGCAAAGGAAAAAATGCAGTAGGTTCCGCCGGTCGCCGCTTCCGAAGACGGGGGTTTCCGGAACTGCGCGACGGGGGATGCACCACTCAAACTCAAGAGGAATATCGACGATGAATTTCCGTCGTTACGCTGTCGCTGTGCTCGCTGCCTCCTGTGCCTTCGCGGGGACGGCGCAGGCCCAGCAGGATCTCTTCTCCACCATTGCCAACCGCGAAGCCTTCGTCGCGCCGGGCCCGCTGCTGCAGCGCGTTGCCGCCGATCCGGCCAACGCCCGCATCGAGCTGGTCGCCGCCGACGCCGCGGCCGTGCACGCGCGCCAGGATGCGCTGCGCATGAGCCTGCCGGGCGGCATCAACATCGAGGCCCGGCAGGCCGGCTTCCAGCGCATGGAGAGCGGCAACGAAGTCTGGATCGGCCGCATCGACATGAAGGCTGCGCGCAGCGACGGCTCGCGCCTGCAGTCGATCGACCACCTGCTCGACGAAGCCATCCTGGTCCGTTCCGGTGACGAACTGTGGGGCACGATCCGCGTGGCCGGCGCGCTCTACCGCCTGCAGCCGGTCGACAAGGGCGCGCACGCGCTGATCGAAGTGGACCAGCTGGCCTTCCCGCCGGACGAGCACGAAGAGGCCTACCGCGAGATGGTGTCGAAGGCGCAGCCGGTCGACTTCCGCGCGGACTCGCCGCTGGCCGCGCCGAAGGCGATCTCGACGATCCGCGTGATGGTGGCCTTCGGCCCGGCCGCGCGCGCCGCGGTGTCCAATCCGCAGGCGGCGATCGATCTGGCCTTCACCGAATCGAACCGCGCGCTGGCCGCGACCGGCACCGAGATCGTCTTCCAGCAGGCCGGCGCCATCCAGAACTTCAGCCAGACCGAGAGCACCAACTACTCGACCATGCTGAGCCGGCTGACGCGACTGACCGATGGCTTCTATGATGCGATCGGCACCCAGCGCAACAGCAATGCCGCCGACATCGTCGCCTACGTCGGTCCCGCCAGCCCCGGTCTGTGTGGCCAGGCTGCCGGTATCGCCACCAGCAACGCCAACGCCTACTTCGTGATGAACCCGTCCTGCCTGTCGGGCAACTACACCTTCGTGCATGAAGCCGCGCACGTGGTCGGCGCCCGCCACGACAACGACCCGACGCTGACGCCCTATGCCTACGGCCACGGCTACGTGATCACCAGCCAGAACCGCCGCACGGTGATGGCGGTGAACAACGGTCCCTGTTCGACCTGCACCCGCATCGGCGCGTTCTCCTCGCCGAACTTCACCACCGGCGGCGTGCCGATCGGCACCGCCACCCGCAACGACAACACCCGCGTCTGGAAGACCCGCGGGCCGACGGTCGCCGCCTTCCGCTGATCCGAAGCTGCATCGCTGATCGGGCGGGCCAGGGATGGTCCGCCCTTTCCGCCTGGGCCACCCGGGCTGCGCGCGGGCCCTTGATCTGGCAAGCTTTCTGGCTTTCCACATCCCGCCGAGGAAACCGCCATGGGTCGAGGCCCCAGCATCGAAGGCCGCAAGAACGCGGAAGACGCGCGCCGCGCCAAGGTCTTCACCAAGCTCATCCGCGAGATCACCATCGCCGCCCGTGGCGGTGCCGACCCGGCTGCCAATGCGCGCCTGCGCATGGGCATCGACAAGGCCCTGGCCTCGAACATGAGCAAGGACACCATCGAGCGCGCGGTCAAGCGCGGCTCGGGGGCGGACGGCGCCGACAACATGGAGGAGATCCGCTACGAGGGCTATGGCCCCGGCGGCGTCGCCGTGATCATCGACACCATGACCGACAACAGCGTGCGCACGGTGGCTGACGTACGGCACGCCCTGTCCAAGTTCGGCGGCAACCTCGGCACCAGCGGCTCGGTGGCCTTCCAGTTCAGCCGCCGCGGCGAGATCGTCGTCGCCACGCCGGACAGCGCCGCCGAAGACCGCCTGATGGAGCTCGCCCTTGAAGCCGGCGCCGAGGATGTCGCCAGCGGCGACGGCCGCAGCACCGTGATCTGCGCGCCCGCCGACTTCGAAGCCGTCAAGAAGGCCATCGAAGCCGCCGGGGTCAAGCCCGAAAGTGCCGACATCGTGATGGCCCCGGCCAACCGGGTGAAGGTCGAGGGCGAGGCCCTGGAGGACCTGCTCGACATGCTCGATCGTCTGGAAGGCCTGGACGATGTGCAGGAGGTCTACCACAACGCCGACCTGCCGCCGGAGCCGGTCGAGGACTGAGCACGTCCGATCATCGAAGCGAACGCCCCCGCCCGTCGGGGGCGTTTGCGTTCAGGGCGCCGACGCGGTGCGCGCCCAGCCGGTGATCGAGTGGCGCGCAAGCGGCGCGAAGGGCGCCACGGCGCTCACCGCATGCGCGCAGGGCACGCGGAACACGCTCAGGGTGTTGAAGCCCGGCGTCCACGCCTGCTCGACATGGCCCTCGGCGTCGATGAACTGCAGCAGTCCGCCGTAGTCGACGCTCCAGGCCGGCGTCAGGTTCAGCACATAGGCGGCGATGCGCCCCTGGCCTTCCGCGTGATCATCGTGGGCGGTCAGGAAATGGCCGGCGCGATAGCGGGTCAGCTGGCTGTCGACGAAGTCGATGTCGCGGCGCCCGCTGATGTCGCGGAGCAGCTGCAGGAAGTGCTCACTGCGCAGCAGCGCATCGAGTTCGCGCAGCAGCGCGGAGTCGAGGGCGGCACGCGCACTGGCCTCGTGCAGGGGATAGCGCTCGTAGAAGTACTGGAAGCCTCGCTGCGCCTCCGCATGCACCGCCTGGGTGAGCTCCTGGCGGACGGCTTCGGGCAGGCCCGCGAAGGCCTCCAACTCGAAGGCGCGGTGCTGCCCCGAAAGGCGGGTGACCACGTTCCACTGCGTCCACTGCTGCAGCGCGGCTTCAAGCTCACGCGCGAAAGCGGCCTGCAGAAGGCCCTGCACGCGCACCCGTCCATGCTGATGGAACTGCTCTCGCAAGGCGTCCAGATCAGACCGCTCGGCCAGCATCCCTGCTTCTCCGTGGTGCGCGAGCCGTCCTGCTCGCTTCGTCATGAAGCGTAGCGAGCGCCTTCACATCCCGCCCCTGCCGTTGGTCGTGCGGCCCGCCATGGCGCACGCAACGCGGCCTGAGGGACTGGCGAATTCCGCACGCTTGGCGTCGGATCCGCCACTGTCGAGGGCGGCGGGCCGGGCGCAGGCTGTGTCCACCCCAGCCCGAGGAGATCCGCCATGAACACCGTCCATTCCGCCCTTCGCGCCCTTGTCGCCCTGCTGGCGCTGGGCCTGAGCCTGAGCGTGCAGGCGACGCCGCGCAGCGCGCAGGAGGTCTTCCTCGCCGGCAGCTATGGCGCCCGTCTGCAGACTGGCGACCAGCGCTGGCAGCTGTTCGACGACGAAGGCGCGGTCACCCGCCTGCAGTTCGAAGGCTGCGGCGCACGCGTCGAACTGCCGCCGGGCCTGTGGCTGCTGACCCGCGACCAGGCCGGCGCGCCGAAGCTGATCGCGCCCTCGGCCACCGCGCTGCCGCCCGGCCACGCCGGTGAGATCGCGCTGGCCGCTTGCGGTCAGGCGGCCTCCGCGAACACCCTGCAGCTTCCCGCCGCCCTCATCGCCGCCCTGGAAAGCCATGCCAGCTCGATCCTCGTCCAGCGCTGAGGCGCGCCAGAACCGACGCCCGTCGCCCGCCTCCCCTGCAGCGACGGGCGCTGAAGCCGCGCCGACGCCGGTCGACAGCCCGCAGGCCCGGCGTCGCCTGCGGGTCGGCGTGCTCGCGCTCGACGGCATGATGCTGTCGACCTATGGCAGCGTGGTCGACACCCTGCTGATCGCCCAGCGCGTCGCCGACATCCAGATGCCCGGCCTGATGGACTTCCAGGCGGTGCTGGTCGCAGCCCCCGGGCGTCGGCAGGTGCGCACCGCCGACGGCACGCCGCTGCAGCCGGGCGAGGCGGCCGACGAGGCCGATCTCGACCTGCTGCTGGTGCCGGGCCTCATGCACGGCAGCCCCAGCGAACTGTTCTCGCGCCGGCACGACTACAGCGCCGAGATCGACTGCCTGCGCCGCCTGCACGCGCGCGGCGTCGCACTGGCTTCGTCCTGCTGCGGCACCTTCCTGCTGGCGGAAGCTGGCGTACTCGACGGCCAGCCCGCCACCACCAGCTGGTGGCTGGGCGCAGCCTTCCGCCATCGCTATCCGGACATCCGCCTGGATGCCGACGCCCTGCTGGTCGAAGCGCCCGGCGTGACCACGGCCGGCGGCGGCAGTGCGGTCTCCGATCTGCTGCTGCGCCTGGTCGCGCGCCACGGCGGCGAGGCCCTGGCTCAGTTGACTGCACGCCTGCGCCTGCATGATCCGGATCGACAGAGCCAGGCGCCCTACATCAGCGAGGCCCTGATCGAACGCCCACGCTCCAGCCTCGGCGAGCGTGCCGACCGCCTGCTGCAGGAGGCGGTGCACTCCGACTGGGGCATCGCCGAGCTGGCCGCACGCCTGAACACCAGCGAGCGCAGCCTGCTGCGGCACTTCCAGCAGCACTACGGCGAGTCGCCGCTGGCCCATCTGCAGCGCCTGCGGGTGGAGCGCGCCAAGGCCCTGCTGGAGACGTCGCTGCTGAGCCTCGACGAGATCGTCGAGCGCTGCGGCTACCGCGACACCTCCAGCTTCCGTCGCCTGTTCAAGCGCGCCACCTCGATGACCCCGTCCGACTACCGCGAGCGCTATCGGCTGCGGCGGCATTGAGCACATGAAAGCCTCTCGGCTCGGCGTGACGGGCCGGGAGTCTTGATGAACCCTGCGTCGATACGAGCCTGCATCGTGTTGGATGCCTGCCTGCAGTCGCCTCCAGCCGGCGCACTGCCCCGAACCGCTTGGTCGCGAGCACGCCCGCGCGTGCAGACGCCTGGCGTTCTCGGGCCCACCACGAAGATGTTCGGGCGAGCGGTCAACGTCCTGAGTACCCCGAGCCTGCAGTCAACGCTACGCTCTGTGCCGGCTGCACGGGCTCGGATAGGTGGCGTACTCCGCGAGCCGCGACAGGGCGGCGGCCCCCGGCACTCCCGAGGTCGGCCACACTTCGGCAGACTTCCGCAGCCTCGGCCTGTGCCTTGTATCGAGTCCTTGCATGCTCCGTCCTGATCTGTTCCGCAGCCTGTTGCTGTTGTGCTTTCTCCTGGCGATACCGGAGGTCCACGCCCTCGACGAGCTGGAGCCGGGCACGCTGCCCGAGCTGGCCGCCGACGAAGGCCTGCTGGTCGTCGCGGTCGACAGCCGCCAGACCCTCTACGGCGTACGGCTCGGTCGCGAGGGCCGCCTGCTCGGATCGACCTTCCTGAGGCGGCTGCCCGAAGGGCGCAGCCATCGCGTGTTCCGGCTGAAGGCGGGCGACTACCAGTGGATGGAAGTGCAGCCCTTTGGCGGCTGGCGTTTCCGGCTGCGCGATGACGCCGAATTCCGCTTCAGGGTCGAGCCCGGCGTCGTCAACTATCCCGGCGACCTCAGCTTCGAAGCCAGCAGCCTGTGGCGCGCCCATCTGCGCCTCGCCAATCGCGGCGTGGCCGCGCTGGACTGGTTGAAGAGCACGCACCCGCAGCTGCTGCAGCGCCACGGCTTCCGCTATAGCGGTGCCTATCCCGATCCCTTCCCCGAGGTCTATCTCGCCGCACTGAAGGCGGCACCCGCCGATTTCGATGCAGCCACACCGGTCGAAGAGCTGCTTCAGCCCCCACCTGAACCGAAGTCTCTGCCCTTGGTCCCAGACCAGCTCTGGCAGCGCGGGCCCCTGTCAGACCTGGCGCTGAGCCCGGATGGCCGCTTCCTCGCGCTGGAGCTGTCGAGCCCACTGCCCGACGAAGCACCTGCTGCCGACGAGAAAGCTGCGGAAGAGGATGCGACGCGCGAGCCGCCGCGACAGTGGCGGATCGAATTGATCGATCTGCAGGAGGGCAGCCGCCATCTGATCGCGCAGTCGCCCTACATGTTCTCGAGCCTGAGCTGGTCGGGCCCGGACCGACTGGTGCTGGAGATCGGCCCCTTTGGCCGCCGCATCATCGAAGTGGTTCGCATCCGGCGCGAGGCCTCCGGGGCCGAGCGCTTCCAGGTCGTGCGCCTGCCGCGCCGCGGTGAACTGATCGATCCGCTGCGGGCCGAGCCCGACCACGTGCTGTTCGGCAGCTATACGCGCCGAGGCGAGCTGATGGTCCACCGGGTCGACGTGTCGAGCCCGGAAAGCGCGCGCGCCTTCAAGGGCCGGCTGTCAGACCGCCTCAATCGCGGCGTCAGCAAGGACCTGACCTGGTTCGTCGACGGCATGGGCCGCCTGCGCGTCGCACTGGTGGAGAAGGACGAGAAGCGCGTGCTGCTGCACGGCATCGACGGCCGCTACGAAACCGAGATCGAACTCGACGACGCGCTGGGCTTCAGTCCGATGGCGCTGTCCTTCGACGGCGAAACCCTGTACGGCACCAGCGATCGCGACCGCGGCCAGCTGGACCTGGTGGAGTTCGACATCGCCACGCGCAGGATCACGCGCACCCTGTTCTCGCGCGAGGGCGTCGATGTGCACGGCGCGCTGTTCGCCGCCGACGGCAGCGTCAGCGGCGTCAGCTACTACCGCGAGGGACGCCGGCAGACCGAGTACTTCGGCGAGCAGGAGCGCCAGCAGGAGGCCGCGCTGCAGCGCGCCCTGCCCGCCCTCAGCCTGCAGACCGCGGCGCGCAGCGACGACGGTCGCCAGCGGCTGCTGTGGGCGGACGGCCCGAACGCGCCGCCGCAGCTGTTCCACTTCGACGCCGAGCAGCGCAGCCTGAGCCCGATCCTGCAGGCGCTCCCCTGGCTTGAAGGCATGCGCTTTGCGTCGGCCCGCGCGCTTCAGGTGGAGGCCACGGACGGCACCCGGATCGAGGCCTTCCTGACCCTGCCGGAAGGCGAAGGCCCGCATCCGCTGATCGTCTACCCGCACGGCGGCCCCATCGGCATCGCCGACCGCCTGCACTTCGACAGCGAGCTGCAGTTCCTCGCCAGCCTCGGCTATGCCGTGCTGCAGGTGAACTTCCGCGGATCGGAGGGCTACGGGCGCGCCTTCCGCGAGGCCGGCAAGCGCAACTTCGGCCGGCTCATCGAAGACGACATCGACCTCGCCCTGCAGGTCGTGTTGAAGACCGAACCGGTCGACGGCGAACGCATGTGCATGCTGGGCTCTAGCTATGGTGGCTTCTCGGCCCTGGTCGCCAGCGTACGCTGGCCCGAGCGCTTCCGCTGCGCGGTGTCGATCAATGGCCCTACCGACCTGCCGCTGCTGTTCACCGCTTCCGACACTGCCGCCCATGCCAAGTCGCGCGAGAAACTGGTGGAAGTCGTCGGCGATCCGAAGGAACAGCTGGAGCAGCTGCGCGAAACCTCACCCGCCTACCGCCTGGACGCTCTGCGCACCCCGCTGATGCTGGTCCAGGGCGGTCGCGATGCGCGTGTCGATCCGGAGCACGCTCGCCGTCTGCTGCGACTGCTGCAGCTGCGCGGCGTACCGGTCACCGGGCTGTGGTTCAAGGATGAAGGCCACAGCTTCGAATCGCTGCCCAACACCCAGCGCATGTGGCGCGGAATCGCCGGCTTCCTGCAGCAGCACCTCGACCAGCCGGAGTGAAGGGCGGCGCGAGGATCGCCTTGGCCTCAACGCCTTGTGCTGATGGCTGCAGCAAGCCCGCTGGATGCCACGCGCCGAACGCAGTCCGAGTCCTTGCACAAGCCGGCGAAGGCGCCCCCGCTCGACCGCAGACCTCAGCGTCGCGGCGCGCGCAGGCGCAGCAGGCGGCTGTCATCCTCACCCAACTGCCACGTGCGGGTATCGGCACGCAGCCGATCCAGAGCAGCCGAGGTCTGCCCCTGCGCCGCCCAGTAGCGCACGAAGCCGTCGCCGCGGGTCGAGTACTGCAGGGTGTGCACGGTGCCCAGCCACAGCGGATCGCCCTCCGGCGCCAGCTGATAGGGCGCCGCCCACAGACGCAGCACCACGCGCTCGGCCTCACTGTCGCCTGCATGCTCCATCAGCAGGGTTTCCGGTTTCCCCAGATGGGTGGTCGGCATCACCGGCAGCTGCTTTGCGTCGGCGCTGTCGTCGAGCATGCGCAGCAGCCCGCGCCAGTCGCCGGGTTCGATGCGCTGCCAGCCACGCGCCTCAAGCATGGCCCGCAGCTGCGCGGGCTCGCCGGCGTACTGCAGATTCAGCGGCCAGGCATCGCGACTGCGCAGCTCGTTGCGGCGCTGCGGCAGGCGCAGCTCTGGATCGGCCTGCAGCCAGCGCTGCAGTGAGATCGCCTGCCGCGCGATCGGGCGCTCCAGCTCAGCCAGCTGCGCGGCCGAACGGTCGTGCGCGAACAGCACCGCCGTCAGCAGGACCGCGCCGAAGAACAGTGCCGCCACCGGCTTCATCCAGAACGCGCGCGCAGTGCGGCGCCGATAGGCGATGCCCAGCGCGGTGGTCCACAGCAGGCCCAGCGAGGCCCCGGCCAGCACCTCGGACAGCCAGTGCGTGCCGAGGTAGAGCTGGGCGAAACCGACCAGACCCACGACCAGGGCTGCCACCACATAGGGCCAGACGCGCGCCCGCCCCGGCAGCTCGCGCGCGATCAGCACCGCGAAGAAACCGTAGACGCTCACCGCCAGCGTGATCGGCAGGGAAGGGAAGCCATGACCGCCGGGCCCCACCGCGGTAGGCGGTGCCGGCAGTTCGATCAGCCAGCCCAGCAGCAGGTTGATCAGCGCGGCGGCGATCGGCGCGGCCAGCCAGTGCCAGGCGGCGACGTGCTGGCGCCGCCACCACAGCCAGGCGAACACCAGCAGCACCGGTCCGATGAGCAGCAGCGGATCGCCCAGCGTTCCCAGTCCGCCCATCAGCGGATCGGCCAGCGGATGACGCAGGCCGAACATGAGCTGGTTGACGTGGGTGTCCAGCTGCGAAGGCGCGCCACCGCCGTCCACCGAGACCAGCAGCTGGAAGAAGCCCCAGACCGCCGCCACCAGGCCCAGCGCGAACACCAGCAGCGAGGGCGACTCACGACGGCGCGGATCGATCAGCGCCTCGGAGTAGCGGCCCAGCACCGGATGCCGGTGCGACCAGTCGAGTGCGCCGGCGAGCAGCGACTGCGCACGCGGCGCCAGCCAGCGCCAGAGATAGAACACGCTGCCCCAGAGCGCCGCGACCAGCGCCAGCACCAGCGCGATCACGATCGCCAGCCGACCGGCAACGGCAGCGACCAGGTCCAGCGACGCACCGAACAGCCAGCCCGGCAGCAGGAAGGCCAGGGCCCACAGGACAGCGGCGATGGCGGTGGCGAATGCATAGCGCTGCGCAGGCATCGCCAGCATGCCGGCGATGGCCGGAATGAAGGGCCGGATGGCGCCGACGAAGCGGCCGATGACCAGGCTCTTCATGCCGTGCCGGCGGAACGAAGCGTCGCCGCGCGCCAGCCATTCCGGATGCTGGGCGAAGGGCCAGCGCAGCTTCAGCGAATCCCCGTAGCGGCGCCCGGCCACATAGCTCACGCCGTCGCCGCAGAAGGCACCAAGCGCGGCGCAGGCCACGGCATAGACACCGTCGACGTGGCCCAGCCCGACCAGGGTGCCTACGGCGAACAGCAGCGGCGCGGCCGGCACCACCACGCCGATGATCAGGAGGGCGTCGCAGAAGGCGATCAGGAAGATGACGAGGCCTGCCGCCAGCGGGTGGGCGGCGATCCAGTCGAGCAATTCGTTCCAGCATGAAGATTCCATGCGCGGATTCTAGGCGGCGGCCATGAAGCATGGACGCCATCGCGGCCACAGCGACTGCACGCGCTCACGCCGCCCGGCGCAGACGCTCGCGGCGCCGGCCTCGCTCATCGCCCGGCCACTGCGTCGACCGCAAGCCGCGCATCCAGCGCCTGCAGCAGGCGTGGATCGCGCTGGTAGAGGTCGTCAATCAGGCGCACGCCGCCCACGCCGTCGTCGACCGCAGTCAGGTAGAGCAGATGCACCGGCAGGGGTTCGGACAGATCGACCCGAGTCTCGGCGCCGCTGGCGATGACAGCGTCAATGCGGGCACGGTCAAAGCCACGCGCGCCGGCCAGCACCCAGTCGGTCAGCGCCAGCGCCTCCTCGACGCGGATGCAGCCCGAGGAAAAGCTGCGGCGGACGCGCCCGAACAGGCCGCGGCTGGGCGTGTCGTGCAGGTAGACATCGTGGCTGTTGGGCAGGATCAGCTTGACCTGGCCCAGCGCATTGGCCGGGCCGGGCTGCTGCCGCAGGCGATAGGGAAAGCGATTGCGCGAGAGCTGGCTGAAGTCGACGCCGGCCACATCCACCGGCTGGCCCTGCGCATCCAGCAGCGCATAGCCGCCGCGCGCGAAAGCGTTCGGATCACGCTGGAACAGCGGCAGCTTGTCCTGGGTGGCGAGTCGGCGCGGCACTTCCCACCAGGGGTTCAGCACGACGTAGCGCATGCGCGCCGAGAAGCTCGGCGTCTGCCGGTAGCCGGTACCCACCACCACCCGGTGCACACGCTCGATGCGGCCGGCATTCCAGGCCTCCAGCCGGTAGTCGGCGATGTTGACGCGCAGATGGCGGGCACCGAGATCCGCCGGCAGCCAGCGCCAGCGCTCAAGGTTCACGCGCAGCTGATCCACGCGCTCGGCCGGCCCGCGCGCGAGCTGGGCCAGGCTCATGCGCCCGGCGACGCCGTCGGGCTCCAGGTTGAGGCGCTGCTGATACGCCTTGAGAGCAGCTTCGAGGCCGCTGTCAAGCAGATCTTCCGAGGCCTGGTTGGCCTTGAGAGCAGCGTCGAGGCCGCGGTCGAACTGGTCTTCGACGGGGCCGCTGCTCTCCTCCACGCCTGAATCGAAGCCAGCGCCGAACAGCCGCGCGCCCTGCCCCTCGTTAGCGCCTTGCGCACCGGCACCGGCACTGGCAAGAACGCCGCTGTTCGCACCAACGGCGTCCGACGATGTCGGCACCGCCAGCAGCGCCTGCGCCGCATGCCCTTCCGCCCGCAGCAGGGCGCGCAGCTGGGCCACGCGTGGCCCCTGATCGCCGGGCTTCAGGCTGTCACCCGGCTCGACCGGCGGCGGCCGCGGCGCATCGAGCTGGGCGCGCTCGCGCTGCAGGGCGTCGCGCAGCGCGCGGTAGAAGGCGTCCTGCGGCGCCAGGGCCTCCAGCGCGGCCGCCACCTTTCCCGAGTCGAGCGCGGCCTGCAGCGCCACCGGCGCATCCAGGCTGGGCCGCTGCACGGTCCAGTCAGGCTCCACGCGGACGGGATCGATGCGACCACCGCGCAGATGCGAGGCCAGACTCAGCCAGGCATCGCTGGCCAACAGCTCCTCGGCCAGGGTGCAGGTTTCGGTCGCCCCCAGAACATCCAGGTGGTAGTCACGCGGCAGCAGGCCGTGCGCCTCGCTGCCGGCGATCGCATGCAGCAGCTCGCGATAGTCGGGCCCGCAGCCCTGCGCGGTCCAGGCGCGCCGATAGCCCCGCGCCGAATAGAACCCGCGCACCGCATCCGGCGCATGCAGGGGCCGGCCCTGCACCTGCAGCACTTGGCCGGGCTCGCCGAGCAGGGCCTGCAGCGCAGCCTCGTCCGAAACCGCCTGCGAGAACGCGACCAAGGGGCTCAACAGCAGGGCGACGACGCCAAGGAGGCGGCAAGCGGGAAGCGAAAAGCGCATGGAAGAATCGGAGCCGGGACGCGAAGGGCGAAGCGCGCATTGTGCCCTGTCGCAGGCCGATCGCCGGCGGCGGGCGTGGGCGATCGAGTGCGCGAAGCGCCGGCCGATGCCGCCGCGCAGCGCAGCGCTCAGGGCGCTCCCGCTGCGCCCGCGGTCCCTGCGCGGGCCAGCCGCAGACAGGACAGGCTGCGCGCATTGGCCAGCCATTCCGGGTCAGGGTAGTAGGCGAACACCAGCTGGCCATCGCGCAGCTGGTTGATCAGCGGTCGTGCGACCGCGTCGCGTACCGCGGGACAGCCGTGGCTGCGCCCGAGCCGTCCCTGCACCTGCGCGAACTCCGGGTCCACGTAGGGCGCGCCGTGCATGACGATCGCGCGCTGGCGCGCGAGGTCGTTGAAGCCGGGGTCGAGGCCCTCCATGCGCAGCGAATAGCCGTTGGCGCCGTAATAGGTCTGGTCGGTGAGGAACAGGCCCAGGCTGGTCTGGTGGCTGCCTTCGATGTTGGAGAACTCGGTGGCCAGGTTCTCGCCGCTGCCGCGGCCGTGGGCGACATGCTCGGCGTACAGCAGGCGCTTGCGCGCCATGTCGAACACCCACAGGCGGGGCTCGGTGGAGGGCAGCGAGTAATCGATCACGGCCAGCCGCCGTGCCTGCGGGGCCTCGCCGCCGCGACGCGCGCAGTCATAGGCGGACACCGCCAGCGCCAGCACTTCGGCCTTCAGCCCGGGGGCCTGCTGCAGCAGGCGCTTCGACAGATCACTGGCGAAAACCGAGCTACAAGTGCAGGCGAGCACCGCGAAGGCGGCAAGGCGGGAAGCTGAACGCAGGATCGATCGACGCATGGGGTCGGGAGCTTACGTGCCGCGCCGGGCCGCGTCGCGTGACCGCGGGCACAGCCGGCAGCTTCAGCGGGCCGGCAACCGCAGATCAGTCTTCCACCGCCACCCGCCAGCCGCGCGCGGCAAGCAAGGCCAGCACCGCATTCTGCAAAGCGACACGCTCAGGCTCGGGGATCGGCTCGAACTGAGCGCCGGACAGCCAGGCGCGCGGCTGATCGCGATGGATCAGGAAATCCAGATCGCCAAACCCTGGCAGGAAGGCCTCGCCCTGCAGCGAGGCCTTGCGATCGCCAAGCTCGATCTCGATCCGCGAGCGCGAGGTGTAGGCAATCCGCAGCGCCGCCAGCGCGGCCCCTGCCCCGCTCAAGCCGCCTCCACCCGGACCGCCGTGCCATCGACCGCGACCACGCGCACCCGCGTGCCCTGCGGCAGATCCGGACCCTCGGCGCGCCAGAAGGCATCGCCGATCTTCAGCCGGCCGCGGCCGTCAACGATCGCCGACTCCAGCGGGAACACCTGCCCGACCAACTGCGCGCCGCGGCGATTGAGGGTCGGATGGTCCTCCGGCTTGGCGTTGATCCGGCCGCGCAGCTTCCAGCCGATGCCCACCGATACCAGGCCCAACACCCCGAACAGGAACCACTGCACGACCGGATCGATCGGCAGGGCCAGCACCAGCAGCGCGGTGGCGACCGCGGCGAAGCCGAGCCAGAGCAGGAAGGTGCCGGGCAGCAAGGCCTCGGCAGCGAACAGGGCCAAGGCCACGCCCCACCAGAACCACGGCGACTGCATCCAGCTGCCCATCGCGATCACTCCACCCGGAAGTTGGCCGCGCCCGCCGGCCGCGGCGGCGGCGTCGGCGCCTTCGGTGCTGCCTCGCCGCGATTGGCCTGCGCCAGTTCGGCGATGCCCGCCAGCGCGCCGAGGATGCCGGTGCTCTCCATCGGCAGCAGCAGGGTCTTCTGGTTCGGGCTGCGTGCGAACTCCTTCATCGCCTCGACATATTTCTGGGCGACGAAGTAGTTCACCGCCTGCACATCGCCCATGGCGATCGCCTGGCTGACCATCGTGGTCGCCTTGGCCTCGGCCTCGGCCAGGCGCTCGCGCGCCTCGGCGTCGCGATAGGCAGCCTCGCGGCGGCCCTCGGCTTCCAGGATCGCAGCCTGCTTCTCGCCTTCCGCACGCAGGATCTCGGCGGCACGATGGCCTTCGGCATCGAGGATGTTGGCGCGCTTCTCGCGCTCGGCCTTCATCTGCCGCGCCATCGAGTCGACCAGGTCGCGCGGCGGCTGGATGTCCTTGATCTCGATGCGGTTGACCTTGAGGCCCCAGGGATGCGTGGCGTCGTCAACCACGGCCAGCAGCTTGGCGTTGATCTCGTCACGCTTGGACAGCGACTCGTCGAGGTCCATCGAGCCCAGCACGGTGCGGATGTTGGTCATGGTCAGGTTCAGGATGGCGATCTCCAGCTGCGCCACTTCATACGCGGCCTTGGCGGCATCCAGCACCTGGTAGAACACCACGCCGTCGACCTTGACCACCGCATTGTCGCGGGTGATGACGTCCTGGCTCGGCACGTCCAGCACCTGCTCCATCATGTTCATCTTGCGACCGATCGCATCGACCCAGGGAATGATGAAGCCGAGGCCGGGCGACAGGGTGTGGGTATAGCGGCCAAAGCGCTCCACCGTGTATTCGAAACCCTGCGGCACCGAGCGCACCCCCTTGAACAGGGTGATGACGACGAAGCCGATCAGGATGACGACAAAGATGCTCATTGAATCCTCCATGGGGGCCCTCCGGGGGCGAGATGAGGCTGGGGAGCGCAGGCTGCAGCGCGCGCCGGGGATGCTACGTGAGCGACGGCCGCGTCGCGATGCCGCGACAGCTCGCGCGATGACGCAGCGCCCTGCGGATCGTGACTGCCTGCGCACTCGATGAGGGCTGCGCTTCGCCCCTGCCGATGCATTGGCTACACTGCGGTGCGACCCGCCAAGGGGTTGGGCTTTCGAGTACGGGGATGGGCATGGGGATTCTGGACGAACTCAAGCAGGAGGCCGAGCGCCGCCGCACCGGTGAGCACGCGGTGCTGCAGGAAGAGCCCAAGGAAGGCCTGTGGACCGAGCGCCTGGGCCCGAAGGTGCAGGACCTGTACGAGTTCCTGAAGCAGCTCACGACACATCTCAACGAGCTGAAGAAGCGCATCCGCGTGGTCTACAGCCTGCCGGGCTATGGCGATGTGGTTGCCCAGGTCGAGCCGCCCTACAGCCTGCGCGCCACGCCGGGCTCGGACAGCGTCGAGATCGCCTTCGACTGCTTCGCCCAGGTGGTGTCCGAAGAATGTCCGGTGCTGGAGACCGAGGGCCTGGTCCGCACCCAGGCGGTCAACCAGGTGTTCACCAAGCACCGCCTGTCGGGCCTGCAGGAAAGCCGCAAGAATGCCAACGGTGAGGTCGTGGCCGGGCGCTTCCAGGCGCGCGGCCGCATTCCGCTGACGCTGGCCATCGAGGCCGGACAGGCGCTCGGCGTCGCCCGCATCACCCTCACCAACTTCTATGGCTTCGCGGCCACCACGCGCAGCTTCCGGCACCAGCAGCTCACGCCCGCGCTGTTCGATTCGCTGGGCCGCTATCTGACCCACGACGACGCCAGCTTCGGTCGCGAGAACGTCGACGAGGACGTGCGCCGCTCACTGGCGGCCAAGGTGCAGCGCGAGCAGGCCAAGCGCCGGATCGAGCAGGATCTGGCCGAGCAGGCCGTCGAGGACGAAGAGCGCGTGCGCAGCCTGATGGCCGGCAGCCGGCTGGTGCAGATGATCCAGAAGCTGATGGGCCGCTGACGCCCCGAGACGCGGACTCACAGCCGCTCGGTCGGCTCCAGGCCCGCCGCCTCGCCCGGCTGCGGCGCATGCAGTACGTGGCGGGTCTGCCGCAGGTACAGCGCCCAGAATCCGATCGCCAGCAGACAACCCGCCAGCGCAGTCAGCGCAAGCCCCAGCACGCTGGCGCTGACCAGAGGTGAGATCAACCCGGCCACGCCGGCATTGATCAGCAGGCTGACGAAGCTCTGCATCGACGAGGCCGCGCCGCGGTGGCGGGGATACAGATCGAGGATGGCCAGGGTGACGATCGGGAAGACGAGGGCCACGCCCACCGAGTTCAGCGCGATCGGCAGCACGGCCCACGGAAAGCGCGGCGTTTCCGCCAGCGCGGCATACGCCACGCCCGCCAGGGTCGCGAACAGACAGATCGCAAAGCCGATCGACGCCGAGCGGCGCGCGCTCAGGCGACCCGCCGTGCGCCCCGACAGGAAGGCACCCAGCGCCATGCCGCCGACCGCGGGCGCGAAGAACCAGCCGAACTGCTGCTCGTTCAGGCCCATGTGCTGCATCACGAACACCGGCGCGGAAGCGATGTAGATGAACAGTGCGCCGAAGTTGAGCGTGCCGATGACGCTGAGCGTCATGAAGGTGCGATTGCCCAACATGGCAACGCTGGTCTTCCACAGGCTGCCGGCGGAGAACGGCAGGCGCAGCGGCGCCGGATGCGTCTCCGGCAGCGCGAACGCGGTGACCAGCATCAGCACCGCGGCAAAGGCCACCAGGAACCAGAAGATCATCTGCCAGTTCGACCAGCCGAGGATCCAGCCGCCGATGATCGGGGCGATCGCCGGCGCGATGGTGAAGATCATCGAGATCTGGCTCATCAGCCGCTGTGCGTCGGGGCCATCGCGCAGATCGCGCACGATCGCACGGCCGACGATGATGCCGGCGCCTGAGCTCACCCCCTGTACGGCGCGCCAGACCAGCAGCTCGGTGAGCCCATCGGAGAGCGCACAGCCGATCGAGGCCAGCAGGAACACCGCGATGCCGACCAGCAGAACCGGCTTGCGGCCATAGGCATCCGACAGGGGGCCGTGGATCACACTGGCCAGCGCATAGGCCAACAGGTAGACGCTGATGCTCTGCTGCATGGCCGCGGCGGTGATCGCGAAGTCGCGCTGGATCACCCCGAAGGCCGGGAAGATGCTGTCGATGGTGAAGGGCCCGAACATCGCCAGCCCGCCGAGAATCAGGGCGAGGCGCAGCTGCGGAACCGTGGGGCGGGTGTGGGGCATGGGCGGCTGGAGATCAAGGATGAGGGCGCGCGGCACCGAAACCGGGGCGTGCCGATGTTGAAGCGGGGCAGCGGCGCGAAGCCCGCGAGCCTACAGGGTCGCCGCAGCCGTCGCTCGCGTTCGGCCTGCCGCCGCTGTCGGCAACGCAGCCAGCCGTTCCCAACAAGGCCAGAGCCGCGACCGCGCAGTGCGTGCGATGGACAGAAGATGGGGCCAGAGTCGGCGGATGCGCTGCGCTTATCCGCCCTACGCGAATAGGCGTTCGGCTTCGATCACGGTAACGCGTCCCCGAACTCGTAGGGCGGATAAGCGCAGCGCATCCGCCAACAGTTCCCGCGGTCGCCCAGCAAACAGCGGAGCCAGCAGCTAGGACTGCCCCCAGAACCCGCGCGCTCTACGCCGAGGGAGGCCGCGCGAACCCTCACTCCAGGCCCAGCTCGCGCGCCAGCTTCTCGGCCATTGCACGCGTGACTTCCGCCGGCAGCACCGCCTGCCGCAGCACAGGCAGCGCCTCGATGAGCAGGGCCCGCGCCCGCGCCCGCTCGCCTCGCAGCTGGTGCACGCGCGCGCGCTCGGCCTGCAGGCTGGCGATGTCGAAGGCGCTGCCTTTGACGCGCTGCAGATGCACGATGCCGGCGTCCAGGCTCTCGGCCGCGGCGCCCAGGTCGCCCTGCAGCGCGAGCAGATGACCGCGCACGCGCGCCATGTAGGCGTAGATCGCATGATCCGCCGGCAGCAGCGGGCGCATGCGCGCTTCCGCCACTGCCAGCGCCGCGAAACCGTCCTCGGGGCGCCCGCGATGGCGCGCCAGCACCGCACGCTGCCAGGCCAGCATGGCCGGCTCGAAGGCGTCCTCGCCGTCGAGCGCCAGCGCCTGCTGCTCCAGCGATCTCAGCGTCTCCAGCGCCTCCTCTCCCCGCCCCAGCAGGCCCAGCGTGCGGGCGCGCGAGCGCCGCGCCTGGCGCAGGCGCAGACTGTCCATCTGCGGCTCGCTGGTTTCGAGCAGGGCGATGCCGGCATCGAACTGCTGCAGCGCGCGCGCGTAATCGCCCGCCGACTCGGCCACCGCCGCCAGGTTCAGGATCAGCGGGCCGCGCTCGGCCGGCACTTCGGCCAGGCTGTCGCTGGCCGCCAGCGACTGCTCGAACGCCTGCTGGGCTTCGCGGAAGCGCGCCTGTTCGTTCAGCGCCAGACCCAGCGCATTGAGCAGGAACGCCATGCGCGCATTGCGCTCGCCGACCGTGCGCGACTGGATCGCGATCGCCTGCCGCGCCAGCGCTTCGGCTTCATCGGCGCGTCCCAGCTGCACCAGCGCCTCCAGCCGACCGCGCATGAAGTTGACGCGCTCGGGCGACTGCGGATCCACCCGGCCGCGCATCAGCGCGTCCGCGGCGTCGAGCACGGCGATCGCCTCCTGCGGTCGGCTCAGGTTGTTGTACATGCCGGCCAAGGCCTGGTGCGCATTGGTCAGCACGTCGAAGGGCGCGTCCGCCAGCGTGGATCCCGCCAGCACTTCGCGCCACAGCGTTTCCGCCCGCTCGAAGTCGCCCAGGCGGTAGTACGCATAGGCGAGCTGGTCGGCGCTGCGCAGGCGCTGCAGCGGGTCGCCGGGTGCGTGCAGCTCGCGCAGGCGGGCCGCCCGTTCGGCATGGGTCAGCGCGACCTGCGGCTCGCCCAGCAGGCCCAGCACGCTGGACCAGGCATCGAGGTCCTGCGCCAGCGCAAGCGCCTCTGCTGGATGCTGCGGATCGACATCAGGCACACCGCGCGCGAAAAGAGCCGCAGCGATGTCCGGCTCACCCAGCGCCTGGTAGAGATGCCCGAGCACCCTCCGCACCTCGCCCTGCACGCGCGGGCGATCGCCCAGCACAGCCTCAAGATCGGTGCGCGCGGTATCGGCGAGCTCACGCACGCTGATCTCGCGCTTGTGCACGCGGTCGGGCGTCAGCGCCACCAGGGTGCGCGAGAGAAAACCCAGCGCCGCGCGTGCGTCGGCCGCTTCCTCTTCGGCGCGCGCGCGGTCGGACAGCGCCGCCGCTTCCGCCAGCAGCGCGCGGTCGCGTTCGACGTCCAGCCGCCAGACGAAGAGCAGGGCCGCCACCAGTAATCCGGCGGCGATCGCCACGCCGGTGCGGTGACGACGCGCGAACTTGCGCAGGCGATAGAGCGTGCTGTCCGGCGCCACGCGTACCGTGCGGCCATCCAGCCAGCGCTGCAGATCCGCACGCAGAGCTTCGACCGTGGGATAGCGCAGGCCCGGGTCGTCGGCGCTACCGGCTTCGAGAATGCCGCGCAGCTCGGCATCGAGCTTCAGCCCGATGAAGCCCGGCGGCAGCGAGCAGGCTTCGCCCGGCTGGCGCTCGCCGGTGAGCATCTCGCGCAGCAGGATGCTGAGCCCGTAGACGTCGGTGGCGGTGGTGATCAGGCCCCCGCTGCGCTGCTCGGGGCTGGCGTAGCCCGGCGTCCACACCCGCGTCGAGGTCTGCCGGCTGTCCTCGCCCTGGCTGACGTCGACCAGCTTGGCGACGCCGAAGTCGAGCAGGCGCGGATCGCCATCGGCGCGCACCATCACATTGTTCGGCTTGAGGTCGCGATGGATCACCAGGCGCTCGTGCGCGTGCTGCACGGCGTCGGCGATGCGGTCGAACAGGGCCAGGCGCTGGCGCAGGTCCAGCGGATGCTCGGCCAGCCAGTCGAGCAAGGTCTGGCCGTCGACATACTCCATCACCACGTAGGGCTGGCCATCCTCGGTCTCGCCGCCGTCGAGCAGGCGCGCGATGTTCGGGTGGTCGAGCTGGGCCAGGATGCGCCGCTCATGGCGCAGGCGCCGGCGCTCGTCCTCGGTGGGAAAGCCGCGGATCAGCTTGATCGCGACCTTCTGCGCGAAGTCGCCATCGGCACGCTCGGCCAGCAGCACCGTGCCCATGCCGCCGGCGCCCAGCTCGCGCAGCACCCGCCACGCGCCGATCCGCGCGCCCTGCCCCACCTCGTGCGCGCTCGCCTCGATGATCCGCGTCACCACGCGCCCGACCGGATCCTGCAGCTCTCGGGTGCCGCGGGCATCCAGCGCCAGCAGTCGCTCCAGCTCGGCGCGCTGCGCCTCGGGCAGCTCGGCCAGGCGCGCGCGCTGCGCCTCGGCCGGCAGGTCCGCCAGCGCATCGAACAGCTCCGCGAGACGCCAGCGCGACGACGCTGCGGCGTCCTTCCCTGTGCCCTCGCTGCTGCTCATGTGCACCCTCCGCGCGAATGCGCAAAGCATACGAGGGCGAACCCGAATGCGCAGGCCCCTGCATTCAAGACCGCTGAAGATGCGTGCGCCGCAGCGTTCCGGCAGACTCGGGCCGCCGCGGCGAGCGGCTGAGGGACGCACTCCATGGATGCACAGACGCGCGGCTGGCGATGGAGCTTCGGCGACGTGGTCCTCGACGAGGCCGCGCTCGAGCTGAGCGTCGCCGGCGAGGTCGTGGCGCTCGAACCGAAGCCTCTGGAGCTGCTGCGCGTGCTGGTGCGGCGCCCCGGCGAAGTCGTCACCAAAGATGAGCTGCTCGACGCGGTCTGGCCCGGCCGGGTGGTCACCGAGGGCGTGCTCGGCAAGGCCATTGCCAAGCTGCGCACGGCGCTGGCTGACGAGGACGGCCAGCTGGTCCGCACGGCCCACGGCTACGGCTATCGGCTGGTGGCAGAAGTTCGCGCCGAAGCCCTCGAACGCAGCGCCGAACCCAGCCCGTTGGCGCTCGAAGCCGGCCAGGCCGTGGCCGGGCGTCGGCACTGGCTGCTGCAGCGTCGACTGGGCGAAGGCGGTCACGGCGAGGTCTGGCTGGTCGAGCATGACAAGACCCGCGAACGCCGCGTCTTCAAGTTCGCCCGCAACAGCGGCAGCCTGGGCGCGCTCAAGCGCGAGGTCACTCTGTTCCGGCTGTTTCTGGATGCGCTCGGCGAGCGTCCCGACCTCGCCCCGGTGCTCGACTGGAACTTCGATGAAGCGCCCTACTTCATCGAATCGCCCTTCGCGCCGCAGGGCAGCCTGCTCGACTATGCCGACAGCCTCGGCGGCATCGCTCGGCTGCCGCTGTCGACGCGGCTGGAGCTGGCCGCGCAGATCGCCGATGCGCTCGCCGCCGCGCATTCGGTCGGCGTGCTGCACAAGGATCTGAAGCCCGGCAACGTGCTGATCCACGCGGAGCAGGACCCCAGCGCGCCGCGCGCGCAGCTCACCGATTTCGGCAGCGCGCGCCTGCTCGATCCCGGCCAGCTGGAAGCGCTCGGCATCACCCGCCTTGGCTACACCCGCACCCGCGACCGCGCCGATGAAGACTCCACCTCGGGCACGCCGCTGTATCTCGCCCCGGAACTGCTGGCCGGACATGCACCGACCCTGCGCAGCGATGTGTACGCCCTCGGTGTGCTGCTGTGGCAGCTGGTCATCGGCGACCTGCGGCGTCCGCTGGCGCCCGGCTGGGAGCGCGAGGTCGAAGACCCCTTGCTGCGCGCAGACATCGCCGACTGCATCGACGGTGAGCCCGCGCGACGGCTGGACAGCGCGGCCGCGCTGGCGCAGCGCCTGCGCAGCCTCGATCTGCGCCACGCGCTGCAGGCCGAGCTTGAGCGCCGCGAGACGCTGGCCGCTGAGCTGTCGGCGCGGCTGGCGCGCGCGCGCGGCCGTCGCCGCTGGCTGCTCGCGCTGAGCGCGGTGCTCGGCCTGGGCCTTGCGGTGAGTACGTTGATGTACGTTCGCCTGCAGCAATCGCAGGCGCTGGCCGTGGCCGCGGCGGCGCGTGCCGAGAGCGAGGCCGCACATGCGCGCGCGGTGAACCAGTTCCTGGTCGAGGACCTGCTGGCCGCGGCCAATCCGCTCGACCAGGGCGAGGGCGACCCGGACATGCGGGAGGTGCTGACCCGCGCCGCCCGCGCCGTCGACGGGCGCTTTCCGGATCGCCCCGACACCGAAGCCGCGGTACGGCTGATGCTGGCGCGCTCGTTCACCGAACTCTCGGCCTTCGAGCCCGCCCGCGCCCAGCTCGACGCGGCCGAGCGCCTGATCGCAGCGCTGCCGGCAGCCGAATTGAAGCTTCGCCTGCTGAACGCTCGCGCCGGTCTGCTCGAGTCCGAAGGGCGTTTCGCGGAGGCGCTGGCCGTGCTGCAGCAGAGCCCGCCGCCGATGCAGTGGGAGGAAGTTGGCAGCGATGATGGGCTCGCAGATGCCGCACTGGCCTATCGCCTGCAGCTGGCGCTGATGCAGCTCCGCACCGGCGATGCCGCCGCCGCACTGCAGGGCTTCGATACCTATGTGCCAAAGCTGCGCGAGCGCCGCGGCGCGGTCGACAGCAGCGTGCTGACCGCGGAATCCAACCGTGGTGAAGCCCAGCTGGTGCTGGGTGAGGTCGAAGCGGCCTACGCCACGCTGAGAGCCAACGCCGATCTGGCGCGGCAGCATTACGGCGAGGACGATCTGCGCAGCGCGGTGTTCGCCCGCGCACCCGCGGGCGTCGCCTATCGGCTCGGCAGACTCGACGAGGCCGAAGCCGGTCTCGACTATGCGCAGCGCGTGCTGACGGCCGAGCTCGGCGCCGGCCATCCGCACAGCCTCACCGCGCGCGGCGACTTCGCCGTCCTGTTGCGCGAGCGCGGTCGCCTCGAAGACGCCGAGGCAGCGCAGCGGGCGATGCTGGCCGAGGCGACGGCTGCGCTGGGCGAGGCCCATCCGATGGTCGCGCTGGCGACCGGCAACCTCGCCCACATCCTGGAGTCCGCGGGCCGGCTCGAAGAGGCCATCGAGATCGGCGAGCGCGCGCTGGCGCTGAAGATCGCCGCCCACGGTCGCGACAGCGAGCAGTTCACCTCACAGACTCACAACCTCGCGCGCTACGAGCAGAAACTCGGCCGCTGGGCCGCCGCCGAAGCCCGCCAGCGCGACATGCTGCCGGTCGCGGAGGCGGTGCTCGACGCGGACCACTGGCAGCTCGGCCTGTACCGCTGCGCCTGGGCCGAGAGCCTCGCGCGGCTCGGCCGAGGTCATGAGGCCCTGCCCCTGCTCGCGCAGGGACTGCCGCCGATGATCGCCGTGTTCGGCGCCGACAGCCCCAACCTGAGCGCCTTTGCCGAGCTTCAGCAGACCCTGCAGACCGCGGCACAGTCGAGCGATGGGCAACACCAGCGCTCGCCCTGAGCGCATCCCGGGAACCCGCGACGCCTGCCGCCTCCGCCGGCAAACGCTTTGCCCGCTGGCAGGTGTCGCGCCTTTTGCGTCTTCGAGCGCGCCTTCCCGGCAGGCGAAGCGCAAACCGGCGCGGCCGAGTCGACTTTTCAACGCCAGATCAGTCGCTTGCAAGCCGATCCGGCACTGTTCGGAAGATCTTCCGAATTCCGTCGGGATCGCCTGAGGGCCACGCGCTATAGCTCCGTCGCCCTTGCCGACGGATGCGCCGCATGCCCGCTCAGTCATCCATTTCGTGGTTCACCGCGCGACCGGTCCGCTGGATCTGCGCGGGTCTACTGCTGGCCTTGGCTGGAGTCGCCAGCGCATTCGACGTCGATGACGGCTATGCGCCGCAGCTGGACGGCGCCGTCAACGCGCTCGCGGTGCAGCCCAGCGGCCACGGCATCGTCGGCGGCGAGTTCACCCGCATCAACGGCGTCAGCTGCGCGCGACTGTGTCGGCTGGATGCGGCTGGGCAGATCGCTGCGGGCTTCGGCCCGACCGGCCTGAACGGCGATGTGTTCGCCCTGTGGGTGGAAGCCGACGGCGCCGTCACCGTGGGCGGCGCCTTCACCGAAGGCTTCGGCGGAGTGCGCGCGCGTCTGCTGCGCCTGAATGCCGACGGCTCGATCGCCGGCAGCGCCGGCGCAGGGGTCAACGGCACAGTTCGCGCGCTGGCCCGCCAGGCCGACGGACGTCTGCTGATCGGGGGCGACTTCAACCAGATCGGCGGCTCCTGGCCAAGCCGGCGCATCGCGCGGCAGTTGGCCAGCGGCTCGATCGACACCAGCTTCCTGGCGGAAGTCGACGGTTCGGTGCTGGCGATCGCGCTGCTCGATGACGGTCGCATCGTCATCGGCGGCACCTTCGCCAACGTCAGCGGCGTCGCCCGACAGAACCTGGCCGTGCTGCGGCCCAATGGGCAGGTCGACTTCAACGCCAGCTTCAACGCCAACGGCGCTGTCCGATCGATCACCCGCGATGCCGATGGCACCCTGGTCATCGGCGGCGCCTTCACCCAGATCGACGGCATCGCGCTGACACGGCTGGCCCGCATGACGCCGGACGGCGGATCCGTCTACGGCCTTGCCGCCGCCGAAGCCGGGGTGCGTGCGACTCTCGTGCACAGCGACGGCCAGCTGATCCTCGGCGGCGACTTTCTCGCCATCGACAACCAGCCGCGTGCGCGGCTGGCGCGGCTGGATCAGGAGCGGCAGCTGGAATCGACCTGGCGTGCAGTGACCGGCGGAAGCGTCAACGCGATCGCCGAGCAGCCCGATGGCAGCCTGCTGGTTGGCGGCAGCTTCACGACCGCGAACGGTGAGGCCCGCAGCCGGCTGGCGCGGGTGAATCCACAGGGTCAGCTGGAGCGGACCCTGAGTCCCGGCGCCAACCCCAAGGCAGTGGTACTGGCGGTCGTCGAACAGCCCGATGGCGGGCTCCTGCTGGGAGGCGGATTCAACAGCGTGGCCGGACAGCCCCGCGAGCGCATCGCCCGAATCGCTGCCGATGGCCGCCTCGATCCGCAGTTCGCGCCCACGGTGGGTGACGGCAACGTCCGCGCGCTGGCGGCACTGCCAAATGGTGAGGTGCTGCTGGCAGGCACGTTCACCGCAGTCAACGGCAACCCGCGCAACGGGCTCGCCAAGCTGGCCGCCAACGGCAGTCTGGACAATGCCTTCCGTCCGCCAAGCTTTTCGGGGCAGCTGTTCGGGATGAAGCTGGCGCAGAACGATCAGCTCTACATTGCGGGCACGTTTACCTCGATCGGCCAACACGCCAGCACGGGCGTCACGCGATTGAGCGCCGAGAGCGGCAGCATCGACACCCGGTTTCGCGCCGACTTGCGGCCGCGCGCGCTCAATGTGCTCGTGCAGCCCGACGGTCGGGTGCTGGTGATCGGCGCGACCGAAGTGGACGGTGTCGCACAGCCCGCGGGGCTGTCGCGGCTCCTGGCGGACGGCCGGCGCGATCCGGAGTTTCTCGCCCAGCCCGGCGAGAACGCTCGAGTCAACGCGGCCGCTCTGCTGCCGGACGGCCGCATCCTTGTCGCGTACAGCCGCCCGGGGACCAGCCAGCACTTCGTTCGCCGCCTGCGCGCCGACGGCAGCCTGGACACCCTCGATCCGGCCTTCGTCACCATCGCCGATGGGCCGATTGCCAGCCTTGGCCTGCGCGCCGATGGGCTGGTTGCGGTGAGCGGGCAGTTCACTGCGATCTTCAACGCCCCTCGCGCGCGCTACGCGCTTCTGGGGCCAACGGGCGTCGCTACTGGCGATGCGCTGCCTGCCGCTGATGGCGCGGTCGTCGGCGCGCACTTCCAGCATGACGGCAAGCTGCTGCTGTACGGCACCTTCGACACGGTCGGCGGCCTACCACGCCCGGGCCTTGCGCGGCTGTCGAGCCCGCAGGCCGCCCTGTACTCACTGGAGCAGGCCGGTGAGTCGCTGACCTGGCTGCGCGGCGGCGCCGCCCCAGAGATCGAAACCGTACCTCGCATCGCGATCAGCGGATTCGGCCAGCCGTTGCCGGAGTCGGTACCGCTGCAGCGCATTGCCGGTGGCTGGCAGTTCAGCCGCTTGGGCGAGATCAGCGATGGCGCCGCACTGCTGCGCCTGCAGCTGCAGGCAGACAGCCCCACAGTCCAGGGCACCGGCCGCTACGAGCGCGACTATCAAATGTTCAACCCTCTGCTCTTCAGCGATGGGTTTGAGCCCGCCGACCCGAACTGAACGAGCTCGGTGCTCGCGGCAGCAACCGTCTTGAGCGAATCAGGGATCCCTCAATGAATCCAGATCTCAGGTGCGCCGGGTGGCTGCTGCGATCGCACCCCCCGTATTCGCGCGCATCGCGACTGCCCAGCTGAGCAATGCCCGCATCCGACGGTTCGCGCACGGCGCGACTGACGCACTGCCGTTCGCGATTCGGCCGCCGAGCGGACCGATAACGCAACCACCACCCGGAGCATGGCCATGAAGATCTGCATCGTGATGCAGCAGCACCTTACCCTGATCGATCGCTGCCGAATCGCGCTGACCCCCCGAGGACACATGCCGGCACTGAGCATTCCCGGAGCTCTGCTGGCGATGGCATTCACCCTTGTCAGCCCGACCGCATCGGCCGCCACCTGCACCGCCACCAGCGGCACCGGCAGCTGGATCGTGCCGGCGACGTGGACGGGATGCGCGGGCGGTGTGCCCGGGGCCGCCGACACCGCCCAGATCAACGCCGGCAGCACCGTGACGATTCCGACCGGCGCCGCGGTGACCGTGGCGGCCATCGAGTTCGGCGCCACCGGCTTCACCAATGGCCTGACGGTCGATGGAACGCTGAGTGTGGGCAATCTCGCGCAGCGCGGCGGCAGCGTCATCACCGGCCTTGGCGCCATCACCGTCACCGGCACCTACGACTGGGTCGGCAGCGGGGCGCTGGATGGCGTGCTGCGGCCGGACGGCACGGCACCGCCGCTGATCCTGGCACCAGGCTCGGTGTGGAACTTGAACGCTACAACTCTCTTGCTGCGCCGACGGGCGATCGTGCAGCAGGGCTCTGCGAACTTCAGCGCAGTCAACCTTGGCTGCTCGAGCACGGTGAGCTGGCTGATCGCGTCGGGTGCAACCCTGACGGTCAGCAACGAAAGCGCTGTTGGCAGTGGCGGCGTCAACTGCCTGATCCGCAACGAAGGCACGATCCGCAAGACCGGCGCCGGCACGACGTTCCGCCTCACCGATCCACGGGTTCACCTGGAGAATCACGGTCTGATCGAAGTGCTTTCTGGCACCTTCAGCTTCGACAGATCCGGCGGCCCGACCCGCCACAGCGGCACCTTCCGTACGAGTGCGGGCGCGACCCTGGTCGCGCCGACGACCACAGCGCACTTCGACGCAGGCACACGCTTTGAAGGGGGCGGCTCGGTCACCTTCACCGGCGGCGGTGGCCCACGTACGTTCAACACCAGCGTGGACTTCGCGGGGCCGGTGATCCTCGCGGGGTCAGGTGGCACTTCCGATCTCGTCGCCGCCGCGGGCGTCAGCCTCGGTTTCCTGGCGGGCCTTGACTGGCAGCAAGGCAGTCTTGTCGGCCCGGGAACCTATCGCGTACCCGCCGCGCGCACGCTGACCTTGAGCGGCACACAGCAGAAGGTGCTTGCCGCCGGAGCACAGCTGCTGCTCGAAGGCAGCACTCTCTGGCAAGGCGGTAGCCTGGTGCTGTCAGCCCCACCCACGCCGCCGATCACCCGACTGTTCATAGCCCCAGGCGCGGACTTCCAGGTGCAGTTCCGACCCGCCACGATCAACTTCGGCAACGGCGACCCGCTGTTCGAGAACGCCGGCACCTTCACCGCAACCGCCAACTCCGCTGCCGGCGCACTCACCCTCACTCTCGGCACCGGCGACTCGCTGATCAATCGGGGCACCACGCGACTGGCCGGCGCAATCAACGTGCAGCGCCGCTGGCGCCAGGCCGGTGGCGTGATCGACTTGCAGGACGTCCAGCTCAGCGTGCCCGCCACGCCGCTGCGAGCACTCACACTCGACGGTGGCCGACTGCAAGGCACCGGAACGATCACCGGCGACGTGATCAACAACGCCGGCGTGCTCGCTCCGGGATCCAGCAGCGTACCCGGCACGCTGGAAATCGCCGGCCGCTACACCGAGGCCGCGGGTGCGCGGCTTGCCTTCCGGGTTGGCGGTGCTGCGACAGGCGAGTACGACGAGCTGCTGCTGTCCGACCCCTTCGGTACCGCAGCACTCGCGGGCACGCTGGCCGTGCAGCGCTTCGGCAGCTACCAGTTCGCGCCGAGTGACTCGGTGCCGATCCTGATCGCCAACGCGCGCACAGGCGCCTTCGCAGCCATCGAACTCGACCCCGCCTTCGCGCCGCCGCCGCTGGTGCAGCAGCTCACGGGCGGCGTGGTGCTGGGGCTTTCGACCCGGCTGTTCGCCGATGGATTCGAGACACCATGAGCGCTTCCCAGCCCCGCGCCGCGGCCAGGTGTTCTTGAAGAAACCTTGATCCGTCATCCCCGCGAAGGCGGGGATCCAGGGCTCTTGCGACTGAGGCCACTCCTCTGGGCCCCCGCCTACGCGGGGGCGACGAGCACCGGGGTCGCGAGACTCGCTTTCGACCGCCTGACCCGCCATGCGACAGCGAGGGCGACCCAATACGCTCAATCCCTTGCGCTTCTGTTTCTCGAAGGACTCACAACGCACACCTCGGGCAGCGCGCCTTCAAGCCTGTAACCCGCGCCTTGATCCCCTCACCACCCTGCCCCGGTATACTCCCCGGCTGTCCCGCCGAGGGGCGCTGCGACCGGGCAAGACGTGCCGGCCAGGCTCGGTCTGTGGATTTCCGTTCCAACGGCGCCCGGAGATCGCGACGCGAAGTCGCACGACTGGCCAGCAGGCCAGCGCAACCCGGAGCTACACGCATGAACGCACAAGTGAAAGACCTGCCCTTCACCGACTTCAAGGTCCGTGACATGGGCCTGGCCGACCTCGGCCGCAAGCGCATCCGCATGGCCGAAGAGGAAATGCCCGGCCTGATGTCGATCCGCGCCAAGTACGCACCGCTGCAGCCGCTCAAGGGCGTGCGCCTGTCCGGCTCGCTGCACATGACCAAGGAAACCGCGGTCCTGATCGAGACGCTGAAGGCGCTGGGCGCCAACGTGCGCTGGGCCAGCTGCAACATCTTCTCGACCCAGGACGACGCCGCCGCGGCGATCGCCAAGGCCGGCATCCCGGTGTTCGCCTGGAAGGGCGAGACGCTGGAAGAGTACTGGGACTGCACCCTCGACATGCTGACCTTCCCGGGCGGCAAGGGGCCTGAGCTGATCGTCGACGACGGCGGTGATGCGACCCTGCTGATCCACAAGGGCCTGGACATGGAGAACGGCGACACCTGGGTCGACAGCCCCGGCGCCAACCATGAAGAGCAGGTCATCAAGGATCTGCTGAAGCGCACCCGCACTGAGCGCCCCGGCTTCTGGAAGGTCGTGGCCGCCGAGTGGAAGGGCGTGTCGGAAGAGACCACCACCGGCGTCCATCGCCTGTACCAGATGATGGAAGCCGGCAAGCTGCTGGTGCCCGCCATCAACGTCAACGACTCGGTGACCAAGTCGAAGTTCGACAACCTGTACGGCTGCCGCGAGTCGCTGGCCGACGCCATCAAGCGCGCCACCGATCTGATGATCGCCGGCAAGGTCGCGGTGGTCTGCGGTTACGGCGACGTCGGCAAGGGCTCGGCCCACAGCCTGCGTGGCCTGGGCGCCCGCGTCATCGTCACCGAGATCGACCCCATCAACGCCCTGCAGGCGGCGATGGAAGGCTTCGAGGTCAAGCGTCTGGACCAAGTGCTGGGCGAGGCCGACATCTTCGTCACCACCACCGGCAACCGCGACATCATCACCCTGGAGAACCTGCAGGGCATGAAGTCGAACGCGCTGGTCTGCAACATCGGCCACTTCGACAACGAGATCCAGGTGGACCGCCTGAACGCCGAAGTCGCCGCCGGCCGCGTCGAGCGCGACACCATCAAGCCGCAGGTCGACCGCTACACCTTCAAGGCCACCGGCCGCAGCCTGTACCTGCTGGCCGAAGGCCGCCTGGTGAACCTGGGCTGCGCCCACGGCCACCCGGCCTTCGTGATGTCGAACTCGTTCTCGAACCAGACGCTGGCGCAGATCGACCTGTGGGCGAACAAGGACACCTACGAGAACACCGTCTACCGCCTGCCCAAGAAGCTGGACGAAGAAGTCGCCCGCCTGCACCTGGAGCAGATCGGCGTGCACCTGACCACCCTGACCCCCGAGCAGGCCGCCTACATCGGCGTGCCGGTGGAAGGTCCGTACAAGCCGGATCACTACCGGTACTGAGTCATGGCCGCCCACGGGCGGCGCAATGGACAGTTGCAAGCAAACGGGCGCCGGATGGCGCCCGTTTGCTTCTGCACGTTTCTCGCGGCAGGCAGCGGCCGGCTTGTGCTGCGGCGCATTCCGCACGTGACAGCTAGACTTGACGGCCTGACCGGACTTCGGGCCTCACCGGACTCGGCGTCCTCTCACCTCTACGAGCGGCTTCGATGATCAAGCACTTTTACATCGACAACTTCAAGTCGCTGGTCGACTTCAGGCTGAGCCCTGAGGGGGTCAGCCTCGCCAAGTTCACGTGTTTGGTCGGTTTGAACGGCGCCGGCAAGTCCACGGTGCTACAGGCGCTGGACTTTATCGGCCACCTCGCGTCGGGCGAGATCGACGAGTGGCTAAAAGCGCGCGAGTGGAAGCCGCGAGACATGATTAGCCAGTTTGCGCGCCGGAAGCAGCTGATCAGTTTCGAGGTGGGGCTGGATCTGGGCTTCGGCGAAGATGTTGTTTGGAAAGCGGCCTACAACACAAGCCAAGATCGCTGCACCTCCGAGGAAGTGCTGCTTGGCGCGGAGCGTCTGCTCCGACTGGAAGCCGGAGAACTGGTCTACCAGCCGCGCGAGCCCTCAATTACCGGGAAGGGACAGCTCGAGCGGCTCAGCATCGGAAAGCTCAAGCAGTCAGGTTCGTCGCTTTCTTTGTTGAAGGACGACAGCGTGGGGCCCGTCCTCTCACAGCTGAAGGGGTTTACGGAGACGCTCAAGTCGCTCGACATGCTCAGCCCGCAGTCGATGCGCAAGCGCGCGAGGGAGGGCACTGACATCGGTTATGGCGGAGAACGCCTGTCCGCATTCATCCACAGCATGTCGGCGCCGAGGCGGCAGCGGCTGCTATCTAACCTGCAGACCTTCTACCCGAGGCTGGAGAGTTTGGAAGCACGAGCGGTCAAGGCCGGATGGAAAGACCTGCGCTTCACTGAGGGCTACTTGGATGCGGACGGCAAGCCGATGGTCTCGTCGGCACGCCATATCAATGACGGCCTGCTTCGTGTGCTTGCGGTGCTGGCAGAGGTACAGCCCGCTTCAGAGCCGACGGGTGATGGCCACTACGACCGCGGCTGCGTGCTCTTCGACGAGATCGAGAATGGCATTAACCCCGAGCTCGTAAGAGGGCTCGTGGACTTCCTGCGGACGGCTTCGCCTCAGGTGATCGTGACCACGCATAGTCCGATGATCCTGAATTACCTCCCTGATGACGAGGCGCGCCGCGCCGTGCTGCTGATTTATCGGAACACGCTTGGTCACACGCGAGCCGTTCGCTTCTTTGATCTGCCGAGCACAAATGAACGCCTCGGGTTGCTGGGTCCGGGCGAGGTGTTCGTTGACGTAGATCTGCGCGAACTCAGCGCGCAGGCCGCTGAACGGGCGCATGCAACGTGAGGTTGTTGCTGAGCGGGGAAGGCCCGTCGGATATGGGCACCCTCAGGCCGGGTGACTCGGAGCAAGAGTTTATGCCGGGCCCGATGGCGTGGCTCGTCGATCGAACGCTTGTAGCCTGGTTGGGCTACTCGATGCTTGAGCAGCGAGAGAGCGATCCCGATGCTGTGGGATTCGTCTCCAAGGCGGAACTGACCGAAGCTTCCAAAGCTCTCCGGCCGAGCAAGCCGAAAACGTTGTCCGGACACAAGAACCCAGAGGGAACTGGGCTCTTCCGACGCAATGCGGAAATGCTGGGCGCACGAGCGCTTAGCGATGCCGCCGTGACAGGGCGGCCGGTCGTCGCCGTGCTGTTCCGCGATAGTGACGGCACCCGCAGCAGCCCGCCTCACGATTGGCAGCGAAAGCTCGAGTCGATGCTGAACGGCTTTCAGGTCGCCGGATGCACCACGGGAGTGCCCATGCTGCCGCGACCGAAGTCCGAGGCCTGGCTGCTCTGCGCGCTGAAGCCCGAACCGTATCAGCACTGCGCGGCGCTGGAAGACGCGTCGGGCAACGACAACAGCCCCAACAGTCTGAAGACACAGTTGGATGCGTTGATCGGCCACACAGCCGGCGCTGAAGAGCAAGCACAGTGGGTTAAGGCCGGGCGCGTAGACCCAAACAGACTCGACATGCCCAGCTTCCTGATCTTTCGGCAGCACCTTGAAGCTGCATGGGCCGAGGTCAGCGCTGGTAGCTCCGTGACATGAATGGACGACAGACGAGTCCGGGATCAAATCTAGTTTCGTAGCCACACCCAAGAAGCCTGGTCCGCAAGCGTTCCACGACCGCGCAGAGGATGTGCAGGACCTCCCGACTCAGACCGCACTACCTCCACTCGCACCAAAGCGACTGCAGATAGAGGAGCGAGGGTCATGCCAGGAGCGAGGGTCAGGTCTTGTTTTGCCATGAGCGAGGGTCAGGTCTTGTTTTGCCACATGAGCGAGGGTCAGGTCTTGTTTTGCCACATCGTCGCCCAACGCTGCGCGCCACACCGCAGCGCTGGAGCTTGGCGATCACGCACCCAACAAGCGCTCCGCCAACACCGCCTGCAGATCCCGTCGCCCATCGACGATCAGCACCACGTACACGACATCGCGATCGACCCGATAGATCAGACGCCAGGGTTTGAACAGCACCCGCCGGTAAGCCTTGATGCCCAGCGCCAGCAGCTCTTTGGGGTGGCTGCGGCGTTCGGGCGACTGCTCAAGGCTCTGTACTACGGTCATCAGTCGATCGAGCAGGCAATCCGCGCTGGCCGGGCTGTCGAACTCGGCCAGATGGCGGTGCAGTGCCTCCAGATCGCTCTCGGCACCGCGGGTCAGCAGCACCGTGCAGCGCTTCGGTGTGGATGACATCAGTCGTCACTGTCGCTGCGCTTGCTACGCAGCCTTGCGATGACGTCAGCAGCGGGCCGCACGCGAACGGCTTCAATGTCCTGCTGGCCCAGTGCCATCAGCTTGAGCAGGGCCAGGGTTTCCTGGGTCTGTTCGTAGCTGGCGACGTCCTGCAGCACGGCCTTGGCCTCGCCGTTCTGGGTGATCACCAGCGGCTCGCGATCCTCGGCGATCTTGCTGAGCACCTCGGCGGCGTTGGCCTTGAGGTAGCTGATCGGCTTCACTTGGCTTGAGTAGCGCATGGCGCGAGGCTCCGCATGATGTGCGTCTGAATTTAGTCCGAATTTGGTCCGAATGCCATCGCGGGACCCTCTGCAAGGGGGAGCGGATGCAAGCTGCCCGCGGGATGTCTCGCTCGACGCGAAGCCAAGCATGGACGAGAGACGATATCTCTTCGCGAGAGTCGCCCCCTCTCCCCCTTTGCTCGGTCTCCGAAGAGCGTCGGCCGCAACCGACAGCCGACAAGTGCTCCTCGCTGCTTGCATCCAGGGCGTGGCGGGCGAAAACGCGGTCGGCGCGGCCTGCACGCGTCTGGGAATCGAGCATCCGCTCCGCGTTACCGATTCGTTACCCGTCAGCACTGGACGACCGCGAAGGACTGCGGTATCGATTGCGGCGGCGCCCGCCGGGGCGTCTTGCCCATCCTTTCCGCGAGTCTCCAGCCATGACCCTTCGATCGTTTTCGAGTTTGCGTGCTTTCGTTCCTGCGCTGCTGCTGATGCTGTTCGCTGCGGCTCCGTCTCACGCCGATCTGCCCGACGGTTTTCGGCTGCGTGCGGTGTCGTCCCCGCCGGACCCTCCGAATGTGGTGCGTGCGGGCGAGACCGTGGTGCTGGAGTACAGCGGGGCCTGGGGAGAGAGCTGCGTGCCTGAAGTGCTGGGCCTTGAGGGCAGCGGACATCAGCGCGTGCTGCGGCTGGCTCCTCGGCCTCCCGGCCTGTTCTGCGGCCAGGTCAGGACCCCGTTCACCCGCTCGCTGGAAGCGCGCTTCGACGAAGACGAGGTCGGCGTGATCAAGGTCGTGGTGGTCCGTGATGGTGCCGGCTGGGTCAGCGAGCACGAACTGGTGGTGCTGAGTGCCACGCCCGGCCCGGAAACCCCGAGCTTCGGCGCCTTCGATGTCGGCGGTTCGTGGTACGACCCGGCGCGATCGGGCTCGGGCCTGCTGCTGCAGCACCGCCGCGAGGGCGTGCAGGACACGGTGGTTGGCGGCTGGTTCCACTTCACGCCCAGCGGCGAGACGCGCTGGCATCTGCTGGTGGCATCGCGCTGGGAGTCGCCGACTCGGCTTGTCGGCAGCGTGTATCGGGCCAGCGGCCAGCCCTTTGGCTGCACGGCGCAGTCGCCGAATCCGGACTGCGACTTCGCGCCTGCCCCCGGTGCGGATGTCGCGCCGGTGGGCATTTTCTGGCTCAGCTTCGAAAGCGAGGAAAGTGCGGAGCTGCGCTTTGCACTGCCGGGCAACCCCACGCTGAACTGGATTCCGGGCCAACCGATTCCGCTCAGGAAGCTGATGTAGGTGCGGCTGCGCTGAGCTGGGGGCCGGTCTGTGGCGCAAGCACGCCCGACGCGTGACCCGATGCGGCGAACGGGAGACCGCCAGCAGACCCAAAACTGCTGCGTGCAGGTTCGTGGCTAGTCCCTCGAAGTACCGGGAACTGAGCCCCCCGCAATCTGCGAGGGATCGCGAGCGTACGGACCTCGCCAGGCTATCCGATGGTGAGTCATCACGAGGCGCGATGCGCAGGCCCCATGGGATGACTCGCTGCGGTGCATGACGCGCCGGGAGGGACTTCGCCCCGAGCACCGAGGTCAGCGTGCAGCTCATGGTGGGCCAGGGCCCACCCTATGCAGGCTTTGGGGCGCGCTTGGCGAGGCCTGCGGGTTCGGGTGAATGGGGCGTGGCACGCGGCCTCAGTCTCAGGCGCCGCCGCCGATCACATCGCTTCGCCGAGGTCGAAGTCGGGCTGTGGGGAACGATATAGCCTCGATTGCGCACTCGATAATCCGGCTGCGGACATAGGGTGGGCCCTGGCCCACCGCTGCGTGTCCCGCTCCGCTCATGCGGGTGCTGTGTGTGCCGCGGTGCGCGCGCTGCGCCGGCAGGTCGGCAGGTCGGCAGCGGCATCAGAAACCGCGACCTGGCACGCGGTGAGTCTTCGGCGCGGCGCTCGTGCCCGCAAGCCCATGGCACGGACGCCATGCGTGGGCGCGGATTCACCGCCGCTCCCACTCCATCACCAGAAAGTTCGGCGCGCGCCGGTAGCGGTCGGCCTTGTCACCTTCCACGCCCACCGGCGCGGGTTCGGCGAAGTGTCGAAGCTCAAAGCCGAGCGCCAGCAGGGCCTGCAGGTAGCGCTGCAGCGGCCGGTGATGGTTGGCGATGCGGATGCCCTGCCAGGCGATCCAGGTGACGCTCTCCTGCAGGTAGTGGTCGATGCAGAAGCGGCGGCTGCCGTCAAGCTCGCGGCTCCAGCCCTGCCCCACTGCGGCGGTGTTGAAGCCCTGCAGGTTGGCGATCAGCAGGCTGCCGCCCGGGCGCAGCACGCGGTGCGCCTCGCTCAGAGCGGCATCCAGTTCGGCGATGTCGATCAGCGACAGGTAGAACACCGCGAGATCGCAGCTCGCATCCGCCAGCGGCAGCGACTCCGCGCCCGCGACGCGATAGTCGCCCTGGGGATCGCATTGGCGCGCGTGCTCGATCAGCGCCCGGGTGGGATCGATGCCGATGCAGGCGATGCCCTCGGCCTTGAGCATCCGGCAGAAGCGCCCCTCGCCGCAGCCGATATCGACGGCCTGCCGGAAGCCGCGCGCGCGTACCCGCTGCAGCATCGGCGCGTCGAGCACATGGCGTCGGCCCCAGTCGCCCTCGCTGCCGATCACCTCGATCCACGCCTGCGCCGATGCGTCCCAGCCCTGCGTCATGCGCGTTCCCCCGATCTGGCGAAGCCGCGCACTCTAGCCCGGTCTCAGCGGGCGGCCAATCCGCGGCTTGGCGCGGCGTCGCTTGAGCGGCGCCAACCTCTCGAAGAACCCGCGCGCGGCGCCCGTGTGCAGGGTGGCCACTATAGGCGACCATGCGAGCGCCCGCGTCCACAGAACTCACCCATGCTCAAACGCCTCCTCGCCGCCGTGCTACCGCGCGCGTCTTCTGCCGCGCCGAACGCGCAAGGCGTCGCCAACGCCATTGCCACGCTGGATCAGTTCGCGCCGGTGCCCATGCACTGGTTCTCGGGCAGCCTGCTGCCACTGCCCGACTGGAACCGCATCGCTGCCGATGAGCCCGCGGATGCCGCAGAAGCGGCCCGCCACGACTGGTGGACCGCGGCGGCCGGCCACTGGCTGCTGGCGATGGGGCGCGAACTCGAGGGCGACTATCGCGTGCGCGCGAGCGCCGATTTCCTGCTGCTGTCCCGCCTGCCGGAGCGGCCGGCGCAGGTGTTCCTGCAGTTCTGCCAGGGCGTGCATCGCTGGATACTGCGCAATCTCGGCGAGATTGCCAGCGATGCCGGCCACGGCAAACACGTGGTGATGGTGTTCGAGGATGAGGACGACTACTACCGCTACATCAGCCACTACTACCCCGAAGAGGGCGAGTTCGCGATGTCGAGCGGGATGTTCGTCCACGCCGGCTACGGACATTTCGTGATGTCGCGCGGCGGCATGGAGCAGATGGAGCCCACCGTTGCGCACGAGCTCACCCACTGTCTGGTCAGCCATCTGCCGATCCCGGCCTGGTTGAACGAGGGCCTGGCCACCAATACCGAGGCAGCACTGTTCCCGCAGCTGTTCGCGCCCTCGGCCCAGCTCTACCACCCCAGCGAGATGGCACGTAAGCACGCGGATTTCTGGAACGCCGAGACCATCCAGGAGTTCTGGTCGGGCAAGTCCTTCCTGCGCACCGATGACGGCAACCTGCTGTCCTACGATCTGGCCCGCCGCATCACCGGCCGCGCGGCCCTAGCCGAAGAGCGCTTCCGCGCCTTCGTGCGGCATGCGCACCAGCGTGACGCGGGGCGCGGCGCCGAAGCACAACTGGGCTTTCCAATCGCTGAGCTGATCACCGCAATGCTCGGCGAGGGTGAGTGGACGCCGGATCCTTCGCGCTGGCATGAGGGCGTGGAGCGCGGGCAGTTCTGAAAGACCTCTGACCCTCCAGCACGCCCCGTCTGTGCTTCGGGCAGGAGCGTCTCGGCAGCTCGATGCACCGGCAAAGGGGGATGGGAAATCCTCGAAAGCAACGCAAGCTGGCGCGCCTGCGAACCCTCCGAGTGTCAGATCTGACAGCTGGTCGGCCCCCATGCCGCGGCGTAGTTTAGTGATGACGATCACATTCGGTCGCCCCACCTTTCGCCCGGGAGCCCCACCATGCCCACGCCGCAGTCCACGCTGATCACCGCCCTCATGGCCGCCTGCGGCCTCGCCGCCAGCGCCAATGTCGCCGCAGGGCCCACCGTGCCGGCAGATGGCCTGCAGTACGTGCAGTCGAGCTGTGCGATCTCGGCACGCGAGTTCGGCACCTGGTTCGAGGACGGAAGCATCGTCGCCGGCGGTGACGTCAAGTTCGCCGACAGCCTCGACTTCCCCGCCCAGCCCAGCGCCTGCGACTTCTACAAGTGGGCGCACCAGATGTTCCTGTGGATCAACTCGCCCGAATCCGGCGGCACGGTGCTGGATTCACCGGTGTTCTTCGATCTCATCTTCGACGCCTCAGGCAATGGCACCTACGTGCGCAATGGGGCCGGCGCGCCGGGCAACCGCTTCAGCCTGCGCAGCAGCAAGCCGCAGCAGTTCCAGCCGGGCGGCCAGGCCGGTGGCAACGACACCCTGCTCAGCCTGAATGGCTCGCTGGTCTATTTCGCAACCCATGCGAACGATGTCTACGCCTGGTTCAACACCGCGGTGACCAACGGGGTGATCCCGGGCAGCGCCGCCTTTCCGACCACCCAGGCCGAGCTCTCGCCGATCCTCGCCTACGCCAGCCAGAACGGCGACAACCTGCCCGACGGCAATGCCCTCACCCTTGAACTGAAGACCGCCTGGGTCGATGCCGCCACCGTGGCGGATGCCGGCGACTACATCACCACCGTGGCGGCCGTGCCGCGCTACGTGCGGAGCAACAGCACGACATGGACGATCGATGCGACGCAGCCGACCGAGGTCAAGACGCTCGCGCTCGTCGGCATGCACGTGGTCGGGCCGGTCAAAGGCCATCCCGAAATGGTCTGGGCCACCTTCGAGCACCGCGACAACGCGCCGGACAACGACTTCTATTTCAACAGCCTGTTCGGCCAGGGCATCGAAGTGCCCTACAACTCGCAGGGCGCCTGGAACTTCATGCAGAGCGGCGGCGCGCGTGAGGGCGCTTTGGTGGCGCAGATGACCGTGCAGGGCAACGGCAATCTGCAGGCCACCCAAGGCAACAGCATCCGCCAGAACAATGTCTATCGAGCCAACCCCTGGGGCAATGCGCCGACCGCGGCATCCGCGGACAACAACAGCCAGCTGATCTCGCTGAACTTCGACATCCGCCTGATGCTGGGCCTGGTGAACGACGTGCGCGCCAACTACTTCCAGGTCGGCGCGCTGTGGACCAAGGACGGCTCGATCCCCAAGAGCGGCACTGACCCCGCGCTGGCCGGCTCGGTGCTGCTGGCCAACACGACCATGGAGACCTACCACCAGGCGCAGCCGCCGGGCTGCTTCGGCTGCCACGCGACGCCGAGCGGCAAGAGCCTCGATACCAGCCATCTATTCTCGACGGACAACGTGCCGCTGGTACCGAAGTCGCCCTGAGCGAGTTGTCCGTGCGTGCCGGCGCCGGATCGCCCGCACGCCGATCCGGCACGCAAGCGCATTGGCCAGCCGCCATCACCAGCGGACCCGGGGGTGCCGTGCGGCGGCGGGTCCGCGGCGATTGAGGGGGCAGGATGCGCGAGGTCGCTGCCGATCGCGGCATACTCCTGACATGCCTTCACCCCACCGCCTGGGCGCCTCCGCCGCCGACCCTGCCGCCGAACTGCGCAAGCGCCTGCGCGGCCTCGCGCCCGCCCATGTGGTGCGGATGCGCGAGGTCATCCGCCTGCATGCGGGCGGCGATCGCCGCGGCTTCGCGATGGCCCTGCTGCCGCTCGCCAGCGAGGCGCCCGAACACGCCGAAGTGCTGTACTGGCTCGGCGTACTGCATTCGGACAGCAATGCCTGGGCGGACGCCATCACCGTGCTGCGCCGCGCTTCTGCCTTGCGCGACGACGACTTCCGCATCTGGCTGCGGCTGGCGACGGCGCTGGCGCAGACCCAGGACACCGAAGCTGCCAGCCAGGCATTCGGCCACGCGCTTCGCTGCGCGGATACAGCGGCCGACTGTCTGGAACTCAGCATTGAATGCGACCGCCAAGGCCTGTACGAGACAGCGCTGGCCGCCGCCGATGCAGCCCTGCAGGGGGATCCGCAGTCGGCGCGCGCGCTGTTGCAGCGCACGCGCTGCCACAAGGCGCTGGGTCATGCCGAGGCGGCCGCGGCCGACTGTCGGCGACTGATCGCGCTGGGCCGCGAGACCGCTCGGGCCTGGTTTGCCCTGCTCGACCTGAAGACGGTCCGCCTCGACGAGGCCGAGCGCGCGCAGCTTGAAGCGGCCGCGCGCAAGCCCGGGCTGCCTGCGCAGGAGCGCGAACTGCTCGACTTCGCGCTGGGCCACGCGCTGGAGGACGCCGGCGACCATGCCGGCGCGCTGGCCGCCTTCCAGCGCGCCAATGCCGCGGTTCGCGCCGCGACGCCCTGGAACGCCGAGGCCTTTGCCAGCCACGTCGAGGCCGTGCGCTCAGCCTTCGACTCGGGCAGGCCCGCACAGGCCACGCCGCAGGGCCGTGAGGTGATCTTCCTGGTCGGCCTGCCGCGCTCGGGCAGCACGCTGACGGAACAGGTGCTGGCCGCGCATCCGCAGGTCGAAGGCGCCAGCGAGCTGCCCTATCTTGGCCAGGTGCTGGAGGCGGAGTCGCGCCGCCGCGGCCGGCCCTTCCCGACCTGGACCAACGATGCCAGCGCCGAGGACTGGACCCGCCTCGGCAGGCAGTACCTGGAACTCAGCGCGCGCTGGCGGCGGGGCGCGCCGATCGCCACCGACAAGCTGCCCGACAACTGGCTCCACGTGGGCGCGATCCGCGCGATGCTGCCCGAGGCCCGTATCATCGACTGCCGGCGCGACCCGCTGGAGACCTGCTGGTCCTGCTACAAGCAGCGCTTCGGCCCGGGGCTTGCCGCCTTCAGCTACGCCTTCGACAGCCTGGGCCAGTACCTGCAGGCCTGCGAAGCCCTGGGAGACTTCTGGGCTCGGCAGCACCCGGAACACGTGCGGGTGCAGTCCTATGAAGCCCTGGTCGCCGACCCGGAGGCCCAGATCCGCGCCCTGCTCGACTTCTGCCGGCTGCCCTTCGACCCGGCCTGCCTCGACTTCCAGGCCTCGACGCGGGCGATCCGCACCCCCAGCGCCCTGCAGGTGCGCCAGCCCCTGCGCCGGGCCTCGGTCCGCGCCGCCGGCTACGGCGCCCTGCTCGACCCGCTGCGCCAGGCCCTGCAGGCCTTCCGCGGTCGGCAGGACTGAAGCCCTGCGTTCAGCCAATTCTCAGGGCTGTGCAAAGGCGCACTGACGGGTGCTAACCTGCGCGGCGTGTTGACGGAAGTCGACGCGCACACCGTTCCGGGGGGAAGGGATGCCGGCACCGGATGTCACCAACAGACTGCCTAGGGGGCATCACAACTCATGAATTGCACACCATTCGCCAAGCGGCGGGTCAGCCGCTCTGCGCTTCTCGTCCAAGCCGCCGCGCTCTGCCTCTGCGCCGCGCCCGCCCTGGCTGCCGTGGTCGACAGCGGCCCGGTCAACATCGCGATCCCGGACAACATCGACGGCATCTACTTCAACATCGTTACCGGCGCCTCCGGCACGACGGGCGGCGCGGTCGCCGGTTGGGACCTCAATCCCTATTCCGCCCTTGCCGGCCAGTTCAACCTGTGGGGCCCGACGGCCAACACCTGGTTCAACCCGCAGGCCGTCGTCACCGGCACCTACAACCTGCCGATCGGCACGGTGATCCAGGGTGCTGACACCGCCTTCTTCCGCCCGGGCGGCGCAACCAATATCGGCACCCAGCTCACGCTCAACAGTGACCAGAATTTCTTTGGCTTCCGATTCGTCAACGAAGCGAACGGCGGCCAGGTCCACTTCGGCTACCTGCAGCTTCAGGTCGGCGCCACGGCTGGCACCCGTTCGATCGTCCGCTACTGGTTCGAAGACGTCGCCGGAACGGCGATCACGGTCACCGGCCCGGTGGTCAACACTGCGCCGACCCTGACCTACAGCCCGACCACCGCGGCGGGCGTGACCTTCCCGGCAGGCGCTGCCGGTGCAGCCACTGCCAGCATCACCATCGCGGCTTCAGGTGCTGCCGGTACCGGCCAGTCGGCTGTCACCGGCTGTGCGATCTCCGGCGCGGGCGCCGCGTCTTTCGGCGCGGTCAGCACCACGCCGGCCGACGGCATCTTCAACAGCGCGACCACCGCCGGCTCGATCGACCTGTCCTGCACGCGTGGGCCGACTGCCGCAACGGCCAGTCTGTCCTGCACGGAAACCGCGACCCCGACCGTCATGGGCTCGCCGTTCACGCGCACCTGGGCGCTGACCTGTCCGGCTGCCGCTTCGGCGGTCACGCCGGGCACCGCCTCGGGCACCACGGTCACCCTGCCGGCCTACAACCTCCCCGGCGGCGGTACCAGCACGACGCTGAGCTTCACCGCTTCGGGCAGCGCGGCGACGGTGAACTGCTCGGTGACGGGCGCCGGTTTCTCGGTCACGCCCAACCCGCTGAACCTGGCGGTTGGCGTTGCCGGCAGCGTGACTGTCGCCTACAGCGGCACAAGCGCGGGCACCTTCACCGGCACGCTGGACTGCACGACCACCGCCGCTGGCGGACCGTTCACGTACCCGCTGAGCGTCACCGTGGGCCAGATCACCCGCCCGGCCGTGGTGCCGAGCATGAATGCGGTGGGCACCTGGGCGCTGATCCTCAGCGTGCTGGGCCTCGGCATGTTCTTCGGTGCACGCGTCCGCGACTGACCGGCTGAAAGCGTGAATACAAAGGGGTCGGCTGGTTTCCAGCCGGCCCCTTTGTTTTGCGCGACACCCACTCTGGCTGGCCCGAAGCACTCATCAGGGCGGCGCATGGCCCAGGCCTGCAGACAGGTCGTTGACACTCCCGAGCGGCGGGCGTTGCCAAGCCCTGTGGCCCGCCGTTCAGGGCCGCAGGCTATGTCCCAGCAGCCAACCCGCGATCAGGGCGGCGATCCCGCACACCAGGGTGAGCACGAGATAGAACAGGGCGAGCCCCGGCCGCTCCAGCTCGCGCCACAGCAGCAGACAGTCGACCATCAGCGCCGACCAAGTGGTGAGCCCGCCAAGCAGGCCGGTCATCAGCAGCGGGCGCAGCCAGGGTGCGGCTTCCGGCCTCTGCAGCCAGACCAGCAGCAGGCCAGCGCCGAAGCTGCCGATGACGTTGACCGCGAAGGTGCCCCAGGGAAAGCCGCTGCCCAGGGCTCGCAGCAGCCAGGCGCCAATCAGGAAGCGCGCGCCGGCGCCGAGCGCGCCGCCGGCCATCACCAGCCCCAGGCTGCTCCATACGTTCATGTCTCGCCGCCTTGTTCAGTGGCGGACACATCGCCGCGGGCCTGGGCACGCGCGGCACGCAGGGCGTCGAGCTTGTCCTTGAGCTTCAGCTCCAGCCCGCGCGGCACCGGACGGTAGTAGACCTGCTCGCCCACCGCATCCGGAAAGCCGGTCTGATCCAGCGCCACGCCGCCTTCGACATCGTGGTCGTACTGGTACTGCTCGCCATAGCCCAACGACTTCATCAGCTTGGTCGGCGCATTGCGCAGATGCAGGGGCACGTCCTGCGTGCCGGAGCCGCGGACTTCCGCTGCAGCGGCCTTGTAGGCGACGTAGCCGGCATTGCTCTTGGCGGTGCTCGCCATATACAGGGTGACCTGGGCCAGGGCCAGCTCGCCCTCGGGGCTGCCGAGGCGCTCGAAGGTATCCCAGGCGTCCAGCGCCATCTGCTGCGCGCGCGGATCGGCAAGCCCGATGTCCTCGATGCTCATGCGCAGCAGGCGGCGCGCGAGGTAGCTCGGGTCGCAGCCGCCATCGAGCATGCGGCACAGCCAGTACAGCGCGGCGTCCGGATTGGAGCTGCGCACGCATTTGTGCAGGGCCGAGATCTGGTCGTAGAACTGCTCGCCGCCTTTGTCGAAACGGCGCGTGCGATCGGCCAGCACCTGGGTGAGCGTGGCTTCGCTGATCTCGCCGCCCTCGCCTTCCGCGAGTTCCGCCGCGATTTCCAGCAGGGTCAGCGCGCGGCGCACGTCGCCATCGGCGGCTTCAGCGATCAGCTGCAGGTTCTCGGCGGATGCACGCAGGCCGCGACCACCGAGGCCGCGTTCGACGTCCTCCAGCGCACGGTTCAGCGCCTGCACGATCTCGACCGGCGCCACGCCTTCGAGCACGTGCACGCGACAGCGCGAGAGCAGGGCCGAGTTCAGCTCGAAGCTCGGATTCTCGGTGGTGGCGCCGACGAACAGGATGTAGCCGCGCTCGATGTGTGGCAGGAAGGCATCCTGCTGCGCCTTGTTGAAGCGATGCACCTCGTCAACGAACAGCAGGGTGCGCTCGCCGGCCTTGAAGCGCGCCTCGGCCTCGGCGAGCACGCGGCGCACCTCGGGCAGGCCCGACAGCACCGCCGACACCGACTCGAAGCGCGCGTGGGCATAGCGCGCCAGCAGCAGGGCCAGCGTGGTCTTGCCGCAGCCGGGCGGGCCCCACAGCACCATCGAGTGCAGGCGACCGCTTTCGACCGCGCGCCGGAACGCGCTGCCCTCGGCCAGCAGGCGCGACTGCCCGACCACCTCTTCCAGCGCACGCGGACGCATGCGCTCGGCGAGCGGTTTGAGCGCTTCAGGTTCGGCGAAGAGTCCGGGCTGGGTCATACGGGCGGCAGTTTAGCGGGCGCGCCCGCTTCAAGCCCCCTCGCAGATACGCAGGGAGGACAACTCCGCCCCTCAAAGCCGCTCTTCGACCGCCGCGCCCTCGAACTCCGCCGGCGCCACCGCGCGCTCGTACTGCGCGACGTCCAGCATGCCGGTCTCGCGCGCCACCAGCACCGGCACCAGCATCTGCCCGGTGACATTGGTCATGGTGCGAACCATGTCGATCACGCGGTCGATGGCGATGATGAAGGCCAGGCCCTCCAGCGGCAGGTTGGCCGCGCTCATCACCAGGGTCACCATCACCGTCGCCGTGCCCGGCACGCCGGCGGTGCCGAAGCTGCCCAGCACCGAGGCCAGCAGGATGATGAAGTACTGCGAGGCCGACAGGTCGATGCCGAAATACTGCGCGGTGAACAGGCAGGTCACGGCAGGAAAGATCGCGCCGCAGCCGTCCATCTTGATGCTGGCGCCCAGCGGCACGGCGAAGGCCGCGTAGTCGCGATTGACGCCGAGGTTGGCGCTGACCGAGCGCAGCGAGGCGGGCATCGAGGCGAAGCTCGACGAGGTCGCGAACGCGATCTGCATGGCGCCTGCGGCACCGCGGAAGAAGCGCAGCGGGTTCAGGCCGTGCGCGGCCAGCAGCCCGCCATAGACGAAGACGATGTGGATCAGGCAGGCCGCGAACAGCGCGATGATGTAGTTGCCCAGAGGCAGCAGACGCTCGAAGCCATAGGTGCCCACCAGCCCCGCGATCAGGCCGAAGGTCCCGATCGGGGTGACCTGCAGGACGAAGCGCGTCACCTGGATCATCAGCTCGCTGGCTTCGTTCGCCAGCAGACGCAGACGCTCGGTCTTCTCACCGAGCTTGACCAGGGCGAAGCCGACCAGGCCGGCGAAGAAGATCACCTGCAGGATCTTGCCCTCGGCCAGCGCCATGAAGGGGTTGGCCGGCACCACGTCGAGCAGCACCTGCACCGGCGTCGGCAGCTCGCGAGGTTTCCAGTCGGCCGCGGGCGTCAGCGGTTCCAGACCCGAGCCCGGCTGCATCAGCGTCGCCACGATCAGGCCAACGCCGACCGCCAGCGCCGCAGTGATCGCGAACCAGATGAAGGTGCGCGCCGACAGCGCCGCCACGCTGCCCTGCCCGTGCAGCCGCCCGATCGCCGACACCACCGCGAAGAACACCAGCGGCGTGGCGATCATCTTGATCAAGGTGACGTAGAGCGTGCCCAGCGGCGCGAACCAGGTCGTCGCCGTCGGCCCCAGCAGCCAGCCCGCGAGCGCGCCCAGCACGAATCCGCCAGCCACGCGCTGCCAGAAGGGAATGCGGAACCAGGTGTCGATCAGGCTGGACATATGTGGATCTCAGTGGGTGCCGCGATCATGACCACTCTCTCGGTGAAGCGGGGGAGCTTGTCTGGAATTCCGCCGCACCCTCAGCGCCGAGGCGCCCTACCGGCGGGACGGTTCGAAGGCCTGAGCGACAGCGGCTTACCCGCAAGCATGACGCAGAGTGAGCAGAGCGCTTTGGCGTGTGGTCCTATGACGCCCGGACCCTCTCCCCAACCCCTCTCCCACCGGGAGAGGGGCCAACCCCGGCCGATTCATCCTCACGCGAAAATTTGCAGCAGGCGACGGCGACGAGCCTGCAACAGGCTCAGCTCCGCGGGAAGCCCCTCTCCCCGTGGGAGAGGGGTTGGGGAGAGGGTCCGGCCGAAGCGCGGAAGCCACGCCCGCGATGTCTCCAGACCACCTTTCGACTGCTGGACCGAAGTCCAGACCTTGAAGTGAACCCAATCAGCGTCCAATCTTTCAGACACATCAACGCTCCACCGGCAAGCAAGCCCTCCTCAAAACGGCTTCGCAATCACCAGCCAGATCGCGCCCAGCGCCAGGAAAATCGGCAGCTCGTTGAACCAGCGCAGCGCCTTGGAGCTCGGCAGCGCGCCGCCTGATTGCACGCGCTTCATCATCCGCGCGGTGACGATGTAGTAGGCGAACAGCAGGGCCACCAGGGTGAGCTTGGCGTGCATCCAGCCGCCAGCGACCACGCGCGGCCACCATTCCGGATTGATGCGGAAACCCAGCCAAAGCAGCAGGCCCAGCACGAGCAGCAGGCCGAACATCACATGGCCGAAGCGGTAGAGCCGGCGCCCCATCAGCAGCAGCCGCTCGCGCACCGCAGCTTGATCACCGGCTTCGGCGAGGTTGACCAGGATCCTCGGCAGGTAGAACACCGCCGCCATCCAGGCGATCACGAACAGCAGATGCAGGGACTTGGTCCAGGTGTAGATCACAGCGAGCCATCCGCGCGTTGGAGAGGCCGCATAGGGTGGGCCCTGGCCCAGCGCAGCTCAAGCCTGCCGGAAGTCGAAGTGCCGCCATCACATGGCGTGCATCAGGTGCGTCGCACTTGACCTCAGAGTGCAGCAGCAAGCGACGCGGGACAGTCGATCACCGACAAAGCGAGAGCGTGCGCGCGCATCAGCGCGGCACGAGCGTCAGGGACAGGACAGGTTCAAGGCCGTGGCGGGCGTCGAGCTCATGGTGGGCCAGGGCCCACCCTATGCCGGCGTCATCACAGTCGCGGGGCCGCTCTGCGTAGGTTGGCGCCGAGCACAGCGAGGCCCAACGCGCTGCGTTTGCATCGCGGGAAGGAATGCTCGGGTCGAGCGTTGATGCCCAACTGGCGCGCGGCTTCAAGGCCACGCTGGGCCAGGGCCACCCTATGAACACAAGCGCGGCATCCTGCCCTTGCGAATCCCGAATCCCGAATCCCCAATCCCCAATCCCGGCTCTTCACCTGAACCGCTCGCGCAGCTGCGACTCCAGCATGTTCACCGACTCGTAGGCGTTCACCACGTTGATCACCTCGGTCATGTTGGCCTTGGCGGCCTTGGCGATCTCGTGCAGCGGCAGCAGCTCGCGCAGCATGCTGGTGGAGACGCGGAAGGCCGCGGGGTAATCGCGGGCGAGTTCGATGGGGCGCTCGATGCGGAAGCGGCCGGCCGGGTCGAGCTGGCTCGACAGCTTGCCGTTCGAGGTCAGGTAGCGCACCTGCCAGCGCAGCCGCACCCAGGGTTTGGCTGGCGCACGCGCACGCACCGCCGCCAGCTCGCTGCTGGTGAGCTGCGAGAAAGCCGCACGCGGCAGCTCCTGCAGGCAGTACAGCTCCAGCGCCGGCAGCTCCGCCTCGGAGTGGTAGCTCTGGGTCAGCGGATCGAGCACCAGCCACGGCAGGCCGGGCATCTCGATGCGTTCGGGCGCGCCCAGCAGCGGCTGGGTGAGGTAGTCGATCAGCGGGAAACTGCGCGTGTCCTTCGCAATCACGCGCCGCAGCGCGGGATCGATGTCCGGCGCCTGCTCGTGCTCGCGCTTGCCGAGCCGCTCGGCCTTCTCGTCGATACGCGCGGCAGTGCGCAGAGTCGGGCCTTCGGTGTGCTCGATCGCGGTCTTCTCGTCGATGCGATGCGGCACCAGGCGCTCGGCGGTGTCGGCCAGGGGATCGCGCTTGAACAGGGCGTCAACGTCATGGGCGCCATAGCCGCGCACGATGTCCGGCAGGCGCACGTTGGGCAGGCCGTCATCGGGCGCCGCCGCCGGGCTGTCTTCCAGATCGAGGTCGAAGAAGTTCTCGCCCTGGCTGACGACCTTGAGCGCGGGTGCAGCGGCTGGCGCCTGCACCGGCGGCGCGCACAGCAGGTTGACCATGCGCACGATGGCGTCGAGCTTCAGCGGCCGGCGCAGCGCCCAGTCGGCGCCGTCTTCGGTGCCGAGATCGACCACGCAGATGTAGGGCTTGGCGCTCTGCTGGGCCGCCTCGCGCGCAGCGCGTCCGAGTTCGGTTTCCGGATCCAGCAGGATCAGATCGGGCGGATCGGTGTCGGAAAAGCGCCAGCGCGACTTGAAGCGCGCGGCGCCCATGCGGAACAGCAGCCGCAGGCGCGCGATCTCCTCCTCGCTGCAGCCCACGGCGTCGATGATCTTGTCAGCTTCCTGCATGGAGTGTTCGCAAACCCTGAGTGTCTGGACCGGCCGCCTGCGGCGCCCGCTGCTGGATGGACGCGCCGCTGCGGCGGCGACGCCCGACTTTCCTACAATGCCGCGATGAAGCCAAGCGCCGAGACCCACCCCGCCGACAGCCTGCTCGCCCGCGCCCAGGCCGCCTTCACCGCGCGCCGCGATGCCGAGGCCCTGGCGACCGCAGGCGAGGCGCTGGCGCTGCGTCCCGGCTGGCCGCCCGCCCTGCTGCTGCAGGCCAATGCCGCGCTGCGGGCGGATGCGCTCGACGTCGCCATCGATGCCTTGCAGAAGCTGTGCCAACTGACCCCGCCTGCACCGCCCCTGCTGAATGCGCTGGCCACGGCCCTGAACAATCGCGGCAGCCGCGCCAGACGGCGTGGCGACGAGGCCGCCGCCCTGCTCGACTTCGAGGCCGCGCTGGCGCACCTGCCCCAGCACCCGCTGGCCGGCTTCAACCGCGCGCTCTGCCTGCTGGCGCTGGAGCGACGCAGCGAGGCGGAAAGCGCCCTGCGTGCGCATCTGGCCCAGCACCCGCAGGACCTGGAGGCCGCGCTCGAACTGCAGCTGCTGCAGCCGGACTCCACCCAGCATCGGCAGGCTGTTCACGCCCTGCTGGCGGCCCCCGGCGCCGACGCGCTGCCGGACGAGCTGCGCTTGCGCGCCGAACTGGTCGGCCCCGAGCCCGCCCGCACACTGCCCCTGCTGCAGAAGCTGTCCGCAGCCGCACAGCGGCGCTGGGCCTGGACCGTCGGCGAAGCCCTGCGCTTGGACAATCACGCCGAGGCCGCGCGCGCCGCCTATGCCTGCGGCGCCGATGCGTCCGATGCACCGCTGCGCAACCGCGTGGCCGCCGCGCTGGCGGCACCGATGGTGGCCGAGAGCGCGCAGGCGGTGGCCGACACTCGCCACGCGCAGCGTCACGCATTGACAGCCCTCGCCACCGAACTGCAGCAGACGCCCGCCACCGCGCAGACCTTGGATCGACTGGCCTGGAGCCATTTCACCCTGGCCTACATGGGCGAGGACGACACCGAGCTCATGCGCGAACTCGGCGCGCTGATTCAGAGCGCCGCGCAGGCTGTGCTTCCGCAGTTCAGTGAGGCGCCGGCCGGCGCCCATCCAGCGCGTGTCGTACTGGTTGGAAGCGTGTTCCGCGACTGCACCGCCGGCGCCTATTTCGGCGGCTGGATCGACTGGCTGCGCGATGCCGGCTTCGAGGTCGTCGTCTACCAGCTCGGCCCGCGCCGCGACGCCGAGACCGAGCGCATGGCCGCAGCCGCCAGCCGCTTCCACTACATCGATGAAGCCACAGCGCTTGATTCGGTGGCCGAACAGCTGCACGCGGAAAGCGCGGGCCTGATCCTCTACCCCGAGCTGGGCATGGACTCGCGGCTCTACCCGCTGGCCGCGCTGAAGCTGGCGCGTCGTCAGGCCATGGCCTGGGGACATCCGGTCACGTCGGGTCTGCGCAGCCTCGATGCTTACTTCAGCTGTGCGGAGATGGAACCCGCCGACGCCGCTTCGCACTACATCGAGCCGCTGCGCCTGCTGCCCGGCCTGGGCGTGGACTACCGCCGCCCGCCGCTGCCGCCGCCTGCGAGCCGCGCCGAACTCGGCCTGCCCGAACGCGGCCCGCTGCTGCTGGCGCCGCAGTCGCTGTTCAAGCTGCATCCCGACAACGACGCGCTCTACGCCGAGCTGCTGGCTCGACTGCCGCAGGCGAGCCTGCTGCTATTCGAAGATCGCCCCTCCTGGCGCGAAGCGCTGACGCAGCGCCTGCAGCGCGCCGGCATCGACACCACGCGCCTGCACTGGCTGGCCACCGGCAGCCGCGCCCGCTACCTGCAGATCAACGCCGCCTGCGACCTGATGCTGGACAGCCGCCACTTCTCCGGCGGCAACGCCAGCCTTGACGTCCTGCAGGCCGGCCTGCCCGTGCTGACCACGTCCGGCCGCTTCATGCGCGGCCGCCAGACCGCCGCCATGCTCAGCTGCATCGGCCTGCGTGAGCGCCTGTGCGTGGATGCCCCCGCCCAGCTCGCCGATCGCGCGATCGCGCTGATCGAATCCGGCGAAGCCCATGCCCTGCGGAGCACGATCACGCAGCGCCTGCCCGACCTGTTCGAGGCCGACGCAGCACGGCGCAGCTTCGTCGAGCACATCCGGCAGCTCACCGCGGACTGAGCCTCACCCGCCGAGCCCAACCGCGCGCCCCACCGCAGCGCGAATCCCGCGTCGTCCGCATAGGTTGGGCACTGCGTCCACTAGCGTGGGCGACGCGCATTGGGTGGGCGCCGCGCGTCGGGTGGGCGCCGCACTCATAGGGTGGGCCCCGCGCGCAGCGCGCAGCGCGCATAGGGTGGGCCCCGGCCCACCATGAGCTCGACACTCGCCTCGCTCCCCCGCCGCCGCCGGGCGGACGCATCGACGTCAAGCCTCAATCCCTCTCCCCCGGAGGCGAGCTGCCGAGAGCGCGCACCGCTGCCGGTGACAGCCGACGCTTTCTTTAGCCCGCGCCAAGCGAAGACCGGTTGGGTAGAGGGCAACAGACCTCGCGACAAGGCTCCCCCTCTCCCCCGACCCCTACCTTCGCTTCGCTCGGGCTCCGGAGGGCGTCGGCTGCCACCGGCAGCCGACGGGCGCCCTCCGTCGCTCCACGAGGGGAGAGGGGAGCAAAACGCGGGCGCCACGATGCAGTGACCTCGCTCTGATCACACTCCATCGCGCATGCAGCATGCCCGTACTCCCCCGCTCTCCCCAACTCCGCCGGAAGGACGCATCGAAGCGAAGCTTCAAGCCCCTCTCCCCTTGTGGGAGAGGGGTTGGGGAGAGGGGGAAAACCTCGCGACAAGTGTCCCCCCTCTCCCCCGACCCCTACCTTCGCTTCGCTCGGGCTCCGGAGGGCGTCGGCTGCCACCGGCAGCCGACGGGCGCCCTCCGTCGCTCCACGAGGGGAGAGGGGAGCAAAGCGCGTCCTTACCGCGCGCAGCGTGGGCCCCGGCCCATCATGAGCTCGAAACTGGCCCCGCTCCACGCTCTCCTCCCCGCCAGAAGTACGGATCGAAGCCTGCTTCAAGCCCCTCTCCCCCGGAGGGAGAGGGGTTGGGGAGAGGGGGGAAAACCTCGCGGCAGCGTCCGACCCATCTCCCCGCCCTTTCTTCGCTTCGCACGGGCTCCGAAGAGCGTCGGCTGCCACCGGCGGTCGCCCAGCGCCCCTCTCCGCTTCCCACAAGGCAAAAGGCGAGACGAGCACCGCGGCGTCTGCCGTGAAGTGACCCGGCACCCCACCCGATCACGACCAAAGCCACGCCCCACATCGCCATCCGCGCACCCATAATCGGCCCTTCACAACCCGCCCACGCGCCCCGCCATGCCCAGCCTGACCAACCCCGGCTCCACCGACGCCAGCTCACCCAACGCAACGCTGCCGAACAACACGCACATCCGCCGCATCACCGCCGCCGATGACCCCGCGGTGGCCAACGTCATCCGCACCGTCATGCCGGAATTCGGCGCCGACGGCCCGGGCTTCGCCATCCACGACCCCGAAGTCGCGGCCATGAGCGAACACTACGCCGCCCCAGGCCACGCCTACTTCGTTCTGGAGCGCGACGGCCGCGTGATCGGCGGCGCCGGCATCGCGCCGCTGGCGGGTGATGTGCCCGGCGTCTGCGAGCTGCGCAAGATGTACTTCCTGCGCGAGGCCCGCGGCATCGGCGCGGGGGCGGCGATGATGGCCGTCTGCCTCGACTACGCGCGCGGGGCCGGCTACCGCCAGTGCTATCTGGAAACCCTGACCGGCATGGACGCCGCAGCCTCTCTGTACGAGCGCAGCGGCTTCACCCGCATTCCGAAGTCCATGGGCGCCACCGGCCACTTCGGCTGCAACCGCTTCTACCTGCGCGAGCTCTGAGGTGAGCGCGCCCTTCGACCGCCTGCTCTGCGGCCTGCGCGCCGCCACCCTGGCCGACGACAGCGGCTACGACCTGATCGAAGACGCCGCCATCGGCATCCGCGACGGCCGCATCGCCTACATCGGCCCGCAGGCGAAGCTCACCGCCGCGCAGCGCCGGGACGCCCGCGAAATCGAGCTGTTCGACAACGCACTCGCCACGCCGGCCCTGATCGACTGCCACACGCATCTGGTGTTCGGCGGCAACCGCGCCCGCGAATTCGAGATGCGCCTGAACGGTGCCAGCTACACCGAAATCGCCCAGGCCGGCGGCGGCATCCTCAGCACCGTGCGCGCCACCCGCGAAGCGAGCGAAGAACAGCTGCTCACCGCCGCCCTGCCCCGCGCCCGCGCGCTGATGCGCGAGGGCGTGGCGACGATCGAGATCAAATCCGGCTACGGCCTCGACCTCGACACCGAGCTGCGCATGCTGCGCGTGGCGCGACGACTCGGCGAGGTGCTGGGCATCAGCGTGCGCACCACCCTGCTGGCCGCCCACGCCCTGCCGCCCGAATACGCCGGCCGCGCCGACGACTACATCCACCACGTCTGCACCGCCATCCTGCCCGCGGCCCACAGCGAAGGTCTGGTCGACGCCGTCGACGCCTTCTGCGAAGGCATCGGCTTCAGCCCCGAACAGACCCGCCGCGTGTTCGACGCAGCATCCGCACTCGGCCTGCCGGTGAAGCTGCACGCCGACCAGCTCAGCAACCTCGGCGGCGCGGCACTCGTCGCCGACTACGGCGGCTTGAGCGCCGACCACATCGAGTTCACCGACGAGGCCGCCGTGGCCCGCATGGCCGAACGCGGCACCGTCGCCGTGCTGCTGCCCGGCGCCTTCCTCTGCCTGCGCGAAACCCAGCTGCCGCCCATCGAGGCCCTGCGCCGCCACCGCGTGCCCATGGCCGTCAGCACCGATCTCAACCCCGGCACCTCACCGCTGATGTCCCTGCGCCTGGCCATGAACCTGGCCTGCACCCTGTTCCGCCTGACCCCCGAAGAAGCCCTGCGCGGTGCGACGGTGAATGCGGCGAAGGCACTGGGGTTGGCCGATCGCGGGCGATTGGTGGAAGGGATGCGGGCGGATATCGCGGTGTGGGGTGTGACGGAGGCGGCGGAGTTGAGTTATTGGATGGGGGCGGAGCTGCTGCAAGCCGCTCACTACGCGTCACAACGCCACGATTGAGGGTGCATTCCTGAACGCGTTCGAACATTCCCCCATGAAGCTCCTGCTGGCAGCCGCACTGGCGATAGGCGCTGCGCGCGGCGCTGCAAGCCAACCCGTCGACCCGTCACCCTGCGAGGCGCTGCCCCGAGAAGCCCTTGAGCAGCGCGCGCAAGATAGCCTGCTGCAGTTGCTGGCCAGCGAGTCCGGCCAGCCGGTAGAAGCGCTGCGCGGGCGGTTCGAGGGCGACCCACCCGAGTACACGATGGATGTCACCGGCCAATGCGGCAGCCTTGCGCTGATTTATGGGCCCACCCGGTATGCACCTGGCGACGGCCGCCTGTTCAAGCTCGCCGACGATGGCAGCATCGAAAGCGAACGGATACACATCTTGGAACGCATGCACCGGAAGCGCCTCGCCGACATCGCGGGCAAGGTAGAACAGCTGGCCGCCCTGCTCACCGACGGTTACGCAGAGCTAGTCGACCAAGAGGACAACGTTCGCTTCGGTATCTTGCTGCCCGATCAGGGACACGCGGCGGTGGCCGTGTTCTCGCTCGAAGGCTTCCGCAAGAGCAATTCGCATAACGAGTACCTCGCCGTGTTCGCGCATGTAGTGAACGAAAGCGGCGAACTCGATGACCCTCATGAGCCCTATCGACTGCTGGACGTCATGCAGATCGGCGGCAAGGGGTGGCGCAGCTTCCCCAAGGCACCGCTCACCATTGAACCCGGCCTGATCACCCTTGAGGGGCTGAACTACGCCGCCAGTGATGCACTGTGCTGTCCCAGCCTGCCGTTCACGACACGCTTCCGGTTCAAGGATGGTCGGCTTCAGCAAGAGGTATCCGACCTGGCAACGACGCCGCCGGAGCTTGACCTGTGGCTCAAGGAGGGCTGGCAATCAGCGCGCGATCAGAACGACTGCATTGGTAGAGAGTTCTGGACGCCCCGTTTGCGCGCCCTTGAACCCTTGAAGGTCTGCAGCCATCGCCTGAACCTTGCGGTGACCACAAACCAGCTTGAGCGCTGTGAAAGTGGAAGGTATCTGATCAACCCGGCGTCTTCCTGGCTGCCTGTCGACTCCAGCACAGAGACTTTTCTGCTCGAAGCAGAGAGCGGGAACGTGCGCTTCGAGTTCTGCCACGGCGAGTAGGACGAGGCACCTCGCGCGCAAACCAAAAGCGGAAGCAAACAGGGGATGAGCGATGGACGTTGCAGAAAATGACTTGTGGACGGACTTTGCTGCCTCGGCACCCACCGACGCAGAGCTTCGGGCACACCTTGATTCTTGCCGGGGCGACCAAGGCGCCGAACTGCGTCGGATCATCCAGGACAACCTTGTGTTGCGGTGGAGCGCCCGGATCCTGTTGGAGCACATGCGCATGACATCCGGGATGACGGCTGGAGTCACGGAACAGAATTCGGCGCTGAAGATCGCGCTGTTCATGATCGAGCGCCGAAGGCCGGACTGAAGACTGTAGTGACCATCCATCTGCGGCATCCGGCGCTGCACGCCCCGACTTCAGCGCATGAGTAATCCGTACCCTCTGAAACGGGTCGATGCCTCCTTCGCCCGCACGCCTCAAGAGTTCTCACTCACCCAACCTGAGAGATCCCCGACGTGTCGATTGAACTCAGCTTCCCCTTTCGGCTACGTGATCGGCTCAAGGCCGAGCTTGCGCTCAGCATGTCGCGCAAGCGCACCGCAGTGCTCTTCACCGTACTGCCAGCCATCGGCGTTCTGGTATTGCTGCTTGTCGTTTCCGGCTACGCGCCGGCTGTCGTGGAGGCGTGGTGGTTTGTGGGCGCCATTCTGGCCACGTTGCCCATTGGCGCGCTGCTGGGTGTCGCCACGGTCTACCTTCTGAACCCCTCTCGCAATGTCCCGTTCCGGTATCGGATCGACGATGAGGGCGTGCACGTGGTCTCGGAGACGCAGTCCTTCACGCACCTGTGGCCAGCCATCCAGGAGGCCAGAACCAGGTTCGGTTTCTTCATGCTGTTCTTCCGCCCGGGCTGCGCGCACTGCATCCCGCTTCGCGCAGTGGAGTCCTCCGGCGCGATGCCGGAGCTCATCAAGATTCTGCACGCGCAGGGCAAGCGCGTCCGGCTTGCGAACTGACTCTTGAGCACTTGGCACTGCACCTCATGACCACCACCCGCATTGCGCTGGCCAACCTCCCCATCCCCGCCACCCGCGAAGCCGCGGTCGATTCGGCCGTGGCCGCCATCGCCGACGCCGGCCGCGAGGGCGCGCTGATCCTCTGCTTCCCCGAGTGCTTCATCCCCGGCTATCGCTGGCCGGGGGCGGTGATGCCGGCGCCGGAGGCGGGCTTTCTTGAGCAGGCCGTTGGCGCGGTGGCAGATGCCGCGAAGGCGGCGGGCTTGGCGGTGATCCTCGGCACCGAGCGCATCACCGAACGCGGGCTGCAGATCAGCGCCTGCGTGATCGGTGCGGACGGCGAGATCCTCGGCTGGCAGGACAAGGGCCAGATCGATCCGGATGAAGAGGCCACCTACCCCGCCTACGGCAGCGAGCGACAGGTGTTCAGCGTGGGCCCGCTGCGCTTCGGCGTGGTGATCTGCCACGAGGGCTGGCGCTATCCCGAGACGGTGCGCTGGGCGGCGCGTAGAGGGGCGCAGGTGGTGTTCCATCCGCATGCCGCCGTCGGCGATCCCGGCGGCTTTCGCCCGCAGACCTTTGCCGACCCCGCAGGCAGCTTCCACGAAATGGCCGTGCGTTGTCGTGCGGCCGAGAACACCGTCTACTTCGCGTCGGTGAACTGTGCGAGCGAAGGCGTGCCCATCAGTTCCGCGATCGCCGCGCCCGATGGGCGGCTTGTGTGTTGGCAGCCGCATGGGGTGCCGGGGTTGCTGGTGGCGGATTTGGATTTGAGTGCGGCGACCGGGCTGCTGGCGCAGCGGTGCAGGGTGTCGGGGGTGTAGGACTTCTTGGCCCTTGGGTTTGCGCGGGTTTTTGCGGTGGGGTGGTGGGGCCTTGGCGAAGGTCGGGGCGAGCGTGTGGTTCATGGTGGGCCAGGGCCCACCCTATGAGTGCCTTGGCGCAGGGCGGGTAGCCATTTCGATGCCTGACGTGGACGGGCGCGTGTTGGCGCGCCATGTAGGCATTCATCACTTGAAGGCTTACCCTGCGCGCTGCCCTGTGTTTGCAGTTGCGCCAGGTCACTACAAGGAATGTTCATCCATGCGCACTTTCTTCCGACTCGCTCTGTCTGCTGCACTTCTCGCTCTGGCTTCGGCTGCCGCTCAGGGCGCCGACACGGCAATCGATCCGAGCGGAGAGTCCTATGCGACCGAGGGGAAACGGGTGGGCTTGGCGGATGGCCGGACCTTGAACCTGCGCTGCAGCGGCGAGGGCGAGCCGGTGATCCTGCTGGAAGCGGGCGGCAATGCGGACTCCAGCACCTGGCATCGGGTGCAGCCGGCGCTGGCTGAGCTGACGCGCGTCTGCGCCTACGATCGCGCGGGATATGGCTTCAGCGACGAAGGCCCGATGCCGCGCGACCTCGATGCGGTCGTTGCGGATCTTCAGGCCCTGATCGAGGCGGCCGAGCTGCCGGTGCCGGTCGTGCTGGTGGGTCATTCGCTGGGCAGCAACATCGTGCGGCGCTACGCGCAGCGCCACCCGCAGCAGGTCGCAGGGCTGGTGCTGCTCGACCCGCCCGAGCAGGGTGCGGATGCCCGCATGCCGGAAGACTGGCAGCAGCAGATCGCTGCGATGCTGCCGCAGCGCGAGGCCCTGCTGACGCGCTGCGAGGAAGCTGCAGTGGCGAACGATGCCGACACGATCCGACAGCGCTGCCTGCGCGCGCAGCCGGGCTGGATGGGCGAGCGCGTCGCTGCCGCCACGGTGAACAACAAGTCGAAGCCCGGCTACTGGCGCACGCTGCGATCGGAGCTGGCGAGCAACATCGCAGTGTTCGCGGAGCCAGTGCCTGCCGATGAGTCCTACGGTGCGATTCCGCTGGTGCTGCTGAGCGCCGGCCTGCGCGATGAAGACGCACCCGAGGAGGTACTCAAGGTGATCGCCGAAGCGCGCGAGCAAACCCATGCGCGCATCCTCGCGGCATCCTCGCGCAGCTCGGCAACCGAGGTGCCTGGCGCGGGTCACGACATCCAGCTGGATCAGCCGCTCGCCGTGGTGCAGGCGGTGCGCGGCCTGCTTGCACAGCTGCAGGGCGCAGCCGCAGACACGCCTGCGGCGGAGTAGCGCGATAGCGGTCGGGTCTTCGTTTGCAGCGTGGCCTCAATGGCGATGCACCAGGCGGGGCAAGCGTTGAGCTCAGGGTGGGCCGGGGCCCACCCTATGGTTACCCGCGTCACCGCTGCCACATCACGTCAATCTTCGCCTTTCCAGTTCGTTGAGCCCCCTGCTGGGAGACGTCATGAGTCGAGTTGCCACCTTGCGCATGCATATGGATTCGATGCGTCGCTTCGCATCGGCCAGCACCGCCGTGTTCCTCTTCGCGCTTACCGGATGCGCCCATCGCGCACTGCAGGCGGAGCCGATGCCGCTGTGCGATGCCACTGAACTCACGACGTCTGTCGCCAGCGAAGACATGCGGCGAGCGCTGGTGCGGGCGCAAGTGTTCTCGAACTCTCGCTATGGGGAGGATTGCCTCGTGTGCGCCGAACTGCTCAGGGTCGAACAGGGCGAGATCCACCTGCACATCCGCAGCCCCCTGCCGGCCCCTGGCATCGACACATCTGCCACGCTGACGGTACGCGCTGGAGATGGCCAGGTTGTGGATTCGCGGCTGTACCACTCCTGCAGCGCACATTCGGCGCGAAAAGGCGGTTGAGCCGCGAAACCGCATCGCGCACCGGCTGTGCCAGAGAACGATCGCATCCGGGCCTTGCCGCAAGCGCAACAGGACGTACCATTCGGCAGCAGCTCATACATGGGCGGCCACTTCTGTCTGTTAAGCCGGGGAACCGATGGACCAAGCCCTTCCTCGCCTGCCGACCTCGCTGCGCGTCGTCGCATGGCTGTTCATTCTGAGCGGATTGCTCGTGTGGGCAGGCGTGCTCGTATCGGTGCTGTCGGGCAAACCGAAGTTCCCCTTGCCCGGCGTGCTGGAGCTGTTCGCCGGCATTGGGCTGCTGCGGCTGCGGCCAGGCTGGCGGACCTGCGCCCTTGTACTGCTGTGGATCAGCATCATCGTCGCGGCCTTCCTCGCCTTCGTTCTGATGTTGGGCACGGGCTCCGCACCGATTCACTTCAACGGCCATCTGGCGGCCCTCGTGCCTGCGGGGGCACTGTCCCTGCTCGCATTCGCGCAGCTGGGCTTCTCGCTGTGGCAGGTCTCGGTGCTCTGCCGTGAGGACGTGCGCGCCCTGTTCGGGCTGGAGGAGAGTCCTCACTCGCCCCAGCAGGCCTTGGCGAACAACGCCTCCGCAACCGACTGAGGGCGCGGGCCCGACGCGGGCCCGACGCAGGTCCTGTCGGAGGAGCTGGCGAAACGCATTGCGAGCGGCGTGGTCGCTGCGGTGGGCATCGTGCAGCGTTCGCGCTGGGGGATCTGCGCTCTGGCCTTGCGGCGAATCCGTTCACGCAGTACGCCGCCGCGTGCCGCCACCGCAAGCCTTGTTCGGATCTGACCTGCCGCTGCGATGCGCGGGAAAGCTGGCAGATGCGCTGCGCTTATCTGCCCTACGCGAACCTGCGCCTTCGATCACGTTGAAGGCGCGGCGTCGCTCGCAGCGCGCGGATACGCTGGGCCTACCTGCGCTACGCGAGCCTGCGCTTTCGATACGTGAGCCCGCGCTTTCGATACGTGAACCGACGCTTCCGATCTGACTGAAGACGTGGCGCGCTCGCAGCCAGGGCATTGTCGAGACCATCGAGCGCGATCGATCCGAGCCGGCTTCGCGCGCGGGGCGTCAGTCGACACAGCGCACCTTCCTGCCCTTCTGCTGAGCCGGCTCCGCGCGTCGCGCGGTGTCTCTCGCTGTTGTAGGGTGGATAAGCGCAGCGCATCCACCAGCACGCTGCGTCAGGCGCAGCTGCCTGCGTCAACGGAACCTGAACGAGGCATACACCGAGAAGGCCGGCAAACCCTGAGCGCGGAGGCATCCGAGTCCCACGCGCCTGCCTGTTCACCTTCCACGCGTTCGGGCACCACCAGACCATCCCGACACCCATCGGAGCCCCACCCATGAAAGCCCTGCTCTTCCTCGGCTCCCGTCGCGCCTCTACCCCGCCGCAGCCCAAGCGTCTGGGCGAGCGCGTCTGCGCCTTTCTCGGCACACACCTCGCCAGCCGCTTCGAGACCACGCTGATTGATCCGCTCGACTTCGCGCCGACGGCAGTCTTCAAGCCGGTCTTCGCCTATGCCGAAAGCAGCAAGCCAGAACAACTCGCTGCGCTTGAGCGTCAGATCATCGAAGCCGACGCTTACGTGATGGTGAGCCCGGAGTACAACCACAGCATGAGCCCGGCGCTGGCGGATCTGCTCAACCACTTTCCCAGCTCGGCCTTCGCCTTCAAGCCCAGCCTGATCGCGACCTACTCCAGCGGTCAGTGGGGCGGCACGCGCGCCGCCTTGGGGATGCGCGCCTACCTATCCGAACTCGGCTGCCTGCCGGTCTCGGCGATGCTGCACTTCCCGCATGCCGACAAGGCCTTCGAGGCCAACGGCAGCCCTGCCGCCGATCAGGACGCCGCGCGTTGGGCGAAGTACGCGTCGCGCGGCATCGGGCAGCTGCACTGGTGGGCTGAGGCCGCCGCGCAGCAGCGCGCGGCGGTCGATCCGTTCGCCAAGTCGCCGGCTTTCAGGCACAAACCCACCGAGCGCGACGCGCCCTGAGGATGCGCGCGCTGCGGAACGGTGCGGCCGTGGTGAATGACGCAGGCCGTACAGCGTTGAGCCGAACACCCGGTCCAGTGCTGGACACGCCTGCGCGTGGGGCTGCCCGAAGCGGAGCTACATAGCTGCAGACGCGCGCGCCCGCAGCGTCCGCCCCGGCTCCGCCATTCAGGGCTGGGCGCGCCTACGCGCATCCAGCGCGCCAATAGCGGCCCACTCCTTCAGCTTGAGGCGTGCGCCGACGCCCTGATGCCGAGCCAGGATCGCGCTCCACGCGCCGGCGGACAGCGTCGGCAGGTCCCAGGCGTCGCGCCAGGTGTCGACGGTGCCCACGAGCTCAGCGAATTGCTCGGCGGTCACCGAGGGCTGCTGGCCTGCGGCAAGTCGAACATCGGGCATCTCGTCTGCCAGCAGCGCGGGAATCAGCTCGGCCGGAGTGCCGTGGTTGACCGCCGCGATCTCGCGCAGCTCGGGCGACTTCGCCTTGGCGAGGGCGCGGAAATAGGCCTCGCCCTCCAAGCTTGCCAGTGAGGCTGCCTCACTCGCGATGCTGCCGCGGCTGTACCAGGCGGCGACTGCAGTCTTGACCTGGTCCGCGTCGGCATGGGCCTGGTTGAGCAGGCTCAGCACCACGTCCTCGACATAGCCGTGCCGAGCGATGAGCGCATCGATGGCGGGCTTCGGCAGGTTGCGGCGGTTCAGCAGCCGATCCGCGAGATCAGTGTGCTTGTTCAGACCGAGCCTCAGGGCCTCGCGCATCAGCGCAATCACCACTTCCGGGGCGAGCGTGTCATTGGCGGCAAGATCGGCCAGTGCCTCCACGCCTTCTTCCCTGGGTGCCTTCAGGCTGATCTCAAGCAGACGGCGCTGGCGATCAGGCGACAGCCCGCGATTGAGCCCCAGCCGTGGGGGTGCCCTGCCCGCCTCGGCTGCAAGCCCCAGCAGCCAGTCCGCGAACTCGGGCGCGGCCAGCCGAAACAAGGGGTGGTCATCGGCGTCGCCCTGCTTCAGCAGCTCGATGCGCTCCGCCTGCTGCACGCCGTCCAGCGCCACGAAGGCGTATGCCCGCGCCCTGCCATCCATCTTCGGCGTGGCCAACAGCCGATCGATCAGCTGCACGCGTTGCTCGGCACTCATGCGCACCGGCTGCGCGCCCAGCGACTGCCGCCACAGCGACTGGGCCAGATGGATATGGCCCTCGCGATCCATGCGCGGCAGCAGGGCGTCGATTTCGTCCAGGCTCAGGCTGGCATGGGCCAACGCATTGGCGAGCTGGCGATCGGCGGATTCGACCAGCGGCGCCAGCGCCTCGGGCTCCAGCGCCAGCACATTGAAGCCTTCGATCAGAATGGCGTGGCGTACGGCAGGCTCAGGGTCCTCGGCCAGCAGGCGGATCAGCGCGCCAGGAGGATCCGCGCGCTTGGCCAGCGCCGCGCGCACCTCGGGATCACTGCTGCGGGCGATACGCTCCAGCGTGGCCGGGTCGGCATTCGGGTCGGCCGCCAGGCGCTGCGCCATGCCCGCCTGCAGGCTGTCGCCGGCGTGCGCCTGGGCGATGGCGGGATGCGTATCGGCCAGCCACTCCAGCACGACAGAATCGCCGCCGCGGGCCAGTGCCCCGGCCACGACCGGGCTCAGCACTTCGCGTGCGGCCATCAGCTGGTCGACCAGGGGATCCCTGCCGACCAGGGCCAGCAGGCTGGCGTCGTCAGCTTCGAAATCAAGCGCTGCTTCCAGCCACTGCGGCAGCTCGGCGGGTGCCTCGGTCTCGCGCAGCAGGGGTCGACCTTCGTGCATGGCGCGGCGCAGCCCGCCCTCGTCCACGCGCACCCAGTAGGCGGACTCTCCCTCTTCTACAGGATCGCGGAACCCCGCCGAACCCAGGAACTCCGGCCGCAGCCGACGCAGACCGTTCTCGTGCCTCTGCCTGTGCGCGGGATTCATCGCCGCCGCCCCGCGGTAGCGATCATCCAGCTGGAAGCCAAGCTCACCCGGCTGATAGCTCGCATCCTTGTCAGAAACGATCAGGCCGGCGGCATTCAGCGCGCCGCCGACCTTGAAGGTGAAGTCGTTATAGACCGTCGCGATCACGCCCTCGACCTGCAGATCGCCATTCACGTGCAGCGAAGCGAAGCTGTAGATGTGCTGGGCCTGCATGTCACCCAGCACGGCGACGATGCCGTAGGGCAAGTCGCGGTCATCGTCGTAAACGCCATCCACCCGCAGGTCGCCGCGCACCAGCAGCCGGCCGCTGGGGGCGAAGTGCCCGGGCACATGCAGGTCGCCATCGTGCACCAGGAAATCGCCGTCCTTGAACTCATACAGGATGTTGCCGCTGCCCAGCAGCTGGGCGATGCCGGCGCGCTCCTCGTCGGTGGCGGCGCGAAGGCGGGGGAGCTCACTCGTGGAAATCCATGGCATCGCACAGGCGACGCTCGAAACATTCGCAAGAACCGACATCAGCAAGACACTCCATGCACGCATTGAAAACTCCAACAGGATGGCCACAAGGGAACCGGGCGGATCGAAGACGAGCGATGCACGCCAAGGCCTTGCGAGCGCGTTGGCACAACGGGAGGCCCTGGGGATGACAACGGCCGCAGCAGTCACCTCGCCCCTGGTTACAACAGTTCAAGGGCGCGACAGAATACCCGGGCGCGGGTCGGTTGCGGCAGGCACAGTCGGCGTGCGGGATGCTCGGGGCCTCGCTGGACCTGCCAGATGTCGCCGATAGCGCATTTCGGCCGGCAGGCGCCTGGGCCTTGAGCCGCGCCATGGCTGGAAGTCAGCGCACGCAGAACAGGCAGCACCACGATCCGCTGGCGCCGGAGCGCACCCCCAGACGGCCGCAGCGCACCTCCCACAGTGGCCCGCGCCGCGATGCGCCTTCCGCGACGTCATCCACGCAACCGTTTGCTCGGGCCCGCATGCGAGTGCGCGTGCATCCACGCGGCCACGCCCTTCGGATGCAAGCCCTTGCCGCCGAATCCACCCCGACCGGCGCAGACGCCGGACGCGGCGTATGCCAGCGCCGGGCCGATCGTGCCTGCCTTAGACTTCCGTCTCCCACGGCAACCGAGACAGCGATGAAGCAGTACCTGCCCCTGTGGATCCACGACTGGCTGGGCGTGCTGCTGCCCGCGGGCTATGTGCTGCTGGTGCTGGCCCTGGCCTGGCTGCTGCGCACCCTGGTGCGGCGGGTGATCCAGCGCTTCGCGCGGCGCTACACGCTTCCCGAAGAGCTGGTGATCGGCGCGCGGCGCGTGCTTGGCTTCGTGATCTGGTCGGCCGCGCTGCTGACCATCCTGCAGCACTTCGGGGTCTCGGGCACCGTGCTGTGGACCGCCTTCACCGGCTTCGCCGCGGTGGCGGCGGTGGCCTTCTTCGCGGCCTGGAGCGTGCTGTCGAACCTGTTCTGTGCCCTGCTGATCCTGACCACGCGGCCGTTCCGCCTGGGCGACTATGTCGAGCTGCTCGAAAGCGGCGACAAGCCGGGCCTGAAGGGCAAGGTGATCGACATCAACCTCGTCTACACCACGCTGCGCGAGCTGGAAAGCGAGCGCAGCCAGGCGGTGCTGCAGGTGCCGAACAACCTGTTCTTCCAGCGCACGGTGCGGCGCTGGCGCGGGGGTGTCGAACCGCCTCTGGCAATTGACGCGGCGAAGCCCACGGAAGCGGGCGATCCGCGGCTGTAGGCGTCACGCGGGCGCGATGGGCTTTGTCGATTGACACGAACTTCGGGCTGGCGGTACGGGCTCTTGCTGCGGGCAAGATCTGCAGCAGCACACACACGATGTTCAGGCCGAGGGGCTGATGGCGGATGCGCTGCGCTTATCCGCCCTACGACTCGAGGGACGCCGAGCGGAGAGCGAAGCGGAGCGTCTTGCCCGCGTAGGGCGCATAAGCGCAGCGCATGCGCCGGCAACCGCGGGTGACACTGTGCGCAGGTCGAAGCGGGAGACAGGTTTCGCCCACACTACGGCAGCACTCGGCACACGGAGTTCAGACGGAGAGGACCTGCCGCGCACAGCGCCCGATGCTCAGACCGACGGGCTAATGGCGGACGCGCTGCGCTTATCCGCCCTACGACTCGAGGGACGCCGCACGCATTCCTTCCACACCCGCACTGGTCCTATCCTCGACGGCCAATGCACGGCCTGCCGCCGTCGCGTCACGACCGATGCTGCTGCCGGACACCCGCCATGCCGAACCTCGTTGAACTCCACACCCCCCACGGCGCGATCCGCGCCTACGCCGCCGAACCCGCGGCAGCGCCGCGCGCCGGGCTGGTGCTGATCCAGGAGATCTTCGGCGTCAATGCCCACATCCGCAGCGTGGCCGAGCGCTGGGCCGAACTCGGCTACGCCGTGCTGGCACCGCAGCTGATCGACTTCGTCGAACCCGACGTCGAGCTGGAGTACACCGAAGCTGGCGTCGCCCGCGGCCGCGCGCTGATGGCCGAGGTCGGCTTCGAGCGCTGCGTCGCCGCCTGCGCCGCCGCAGCCGGGCACCTGCGGGCGCGTGGGCTGAAGGTCGGTGCGCTGGGTTTCTGCATCGGCGGCAGCATCGCCTTCCTGTGCTGTACGCGGCTGGGCCTGCCGGCAGTCAGCTACTACGGCGGCCGCACGGTCGGCTTCCTGCACGAGCGCCCGCAGGCGCCCCTGCTGCTGCTGTTCGGCCAGCACGACCCGCTGATCCCACCCGAGGCCGTGCAGGCCCATCGAGACGCCTTGCCCGAGGCGCGGATCGAGCTGTTCGACGCCGGCCACGGCTTCAACTGCGAGCAGCGCGTCGACTTTCACGCGCCATCCGCGGCACGCGCCCTGCAAGTCAGTCGGGAATTCCTGGAACTGCACCTGGCATGAGCGCACCTTTCCAGCTTGATCCCCGGCTCGAAGCCGACAGCCTGGCGGTGGCCGAATTCAGCCTCTGCAGCCTGCGCCTGATGGACGATCAGCGCTTTCCCTGGCTGCTGCTGGTGCCGCGGCGCGCGGGCCTGCGCGAGTTGTTCGAGCTGTCCGCCTTCGACCAGGCCGAGCTGCTGATCGAGCTCAACCACGCCGCCCGTGCACTGACCGCAGTGGCCACGCCGCACAAGCTCAACCTCGGCGCGCTCGGCAACATCGTCGAGCAGCTGCATCTGCACCTCGTCGCGCGCCAGCCGGGCGATGCCGCATGGCCCGGCCCGGTCTGGGGCAGCGGCGCACGCCAGCCCTATTCGCCCGCAGACGCGCGCGCCCTCATCGCGCGCCTCGTCAGCGCGCTCGACGCCACCCGGGCCTGCGCCGATGACTGAGCGCAAGCTCAAGCCGCAGTTCGAGCCGCTGGGTGAAGCCGCGCTGCTGCTGCGCTTTGGCGACAGCCTGGAACCCGCCCTGACGCTGGCGGTGCAGCAGCTCGCCGGCCTGCTGCGCCAGCAGCCCGCCGAGGGCGTGCAGGAGTTCGTGCCCTCCTACAGCGCGCTGGCGATCCACTTCGACCCGCTGAAGACCGACCTCGACAGCGTCGCCGCCTGGGTGCGTGCGCGGCTGCGCGAGCACGAGCACGCAACCCGCCGCGCGCCCCTGCCGCGCCGCATCGAGATTCCGGTCTGCTACGGCGGCGACTACGGCCCGGACCTCGCCGCCGTGGCGGCGCACGCCGGCATGGACGAAGACGCTGCCATAGCCCTGCACTGCAAGCCCGAGTACACGGTGGCGATGATCGGCTTCCTGCCGGGCTTTCCGTATCTGCTGGGACTGGACCCGCGGCTGGCGATACCGCGCCTGGCCACGCCGCGCGCGGAAGTGCGCGCCGGCGCGGTCGGTATTGGCGGTGCACAGACCGGCATCTATCCGCAGGCCAGCCCCGGCGGCTGGCGGCTGATCGGGCGCACGCCCGAAGTCCTGTTCGACCTGCGCCGGGCACAGCCCAGCCTGCTGATGCCGGGCGACGTCGTGCGCTTCGTGGCGGTGTCGCCGGCCGACTTCAAGCGGCTTGAGCGGGAGCACGAGGCATGATGGACGTGCTCTCGCCGGGCCTGCTGACCACCGTGCAGGATCTCGGTCGCCGCGGTCATCGCGCGATTGGCGTGCCGCTCGGCGGCGCGCTGGACCGCTTCAGCCTTCGCGCGGCGAACGCGCTCGTGGGCAATGCCGACGAGGCACCGGCGCTGGAGTTCACCCTCACCGGGCCGACCCTGCGCTTCCAGAACGATGTGGTGATCGCACTCTGCGGCGGTCGGTTCGAAGTGCAGGTCGAAGACCTCGCCCTGCCGATGTGGCGACCGCTGCGCCTGGGCGCCGGCACGGTCCTGCGGATCGGTCGCATGCAGCGCGGCGCGCGCGGCTATCTGGCGGTGGCCGGCGGCATCGATGTGCCGACCGTGCTGGACGCCCGCGGCTGCCTGCCGGGCTCAGGCTGGCCTGGCCTCGCCGGGCGTGCGCTGCAGGAAGGCGACCAGCTGCGCCTGCGCGGCATGAGCCTGGTCGGCCGCAGCTGGCCGCGCGCCGACATCGGCGTGCGCATGGCGCGCTGGTGGGCCAATCCCGCGCCGATCCTGGAGCTCGACCAGCCCGCCGAGATCAGCCTGCTGCCGGGTCGCGACAGCGTCGCCGACAGCGAGCTGCTGTTCGACAGCGCCTGGCGGGTGTCGGCGCGCTCGAACCGCATGGGCCTGCGCCTTGAGGGGCCGACACTCGATCTGCTGGAAGCCGCGCCGACGCTGTCCGAACCGGTGGTACCCGGGACCCTGCAGCTGCCGCCCGAAGGCGGCCCGATCCTGCTGATGGCCGACGCCCAGACGGTGGGCGGCTACCCGCGGATCGGCCACGCCGCCCGCGCCGACCTGCCGCGGCTCGCCCAGCTCGCGCCGGGGGAATCGCTGCGCTTCGTTCAAGGCAGCCAGGAAACCGCTGTCGAGCGCCTGCGCCAGATGGAGCGGCACCTGCAGAAGCTGCGGCTGGCCGCACAGCAGGTGATGGGCGACTAGGCGGCTCGCCTGCGCGCTATGGCGAGACAGGGACGCGACGTGTCGCGTCGCCGCCGCGCTCAGGACGGCCCGATATGAGCGACCGGCGGTTTCGCTCACTCAAAGCTGTCGTCGAAGATCTCCGGCACGGGAGGCGCCACGACGAACTGGTACGCACCGCTGGAGCAGGCGCGGAGCGGACGCTCGACGCCGCGCTGGTCGTTCGGAAGGATGCAGGATCTGCCGGAGAAGCGGGCAGCGGACGCTGAGAAGATGGCTGCAGTCGGGGTCTGCCCCGGGGCATTCAGGGCAAGCCCTCCTGCCAGCGAGAACGAATTGCCTGTGCTGTCATTGGCCTTGACCGGGCAGGTCACAGCGCCCGCGCTGTAGACGTTGCCGCCGGCGCTGGTGATGGCGGCACCGCTGCCGCCGCAGTTCGATGTCTGTCCGCCGCCACTGAAGGTGTTGAAGCCGACCAGATTGTCGATCAGGGTCGTGGTAGACGAAGTCCCGAGCCTGAGGCCGACGCCGTCATGCGCCGTCGCGTTGGGCGCACTGTTGTCGATGATGGTGCTGCTGCGGATGGTGGCGACGTTCGGCGTGTTCGACGAGATGCTGATGCCGCCTGTGGCCGTGGTCGTCGAAGCACTGTTGACGTTGAGCGCAACCGTGCTGTTGATGACGTTGAGCGTGCCGCCGCCGAAGTGATCGATGCCGGCACCCGCAAGGGTGCTGTTCGCAGTGTTGCGATAGACCGCGCTCTCGTAGACCACCATGCGCGGCAGCAGCTCGGCTGGGCAGCCGCCTGACCCGGACACGCTGATTCCCCCGCCTTGTGCCCCGAAGTTCTCGAACACGCCGCTGCGACGCACGACGACATCCGCGCGACAGGTCGCCACGATGCCAGCTCCGGTGCCGGAGGCCAGATTGCCGCCGCGGACCGAGAGGTCGACGAAGTCCACAGTGACGTAGCTGCTGCCGTTCTGCCGCACATGGAAAACACGGTCGCTGGTGACCGCACCGTTGCCATCAATCAGGGTGACCGATGCACCCGCGCCCCGAATGGTCAGGCTGTCGGTGATGTCGAGATCGCCCGTCAACGCAGCCTCTTCGTTCTGACCTGCGGTGGCCAGCGTGATCGTGCCCGCCGGCAGCACGATGGTGTCCAGCCCCGCCAGCGCATTTGCTTCCTGGATGGCCGTGCGCAGGCCGCAGGTTCCAGTCGCATCGGCGCAGACGCCGTCACCGGGGTTGATGTCGTTGGCGTTGGTGTCGCCCAGGTAGTTGACGGTGAACACCGCTGCGCGAACCCCGGCCTGCGCATGCAGGGCCAGGCGGGCATCGACGTCGTAGGGCGCGGGAGCGCGGGCTGGAAAGACGCCGTAGGCGCTGCTGTCCTCACGCCGTTCAGTCGTCGAACGCGGGATGGCGGCGATCTCCGCGGCGCTCAGCGGCGGCACCGCGATGGCGGAGCTCGGCTCGGATTCACCAGGTTCAGGCGCGCGCGCCTGCGCCGAGGCCAGAGACGGGAGCGTCACGATCGACAGCAGCATCGCGGCGCCGGCAAGCCGGCAGATTCCAGGAGCAGTGGGGTTCATGGCGGGCAGGGCCTCCGGCAGTGGATCGTCCCGTGGATTCGTAGCTGCGCGCGACTTTGCGACATGCCGCGTTATCCGGGCGCCAAGTGATCTGGCCGGTGCCGGCGGCCCGCAGCCCGCAGCCCTCAGCCCTCAGCGAGAAGATGGGGTCGCGACCTGCAGGTCGACCCGCTCGACGCATGGCCAGCCCACATTGTTCTCCCGAGCGATGACATCGGAGGGCGGCTTACCGGAAGTCGGCGCGCACCGTGTTGCTCACCCAGTCCACTGCTGTGGCGAAGCTGCGGCCGGACAGGCGCCAGACCATGGCCACTGATCAAGGCCAGGATGGACTTGTTCAGCGTTGACTGAAAGCACACCACGGTGTTCGCTCGGGGACCCTGGCCGAGACGCCAGATGCGGGGCTCCCCCCGGGCGAGATCCCGGCACTTCATGCTTGACAGTCTAGGACCGAGGGAATCGTTCCGCCCGGTCCCCACCCGACGACGTCGGCCCGGTGAGACAGCCGCGCGTCTGCAGCAGCGGGGACCCACGCCCCGCGCTGGAATCACCGCTCCTCGAAGCCGTCGGCATGGATCACCGGATTGCGCGGCAGCTCGATCGATTCTCCCGCGGCATAGGCCACCAAACCCGGGGCCGCCGGAACACGGTCGAACACCTGCAGGCGACCGGAGCGACGCTCGTAGGCGCCGTTGTGCTCGGGGCAGCCGAGAACCACCTGGCCTGCGCCCGCGACGAGCCGCGTCGCCGACATACCAAAGCAGCCCACGGCTTCAGCAGCGAGGCTGCCTACCGACACATAGTCTGGTGCGGCAAACACGCGCACCTCGCGCAGGGGGCCGCCGCGCAGAGCGACCAGCAAGTCTTCTCCCTCCCAGGCGAGCTCACCCACAACCCATAGGTTGCGCTCGGTCAGGTTCATGCGCACGGTGCGCACCCACTCGCCGTCCTGCACTTCGTAGATTTGCGCGACCTCGGTGCTGCCCGGCAGAGCGCCATCCACGGTGCAGGGAAACGCGGCGCGCGTGCGCGACCGCAGGACAGGCGCTTCGCCCGTACAGGTGCCGGAGATCGTGGCCGTGCGCGACCACGCCTGTCCGTCGAAGTCCAGCACCGCCCATGCACCGACCGACTGCCCGCCGACCTGCTGCGAAGGCAGCCGAGCGAGCAGTCGCCCCTCGACGATGTTGCTGAAGGCCACTTGCGAGAACTGCTCGAAGCCAGGCTCGGCGATCACGCCCTGCCATTCGCAGCCGCTGGACCTGGCTCGCCACGCATGCAACCTGCCGCGCCTGGCTGCGATCACGTGTTCGCCATCCGTTCGTACGCGCGAATACACCGACGCGCTTGAGGCCTCAGGATCGTCGTGCAAGGCTTCGCATAGGTGGTTCCATTCGTCCCCACTTCGCCTGTATGCCTCAATCCGGCCGAATGCGTTCGTCGCCGCGCTAAGGTCAGACGAAAGCACCACCGCGAGGTCGCCGCGCAGATCGACCTGAGTCGCGTACATGGCGCCGCGAACCGGCAGACCTGTTGCGTCAAGTGTCTGGTGCTGCGCCCACCCCTGCGGCCCGCGCTTGAGGAGGATCGCCTGCCCGGCATCACGCTCGATCCGCCCGCCGGCCAGCCGGTCTCGACCTTCGGCCCCCGCAATCATCCAGTCCCCATCGACTGCCAGGGCGTTTCCGAAGCGGTCACCCAGCTGCTCGCCACCGTGGCTCAGTGTCTCAGGCACAGCACCTGCCTGGGCGCCCAGTGGAAAAGCACGGACAAGGCCGCGACTGGGCAAACGCGCGGGGCTGAATCCTTGGGCGCCGGCCAGCACTTGATCCGCGGTGAGCGCGAGCGCCTGGTTCCAGTAGGACGCGTCGTCGTCAGCGCGGATCGAAGCCACAAAGACCGGCGCACTCCAGATACCACTGCCGAACTCGGCGACGTAGATATCGGAAGTGAAAGACCAGCCCGGCTCGAGCAGCACCGCCATCCGGGTCGGCTGACCTTCAAGCAGTGCGAACCATCGCAATGGGTAAGCGTAGGGAAGCCGGGGACCCGCGACGGACTCCCACACACCCGCCTGACGACGAAAGCTCACCAGTTCGAGCGTGTTGGCGACTCGCCGGCTTGTCAGCAGCAGGTCACCGTCGATCGCCACGCCAAAGCCGGAGCCCGTGGCGAGCTTCTGGGCCAGGGACCACGCTTGATCCTGCAGCGTGTAAACGTACACCGCGCCGGGATCGGTGGCAGGCAGGGCCACATGCTGGGCTGCCGTAACCAGCAGCTGCCCACCGGTGAAATCGAGACGCATGCCGAACCTGTCGCGCGCCACGCCGTCGGCCGGTACGAGCGTCTGCACCAGGACATAGGCGCCGGACTGCCATCGGTACACGAACACCCGCCCCGGGTCCTGACTGTTGCTGGCCCCCGGTTCGCCCGGGGCACCGATGGCGAGCCACTCGCCGTCAATCGCCACTGCAGTTCCGAAGCGCATCCCATCACTGGGCGCCGTGGGCTGTAGCGATGCACTGAGAGACCAGTCGGTGCCCTCGCGGCGATGCACTTCGACCAGCCCGGCAAACCGGGTGGAGGCCGTGGACACGAAAGGAAAGCCCAACGCCACCGTGTTCTCTGCAAGCGCGCCGGCCTTCAGCCCCCCAGCGGACGACATCTGCGAGCGCTGGACGAACTGGGCCTCCCGCTGCCATGCCCCGGCAACCCGGCGGAACAGAAAGACGTTGTGATCCTCGCGTTCATGGAGGAAGGGCGTCACCAGGGCGAGGTCGCCGTGGGTGAGGACGTTGGCGCCGAATTGATCGCCGGCATCGGCTTCATCCGTCGCAACACCCATCGCAGGGGCCAGCGGAACCAGGCACCCGGCAATCACGACAAGCATCGAGATGCAGCTCAGCAGCGTTCTTTTGATCATGTTCTGCCCAGCTAAGGACAAATGAAGAAGACGGCAGGCTCGCGCGCTGCGGCGGCGCCGAACCCTGAGTCGCCACCAACACGCGGCAACGCATATCGCCAACCGCCCAGGGCGGCAGCGCGCACACTGTACGCAGCGATAAAGGCTCATCCAACAATTTGCTTCGGACGCAGGCGCTGATCCGGAGAAGTGAAGGCGTCGTCCTGGCTTCGACGGCGCGCGACCTCGCTGATTCAACTGACCTGGGGCCGATCTTCAAGGATGGGTTTGAGGCACGCTGAGGGTTGGGCGGGGCCTGCGAATGCGGTGAACTCGAGCACAGATCTGGTTCTCTTGAAGCGGACTCAGACCCATGCGCGTCAGGCCCTTGCTATCCAACCGCCCAGCGGATCAGGAATGAGCACGTGTGCCCAGCTGTAGCTCGACTCGCTCCAGACGCCAGTCTTCCATGGAAAAGTTCTTCGCGAAGTTAGTCCATTCGACGAGAACGTTCGCCGCGATGTCGTAGCCCATCTGGTCCGACAACACCTGAGAAACGAATACTCCGGTGTGGGCGGCAAGCCGGACGCCAAGCAGTGACATCACCAGCAGATCGCGATGCTCCAACGGCGGACGTTGTTTGAATGAGTTGTAGGAGGCAAGAAAAGCTCGTGTCCCGCCGTGAGTATGGCTGCACAAGACTGACCAGGACTCACCTACCAACGGGCCAACGATCGCCATCGTGGTTTCCAGAGAGTTTCGCTCAGCGCACCCAAGGCAGGGCCTCGCCGCGGCTTCCTTCAAAGCCCGAAGCAACTTTTCGAATCCGCCAGCGCCGCTATCGTGTGTGAGGTGATGCCAAAGCACCTCCTCCGAAAGGGAGAAGCCCACCCAAAGTGCTCTGAGATGGAGCTCCACAGCGGTCCGGAGATGAACTCCCGACGTCAGGCTCAGTGGGGCCGCCGCGTCTTCCTCCAGGAGGGAAAAGAATGCATGGACGTGCAGCATTGACGCTTTAGCGTAGATCAGGGCGATGTTCGCGCGATCACTGCCATCGGAAACGCCACGGATAGCCGCAGTCAACTGGCGCACGTCGCCCGCGGCCATGCCAACAACAGATTCAGGCTTGATCTCGATGCTCATGGGACTCCTGCCACATCACAGCTAAGGTGACCGCACTGAAGTTCGGCGCGCACGTCGCCTGCGACTTGCGGAGCTTTGCAGGCTTCCCGGCTGGGCGACTTCAGTGGCGCTCGCGCACCAGGACAAACCCTTCCTCTGAATGCGTCAGGACGTACCCATCGAGGAGATCGTCGTCGTCAGGTATCGGAAGGGCAAAGGTGCATCCATCGAATTCGTGAATGACCTGATCGCCCCACTCCGCATGGCTTCGTTCCATGTCGAGCGCCATTCCGCCCGGCAGGACTTGAATGTCGATGTGCGGTGACTTGCTGTAGTCCTCACGATAGGTGTAGCCGAGAAAGCAGGCTGACGAACGATCCAGGTTCGCTTGTCGCGAGCAGCGCTTCCAACTGGCGTCGCGCAGGCGCAGCAATCTTCATGACCTCATTTCCGTAACAGTGAGGCCGGGCCGCATCGACTTGGATTGGCACAAGTTGCGGCGCCGGCCTCGCTACCGCCGAGATCAGTCCGCGCCGACCAACCTCTCCATCAACCCCGCCTCATCCAGGTTCTCGCTCTCGCTCGCCCGCCGCGCGCGGTACTCGTAGGTGCCGGCGGCCAGGCCGCGCTCGGAAACAACAACCCGATGTGGGATGCCGATCAGTTCGATGTCGGAGAACATCACGCCGGGGCGCAGGCCGCGGTCGTCGAGGACGGCTTCGATGTCTTCGGCCAGCAGCTTGAGGTACAGCGCCTCGGCGGCTTCGGCAACTTTGGGGTCGTTCTTGGGGTTGATGATGCAGACGGCCACCTGGAAGGGGGCCATCGGCTCGGGCCAGACGATGCCGCTCTCATCGAAGTTCTGTTCGATGGCGGCGGCGACGATGCGGCTGACGCCGATGCCGTAGCAGCCCATGTACATGACGCGGGTCTTGCCCTGCTCGTCGAGCACGGTGGCGTGCATGGCTTCGGCGTACTTCTGGCCGAGCTGGAACACGTGGCCGACCTCGATGCCGCGGGCCAGCTTGAGCGGGCCGCTACCGTCGGGGGCGATGTCGCCTTCGAGCACGGTGCGCACGTCGGCGACGGTCTCGGGCTCGGGCAGGTCGCGGCCGAAGTTGACGCCGCGGAAGTGGAAGCCGTTGGCGTTGGCGCCGCAGACGAAGTCGGCCATCACCGCGACCTCGCGGTCGACGACCAGCTGGAAGGGCTTGGGCGCGCCGATGGGGCCCAGGAAGCCGGGCTCCGCACCCAGCGTGTCCTTGATCTCGACCTCGGTGGCCAGGCGGTAGTCGGCCAGGCCCGGCACCTTGCTGAGCTTGATCTCGTTGACGCTGTGGTCGCCGCGCACCAGCACCAGCACGAAGCCCTGCTCGCCGACCACGGCGACGGACTTGACGGTGCGCTGCAGCGGCAGGCCCAGCAGGGCGGCGACGTCTTCGCAGGTCTTCTGGGTCGGCGTGCTGACTTTTTCGAGGGCCTCGCTTGCTGCGGGGCGCGGGCCGGCCGGGGCCTGCGATTCGGCCTTCTCGACGTTGGCGGCGTAGTCGCTGTTCTCGGAGTAGGCCAGCAGGTCCTCGCCGGAGTCGGCCAGCACGTGGAACTCCTGGGAGGCGTTGCCGCCGATCGCGCCGGAGTCGGCCATCACCGCGCGGAACTTCAGGCCCAGGCGGCTGAAGATGCGCTCGTAGGCGGCGAACATGTTCCAGTACTCGCGCTCCAGGCACTCAGGCGTGAGGTGGAAGGAGTAGGCGTCCTTCATCAGGAACTCGCGGGCGCGCATCACGCCGAAGCGCGGGCGGATCTCGTCGCGGAACTTGGTCTGGATCTGGTAGTAGTTGCGCGGCAGCTGCTTGTAGCTCGACAGCTCGCTGCGCGCGTAGTCGGTGATGACTTCTTCGTGGGTGGGGCCGTAGCAGTACTCGGCCTCCTTGCGGTCCTTGATCTTCAGCAGCTGGCCGCCGAACTTCTGCCAGCGGCCGGTCTCTTCCCACAGCTCGCGCGGCTGGATCGAGGGCATCAGCACCTCGACCGCGCCGGCGCGGTTCATTTCCTCGCGCACCACGCTCTCGACCTTGCGCAGCACGCGCAGGCCGATCGGGGTCCAGGTGTAGAGGCCCACGCCCAGCTTGCGCACCATGCCGGCGCGCAGCATCAGCTGATGACTGACGATCTCGGCGTCGGCCGGGGTTTCCTTGGTGGTGGTGATCGGGAAGTGCGACAGACGCATGGAGGAATCCGGCTGGGGTGCGAGGGCCGCCGATTGTAGCGGGCATGGGCCGAGGCGCCAGAGCTGGGGGCTTCAGAGCCCCAGGCGGACGGCGCGATGGGGCCAACGTGTGTGGGTGCAGGTGGGGCCAAGCGCAGCGCGGCCCAACGCCTGCACTGCGATCTCACAAGTTCACCCCATGGCGCTTGGGCTGGCGCCGGTACAGCAAGTATCGATGCCGCTGGGGCCGGGAAATCAGTCGTTCCGCGAGCATTGCCCCCTCTCCCCAACCCCTCTCCCACGAGGGGAGAGGGGCTTCAAGTGCGGGCCGCTCCTGCGGTGCGTTCTCAACCAAGTGCGGCGCCCCGGATGCCGTCGCGGCGGCCAATCTCCCCTCCCCCCTCCCGGGGGAGGGGTCGGGGGAGAGGGGGAGAAAACTCGCCGGAAGCGCGACCCTCTCACGAGCTGTCCGCGCTTTCCGCGGAATCGAGAGGACTGGATCCGGCGCGCCTCAGCCTCAGCGCGTCACCACCTCGCGGTGCATCGGCGCGAGCTTGGCCAGCAGCTTGTTCTGGGCCGAGAACGGCACGCCCTTGGCCTGCATGGCGTCCTGCAGGATCTCGACCAGCGCGTTGAACTCGTCGCGGCGGATGTCCAGGCCCTGGTGCGATTCAGCCATGCTGCGGCCGCTGTAGACGCAGTCGCCGCCCAGGATCACGCAGAACTGCTCGACCAGCTGGCGCTTGACGCGCGCCTGGTCGGAGAACTCGAAGAACTCGCGGGTGCGGTCATCGGCCAGCAGGCGCTGCATGAAGTCATCCATCAGCACGGTGAGGCCGTCGACGCCACCGAACTCGGCGAGCACGGGGCGCAGTTCGGGGTGGGCGGGCGCGGGGTTCATGGACTCGGCGGCGACCGGGCCAGCGAGGACGAGGGCGGTCGCCAGCAGGGCGCCACGCAGGGAACGGATCATGGTGTGTCTCCGGAAGTCGTGTGTGGGGTCGCGTGCGCGGCGATCAGAAGCCGAACTGCAGGCTGAGGTACCAGCCGCGTTGGTTGTCCTCGATCACGATGTTGCCGAGGTCGACATAGGCCAGGGTCAGCGAGGCGTGCTTGGTGGGCGCCCAGGCCAGGAATACGTCCCAGGCATTGTCTTCGCGGGCGATGCCGAGGTTGTCGGGCTTGCTGCGGAACTCCGCGCCCAGCGCCAGGTTCGGGCTGAGCAGGCGGGCCACGCTGCCTTCGAGCTCCAGGCTGCGGCTGTCGCGCGTGTCGCCGCCGAAACCGAGGATGCCGAACTGGTTGGCGCGCGTGTAGCGCAGCGTGGCGTTCACCAGCAGGCTGCTGTCGAGATAGAGCTTCGTGGCAGCGAGGTAGAGGTCGACATCATCGCGCCGCTGCGCGCCGACGAAGGCGAGCACGTCGGGCTGATCGTTGCGCTTGTACTGCGCGCCCAGCGCCAGCTGCGGCAGCCAGCGGTCCTGCTCATAGACGGCATCGCCGGCCAGCTTGACCTTAACGCCGAGCGTGTCCTGGGTGAAGGTGAAGCCGCGGCCCAGGCCCAGCGCCGCGCCCACGTTCTCGGTGTCGAAGCGCAGACGCGACACGCTGAGCTCGACGCGGTCGTACAGGCCGACGAGGGCGCCATAGCTGTCGAGCGTGTAGTCATCGAGACCGACGCGGGTGTAGTAGGCGTTGGCGCCGATCTGGTCGCGGGTGCCGTAGCCGCCGATCAGGGCCCAGGGCGTCAGGCCACCGCCACCGGCGCCTTCGACCTGGGTGACGCCGCCGGTGAGCAGCAGCTTGCCGCCGAAGCGCGAGGCGCTGGCGACGTCGCTCTGGGCGAACGCGGGCGCGGTGCTGCCCAGCACGGCGAGGCAGCCGATGGCGAGCGCGGTGCGGCGAAGGGAGGGAAAGGACATGCGGGCTCCTGTCAGGGTCGGAACGGCGGCCGGGTCGCTCCGGCTTGGCGTATGTACGCAGACGACGCGAGGACTGGATGCAGCGGATAGGCGCGCAGATGTCAGGACTGCGTGAATGCGTCTGGCGATGAGGCTGGGCGCCCCGCTGAAACACAGAACACCGCCCGAAGCCTTTCGCCGTCGCGACCGCGAAGAGCCTGTCCTCGCGAAGGCGGGGACGGGGGCCCAGGGCGGCCTGCGACAGAGGCAAGAACCCCTGGATCCCCGCCTACGCGGGGATGACGAGAATCCTGGATCCCTGCCCCGCCTACGCGGGGATGAAGGATCAAGGTCTCCTCAGGAACACCCGCACCGCAAAGCGGGCGGGAATCCCTCAGTACTCGGATTCGGGCGCGGGTGCCGGTGCGGGCGCTGGCGCCGGCGTCGTCGCTGCTGCCGTTTCCAGCACGATGTGCCAGACCCCGCTGACGTTGTCGCCGGTGATGTCGCCGGCGCGCTTGTCGTACGGCCAGTAGTACAGCGGCTGACCGCGCCAGGCCCACTGGCGCGCACCGTCCATGCGTTCGAGGATGCTGAAGTCGCCCTCGTCGACCGCATCCAGATCCGCCAGCAGGGGCGGCCACAGGCGTTCGCAGGCGCGGTAGCAGGTGCTGATGCCGGGGCGGTCGCGATCGAAGATGTAGAGCGTCATGCCGCGGCGGTCGACCAGATAGCCGCGCACGAACACCGCGGGCGCGCTGCCTTCCGCAGCCGGCAGCTCGGCCAGCACGGCCGCGTGCTCCTCGTCGCTCGCCGGCGCTCGGGTCGACTCGAACATGCTGGTGCTGGCGGCGGGCTTGTCGGCAGGTTGCTGTGCCGAGGCGCTGGCGCCGGCGGTCAGCAGGAGGAAAGCAATCAGCAGGGGCTTCATGGCGCGCATGTCCTGACTGGGGGAGGAAAACGCCCCGGCAGCTACAGTCGCAGCCGGCGCAGCAGCCAGCGTACGACACGACCGAGGCGCGGCACAGGTTCGCCGCGGATCAGCAGCAGGGCGCCCTCGGGGGAATCGAAGGGCTGATGGCGCGAGCCCGCTTCGGCGACCAGGAAGTCCCCGGCAGGGTGACGCTGGCCGGCGTGCAGGATCGCGCCCTCCAGCACCAGGCATTCCTCGCGCGCGCTGTGGGTGTGGCGCGGTATGCGCGCGCCGGGCTGCAGCCGCCACAGGGTGATCTGCAGCCGGGTCTGCGGGTCGAAGCGCAGGGTCTGCACCTCCACGCCCTCGAAGGTGGGCACCCACGCGGCAGGCTCGCGGCGCGGTGATGGCTCCACGTCCGCCCGGGCGAGCAGCCGCTCGCGCAGCCGTTCCCGGGCGGCGCTGTCGAGCATGGCCTCCGGCAGGGGCGGAACGGCGGGTGGGGTCTTGCGATCAGCCATCGGCTGCCCCCCGTCCGCCCAGGAACTGCGCCAGGCGAGACAGCGCGCGCCGCAGGTGGCTCTTGACCGTGCCCAGCGGAACGCCGGTGCGCTCGGCGATCTCGCCGTGGCTCAGCTCCTCGACGAAGGCCATCGCCAGCATCTGCTGCTGCGGCAGGCTCAGGCGGCCGCGTGCAGCCTGCAGCGCGGTATCGGCATCGAGGCGGTCGAGCAGCAGGTCGGGGGCGTCGTCCATCGCTTCCTCATACGCCTTTTCCCCGGCTTCTGGATGCAGCGGCTCGGCGCGGCGATGGCGACGCTCACGGCGCAGCCGGTCGATCGCCCGGCTCCAGGCCATGCGCAGCAGCCAGGGCAGCACTTCTCCGCGCTGCGGATCGTAGTCCGTCGCGCGCTCCCAGGCCTGGGCGAACGTGTCCAGGGTGATTTCCTCGGCGTCCTCGGCACGCTGCAGCACGCGCAGGGCGACGGCATGCACGCGCGCCGAGCAGCGATCGAAAAGCTCCCCCAGCGCCGCCTGCTCGCCCTGCGCCATGCGCAGCACAAGACCGACCAGGCGCAGGCCTTCGGCTTCGCGGTCGTCGTGCGGGAAGGGAGTGATGGGCGGCATCCGTGGCAGGCTCGGCGAGACGTCGCCGGGCCGCAGGATCCATTCACGCGCGTGGGCGGAGTGAGAAGCCGCTCCGCGCGCCGCGGATGTTGTGGGCGCTGAAGCGCTTGCAGCTTGGGCCGAGCGCAGCGCGGCCCAACGTCAATGTTTCCGCGAAAGCCCCTGCAGCGCCGCTGGGACGCGCGTTCGGCCTGTCCCAAGCGACCCAGCCGCGCGGCTTGCGAGAGGCGGCTTGCAGGCGACCGCCGTCCTGCGAGGCGCCGCGGTTTCCGCCAGCGCCAGAGTCTCGCGGGCTTCGCCCGGATCGATCAGCCCTGCGAATCGACTTCCGGCGCGCAGTGCTCGGTTTCGGCCTGCTCGTTCTCGGCGATCTGCTGCTGGCGCTCGGTATTGGTCAGGGTGCGGGTTTCTTCGCCTTCGCGCAGGCTGACGTACTCGTTGGCGCGCAGCACCTGCAGATTCTGCTGCGCGCGCGCGCAGGCGGCAGCGCGGGTCTGGCGACGCGCCTCGGCGGCGGCTTCGGCGGCGCGCTGACGGGCGAGTTCGGCACGCTCGTCGGCAGAGAGGTTCGGATCATCGATCGGCGGCGGCGTCGCGACCGGCGCGCCTGTCGCCGGCGGTGCAGGCGCCACGCTGGGCTCGGCGCGCAGCGCCACGCGCTGGGCGGTCACGCCCTCGGGCGGTCGCTCGCCATACTGCGTGTTGCCGTTGGCGTCCTTCCAGCGGTAGACCTCGGTGGCATCGGCGATACCGGCAAGCCCGACCAGCGAGACAAGCAGCAGGGGGGCAGTGAAACGGGCGAACAGGCGCATGGCGCGGATTCCGTGAGGATCGGTGCGCACTAGTTAGCACCGCCCCTGCGCGCTGGCAAGGCGGCAAGCGCCCGGCGGCGCCATCGCGGCGCCTGTCGGCCCCGCCGTATGCAAGTACACTCTGGAGCGTTCGCGCCCACGTCCGGGTGCCCTGCCATGAGCCTCATGACCGCCACCGATACCGGACCGAGCGGCGAGACACCCCGTCCGCCCCCGCGCCGCAGCATCTACCTGCTGCCCAACCTGTTCACCACGGGCGGACTGTTCGCCGGTTTCTACGCGATCATCGCGGCCGCGAATGGCGACTTCACCAGCGCCGCCATCGCGGTGTTCGTGGCCGGCCTGCTCGATGGCCTCGACGGCCGCATCGCGCGCATGACCAACACCCAGAGCGAGTTCGGCGTGCAGTACGACTCGCTGGCCGACCTGGTCAGCTTCGGGATGGCGCCGGCGCTGGTGATGTACCACTGGTCGCTGTCGAACCTGGTCTACCACGGCCCGGTCTGGGGCAAGGTCGGCTGGGCGGTGGCCTTTCTGTATGCGGCCTGCGCGGCGCTGCGGCTGGCGCGCTTCAACACCCAGGTCGGGGTGGTCGACAAGCGCTACTTCATTGGCCTGGCCAGCCCGGCCGCAGCCGGCTCGCTGATGGCCTTCGTCTGGGCCGCCACCAAGTTCGGCTATGGCGGCGCCGACCTCGAATACGCGGCGCTGGCGGTGACCGTTATCGCGGCGCTGCTGATGGTCAGCCGCATCCGCTACCACAGCGGCAAGGCCCTGCCCTTCGGCGAGCGCGTGCCCTTCGTGGTGATCCTGGGCGCGCTCGGCCTGTTCGTGGCGCTGGCGGTGGCGCCGGATCGCGTGCTGCTGGCGGTGTTCTGGATCTACGCCCTGTCCGGCCCGCTGGGCTGGGCGGTCGGGCGCCTGCGTCGGCGCAGCGGATGAATCTCGCCGCCGCCCCTGCCCAAGCCACCGAGCAGCGCCTGCTGGCGCGGCTGGCGGATCTCTCGCAGCGGCTGGCGGTGTCGATCGATCTGGAGCAGACCCTCGCCCAGGTCGCGCAGATCATCGCGGAATCGATGGATGCCGAAGCCTCGGCCGTGTTCCTGATCGACGAGGCCCAGCAGCGCATCGTCTGCCGCGCCTGCCACGGGCCGGTGGATATCAGCGGCCTTAGCCTGCGCCTCGACCAGGGCCTGGTCGGCCGTGCGATCGCGCGCGGCAGCTGCGAGATCGTCAGCGACGCGCACACCGACCCGGACTTCGCCGGCCGCACCCTCGATGCGCGCACCGGCTTCGAGACGCGCAGCGTGCTGACCGCGCCGATCATGACCACCGAGGGTGCGATCGGCGCCCTGCAGGTGCTGAACAAGCGCGGCGTCGGCCCCTTCGACGCGGCCGACGCCGACTCGCTGCGACTGCTGGCCGCACCGACCGCGCTGGCGCTGAACCACGCCCGCCTCACCCAGGTGGTGGTGCAGCAGAACCGGCTGCGGCGCGAGCTGACCATGGCCCGGCGCCTGCAGCGCTCGCTGCTGCCCAAGCGGCGCCGCGGCGCGTTCCCGCTGCGTGCGCTGAATTTTCCCGCACGCGAGATCTCGGGCGACTTCTACGACTTCTTCGAACTGCCCGACGGGCGCATCGCCTTCACCGTCGGTGACGTCGCCGGCAAGGGCCTCGACGCCTCCTTTCTGATGGTCCGCTGCGCCAGCCTGCTGCGCTGGGCCGGCAAGGAAGGCCTGCCGCCGGGCCAGTGGCTGGCGCGCGCCAATGACGAGCTGATGGAGGCGATCGCCGCCGGCATGTTCGTCTGTGCGGTGGCCGGCTACTACGACCCCTTCCGCCAGCAGGCGGTGTGGGCGAACGCGGGCTTTCCGCCGCTGCTGCGGGTGGACCGCGCCGGCTGCTTCGCCCGCTTCGAGGCCGAAGGCCCGCCGCTGGGCATCCTGCGCGGAATGAACTACCCGGAGCAGCAGACCACGCTGGACGGCGCCGCCCTGTACCTGTTCTCCGACGGCATGACCGACGTGCGCGGCGACGACGGCGAAGTGCTGGGCGTCGACGGCGTGCAGCATGCGGTCGGCGAAATGCGCCTGCTGCCGCCGGAGGCGCGCCTGCGCGCGCTGGTGCGGCGGCTGCGGCGGATGACTGTCACCGACGACACGACCCTGATGGTGGTCGAGGGCGAGGCCCCTGCCCTGCTGCGCATCGAGTTTCCGGCCGAGGCCCGCCAGCTGATGCCGATGCGCCACGCCGCCGATGCCGTGCTGGAGCAGCAGGGCGTCGATGCGGAACTCCGCGCGGCCTTGGTGCTGGCGCTGGACGAGGCCTGCGCCAACATCATCCGCCACGCCTTTGGCGGCGGCTGCGGCAGCGGCCGCATCGAGCTGCTGATCCGCCGCGAGGCCGAGTCCCTGCACTTCGTGCTGAGCGACACCGCGGCCTGCGTCGACCCCGAGCGCATCAAGCCGCGCGACTTGAACGAATGCCGCCCCGGCGGGCTGGGCCTGTGCTTCATCGACACCCTGATGGATGCCTGGAAGCTCACCCCGCTGGCCGGCGGCGGCAACCGCCTGTGGATGGTCCGGCGTCTGGATTCGGCCAACAGCCACGTAAACGAACACAGCCCCACTGCCCTCGACGCCGGAGCCTCCATCGCATGAACGACTGCCAGACCCTGAGCGAAGCCGGCCACACCGTCGTACGCCTCGCCGGCGAAGTCGACCTGAGCTGGTCGGCGCAGGTGCGCCAGGCCGTGCTGGCCGCGCTCAACGGCGGCGGCCCGGTCGCCGTGGATCTGGCCGCGGTGCGCTACATCGACAGCTCGGGCATTGCAGCCCTCGTCGAAGGCTTCCAGAACGCCCGCGGCCGCGGCCAGCGCTTCGTGCTGGTGGCGGTCAGCGCGCCGGTGCAGGCGGTGCTCAAGCTGGCGCGGCTGGACCGCGTCTTCGAGATCCATGAATCGCTGGAGGGCGGCGCGCCCGCATGAAGGCGGCGACTGCCCTGCTCGATCGCGTCGGCCGCCGCAGCGTGCAGGTGCTGGGCGAGCTCGGCTATGCGGCCATGCTGTTCGTCGAGAGCCTCTATTTCATCGGCGCCGGCTGGGCCCGCGGGCAGCCGGTGCGGCCGCGCATGGTGGCCGAGCAGATGCGCCAGATCGGCGTCGATGCGCTGCCCATCATCAGCCTGCTGTCGCTAACCATCGGGGTGATGCTGGGCATCCAGTTCATCGCGGCCTTGAGCGAGTTCGGCGCCGAAAGCCAGGTCATCATCGCCACCGCCAAGTCGATCACCCGCGAGTTCGGCGCGCTGATCACCGCCATCGTGGTCGCCGGTCGCACCGGCTCGGCGCTGGCCGCGCGGCTGGGCTCGATGGTGGTCTCGCAGGAAGTCGATGCGCTGGCCGTGACCGGCATCGACCCGGTGCGCTACCTGGTCGCGCCCGCGCTGCTGGCGATGCTGGTGATGGTGCCGGTGCTGACCGTGTTCGCGAACCTGGTCGCGCTGACCGGCGCCGGCCTGTATGCCTCCGGCCCGCTGGACATGGAAGTCGGCGCCTACTTGAATCGCACCCTGCAGCTGCTGGAGCCGCGCGACCTCTGGGAGGGCCTGTCGAAGTCCGTGGTGTTCGCCGTGCTGATCACCCTGATCGGGACCAGCACAGGCTTCTCCGTCAGCGGCGGCGCCGAAGGCGTCGGCCGCGCCACCACCCGCGCCGTCGTGCTGTCGATCAGCGCGATCGTGGTGGCGGATATGTTGTTTTCCTTCTTCCTGAATCGATGACGATGGCCGGGAATCGGGAATCGGGAATGGGGAATCGGAAGAGCCGAGGCGGCTTCGCGAGGGCACTCTCTGCGCGAGGTGTTGAGGTACAGGAGGCTCTCGCTCTCGCGGAAGCCTGCTCTGCGATTCCCGATTTCCGATTCCCCATTCCCGGCGACTCCAAACGGAGTCGCGCATGACGATTCCCGATTCCCCATTCCCGATTCCCGGCTCTCCAGACCCGCTCATCGACGTCCAAGGCCTGCAGGCCTACTACGGCCGCCGGCGGATCCTGCACGGCATCGACTTCCGCGTTTTCCCGGGCGAGATCCGCGTGATCATGGGTGGCTCGGGCTCGGGCAAGAGCACGCTGCTGCGGCATCTGCTGGGCCTGCAGAAGCCCGCCGCCGGCACGGTGCGGCTGTTCGGCACCGACATCGCGCATGCCAGCCCTGCGCAGCTGCTGGCGATCCGTCGGCAGCTGGGGGTGAGCTTCCAGGGCGGGGCTTTGTTCACTTCGATGACGGTCGGCGAGAACGTCGCCCTGCCGCTGCGCGAGCACACACGGCTCGACGAGAACACCGTCCGCATCATGAGCCGGCTGAAGCTCGAGGTCGTCAATCTCGGCGGCTTCCAGGACCTGATGCCGGGCCAGCTCTCCGGCGGCATGGTCAAGCGCGCGGCGCTGGCGCGGGCGATCGTGATGGACCCGAAGCTGCTGTTCTTCGACGAGCCTTCGGCAGGGCTCGACCCCGTCGTCTCGGCCGAGCTGGACGAGCTGATCCTGCAGCTGCGCGACGCCATGCGCATGAGCATCGTGGTGGTGACCCACGAGCTGGAGTCGGCCTTCAAGATCGCCGACACGATCACCGTGCTCGATCACGGCAAGGTGCTGATGACCGGCACCGTGGCCGACGTGCGCGCCTCGGAGCACCCGCGCATCCAGGACCTGCTGAACCGCCGGCCGCGGGAGATCGAGGTCAACGTCGACGAGTACCTCGAGCGCCTCACCGAGGAAGAGGGATGAAGAGCGGGCATTGGGGATTGGGGATTGGGGATTGTCTGCCAGTGCGGCGTGCCCGGCGCAGCAGCGCGACGTGGCGACGTGGCGCAACTCTCCCCTCTCCCCTCTCCCCTCTCCCCTCTCCCCTCTCCCCTCTCCCCTCTCCCCTCGTGGGAGAGGGGTCGGGGGAGAGGGGGGACGACACTTGCCGCAAGTCTGCCCCCTCTCCCCAACCCCTCTCCCACACGGGGAGAGGGGCTTGAGCATCGAACTAACCGCAAGGGCGGACGCATGTCGCTGATCGGGAACAAGGGCCTTCCAACGTCACCGCCCGCTCGCGAGGTCCGGCGCGCGCGCCTAAACTGCGCCACCAGCCACGGGACGAGCGGATGAAGCGCGACGGGATCAACTACAGCCTGGTGGGTGCGGTGGTGCTGGTCGCCTTCGGCCTGCTGCTGTTCGCCCTGTTCTCGATCACCGGGCGCAGCGGCAGCGCGCTGCGCTACCACGCGCACTACGCCAACGTGACGGGCCTGGGCCCCGGCGCGCCGGTGTTCTACGAGGGCTTCCGCATCGGCCAGGTCGAGGCCATCACGCCCGACCGCAGCCAGGGCCGCACCCGCTACCGGGTCGAGCTGGCCCTGCGCGCCGACTGGCCGATCCCGGACGACAGCGTCGCCGCGCTGCAGTCGACCGGCCTGCTGGCCGATGTGGCGATCGCCATCCGCGAGGGCGGCAGCACGGCGATGCTGGCCGAAGGCGGCGAGCTCGCCAGCCGCGAAGGCGCCGATCTGTTCGTCGCCATGGCCGATCTCGCCGGCGAAGTGAACGCGCTCTCGAAGGACCGTCTGCGGCCGATGCTGGAGAATTTGGCCGTGCGGCTGGAATCGATCGGCGCGGCGGTGGACGCCAGCGCGCCGGCCCTGCTCAGCGAGGCGCAGGCCCTGATCGGCCGGCTCAACACCGCTGCCGACGGCGTCAACGCGATCCTCGATGCGCCCAATCGCGAGGCCATCCGCGCCAGCCTTGCCAATGTGCAGCAGCTCTCGGTCGAGCTCGCCGCCACCCAGGCGCGTGCCGACCGGCTGCTGGATTCGCTCAATGCCACCGTCGACGAGAACCGCCCCGACCTGCGCGAGGCGGTGGCCGATCTGGAGCGCACGCTGGGCACCATCGCCCGCCGCATCGACTCCATCACCCACCATCTGGAAAGCTCCAGCCGCAACATGGACGAGTTCACCCGCGAGATCCGCCGCAATCCGAGCCGGCTGATCTATACGCCGCCCAAGGACCCGGTCGAATGAGCCTGCGCCCGCCCCATCGACGTCTGCGCGCCCTGCTGCTGGCTGGCGCCGTGGCCCTGCTGACCGCTTGCGCCACGCCACCCGGCATTCCCGAGACCACCTGGCACCGGCTGCCGGCGGCCTCGGCTCCGGCACCGCTGGGCACGCCGAGCGCTGTGCCGATCGTGGTGCAGCGCATGGAGGCCGACGGCCTGCACGCCGACCAGGCCCTGCTGTACGCGCTGGACCCGAGTGGGGATCGACTGCGCGCCTACCACTACCACCTCTGGGTCGACCCGCCGGGCTACCTGCTACAGCGGCGCATGGTGCAGCGCCTGCGCGCCGCGGGAGCCTCCGGGCGCGTCACCGACCACCTGCCGGGCCGGCCGGCTGCGCTGTGGATCAGCGGCCGCATCGAAAGCTTCGAGCGGGTGCCGCGTGCGAACGGCGGCTTCGAGGCGCAGGTCAGCCTGCGCCTGCGGGTCAGCAGCCGCGACGGCCGCCTGCCGCTCGTCGACGGTGAATACGGCAGCCGCGTCGAGGCCGCTGACGACAGCCTCGCCGCGTCGGTGGCGGCGCTGGGTGCCGCCACCGACGCCGCCCTTGACCGTTTCCTCGGCGATCTCGGGCGCGCCCTGCAGGAGGCCGCGCCGTGAGCCGGCTGGCGCCCCTCGCGGGCGCGGACGAGCAGCTGCATCTGGCCCGCGCGCTGGGGCTCACGCCGCTGCGCCTGCGCGATCGCCCGCGCCCGGCCGCGCCGGCGCGACTGCGCATCGCCGCCGCCGAGCCATGGGAAATCCTCCGCCAGGACGCCCTGCTGCAGGCCCTGCTGCGCTCGCTGGGCGTGCACGCCGACGAGGTCGGCCCGCCGGCCGCGGGTAATGGCCCCCTGCTGGGTGTCGGCGCTGAAGCCGCGGGTGCCGAGGCAACGCTGCCCACGCTTGGCGCGCTGCGCGGCAACGCCGCGGCCAAGCGCGCCCTCTGGCCCGCCTTGCGCCGCCTGCGCAGGCGTCTTCTGGACGCATGAACGCACGCCCGGCGCCCGAGGCCGCCCAGCTGCGGCCGATGACCGAAGCCGATGTCGATGCGGTGATGCGCATCGAGCTGCAGGCCTATCCGTTTCCCTGGACCCACGCGATCTTCCGCGACTGCCTGCGCGCCGGCTATGCCTGCTGGGTGCTGGAGTCCGGCGCCGGCCTGGTCGGCTATGGCGTGCTCAGCGCCGCCGCCGGCGAGGCCCATGTGCTGAACGTCTGCGTGGCGCCGAACCACCAGGGCGAAGGCCACGGCCGCCGCCTGATGCGCCGGCTGATCGACCTGGCGCGCTGGCACCGCGCCGAGCGCATCTTCCTGGAAGTTCGCCCCTCCAACCCGCACGCCATCGCGCTCTACGACTCGCTGGGCTTCAACGAGATCGCCCGCCGCGCCAACTACTACCCGGCCGCGGCCGGGCGCGAGGACGCCATCGTGATGGCGCTGGAGCTGCTGCCGGACGAGGCTTGAGCCGCGCCGACGACCCGTCGACGCCCCACACGGCGAGGAACTTGCATCCGCATCAGCCGCGCGTCGCCCACTGCCGGCGCCGAGGACCCAGGATGGACCGACTCGAAGCCCTCAGGACCATTGCCCGCGACGTCGCGAGCGGTGAGCTGAGCTTCCCGACCCACGCCCAGCTGGCGCTGAAGATCAAGGCCGCACTGGACGACCCCGACTGCTCGGTCGAGCAGGCCGCGCGCCTGATCCAGGCCGATCCACTGCTGTCGGCGCGGGTGGTCGGCATGGCCAACTCGGTGGTCTACAACCGCAGCGGGCGCGAAGTCGCAGACGTGAAGACCGCCGTCAACCGGCTCGGCTTCTCGACCCTGCGCACCCTGGCCATGGCCCTGGTCACCCGTCAGATGGCCGGCGGTGAAGGCAGCCCTGCCCAACAGGCCGCAGCCCGCCAGCTGTGGGAGCGCAGCGCCCACGTCGCCGCGCTGGCGCGCACGCTGGCGCACAAGGTCACCGGCCAGAATCCCGAAACCGCGCTGTTCGCCGGCCTCGTGCAGGAGATCGGCGGCTTCTACCTGATTTCGAGGGCGGGGCAGTTCCCTGCCCTGCTGCGCATCGAGGCGCCACTGGCGGCGGCGCTGGCCGACGACAGCGCGGGCGAGGACGAGGACACCGACGTGCAGGTCGAGCGCGCCATCGGCCGCGCGGTGCTGAAGGTCCTGTCGGTGCCGGCCGCGGTCATCGAGGCCATCGAGGAGTTCTGGCGCGGCATGCTGTCGATCCCGCCGGAGACCCTGGGCGACACCCTGCTGCTGGCCAACGTGCTGGCGCCCGTGCCCTCGCCGCTGCGCTGGCACGACCCGCAGGAGGCCAGCGCTTCGCGCTCGGCCTCGATCGACATGCTGGTCGGCGAGGAACCCCTGCAGGCGGTGCTGCGGGAATCCGCGGCCGAAGTCGGCGAACTGATCGCGACGCTGAAGTTCTGAAGGCCACGGCGCGGGTCGCTGAGCGCTTCCCAACCCCGCATTGCGCTGCTCTCAGCGCGCCGCCAGACCCTCCACCTGTTCACCGAGGATGGCCACGGTCTGGCCTTCGCGCAGGCGCTCGCCGCCGCGCACGATGACCCGATCGCCGGGCTTCAGCTCACCGCGCACCTCGATCCGATCGCCCTGGCTGTCGCCGACCTCGACGGCGACGCGCTGGGCCTGGTTCTCTGCGTCCACGCGCAGCACGTGACTGCCCTCGCGGCGCAGCACCACGGCATCGCGCGGCACCACCAGCGCTTCGCGCGCGGCATCGGTCGGCAGGGCCAGCTCGACCGCACTGCCCACCGGCAGATCGAGCCCCTCAAGCGGCAGGCGCAATTCGAGCTGACGCGAGACCTCATCACCCACCGGCACTACGGTGCCGAGCTGCAGCAGGTGCTCGCTGCCGTTCGCCTGCAGCGCGACCTCGGTGCCGGCCTGCAGGCGCGAGGCCAGCGCCACCGGCGCACGCGCGCGGATCTCAAGATCCGCCGTGTCGACGAGGCGCAGCAGGGGCGCGCCAGCGCCCAGCAGCTCACCCTCGGCGGCATAGCGCTCGACCACCACGCCATCGAAGGGCGCGCGCGGCGCGGCCTGTTCGATCTGCAGACGCAGCCGGGAGAGCCCGGCGTCGGCCTCGCGCGCCTGCGCCTGCAGCGAGGCCAGCCGCGCCTCGGCCTCGTCGAGCTGCAGGCCGGACACATGCCCTGCGCCACCCAGCTGACGCAGGCGCGCGCGCTGACGCTCGGCCTGCTCGGCCTCGACCTGCAGCCGAGCGATCCGCGCCTGCTGCTCGCGCACCGACAGCTCCAGCGCGGCGGTGTCGAGTCGCGCCAGCGGCTCCCCGCGACGCAGGCGGCTGCCGACCTCGGCGAGCTGCAGCACGCGTCCGCCGACATCGGCGGCGAGCCGCGCATCGCTGCGGCTGTGCACGCTGGCGCTGACCCGACGCTGCGGCGACAGCGCCATGCGCTCGACCGCCGCGACGCTGACTACGGCCGGCGGATCGGCGGCCGCAGCAGCGGGCGTGTCCTGCGCCTGTACCTCGGCGCCGCCGAGGTCGAACAGGAAGGCGCTGCCGCCCAACGCGCCGACCAGCAGGGCGGCGGCCAGGCCATAGGCGAGTCGGCGGCGCTTGGGCGCCGGCGCCGCCGTGTGCTGCGGAGGCGCTGGCTGTGGGGTCGCGGCGGAGGTCGCGGCGGAGATCGCAGCGGCGGTCGCAGTGGAGATTGCAGCGACAGGCTCAAGGGATGAATCCGCGGGCACTCCGTTCGCCGCCGGATCCATCATCGGCGCCTGCACGACGGTGGGCTTGCGCGGGCTGCGCTGACGTTTGCTCGACATGGGAATCTCCTGGGTTTCCATGGAAGGGCTGCGGCCATCCTGGTCGCAGCCCGCTGTATCGACGCAGCCGCGCCGATCAGATGCGCAGGGCATCGCACCCTGCGCCGGCGGCCGTCCCTGGCCGCGCTGCGGCAGCGCATCCCTGCGTCGCCGTGTTCCGTGTCTGTCGCTGCCGGTCTTCATGCGGCCACCGGCTGCAGCGCGGCTGCGCGCTCGCGTCGCGCCTGGGTCAGCCGCACCAGCACCGGCACCAGCACGAAGGTGAACACCAGCGACAGCGCCACGCCGCCGACGCTGACTGCCGCCAGCCCGCGGTAGATCGCCGCACCCGGGCCGGGGCTGATCGCCATCGGCAGCGCGCCGAAGACGCCGGTGAGCGCCGCGATCAGCACCGGCCGCAGGCGCTGGTTCATGGCCTCGCGCAGGGCGTCCTCGACACCGAGCCCGCGCGACTGCGCGGCGCGGGTCTGGGCCAGCAGCAGGATCGCGGTGTTGACCACCATGCCCAGCAGCATCACGAAGCCGATCATCGACAGCAGGTCGAGGTTCTGGCCGGCCGTGAGCTTGAGAGCCCACAGGCCGAGCACGCCGCCGAGCAGGGCGAGCGGCAGGCTGGCCATCACCAGGGCGCTGTCGGTCAGCGAGCGGAACATCGCCGCCATCAGCAAGAACAGCACCAGCAGGGCGAGCAGGAAATTCAGGCCCATCGAGGACACGATCGAATCGAGTCGGTCAGCGCTGCCAGCCATGCGGATGCCGGCATCGGCCGGCAGCTGCTGGCGCAGCCCGGGCAGGATCTCGGCCTCGATCACCGCCAGCGCGTCTTCCAGGGCCAGCTCGGCGGGCGGATCGAAGACCAGGGTGAGGCTGCGGCGACCGTCGACGCGACGCAGCTGGTTCGGGCTCAGCACGGTCTCGATGCGCGCCAGCTCGGACAGCGGCAGCACGCCGCCCAGTGGCGTGGCCAGCGGCAGCGCGCCCAGCGCGGGCAGGCCGCCGCTCGCGTCGCTGCCGGCACCCAGCAGGATCGGCAGGCGGCTGTCGCCGTTGAAGTGCTCGCCCAGCCACAGCCCGTCGCCGAGCACGCGCACGGCGTCGGCGAGATCCGGCCGGCTCCAGCCGACTTCGGCGAGGCGGCGGTCGTCGGGCAGCACGCGCAGCTCGGGCGTGGCGGCATCGGCGTTCGGGAACACCTGCACATTGGCGCCCGGGAAGCGCGCGCTGAGCTTCTCGCGCGCGCTCGCCGCGGCCTCGCGCAGGGCGTCGCCATCGGCGTGCTGCAGATGCACGCTGATCGCCCGCGCCGAGCCGCCAAAGCCACCAAACAGCTCGCCCTCGAAGGCGAAGGCGCGGGTATCCGGCAGGCCCACGATCACCTCGTCGCGGACCAGGCGCTCCAGCTCGCCGATCGTGCCGGCATCGACCACGCGTGCGCCGATCGTGCCGCCGCCGGGCCACAGCAACAGGTACCAGTTGCTGAGCTGGGGCGCGCGTTCGCCGTCCATGAAGGGCCGCATGCGCTGAAGCAGGGTCGGCGCCAGTTCGGCATTGACCCGCGCCGGACTCATGCCGGGCGGAAAGCTGAACTGGGCATCGACCGCCGCGCGCTTGACCGGCGGCAGGTAGTCGAGCTGCGGCATCAGCATCCAGGCGAGCGCCGCGGGCAGCGCGACCAGCAGGGCCGCGCCGGCCCACTGCCGCGGACGCGTCGAGGTCATGACGAGGATGCGCTCGGTCAGCGCCGGCCAGCCGCCGGCGAGCTTGCCGCGCGCGCCAGTGCGCAGGAAACGCCCGGCCGCGGCCGGCAGCACCACCAGCGCCACCAGCAGCGAGATCGACACCGCGATCGACACGGTCAGGGCGAGGTCGGCGAACAGCTGGCCTTCGACGTCCTGCAGGCTCATCACCGGCAGGAACACCGCCACCGTGGTCAAGGTCGAGGCCAGCAGCGCGCCGCCGACCTCGCGGGTGCCCTGCAGAGCAGCTTCGTTGCGCGACAGGCCGGCCTCGCGCAGGCGCAGGATGTTCTCGGCCACGACGACCGCTGCATCCATCACCATGCCGACCGCGAAGGCCAGACCGGCCAGCGAGATCACGTTCAAGCTGCGGCCGCCGAGCTGCAGGACGATGAAGGTCGACAGCAGGCAGATCGGAATCGCGGTGGCGATCAGCAGGGTGGCGCGCAGGTCGCGCAGGAACCACCACAGGCAGCCCACCGCCAGCAGGATGCCGGCGAACAGGTTGCCGGACAGCAGGGCGATCGCGCGCTGGATGAACAGCGAGGCGTCAAAGCTCTGCTGGATGTCGAGCCCGCGCGGCGCCAGCTCGCTCTCGCGCACGCGCTCGACCTCGGCACGCACCGCGTCCAGCGTCGCCAGCACGTTGGCGCCGCTCTCGCGCAGGAAGCGCAGGCCGATCGCGGGGTTGCCGTTCTGGTAGCTGAAAAAGCGCGCCTCGGCCGGCTGCACGCGGATATCGGCGACATCACGCAGACGCACCGGCCGCCCCTCGCGCCAGGCCAGCACCAGCTCGCCCAGCTCTTCCGGCGCGTAGCGACCCGCGAAGCGCAGGCTGTACTCGCGGCGGCCGTCCTCGACGAGGCCGGCCGAGACATCGGTAGCGCGCGCGGCCTGTCGGGCGATCAGCGGCAGCTCGACGCCGAGCGCGGCGGCACGATCGAGATCCACGCTGATCCGCAGCTCCTCCGGCGTGCCGCCCTGCACTTCGATCGCCGCCACACCCTCGATGGCTTCGAAGCGCGGCACGATGCGCTCCTCGATGAAGCGACGCTGGTCGTTGATGTCACCGGGCGTGCCCGGCAGCTGCTGGATGAAAAAGAAAGTGAGGTTGCTGTTGGCGCCATCGGCGCCGGTCTGCAGCACCGGCGGGCTGGCATCGCGCGGCAGCGGTGGCAGACGGTTCAGGCGCGAAATCACTTCGACCGCGGCGGCCTTCATGTCGCTGCCGACCGCGAAAGTCAGGTTGACTCCGCCGAAGCCGTTGCCGATGTTCGACTCCATCGATTCCAGGCCTGGCAGGCCCTGCAGCACGCGCTCCAGCGGCTCGACGATCTCCGACTCCAGCTCCTGCGGCGAAGCCGCGCGCCAGTTGGTCTGCACCGACAGCTGCGGGCGCTCGATGTCGGGGAACAGCTGCAGCGGCAGGCGGAACAGGGCGATACCGCCGAACAGCAGGACCAGGGCCAGTACGGCGGCCACGGCGGGCGGATTGCGCAGTGCGCTTTCGGTGAGTTTCATGGGGCTCAAGCATCCTTGCGAGGCTGTGCGCACACTGCGCCCGCCGCGTGCTGCCTGGGATGCACCAGAGGTCACGAAGGTTGCGTGGTCTGCGGCGAAACGTGCCGCCGCTGCGACGAGCCGCGGTGGGGTGCGCGCGCTTGCATGACCTTCGGCAGGGCTGTGCTTCGCTCACGAGGCGCAGGTCACCAGCGACACCCGTGCGCATCGGCTCGGCGGAGACCGTCTGCACTGTCGTGCAGCCAGCCCGGGCGCTCGCCTCAGTCGCGGAGTTCCTGGATCCCCGCATGCGCGGGGATGACGGATCCGGATGTGTTCGAGAACACCCGCGCTGCGGCGCAGGGCTGCGAAGCGCTCAGCTGCGGAAGCGTTCGCGGTAGCCGCGCGAGAGCTTCAGCTCCTGGCCGCAGTCGAGCTTGAGGAAGGCCTCACCGTTCAGATGCGGACGCATTTCGACCACGCGCGATGCATTGACGATGGTCGAGCGGTGGATGCGCGGAAAGCGCACGGGATCAAGCTCGGCTTCGAGCTGGCGCAGGGTCGCGCGCAGCACGTGGGTCTCGCCGTCGGTGTGGATGCACATGTAGTCGCCAGCGGCGTCGATCCAGCGGATGCTGGCCAGTGCGACCAGCACGGTGCGGCCGCCATCGCGGATCGCCAGCCGGTCGCTGCGCCGCAGTTCTTCCGCACGCTCGGCGCGCAGGGCCTCATCCAGGCTCAGGCTCGGCCGTCCGGACAGATCCCCGAGCAGGCCCAGCAGATGCGCGCAGTGGGCGGCCTCATCGGCGCGCCGGCGCTGCTCGCGCACGCGCACCAGCGCCTGCTGCAGGCGCTCGGGCTCGACCGGCTTCAGCAGGTAGTCGAGCGCGCGGGTCTCGAAGGCGCGCAGGGCGTAGTGGTCGAAGGCGGTGACGAAGACCACCTGTGGCAGAGCCTCCAGCGCACGTTCGGCCAGCGCGGCAAGCACGCCGAAGCCGTCGAGACCGGGCATCTGCACATCCAGAAAGACCAGGTCCGGACGCTGCGCATCGATCGCCGCCAGCGCGGCGAGACCGTCGCCGGCCTCGCCGATGATCTCGATGTCGGCCGCGCCGTCGAGACGCAGGCGCAGGCCGCGGCGGGCCAGCGGCTCGTCATCGACCAGCAGGGTACGCAGCGCAGCCGTGCTCATGGGCAGGCCCTCAGGACGCCGCGGCTCGCAGCTCGAAGGGCAGGCGCAGCTCGATCTCCAGACCGCCCTCGGCACGGTTGCGGGCGCGGCTGACGCCGGCTGCGCCGTACAGCACGCGCACGCGCTCGAACACATTGCGCAGGCCCACGCCCTTGCCGGGCGGGAACTGCCCATCGTCCAGAATCGCCGGGCAGCCGGGGCCGTCATCGCTGACCCGCAGTACGAGCGCTGCGCTCTCGCGCCGCGCTTCGATGCGCAGGTGCCCGCCCTCGATGCGCGGCGCCACCGCGTACTTGATCGCGTTCTCGATCAGCGGCTGCAGGATCAGGCTGGGCACCAGCGCGCCGAAGCAGTCGGGCGCGACCTCGGTGTCGACGCGCAGGCGCTCGCCGAAGCGGGTGCGCTCGATGCCGAGATAGAGCTGCAGGGCTTCGAGCTCCTGGCGCAGGCTGACCCGCTGCATCGGGTCGCTGTCCAGCGAGTGCCGCAGGAACGCGGACAGGCCCTGCACCATGGCATTGGCGGTTGGCGTATCGCGGTCCAGCACCAGGGTCGAAATCGCGTTGAGCGTGTTGAACAGGAAGTGCGGGTTCAGCTGGTAGCGCAGCATCTTCAGCTGCGCCTGGTGGGCCATGGCGTTCGCCGCCAGCAGGCGCTGGCTCTCCTGCTGCAGCTGCCGATAGGTGGTGAGCCCGAGGTAGAGACCGAGCCAGGTCAGCACCACGTACAGATGGCTGATGCCGTAGGCGAGATAGCTCAGCCGCGAGGCCGGGCGACAGTCGCTGCAGTACTCCACCAGCACCAGCGCATAGGCCCCACCCATCAGCAGGGCCACCACCAGCACCGGCGGCATCGCCCACAGCAGGCGCTGCGGCATCGGCCGGCCGTGCAGGCGCTGCAGCCAGGGCCGCAGCAGGGTCGTGCCGATCGCGCCGGCCAGCGCGGTCGCAGCCGGCACGCTCCAGTAGTGCAAGGGCTTGCCGTGGGCCAGCGCGCCCAGGAAGGACAGCGCGAAGTAGCCCAGCCAGCCGCCGATGTGCAGCCACCAGAACAGTCGCGCCGGCGCGCGCACGGCGGCGGGCATCAGCGGCTCGGGTGGCGATGCATCAATCGGCAGCACGGACATGGCACGCCTCTGGCCTGCAAACCGGGGATGTTAGCCGCTCGCAGCGGCAACCTCGGCGTCGATCCACTCGGGTTGGCGCGGAGGCTGCACGCCTCGTCGCAGACGGCCGGCCCATGCAGGCCCGGAACGCGATCGACGGGGCCCGCGCAGCACCGGGCTGCGCGGGCCCCAGCGTGGTACAGGGCGTGGGTTCAGCGCAGCTCGACTTCGCAGCGCTTCTTGCGGCGCGGTGCGGGGTCTTCGCCGAAGGCGCGGATGCTGCACTCGACGCCACCGCGGAATTCGCGGGTCACGAAGCGCCCGCCGTCGCCGAAGCGCACCAGCCGGCGGCCGCGGAACTCGCAGTAGCCGTCTTCGTTGGCGCAGAACTCGAAGCTGCCGGAGCCCACGCCACCGCCGATGCCGCCGCCCGGGCCGCGCTCAAGGCGGTACTCGCAGTGCTTGCGCTTGCCGCGCACGGGATCGCCGAACTCACGCACCGAGCACGAGACCGTGCCGCCGCGATAGCTGCGCTCGGTGAATCGACCGTCGGTACCGAAGCGCACCGTGGCGCGACCGGGCAGGTTGCAGAGGCCGTCCTCGCCAGCGCAGTACTGCCAGTCGGCGCTGCCGCCCTGGTCCCAGCCATCGCCACCACCCCAACCGCCGCCGCTGCCGCCGGCGCGTACGTCGCAGTACTTGGATCGGCCCGGTGCGGGGTCGCCGAAGCTCTGGTTGCTGCACATCACCTGGTTGCCGCGCACTTCGCGCTCGTAGAAGCGCCCGTCCGAACCGTAGCGGACGATCGCGCCGCCGCCGCTGAAGCGGCAGATGCGGCCCTCGCTGGCGCAGCGTGTCCAGCCGCCGTCACCGCCGTGGCCGCCGCCATCCCAGCCGCCGTCATGGAAATAGCGCACGTCGCACTGCTTGGACTTGCCGCGGTAGGGGTCGCCGAACATCGAGTTGTCACAGCGCAGCGACGCATTGCGCACCTCGCGGTAGAAGTAGCGGCCATCGGTGCCATAGCGCACCACGCCCCAGCCGCGCACATCGCAGCGCTGCCTTTCGCCGGCGCAGTAGCTCCAGTCGTCCCGGTAGCCGCCGCCGTGGCGCCCGCCCTTCTGCATGCCCGGGCCGGCCGGCTCGCTGCTCAGCTCGGGGCCGATGTAGCCGTCATCTGGCTGCGCCTGCAGGTGGGCAGCGGGAAGCAGCAGCACGCAGGCGCTGATCGCCGCGAGCAGGAGACGGGGCAGGCCCGCAGCGGTGGATCGGATCGACGCGCGCATGCTTCACCTCGGCCTTGTGGGAGTGCGCGGCCACAATAGTGCGAGGCATCCACCGCCGCCAAGCCCGCAGACCCAACCCCAGCTGAGCGCCGAACTACAGCCCTGCGGCGCGCTGCACCCAAAGCCTGCGCAGCGGCGCGATCGCCCCAGCCAGGCCCAGCGCATGGCCGCGCAGCAGGGTCGGCAGCAGGGCGTCGTTCGAGAACAGCCGGTTCAGGGCATCGAAGCCCTGCGCGGCCAGCGCGTTCTCGCTGCGACGACGGCGCGCGTAGCGATCGAGCAGGCGCGGCGAATGCAGGGGCTGGTCGCGCTGCAGGGCTTCGTACGACAAGGCCAGCAGCTCGCGCGCATCCTGCAGGCCGAGGTTCACGCCCTGCCCGGCCAGCGGATGCACCGCGTGCGCGGCGTCGCCGGCCAGCAGCAGCGGACCCTGGCGATAGCGCTGGGCCAGCTGCAGCCTGAGCGGAAACAGCACGCGCTCGGAGGCCAGGCGCATCGCGCCCAGCTCCGCATCGAAGGCGCGCGTCAGCTCACGCTCGAAAGCGTCGGCATCGAGATCGCGCAGTCGCTCGGCCTCGGCGGTGGGCAGGCTCCACACGATCGACACGAGTTGGTTCGCACAGGGCAGCACCGCCAGCGGGCCAGTCGGCAGGAAGCGCTGCCAGGCCGTCTGCTGATGCGGCCGCTCAGTGCGCAGGTAGGCGACGAGACCACTCTGCGCATAGTCATGGCCGCGCGTTTCGATGCCGGCCAGGGCGCGCAGCGGCGAGTGGGCGCCGTCGGCGGCGATCAGCAGCGGCGCACGCAGGCTGGCATCGTCAAGGTCCAGCACGGCGCCGCCGTCTTCCTCGGCATAGCCCTGCACGCGGCCCAGGCGCAGATCGACGCCGGCCGGCGCCAGCGCCTGCCACAGCTGGCGCTGGATCAGGCCGGCCTCGACGATGTGGCCAAGTTCGCGCAGGCCCGACTCCTCGGCATCGAGATGCAGGGGCGCGCCGCCGCCGGCGTCCCAGACGTGCATGGCGCGGTAGGGCTGCACGCGGGCAGCGGCGATGCCGGGCCACACGCCCAGCGAACCCAGCAGCGCCTGCGAGCCCGGGGCAATCGCGTACACGCGCAGGTCGGGCGGATCCTCGGCCCGCCAGTCGGCCGGCTCGCGCGCCTCGACCAGCGCCACGCGCCGGCCCTGCTGCGCCAGCCCCAGCGCGATCGCTGCACCGACGATGCCGGCGCCAACGACGATGGCCTCCTGCCCTGCGCGCAAACGGCTCATGCGCGCCTCCGCAGCTGTTCCAGGGCCGCCAGCGCCGAGGGCTCGGCCCCCATCGCGCCGCGCACCAGCGGGCGCGCGAGATCGGAGAAGTGGTCGCAGGCTGCAAGCCCCAGCCCGCGCAGCCAGCGCACCGGTGCCGCCGTGTGCGCGAACAGGCGGGCGAGCCCATCGCTGAAATCGATCGTGCGAGCGCGATCGGACTCACGACGCCGCGCGTACTCGGCCAGCAGGGCCGGGCTGCCGGCGTCAAGATCACTGCCGTCCAGCAGCAGGCCGGCGAGGGTCAGCGCATCGCGCAGGCCGAGGTTGAAGCCCTGCGCGCCGATCGGGTGCAGGGTCTGCGCGGCATTGCCGACCACCACGCAGCGCGGCCCGTGCAGGGCATTGGCGGTGACCAGGCGCATGGCGTAGGCGCTGCGCCGACCGACTCGACGCAGGCGACCCAGCTTCCAGCCGAAGCGCTGCTGCAGCAGGGCGAGATAGCCGGCCTCATCCAGCGCCTGCACGGTATCGCTCTGCGCGCTGGGCACGGTCAGCACGCTGCCGAGTCGCGTGCCGGCGAGCGGCAGCATTGCCACCGGTCCCTCGGCGGTGAAGCGCTCAAAGGCGATGCCGCCGTGCGCGCGATCGGCCTCGACCACGCTGACGAACAGGGTCTGGCCGTAGTCGCTGTGGGTCGAGCCCAGGCCCAGCGACTCGCGCAGGATCGAGTCGGTGCCCTCGGCAATCACCAGCAGGCGCGTGCTCAGGGGCTCGCCGCTGTCGAGTTCGACCTGCATGTGTCCGTCAACAGGCCGCGCCTGCAGCACCCGCGCCGGCGCGCGGTGCAGCAGGTCGCGGCACTCGGCCAGCCGCAGCTGCAGGGCCTGTCCCAGCTCGCGTGCCACCACCACGCCCCCGAAGGCCTCGACGCCGTGCGAGCTGGCGTCGAGCCGCACGCGGCCGAAGTCGCCGGCACTGCTGACGTGTACGCCACGGATCGGTACCGGCGCGCTGTGCAGATGCGTCAGCACGCCCAGCGCATCGAGCGCATCGATGCTGAGCCGGTTGAGCGCGAGGTTGCGCTCGTCGAAGCTCGGCGGCTGCTCGCGCTGCGGCGCGCTGGCCTCGACCAGGGCCACGTGCAGGCCGCTGCGGTCCAGCGCGCAGGCGAGGCTGCTGCCGACCAGGCCGCCGCCGACGATGAGCACGTCGAGCAGCGCGTGGGCGAGGCCGGGCGCGGTCTCGTTCGAGGCGGGGGAAGTGGGCATGGCGCAAGTTTAGACCCGCCGGCGTGCCGGAGCCGTGGGTGAGGCGCCCCCGACCGCTCCAGGACCGCAGGGCGGACCGCGGGCACCGGTGCTGCTCGGTCGTGGAGGAAAGCCCAAGTGGTCCGGCCACCCGGACGCCGGCCTCGGCTATCCTTGTGCCCTGTTCTCCGGCGCTGCGCCGGATCGATTCCCGCTGGAGCCTGCCGATGTCCCCGAACGCCTCGTCGCTGCCGCTGCGCCCGCTGCTGCTGGCGGCCTTCATCCTCGCCGCCGCTGCCTCGCGCCTGCTGCCGCACGCCTGGAACTTCACCCCGGTCGAGGCCATCGCCCTGTTTGGCGGCGCCTACTTCGCCAGCCGTTGGGCGGCGTTCGCGGTGCCGCTCGGCGCCCTGCTGCTGAGCGATCTCTACCTCGGCGTCTACGGCCTGATGCCAGTGGTCTATGGCTGCGTCGCCGCCTGCGTGCTGCTCGGCTTCTGGCTGCGCGACCGCGTCAGCGTGCTGCGCGTCGGCGCCGCCGGCCTCGCCGGTGCGGTGCTGTTCTTCGTGGTCACCAACTTCGCGGTATGGGCCACCGCCGACAACCTCGGCACGCATCCGGCCTGCAGCATCGGCCTCACCGAGTGCTACGTCGCCGCCCTGCCCTTCTTCCGCGCCCAGCTGCTGGGCACCGCGGTGTGGAGCCTGATCCTGTTCGGTGGCTATGCCCTGCTGCAGCAGCGCCTGCCGACCCTGCGCGCTTCCCGGGCGGCGGCCTGAGCCATGGGCAATCGCCTGTCCAAGATCTACACGCGCACCGGCGACGACGGCACCACGGGTCTGGGTGACGGCAGCCGCGTCGCCAAGGACTCCGCCCGCGTCACCGCCTACGGCACGGTCGACGAGCTGAACTCCTGCATCGGCGTGCTGCTGGCGCAGGAGCTGCCCGACGCGATTCGCGAGCCGCTGGTGTCGATCCAGCATCAGCTGTTCGACCTCGGCGGCGAGCTGTGCATTCCCGGCCATGCCGCCATGCACGACGCCGACATCGAACGCCTCGAGACCATCCTCGACGGCCTCAATGCCGACCTGCCGCCGCTCAAGGATTTCATCCTGCCCGGCGGTGGTGCGCCAGCGGCGCACTGCCATGTGGCGCGCACGGTCTGCCGCCGCGCCGAGCGCGAGGTGGTCACCCTCGGCCACCACGATGCGGTGCGTCCACAGGCGATCCGCTATCTCAACCGGCTGTCGGACCTGCTGTTCGTGATGGCGCGCGTACTGGCACGCGCCTCGGGCCACGGCGAAGTGCTGTGGAACCACGAGCGGCGCAAGGGCTGAGCTCCCCCCCGGAAACGAATCGAGGACCTGCGCGGATGCTGCTGTTCACCCACCCCGTCTGCATCCGCCACAGCGCGGGCCCCGGCCATCCCGAATCGCCGCAGCGGCTCGCTTCCGTGCTGCAGGCCCTGCACGGCATCGAGGACCTGCCGATCGACTGGCGCGAAGCGCCGCGCGCCAGCCGCGAGCAGCTGCTGTTGGCGCATGCGCCGGAGCTGGTGGCCAGCATCCTCGACATCGCCATCGAGCAGCAGCACCGCATCGACGAAGACACCGCGATGAATGCGGACTCGCCGGAGGCTGCGCGCCATGCCGCCGGCGCCGTCGTCGCCGCCATCGACGCGGTGATGGCTGGCGAGGCCAAGCGCGCGTTCTGCGCAGTGCGACCGCCGGGCCACCATGCGACCCGCGCCCAGGCCATGGGCTTCTGCCTGTTCAATTCAGTCGCGGTAGGTGCAGCACATGCGCTGGCGAAGCACGGGCTGAAGCGCGTCGCGATCATCGATTTCGACGTCCACCACGGCAACGGCAGCCAGGACATCTTCTGGAACGACCCGCGGGTGCTGTACCTGTCCAGCCACCAGTCGCCGCTCTACCCCTACAGCGGCGAGGCCCACGAGCGCGGCGCCGGCAACATCGTGAACCTGCCGCTGCCGGAAGGCGCCTGCGGCCAGGAGCTGCGCGAGCTCTACCGCGGCCAGGCCCTGCCCGCCCTGCACGCATTCAAGCCCGAGCTGGTGCTGGTCTCGGCCGGCTTCGATGGCCATCGCCTCGATCCGCTGGCCGGCCTGAACCTCGAAGCCGCCGACTACGGCTGGCTGACCGAGGAGCTGATCGACCTCGCCGACCGCCACGCCCAGGGGCGACTCGTGTCGACGCTGGAGGGCGGCTACAGCCTGACCGCGCTGCGCGACTGCAGCGTGGCGCACGTGCGCGCCCTGGCCCAGGCCGACCTCGCCGCGACCGCGTGAGCGCTGCGCCTGATTCCAAGGTTCCCGCGGATCCGCGCGCCATCGAGGCGCTGGCCTGGGCACGCGCGCATCTCGGCCGCGGCGAGCTGAGCCTCGCGCCGGCGGCCAGCGACGCCAGCTTCCGCCGCTACCTGCGGCTCGACGGCGCGCCCGAACTGCTGCTGATGGATTCGCCGCCCGCGCTGGTGCCGCTGCAGCCCTGGCTGGAGGTCGGCGCGCTGATCGGCGGCGCCGGCCTGCGCGTGCCGAAGGTGATCGCCGCCGACGCCACGCTCGGCTTCGCCCTGATCGAACACCTCGGCGACGCGCTCTATCAGCATCGCTTGGATGCGCTCAGCGCAGACGCCCTGTACGGCCGCGCGCTGGAGGCCCTGCTGCGCCTGCAGACCCTGTCCTCGGAATCCGTGCCGCCCTACGAGCAGGCCCGCTTCGAGATGGAGCTGGAGCTGATGCCGGAGTGGTTCCTGCGCCGGCACCTCGGCATCGCGCTGGAATGCGAGGACTGGGACCCGATCGAGTCGGCCTTCCGCCTGCTGCTGGACAGCGCGATGGCGCAGCCGCGGGTGTTCGTGCACCGCGACTACCACAGCCGCAACCTGATCGACTGCACGCCCGGCCCCGGCATCATCGACTTCCAGGATGCCTTGGGCGGGCCGCTGACCTATGACGTGGTCTCCCTGCTGCGCGACTGCTACCTGCGCTGGGACGAGGCCCGCGTGCAGGCCTGGGCCGAGGATTTCCGCCGTGAACTGGTGCGCGCCAGGCGCGTTGCCGATGCACCGCAGCGGTTCTTCCGCGCCTTCGACCTGATGGGCCTGCAGCGCCACCTCAAAGTGCTGGGCATCTTCTGCCGCCTGCACTACCGCGACGGCAAGGCCGGCTATCTCGCCGACCTGCCGCGCGTGCTCGGCTACGTGGTCGACATCGCAGCGCGCTATCCGGAACTGGCCGACTTCCGCGCGCTGATGCTGCGCTTCACCGAAGGCCGCGAGCTGACCCGGCCACGCCAAGACGCACCGGCATGAGCGCAGTCGAGGTCGCCTTCATCCTCGCCGCCGGCCGCGGCGAGCGCATGCGCCCGCTTACCGACGCGACGCCAAAGCCGCTGCTGCCCGTCGGCGGCAAGCGCCTGATCGAATGGCATCTCGACGCGCTGGCCAAGGCCGGCGTGCGGCAGGTGGTGATCAACACCGCCCACCTCGCCGAGTGCTTCGAGCCGGCCTTGGGCGACGGTGCGCGCTACGGGCTGTCGATCCGCTACAGCCGCGAGGCCGAGCGGCTGGAGACCGGCGGCGGCCTGCTGAACGCGCTGCCCCTGCTGGATGCGCCGCGCTTCCTGCTGGTCAACGGCGACGTGTTCTGCGACGTCGACTACGCCCGCTTCGCACTCGCGCCGAACGATCTCGCCCAGCTGCTGATGGTCGCCAACCCGCCGCAGCACCCGCGCGGCGACTTCCATCTCGACGGCAGCCGCCTGCGCAGCGAAGGCGAGCCGCGCCTGACCTATGCCGGCATCGGCCTGTTCGACGCCCGCCTGTTGGACGGCTGGCGCGAAGTCATCGGCGACACCGAGGACAGCCGCCGCAGCCCGCCGCGCTTCGGTCTCGCCCCACTGCTGCGCGCTGCGATGGCCACGGATCGCATCGCTGGGCTCAAACACACGGGCTACTGGGAAGATGTCGGCACGCCGGAGCGGCTGGCGGCGCTGGATGTGCGGCTGGGCGTATCCTCGTAGCCCACCGCTATTCGCGATATCGGGCGAGTCGCACCCAAGCCCAATGTTGACCCTTCCTACCCACTCTTTCGTATTTGCATGGGACGCATACCATGAGCCCAGCTCGCCTCATCGCAATGTTCCTGCTCATGGCCAGCGCCCCCGCGTCTGCCTCCTTCTCGACGCCACGGATCGAACCCGCTTCGCCTGTCGCCGGGCAAGCTTTCGATGTCCTGATCGATGTTGGTGGCTGCCACGGGTTCACGGCCCCCTTCCCCGGAGAGCCGGAACGACGCACGGAAGTTGTCGGCAACACGGTGAGGCTCTTCGAACCCGGAGTGATCACGATCGGGTGCGTTCTGCCGCCGGCAACGCTAAGGCGACCGGCGCCAGTGCTGCCGGCCGGCGAGTATCGGATCGAAGTCCACATGATTCGCCTGCCTCAACGAACGGAGATATTCCTCTCCTCCGTGAATGTCGTTGTGGGGCCCGCGCCTTCCATGACGCGAACGGTGCCGACTTTCTCGGGGACAGGAATCGGAATCGCGATCCTGCTCATGCTCGTGCTGGCGAGCGCTCGGCTTGCCCGGTCGGCGCCTTAGCCACTTGCGCCGGCGCCGGCTTCTCGCACTGAAGGCGCACAGCACGACAGCGGTCGAGCAAACCCGCCGCACCCCGCTTCCGCTAAAGTCTGTCCGCGGCGAACGGCGCCGCGGGACTGTTCGGGGGTGACATGAGCTTCATCAGTGAATTCAAGGCCTTTGCGATGCGCGGCAATGTCGTCGACCTGGCGGTCGGCGTGGTCATTGGCGCGGCCTTCGGCAAGATCGTCGGCTCGCTGGTCGACGGCATCATCATGCCGGTGATCGGCCTGATCGTCGGCGGCGTCAACTTCTCGGACCTCGCGATCACGCTGAAGGAAGGCGCGGAGGGCGTGGAGCCCGTGCTGTTCAAGTACGGCGCCTTCCTGCAGACCGTGGTCGACTTCACCATCATCGCGTTTGCGATCTTCATCGTGATCAAGCTGATGAACCGCCTGCAGCGCAAGCAGGAGGAAGCGCCCGCCGCGCCGCCAGCGCCTCCGGAAGACGTGCTGCTGCTGCGCGAGATCCGCGATCTGCTGAAAAAGTGATTGCACGGGCCGGGCGCATGGCTTGTGCGCTCGGCCTTTCCGCACATGCCGTCGCCTTCGCGCGCTGGCATGGTTCCGCCGTTCTACCGTCTCCGGAAGTCTTGCCATGCGTCTGCGCGTCTGTCTGCTCGCCGCCACCTTCGCGCTGAATGCGCATGCTGCCGAACCTTTGGCACCAGCGGTCACCCCGCTGTCGGCCGACAGCCTGCAGAATGCCGCCGCCCTGCGCGACGCACATGTCGAGGCCGGCGCGGCCTACGCCATCGTCGAGTCGTTGACCACCGAGGTCGGTCCGCGCATGGCGGGCACCAAAGCCGATGCGCGCGCGATCGAATGGGCGCTGGCGAAGTTCGGCGCGCTCGGCTTCGATGACGTGCGCATCGAGCCCTTCAGCTTCCCCTACTGGCGGCGCGGACATGAGCGCGGCGAGATTCTTGCGCCGTTTCCGCAACCGCTGGCGATCACCGCGCTGGGCGGCAGCATCGGCACCGGCGACAAGCCGCTGGAAGCCGATATCGTGGCCTTCGACAGCATCGCCGCGCTGCAGGCCGCCCCTTCGGACGCGGCCGAAGGCAAGATCGTCTTCATCAGCCAGCGCACCCAGCGCGCCCGCGACGGCCGCGGCTACGGGCTCAGCGTGATCGGGCGCAGCTCGGGCGCGGTCGAGGCAGCGAAGAAGGGCGCGGCGGGGCTGATCATCCGCTCGATCAGCACCAACACCGATCGCTTTCCGCACACCGGGATCATGCGCTACGCCGAAGACGTGAGGCAGATCCCCGCGGCAGCCGTCTCCAACCCCGACGCCGACCTGCTGACGCGCATGATCGAGCGCGGCCAGCCGGTGCGCATCCGCCTTGACATCGATGCGGAGAACCGCGGCGAGGCGACCAGCTACAACGTGATCGGCGACATCCGTGGGCGCGAGCTGCCGGACGAGGTCGTGGTGATCGGAGGTCATCTCGACTCCTGGGATCTTGGCACCGGTGCGCTCGACGACGGCGCCGGCGTGGGGATCACCATGGCCGCGGGTGCCGCGCTGCTGAAGCTCGATCAGCGCCCGCGCCGCACGGTGCGGGTGATCGCCTGGGGCAACGAGGAGCAGGGCCTGCTGGGCGCGCGCGCCTACGCCGCCGCGCATGCGGAGCAGATGGCGAAGCACGTGATCGGTGCGGAGAGCGACTTCGGCGCGGGTCGCATCTATGCCCTGCGTGCGGGCGTCGAGCCCGCCTACTGGCCGCTGCTGGAGCAGATCGCCGAGGTTCTGGCGCCGCTCGGCATTCCCTTCGAGCGCGAAGGCGGTGGCCCCGGCCCGGACGTCGGCCCGCTGGTGCAGCGCGGCGTGCCCTGGGCCCAGCTGGCGCAGGACGGCATGGACTACTTCGACTACCACCACACCGCCAACGACACCCTCGACAAGATCGACAGCGAGGCGCTGGACCAGCAGGCGCGCGCCTATGCGGTGTTTGCGTATCTCGCGGCAGAGGCGGAGAGCGGCTTCGGGCGCGTGCCGGGGCGCTGAGCAGCTGGGATTGGGGAATGGGGATTGGGGATTCGGGATTCGGGTTCCAGATTTCAGGTTCCGAGTTCCGAGTTCCAATCTCCGGGTTCCGGGTTCCGGGTTCCGAGTTCCGAGTTCCGGGTCTTCAGCTTCGGGCTCGGGGCTTGTGCGCAGCCAGGAGCACGCCGAGCCCCTCTCCCCTTGTGGGAGAGGGGTTGGGGAGAGGGGGCGCACGTCCTCTCCGACGGCGCGGAGCGCGCTTCAAGCGCGGGCTCCTGACGGGCCGCCGCTGCGCCATGCAGCGGACTGCCCGACAATCAGCCGGGGACCGACGGGGCGTTCACCCCTCTCCCCCGGCCCCTCTCCCACAAGGGGAGAGGGGAGAAAGCTCCGCTTGGCTTTGCTGCAGGTCGCGCTAATTCCGACGTTGGGTCGCGCTAGTTCCGACGTTGGGTTGCGCGAGCGCCGATGTTGGGCGCTGCTTCGCTTGGCCCAAGCTACGGGTGTCGACGCGTCGGCGCGGCGGGTTCGGCTCAGGCTCAGGCTCAGGCTCAGGCTCAGGCTCAGGCTCAGGCTCAGGCTCAGGGTCAGGGTCAGGGTCAGGGTCAGGGTCGGCGAGCGTGCAGCTCATGGTGGGCCAGGGCCCACCCTGTGCAGCCGCATTGCGCTGAGGCGTCAATGCGGTCCGAGGCTCAACGCAGCAGTGGCGTGTCCAGCACCTCGGAGGCTTCGCCCGTCACCTCCTCGAAGGCTTGGCGAAGGTCTTCCAGGCTGACACGGCCGCGGCCGACCAGCAGGCGCGAGACGTCGTCGATGTCGCGGCGCTCGTCGGTGAGCTTCTGGATCTCGCGGTCGAGTTCGACGAACAGGGCGACGGCGCGTGCGGTGCGCGGGCCGTGGCTGCGGTCGGACTTGAGCGTGGTGACGCGGCGGCCGTGGTTGCGCATCCAGTCGAAGGCCTTCTGCGCGCGCGCTTCGTTGAGCAGGCCGGCGCGCCGCATCATCTCGATCGAATAGAACTCGGCCATGCCCTCGGCGATCCAGTCGTCGCCAGCCGCGCCGCGCACCCGCGAGATCACATGCACCAGCTCGTGTACGAGGGTGCTGGTGCCGTTCTCGCTGATCAGCGGACGCTCCGAGTGCAGGTACAGCGAGCGCGGGCCCGACAGGCCGCCGCGCCACATCGGATCAGTCGCACCGACGATGAGGATCTTCTCCGGCAGCCGGCCGAAGGCCTCCTCCATCTCGCCGGCCACGAGATTGATGTAGGCGAGGTACTCGTTGCGGCGCATGGGGTCGCCCTTGGGTGCGGCGACCGCGGTTTCCATGTCGCCGATGAAGTCGCGGCGGATGCCGATGTCGCCGGCGATCATCCAGCCCACCGGGCGCTGGAAGCGACGGTCGTCGTCGGCGACGTCGAACACCGGCTCTTCGCCGCGGCGTTTGAAGGGCGTGTCGACGCCGGCCCAGCCCTCGGGAAGATCGAAGCGGATCGTCGCGCGCGCCCGCGAGTCGCGGGTGAGGCGTGCGCGCGCCGAAGGCACCAGGTGGTCGCCGCGCACGATCACCGAATCATCGGTCATCCGCGCGTCATAGCCACCGCTGCGGCGGCGCTTGTCGACCTCGTAGCGCCAGCGCAGCTCGCCGCCCTTGGCCGGCGGCGTCCAGATCAGGCGATCGTCCTTGCGCTCGATCTCGCCGTCGCCGCCGAAGCCGCTGTAGCGGTCATCGGGCATGGCGAAATCCAGCTCGCGGATACGGCCCTCGCCCGGCGAGTAGTCCAAGGTCACCGCGGCCACGCCCTCGTCGGGCAGGAAGGCCACGCGGTATTCCACGTCGAAGAAGCGATCCTCGGCGAGGGCGAGCCCAGCGCCGGAAACGAACAGTCCCAGGGCGATCAGGAAGCGAGCGAGCATGCTGGGCGAACCACGCGATGAAGGGGCGCCGACCCTAGCACGACGCCCGCGAACCGCGACCGAACGGCCGCATCGCCCGCGCTTGCACCGACTACAGCTCGCCGAGCCCTTCGGCCTCGCCGCCCTCGCCCACACGCAGCAGGCGCAGGGTGTTGGTGGCGCCCAGCTGCTCCATGTGGTCGCCGCTGGTGATCACCACGCGGTCGCCCGTGGCGAGCAGGCCCAGCGCGTGCAGATGGGCGACGGCAGCGCGCGCGGCCTTGCGCGGCGACAGGCCGGCGCTGTCGAAGTCGATCGGGTACACATCGCGCATCAGGCCCATGCGCCGACGCGCACCGGCATGGCGCGACAGCGCATAGATCGGCACCGAGCTGCGGAAGCGCGAGAGATGCCGCGCGGTACCGCCGGATTCGGTCAGGGCGATGATCGCGCGCAGCTGGATATGCTCGGCCAGGAACATCGCGCTCATCGCGATCGCCTGGTCGACATGCACAAGGTTGCGCGGCGCGGCCTCGAAGTCGGTGTCCATCTGGAACTGGCGCTCGGCGCCCAGGCAGATGCGCTCCATCGCCTGCACGGCCTTCTCCGGATAGGCGCCGCTGGCGCTTTCGGCCGACAGCATCACCGCATCGGTGCCGTCGATGACCGAGTTGGCCACGTCCAGCACTTCGGCGCGGGTCGGGATCGGGTTGTCGACCATCGACTGCAGCATCTGGGTGGCGGTGATCACCACCCGGCCGCGGTCCAGCGATTCGCGGATGATCTTCTTCTGCAGGCCGGGCAGCTCGGCATCACCGATTTCCACGCCAAGGTCGCCGCGCGCCACCATCACCACGTCGCTGGCGTCGACGATCTCGCGCAGGTTTTCGATGGCCTCGGCACGCTCGATCTTGGCCACCATCTGAGCGCTGCTGCCGGCTTCGCGGGCCAGCGCGCGCGCCTCTTCGATGTCGGCGGCGGTGCGGCAGAAGCTGACGGCGATGAAGTCCACGCCCAGTGTCGCGGCGTGCTTGATGTCGACGCGGTCCTTGTCGGTCAGCGCGCCCAGCGAGAGTCCGCCGCCCAAGCGGTTCAGGCCCTTGCGGTCGGACAGCGGGCCGTCGGTCAGCACGCGCGTGCGGATCTCGCAGCCCTCGACGGCCTCGACCATCAGCGCGATCAGGCCGTCGTCCAGAAGCAGGGTGTCGCCGGCGTGGACGTCCTTGACCAGGCCGAGATAGCTGACGCCAACCCGCGTCGCGTCGCCGGGCGGCGCATCGGCGCGGCAGTCGAGCACGAAGGCATCACCGGATTTCAGCAGCACCTTGCCCGCCGCAAAGCGCTCGACCCGGATCTTCGGGCCACCGAGGTCCGCGAGGATGCCGATCTCGCGGCCCAGCTTGGCCGCCGCTGCGCGCACGGCCTCGGCGCGGGCGGCGTGATGCTCGGCGGTGCCGTGGGAGAAGTTCAGACGCACCACGTTCACTCCGGCCAGCAGCACGGCCTCCAGCACGCCCGGCGCATCGGTCGCGGGACCGAGGGTGGCGAGGATCTTGGTGCGGCGGAAAGCGTGGCTGCTCATGCGCGTTTGGACTGTCAGTAGGGTGTCCGGCAGTGTAGCCAGCCACACAGCCCGCGACGCGCCCTGCATACGAATAATCTGCAGACCACTGCAAGACCGATGTGCTGCAGCGCAGAAGAATCGAGCGATTTGCGGCGAATCCGAGAGTCCACTGCCAGACCACTGACTCGAATCCACCCCTGGGACCACCGGCTCGCGCGGGTTCGCTCGCCGCAGATCTGTCGACTCCAGGGCGCGGGATGCGGGCGGCACCTGTACTTCCGCGCCGTGCGCTTCCATCGCACACTGCGGGCCGCGCCTGTGCCGGGACTCGCGCCCGAGCCGCGCCGGTGCGCGCCCCATGCCAACCACTTCTGGACGCCTTCCATGACGACTTCTTCTTCCACGCTGCCTGCAGAAGCCCAGCCCGATGCCGCGGCGCTGGATGCCGCCAACCCCTATGCAGCCCCTGCGACAGCGCTGCCGCAGCAGACGGAAAGCGAGGCAAGCCAGGTGCTGTACGTGGTCGCGCCGCGCAAGTTCCTGCTGCTGATGATCCTGACCCTGGGCGCCTATTCGCTGTACTGGTTCTATCGCAACTGGTCGCTGCTGAACCGGGTGCACAAGATCTACTGGCCGATCCCGCGAGCGATCTTCTCGATCTTCTTCACCCACGCCCTGTTCGGTGAAGTGGACGGCCAGCTGCGCAAGCGCGGCATTGAGCATCGCTGGTCGCCGGGCCTGCTCGCCACGATTTTCGTGGTGGCGACGATCGCCAGCCGGATCTTCGATCGCGTCACGGTGGACGATGTTTCGCCCGGCGTCCTGGTGGTGTCCTTCCTGTTCCTGGTGCCGATGATCTGGCCGCTGTTTCGCGCGCAGCTGGCGATCAACCTCTCGCAGGGCGACGAGGATGGCGCGACCAATGCGGACCTGACCGCGGCGAATATCCTCTGGATGGTGCTGGGTGGCGCCCTGTGGGCCATGATCCTGTTCGGCCTGCTGATGAGTGTCCTGCCGGCGGACGCGATGCTCGGCTAGGCGAACGGCTCGCGTCGCGGCACCCGCGTCGCGAGGCAAGCCGGTGGCACGCACACCTGCCGTCCACCCGGGCTGGTCGACACTGCGCGCCCTCTCCCCAGCCCCCGGGACCGCAGCCATGGTCAATCTCGCCATCTTCCACGCCACCCTGCCCCAATACCTGCGCGCCAGCGCCGGCGAAGCCGATCAGAAAAACCTGCAGATCGTGCTGTCCGGCGAACGCAAGGAGCAGCTGCTGGCCGCAGCCGGCACGGTCAAGGTGGATGCCCTGGTGATCGACCTCGGCCTGCTCGGAGACCGGCCCGAGGCCGTGCTGGAGGAACTCGAGCGCGCCTTCCAGCCCGAACTCAGCCTGATCGTCTACGCCTTCGCGAAGTGGGATCTGATCGAACGCCTGCGTGGCCCGCGCCGGCAGCTGCTGCGCGCGCCGGTCAGCGCGCGCTCGCTGCGCTCCAACATGATCGGCCTGATCGTCAAGCATCTGGCCAATGCCCCGGCGGCGACCGTCGCCGCCGCAGCCAGCGCCGAGACCTCGATGCTGCGCCTGGAGCAGCAGCCGCCAATGCGCCGCTATGACGACTATCAGCTGGCCGCACTGCAGGACGTCAAGTCGCTGGTGGACTGCGAGTGCCCCAACCAGGTCGCCGACCTGGTGCTCGCGCTCAACGCCTTCGAGACCTACTCGGCGCAGTGCCAGAACCGCAACGAGAAGGACGCGCAGATCCACCGCATGCTGGCCCGCGTGACCGGCCATGCGCGCGCGGTGATGGAGTACGCGCTGAAGGAGCTGTGCGCGTTCGAGAACATCGACCCGGCGGCCCTGGTCAAGCAGGCCGGAGCTGCCCGCCGCTGAGGCCCAGCGCAGAGACCCGCTGCCTGAAGCGGCCGCCGCTGGACGCCTCCGCCACGGCGTCCCGGTTCCCCTGACGTGGGGCGCCTGAAGCGCGCCCCGCAGGCTGGCCGGTGCTGCGTCAGCAGCGGGCCTGCCCAAGGCGACAGGGCTCAGATCCAGCCTGCAACGGATCCGTGCTCGCGCATCCGGACGCGCGACTGCGGATCACGTCCCCCTTTGACTTGATCAGCGCAGCCCTACAGCCCGCCCCGCGTCCGCGCCAGCACGCTGACCCGCTCGCGGTCGCGATACAGGTGGCTGCTGTAGCGGAAGGGCAGATCGTCGAACAGGATGTCGGCCTCGAGCACGAAGTGGCTGGTGTAGACGCCGAGTGCACCATCGGCCGGCTGCGGCGCAAGGCCGAGGCGTTCGAGCTCGCTGTTCACTTCGTCGAGGTCGCGGTAGCGGGCGCGGCCCTCGCGCGCGAGGATCTCGGCCTGGCGGCGCGTCATCGCCTCGTCCAGGCTCATCCACAGCTCCACCGTGGCGGTGTTGAGGTTCAGCGGCGAGGCATCCGGCAGCGCGCAAACCTGCGCCCGCAGTCGCCGCCAGGCCTCGGCATCGACCGCGGGCAGCAGGCGCAGCTCGGAGGCATGCACCAGCGGCCGGTTGGCGGCGCGTCGCGCCGGCTGCTGGGCGAGATGCGCGCCGTCCTCGGCGCCGCCCGCCGCGGGGTCGATGTCGGCATCGATGTAGTCGAGCGTCTGTGCGGCGATGCGCGGGTCGAGGTTCAGCGCCCGCAGCAGGCGCTCGAAGCGCTCGAAAGCGCGCTGGTCGGGCTGGTCCTCGCGCAGCAGGCTGTTGAGGTTGAAGCAGCCGCCCTGCTCGCGCAGACGTCCGATGATGCGACCACCGGGAATGTCGAGCGGCGGCAGCGGCTGCGCCCAGAGGTCATCGAAGGCATCGACGCCCGGCTCGGCGCGCTGGTCCTCGCGCAGGGCCTGCGCCGCCCACGCCTCGAGGCCGCGCTGCAGCTGCCAGGTCTGCTCGGCGCGCAGGCTGTTGCGGGTGCGCGCCTGGGCGATCTCGCCGGCATCCAGAAGGCCGACGATGATCACCGCCGCGAGCGCCAGCACCAGCACGGCGACGATCAGGGCGACGCCGCGCTGCTGCCGCGGGCCTCGCAGGGGCGGATGCGGACGCGGCCTCACAGCGCGACCTCGGCATCGGGCAGTTCCAGCAGTCGATGCACCCGGCCCAGACCATCGACCTCGATCTCCACCTCGATCCGCAGCGGCAGCGGATCGCTGCTGCCCGGCGCCGGCCAGCGGTCGAACTCTCGACCGCTGCGCGCGAAATAGCGGACGCGGAAATCGCCGAGGCCCTGCAGCAGCTCGACCTGCTCGGGCAGGGTCCCGGGTGCGCGATCCAGCACCGGCCAGCGCAGGCGCAGCAGCCGATCGTCGACGCGGCGATAGGCCGCGCGCTCGATCTCGGCGCGCGCGGCTTCCAGGGCATTGCCATAGCCGTGGCGAGCGAGTTCCAGACCGGTGCTGCTGCCCACCAGCATCGGCTGGCGCTGACCGAAGCCATCGCGTACGGGCCGCCGGGCGACGGCGCGCACGTCGCGTTCGATCTGGCCGACCGCGAACTGCAGCCGTGCCAGCTGCTCGGCCTGCTCCTGCAGCTGCGCGCGCGCGCGCAGCACGCTGTCGAGCCCACCGTAGGCCAATGCCGCGACCAGGGCGAACAGGGCGACGGCGACGATGACTTCGAGCAGGGTGAAGCCGGCTTGCCGCCGTGTGCGCGAAGGCGGCGCGCAGGGCCGCGGACGCGCGACACCTTGCCACTCCCGGAAACGACCCCGGCTCATGGCGTGGCAAAAGCCGTGAGCCGGGCGACGGGATCGGCGTCGCTGCCGGCGAGGCTGTCCTCGCCCGCCGCGAACACGGTGATCTCCATCCGCCGCACGCGCTCGACATCGGTGTCGCTGGTCTCGGCCTGCCAGCGCCAGCGCTGCGGCCCCATCGACATCTCGCCCTGCTGACGACCCACTGGCGGCGCGCCCTGCGCGCGCAGCTCGGCCACCACGTTCGCCGCCACCCACTGCGCCAGCGTGCTGTCGCGATGGTGGTTGAGCGCCTGCGCCTGCAGCCCGGCGGCGCGGATCAGCGCGACCAGCGACAGCGACAGGATCAGCAGGGCGATCAGCACTTCGAGCAGGGTGAAGCCGGCATGCCGCGGCAGACGCCGCGGCCGGGAATCGGGAATGGGGAATCGGGAATCGGCAACCCGAGCTGCACTCATCTTTCCAGCGCGAGCATCCGCCGAACCCGCGCCATGCGGCTGGGTCTGCACCGAGGACAGCACGTCTCGCTTTGGGCCGATTCCCGATTCCCCATTCCCGATTCCCGAACGCTCACCCATCCCCGCGCTCCCGCAGCACCTCCCCGTCCGGGCGGCCTTCGAGGCGCCAGCGTTCGGGCACATCGACGCGCGAGATCTCGATGATGAAGGGGCTCAGCTCACCGCTGGAAAGGCAGAGCAGCTGCGGGTCGGCCGGCGCGTCTTCGTCCAGGGCCAGGCGCTCGCCGTCGCGCTCCAGGCTCCACTGCGTAGCCTCTTCCAGCAGGCGCGGGCGCAGCGGCTCGCGGCTCGCGTCTTCCAGCGGATACCAGCGGTCGGGGCCGCGCCAGGCGAACTCGATGCGCTGGCGGCTGAAGAAGATGCCGAGGTCGCGGCCGGTCAGCTCGGACTGCTCGCAGCCCAGCCGGATCAGCGCCTGCAGCCGCGTGGCCTGGGCTTCGAGCTGGCGCGAAGCATTGCCGCCCAGGGACAGCGCGACGGCGGCGACCACCACGCCGAGTATCACCACCACCAGCAGCACCTCGATCAGGCTGTAGCCCTGGGCCCGATCCGGGCGCGGCATGGCAGCGCTCAGCGGCCGATATCGGCGGCCGCGCCCTCGCCGCCCGGCGCGCGGTCCGCACCCAGCGAATAGAGGTCGAAGGCGCCGGCCTGGCCGGGGCTCAGATAGACGTAGTCAGCGCCCCAGGGATCCTTGGAGAGCTCCTTGATGTAGCCGCCGCTGCGCCAGTTCGGCGCCTCGGGGCGGCCGCCCGGCTTGGTCACCAGCGCACGCAGGCCCTGCTCCGTGCTGGGGTAGGTGAAGTTGTCCATGCGGTAGAGATCCAGCGCGGTGCGCAGGGCCTGGATGTCCTGCTCGGCGCGGGTCAGGCGCGCGTCGTCGGGATAGCTCATCAGCTGCGGCACGACCAGTGCGGCGAGGATGCCCAGAATGGTCACCACCACCAGGATCTCGATCAGGGTGAAGCCGCGCCCGCGACGCGGAGCGGACAGGCGCGCAGGGCAGGTGGCATGGACGCGGGAAGACGAGCGGAAGATCATGTCGGGCTGGCGTTTCGACCCCTGCGGGTCGCCTGTCTATCGAATCCGCGCGAGTGTAGCAAAGCGATGTCGAACTCCCCTGCCCTGCAAGCCCACTGGCGCCAGCGTGACCTGGAGGTGCTCTGGCACCCCTGCACGCAGATGCGCGAGCACCACCACGACCTGCTGCCGCTGGTGCCGGTCGCGCGCGGCGAAGGCGCCTGGCTGATCGACTTCGAGGGCCGCCGCTATCTCGATGCGGTCAGCTCCTGGTGGACCAATCTGTTCGGCCATGCGGAGCCTCGCATCGGTGCAGCGATCGCACAGCAGGCGCAGCAGCTGGAGCAGGTGATCCTGGCCGGCTTCAGCCATGCGCCGGCGATCGAACTGGCCGAGGCCCTGCTGCGGCTGGCGCCGCGCGCCGAAGGCACGCCGCCCTTCGCCAAAGTGTTCTACGCCGACAACGGTTCGGCCGGCATCGAGGTCGCGCTGAAGATGAGCTTCCACAGCCATCGCAACCGCGGCGACGACAGGCGCACGCGCTTCGTTGCGCTGTCAAACAGCTACCACGGCGAGACGCTCGGCGCGCTGGCCGTCTCCGACATCCCGCTGTACCGGCGGGTCTATGCGCCGCTGCTGATCACGCCGATGTTCACGCCCTCACCCGATGCCTGGGAGGCCCTACCGGGTGAAAGCCCGCGCGACTGCGCCGAGCGTGCCGCGCAGGCTTTGGAGGCGCTGTTCGAACGCGAAGGCGAAACGATCAGCGCGCTGATCGTCGAGCCGCTGGTGCAGTGCGCCGGCGGCATGCGCATGCACGATCCGCACTACCTGCGGCGCGCCCGCGAACTGTGCACGCGCCATGGCGTGCACTTGATCGCCGACGAGATCGCGGTGGGCTTCGGCCGCACGGGCACGCTGTTCGCCTGCGAGCAGGCCGGTATCGCGCCGGATCTCATGTGCGTGTCGAAAGGCCTCACCGGCGGCTTCCTGCCGCTGGCCGCCGTGCTGGCGCCCCAGCACATCTACGAGGCCTTTCTCGACGACAGCCGCGAGCGTGCTTTCCTGCATTCGCACAGCTACACCGGCAACCCGCTGGCCTGCGCCGCGGCGCGCGCCACGCTGGGCATCTTCGAGAGCGAGCCGGTGCTGGAGCGCAATCGCGCCACCGCGGCGCGCATGGCCGCGCTGGCAGCGCCGCTGGCCGAGCATCCGAACGTCGCCGAGGTGCGCCAGACCGGAATGATCCTGGCGCTGGAACTGGTCGCCGACAAGGCCACTCGCGCGCCGCTACCGTCGACACAGCGCGCCGGCCTGCGCGCCTACCGCTACGCCATCGAACGCGGCGTGCTGCTGCGGCCGCTGGGCGACGTGCTGTACTGGATGCCGCCCTACTGCATCGACGAGGAGGGTCTGGCGCTGCTCGCCGAGGTCACGCGCTCGGCGCTCCGCGCCGCGATCGAAGGCCTGTAGCCCGAACAGACACGGTTCGCGCGGACACACCATACCCCGGCGTTCCAGCGTGCAGAGGGCCGCCGGCTATACTTCCGCCCTTCACGCTCGCCCAAGACCGCGCCCCATGAACCAGAACTTCCTCGATTTCGAGCAGCCGATCGCCGAGCTGGAGGCGAAGATCGCCGAACTCCGGCACGCCAGCCAGGGCTCGGCCTTCAACATCGAGGAGGAGATCGGCAAGCTGCGCGACAAGCTGAAGGTGCGCACGGAAGAGATCTTCCGCGAGCTCACGCCCTGGCAGGTGGCGCAGCTGGCACGGCATCCGCTGCGGCCCTACACGCTCGACTACATCGGCCACATCTGCGAGGAGTTCGAGGAGCTCGCCGGCGATCGCGCTTACGCGGACGACGCAGCGCTCGTGTGTGGCATCGGCCGCATCGACGGCAAGCCGGTCACCATCATCGGCCACCAGAAGGGCCGCGACACCAAGAGCAAGATCAAGCGCAACTTCGGCATGCCGCGCCCCGAGGGCTACCGCAAGGCGCTGCGCATCATGAAGCTGGCCGAACGCTTCAAGCTGCCCCTGCTCACCTTCATCGACACGCCGGGCGCCTATCCGGGCGTGGGTGCGGAAGAGCGCGGCCAGAGCGAGGCGATCGCGCGCAACCTGATCGAGATGGCCGAGCTCAAGATCCCGGTGGTCTGCACCGTGGTCGGCGAAGGCGGCTCGGGCGGTGCGCTGGCGATTGGCGTGGGCGACCGCACCTTGATGCTCGAATACAGCACCTACTCGGTTATCTCGCCCGAGGGCTGCGCCTCGATCCTGTGGAAGTCGGCCGACAAGGCCCGCGATGCCGCCGAACAGATGGGCATGACCGCACCGCGCCTGCTGGAGCACGGCCTGATCGACAAGATCATCAAGGAACCGCTGGGCGGCGCCCATCGCGATCCGGCCGAGGCGGCCAAGCGCATCAAGGCGGCCGTGCTTGGCGAAGTCGAGGCGCTGGAGCGGCTGGATCTCAACACCCTGCTGGAGCAGCGCTACGCGCGACTGCGCAAGTACGGCTCTCACCAGGCCGCCTGAGGACGCGCTCGACCTGCAGGTCGAAGTGGCACTCAGGGGCTAGGCCCCTGCGTTCAATGAGAGAACGAAAGGCGACCCGCGGGCCGCCCTTCGTGTCTATGCCTGAACGCGCAGACGGCTCAGCCCGGCGGCCAGGTCATCTGCCGGCCCGCCAGCAGGTGCAGATGGATGTGATAGACCGACTGCCCGCCGTCACGGTTGGTGTTCATCACCACGCGGTAGCCGGTGTCGGCGAAGCCCTCGCGCTTGGCGTAGTCGGCGGCAGCCTTCATCAGCCGCCCGGCGAGCGGGGTATCGGCCTCGTCCAGGTCGTTGAGCGTGGCGATCGGCTTCTTCGGAATGAACAACACGTGCACCGGCGCCTGCGGGTTGATGTCGCGGAAGGCCAGCACGTGTTCGTCCTCGAACACGATATCGGCGGGGATCTCGCGGCGGATGATCCGGTCGAAAAGGGTCTCGCTCATTCCGATGCTCCTGTGCGGGGTGACTGGGGAACCGCCTGACGCGAGCCGAACGCATGCGCCAGAGTGCCGCGGTCGATGTATTCGAGCTCGCCGCCCAGCGGCACGCCGTGCGCCAAGCGGCTAGCGCGCACGCCATGCTTGGCCGCGAGCTGGCCCAGGTAATGGGCGGTGGCCTCGCCTTCGACGGTGGCGCTGGTGGCGATGATCAGCTCCTGGACTTCACCTTCCGCGAGTCGAGTATCGAGCTGCGGCAGGCCAAGTTCGCGCGGGCCGCGGCCGTCCAGCGGTGACAGTCGCCCCAGCAGCACGAAGTACAGGCCGCGGTAGCCGGTGGCGGCTTCGATCGCAGTCTGATCGGCCGGGGTCTCGACCACGCAGAGCTGACCGGCTTCGCGGCTGGCGCTGGCGCAGACCGCGCACAGGCTGTCCTCGCTGAAGGTGCGGCAGCGCTCGCAGTGGCCGATGCCGCGCATCGCCGCCTCCAGCGCCGCGGCGAGATGCCGGCCGCCTTCGCGGTTGCGCTCCAGCAGCTGGTAGGCCATGCGCTGCGCGCTCTTGGCCCCCACGCCGGGCAGCACCCGCAGGGCGTCGATCAGCTGTTCAAGCAGGGCCATCGTGCATCCGATCCAATGCGCAGGCTCAGAACGGCAGCTTCATGCCGGGCGGCAGCGGCATGCCGGCGGTGGCCTTGGCCATATGCGCCTGCGAGGCCTCGTTGGCGCGATTGACGGCGTCGTTGAAGGCCGCGGCGATCAGGTCTTCGAGCATCTCGATGTCGTCGCCGATGGCCGAGGGATCGATCTGCACGCGACGCACGTCCATGCGCGCGGTCATCTGCACCTTGACCATGCCGCCACCGGCCTGGCCGCTGACTTCGATCGCACCCAGCTCGTCCTGGGCCTTCTTGATGTTGTCCTGCATCTTCTGGGCCTGCTGCATCAGGCCGGCGAGGGGTCCACGCATGGGGAGCTCCTTTGAAAGCGGGGATTGGGGATTCGGGATTCGGGATTCGCGAAGTGCGAGGGATCACTCGTCGAGCGGGCGGATCGAGTCGGGCACCAGGCGCAGGCCCTGCTGTTCGATCAGGCGGCGCACCGCCGGGTGGTTCTGGAAGCTCTCCTCGGCCGCGGCCTGGCGTTCGCCGCGCTGGCGATGGTTGCGCGCGTGCAGGGTCTCGCGCTGCAGCTCCTCGCTGATGAACTCGATCCGCGGCGGCTCGCCGAGGGCCTCGCCCAGCTTGGCGGCCAGCGCGGTGACGGTGCCTTCGAGGCGCAGGTGCTCAAGCCGCGACGGCAGACTCAGCTTCAGGCGGATGCCGTCGTAGCCGGCGAACACCGAGTGCGCCGCCAGCTCGCGCACCGGGCCGCCGAGGCCACAGCGGGCCTGCAGGTCCAGCCAGTCCTCGTGATCGAGCAGGCGCGCGGGCGGCGCGTCAACGGCCTTCAGCACGGGCCGGGAGGGCTCGACGACAGCTGTGGTCGAGGCCAGGTCCGCCTGCTGCGGGTGCGGCATGGCCGCGGGCGGGGCGTCCGGCTCGCGCGCCGCGGGCGCTGCGGGGGCTTCGTCCCAGGGCGGCGAATGCGCGGCCCGCGATGTCGCAGCCGCGGCCGGACCTGGGATCGCCTCCACCGGTGCTTGTGGCGGGTCGAAGGCGGGCCTCGCTTCGACCCGCGGCGGCGCCACCGGCATCGCGGGTTCGGGTTCGGGCGCGACCCGCAGCGCGGCCGAACCCGAGCGCGCTGCCAGCGCCGCCATCACCGGCGAGGGCGCTTGCGCGCGGGGTGCCGCGGGCGCCTCGGCCGTGGGGCCGCGAGATCGCGCGGGTGAGTCGTCGAAGACCGCGCTCAGGCGCGCGATCGCATCGGAGGCGCCGGCGACCGAACGCGGTGCAGCGGGCTCGGCCACGCGCGCCGGCGACTCCGTGCGCACAGGCGCGCCACGTGCAGGCTCACTGCGCGCCGCCTGTCCGGCCGGCCGCGCGGGCACTGCATCGGGGTCGAAACCGGCAAAGGCCAGCATACGCAGCAGGGCCATCTCGAAGCCGATCCGCTCGCTGGGCGCCATCGGCAGCTCGCGGCGGCCCTGCAGGGCCATCTGGTACCACAGCTGCACGCGCTCGGCCGGCACTCGCTCGGCCAGCGACTTCAGGTCCAGGCGCTCGTCCTCGACCGCCGCCGAGGGCACCAGCTGGGTCAGCTGCAGGCGATGCAGGGCCTCGGCCAGGGCGTCGAGCGCCGCGCCGAAATCGGGCGCGAAGGAGGCGATGCTGTCGACCGTGGCCAGCAGACGCTCGCCGTCGGCGACGACCAGAGCCTCGATCAGCGCCCCGACCTGGGCGCGGTCGACCGTGCCCAGCATGGCCCGCACCTCGGGCTCGCGCAGCGCGCCGCCGCCATAGGCGATGGCCTGGTCGAGCAGGGACAGACCGTCGCGCAGGCTGCCGTCGGCCGCGCGCGCCAGCTGGGCCAGCGCCGAGGTCTCCGCCTCGATGCCTTCGGCTGCGAGGATCGCGGTCATCTGGGTCTGGATCTGCTCGACCGTCAGCCGCTTCAGGTTGAACTGCAGGCAGCGCGACAGCACCGTCGGCAGCACCTTCTCGGGGTCGGTGGTGGCGAGCAGGAACTTCACGTGGCCCGGCGGCTCCTCCAACGTCTTCAGCAGAGCGTTGAAGGCCGGCTTCGACAGCATGTGCACTTCGTCGATCAGATAGACCTTGGTGCGGCCACGCGCCGGCATGTACTGGGCGTTGTCGATCAGCTCGCGCACATCATCGACGCCGGTGTTGCTGGCGGCGTCGATCTCCAGCAGGTCGACGAATCGCCCGGCATCGACATCGCGGCAGACCGAGCACTCGCCGCAGGGCTCGGCACCCTGCCCGCTCTCGCAGTTGAGGCTCTTGGCGAAGATGCGCGCGATCGTGGTCTTGCCGACGCCGCGGGTGCCGGTGAACAGGAAGGCGTGGTGCACGCGCCCGCTCTCCAGCGCATGCGTCAGCGCCCGCACGACGTGCTCCTGCCCCACCAGTTCGGCGAAGCGGCGCGGCCGCCATTTGCGGGCGAGGACGAGATAGGACATGGGCGGCACCTGCAGCCGTGGAGCGACCCGCGATTGTGCCACGTGCGGCCGCGAAGGCCGCGCCCGCGGCGCAACGCCGCGGCGGCTGGCAGCAGGTCCGTCCTGGTGAGCAGCTGCCCGGCGCTGCCAGGCCTAGGCTGCCTCATGCTGCGCCGGAAACGCAGAAGCCCCGCGATGCGGGGCTTCTGCGCGTGCCGGAACAGCGGGCTTGGACTAGTCGCCCATCAGCTTCTGACGATGCTCCCAGCGCTCCTGGGCATCGAGGCAGAGGGTGGCGATGGGACGCGCCTCCAGACGATCGACGCCGATCTCCTCGCCGGTTTCCTCGCAGTAGCCGTAGGAGCCGTCGTCGATGCGCTTCAGCGCCTTCTCGATCTTGTTGATCAGCTTGCGGTAGCGGTCGCGGGTGCGCAGCTCCAGCGAGTTCTCGGTCTCGCGGGTGGCGCGCTCGGCTTCATCGCCGACATCGCGCACTTCCTCGCGCAGGTTGTCGATGGTCTGCTTGGATTCCTCGACCAGCTCGCCGCGCCAGTTGATCAGCTTCTGGCGGAAGTACTCGAGGTGCTCGGGGCACATGTACTCCTCTTTGGAGCTCGGCTTGTAGCCCTCGGGCAGATCAACGCGGACCACCTGGTGGGCCACCAGCGGCTCGGACTGCGGGGCGGGGCGGCTCGGCGCGACGGCGCGTGCGCGACCGCCCTCGCTGGTGCTGCCGCCCTTGGCTTTGGTGACGCTTGGTTTCATCGTGTTCCCTGTTGCTGTGGAGGCGGCCGCGACGGCAGGCTTCGGCTTCGCTGCTGGCGCGGGCGCTGGAGTCGCCGCCACTTCAGCGGCGATGGGCTCCGGTTTCTTGACTGCAGCCGACGGCTTCGCGCTCGCAGCTGCAGGCTTGGCGGCGCCGGGCTTGACCATGCCCACGATCGCCTGGGTGATCGACTTGACCGTGCTCACCGCCTTCTTGGCGATGACCGCGGGTTTGGATTTGGCCGCCGGCGCGGTCTTGGCGACCGGCTTGGCGACGGGTTTGGCCACCTTGCTCGCCGGCTTGGCTGCCGGCTTCGGCGCCACCTTCGGGCTGGGCTTGGCGACGCTCTTGCTGACGGCCTTCTTGGCAGGCGCCGCAGCCTTGGGCTTGGCGACCGCCTTCGAGGCGGACTTGGCGACGGCCTTGGTGCTGGTCTTCGCTGTCGGCTTCGCCACGGACTTCGCAGCGGGCTTGACCGCTGCCTTCGATGCAGGCTTCGCTGCGGGTTTGGTCGCCTTCGCCGCCGCCGCTTTGGGCTTGGCTGCTGCGGCCGCCTTGGCCGGTGCTTTCACCGCTTTCGACTTCGCTGCCACGATAGCCCTTCCCTTTGTGTGAGTTGCTTGAGGCTCAGCGGGCGCGTGTTATAGCCTGTCGACCGCGCTGCGGCAAGCGCGGACGCCCAGCAAAGAGGCTGCCTCACCGGCGTCGATGATCGCTCCGGGCATCGATTCCATGATGGCCGCGATGCCGACTCCCGCGCGGTCCCACGCGCTATCGCCGACACCTTCCACTTTCCCTCGGCCCGCACTGTGCGTCGACTGCTGATCCTACTCCTGCTGGGCTACAAGCGATTCATCAGCCCGCTGCTGGGCCAGCACTGCCGGTTCCATCCGAGCTGCTCGGTCTACGGCATACAGGCGATCGAGCGCTTCGGCGCACTGCGGGGCAGCTGGCTGACGGCGCGGCGCCTGGCGCGCTGCCAGCCGTTCTGCGACGGCGGCCTCGACCCGGTGCCGGACTGCTGGCCGAAGCGCGGCGAGCATCGCCGCTGCCGCTGTGGCGACGCCGAGCCGGATGCCGGGCTGACAGCGAACCCCGACGCGCCCCCAGCCGACCAACGCCCGAGCAACCAGGCCCAATGCGAATCCTGCTGAACATCCTGCTGCTTGCCTGCACACTCGACGCGCGTGCGGGCGCGATTCCCGAGCGCCTGCCCCAGGGCGGCGCCGCGATCGTCCAGCTCGCCCCCGGCGAGCGTGCCGAGCTCGACGGCCGCGCGCTCAAGGTCTCGCCCGAGGGCTGGCTGGTGTTCGGTGTCGGCCGCGAGGCCAGCGGCGAACTCGATTTCGTGCGCATCGACCGCGCCGGCGCGCGCCATGTACACAGCATCCGCATCGTGCCGCGCGATTTCCGCATCGAGCGCGTCAACGGCCTGCCGCAGCAGACGGTGACGCCCGACCCGGCGATCGCCGAACGCATCGCCCGCGAGCAGGCAGCGGTGGGCAAGGCGCGCGAGCGCAACGACGACCGCATCGATTTCGCCGCAGGCTTCATGCGGCCGATCGAGGGTGGCCGCATCAGCGGCGTCTACGGCAGCCAGCGCATCCTGAACGGCGAGCCGCGCGCGCCGCACATGGGGCTCGACATCGCCGTGCCCACCGGCACGCCGATCCTGGCGCCGGCAGCCGGCGTGATCACCTTCGCGGCGCCTGATCTGTTCCTGACCGGCGGCACCGTCCTGCTCGACCACGGCCACGGTCTGTCCTCAAGCTTCCTGCACCTGTCGCGCATCGATGTGCGCGAGGGCCAGCGCATCGAGCGCGGCGAGACGATCGGCGCGGTCGGCGCCACCGGTCGCGCCTCGGGCCCGCATCTGCACTGGGGCCTCAACTGGTTCGAGACACGACTCGATCCGGCCCTGCTGCTGCCCTGATCCCCTCCCTTTCCCACCCATTCCGAGGCCCACCATGCCTTCCTTCGACATCGTCTCCGAAGTGGACGCCCACGAACTGACCAATGCCGTCGACCAGGCCAGCCGCGAGCTGGGCAAGCGCTTCGACTTCCGCGGCACCTCGGCCGCCTTCGAGCTGGAAGACAAGACCGTCAAGCTGTGCGGCGACAGCGAGTTCCAGCTGCAGCAGCTGATGGACATCCTGCGCCAGCGCCTGACCGCGCGCGGCATCGACGTGCGCTGCCTCGATCCGGGCGAGGTGGAAACCAACGTCGCCGGCGCGCGCCAAGCGGTGAAGATCAAGCAGGGCATCGAGCAGGCCACGGCCAAGAAGATCGTCGCCGCGCTCAAGACCAGCGGCATCAAGGTCGACAGCCAGATCCAGGGCGAGAAGCTGCGCGTCAACGGCAAGAAGCGCGACGACCTGCAGGCGGCGATCGCGCTGCTGCGCAAGAGCGATTTCGAGCTGCCGCTGCAGTTCGACAACTTCCGCGACTGAGGCCAGCGCGGCACAGACGTGCAAGCTGGCTCGGCGGTCACGCCGCGCCATGGCGATGGCGGCTAACCGACCCGCTGCAGAATCGCGTCGCGAGCGCGCAGCAGCGCGGGTCCGACTTCGCCGACCAGGCGCTCGCGGGTCATGCTGTAGACCGGTCCGTTGACCGACAGCGCCAGCAGGCGCTCGCCGCCCTGGATCGGCAGCGGTACGCCAACCGCGTACAGCTCGGGCATCCAGTCGCCGAGCGAGAACACGAAGCCATGCTCCGCGAAATCGGACCGCGCCTGGTCGACGCCGCTGCGCAGGCCCGCACGCTGCGCCTTGGGCACACGCTGTTCGAGTGCAGCCAGGGCCTGCTCGTAGCGCGCCTCATCCAGCCCGGCCAGATATGCACGGCCGAGCGCGGTGGTGCCGTGCGGCAGGCGCTCGCCGATCTCGCGGCGGATATGGAAGGCGTTGCTGCCGTGACAGACCTCGAGCACCACCATCTGGGTCTGGTCGAGCGCACCCAGGATCACGCTGGCCTGCACCTCCTCGGCCAGCGCCTGCATCAACGGACGCGCCACCGTGCGCACGTCCTCGCCGGCGAGGAAGGCGTGGCCGAGCGCGAGCACGCTCGCACCCAGCGCGTACTTCTCCAGCTTCTGCGAGTGCTCGAGATAGCCCAGCCGGGTCAGGGTGTAGGTCAGGCGCGAGACGGTCGGGCGCGGCAGGCCGGTGCGGCTGGCGATCTCGCTGTTGGCCAGCCAGCGCTCGCTGCGCTTGAAACAGCGCAGGATCGCCAGCCCGCGCGCCAGCGCGGTGACGAAGCGGCGATCGCGCGCTTCTTCGGCGCGGATGCCGGCCTCGGTGGCCAGGGTTTCGTCGGCAGCACTGGTCGCGTTGTCGTTCCTGTCGGTCATTGCCCTTGGGTTCCCTGCGTGGTTCAGCTCCAGCGTTTGAGCTCGAGCTTGGCGATGTGATTCCGGTGAACCTCGTCGGGTCCATCGGCCAAGCGCAGGGTACGCGCCATCGCGTAGGCATACGCGAGCGGAAAGTCATTACTCACGCCACCGCCGCCGTGTACCTGGATGGCCCAGTCGATGACCTGGCAGGCCATGTTCGGCGCGGCCACCTTGATCATCGCGATCTCCTTGGCCGCGACCTTGTTGCCGACCGTGTCCATCTTCCAGGCCGCATTCAGGGTGAGCAGGCGGGCCTGGTCGATCAGGATGCGGGCCTCGGCGATGCGCTCGCGGGTCACGCCCTGCTCGGCCACGGCGCGACCGAAGGCGTGCCGACTCAATGCGCGCTTGCACATCAGTTCGAGCGCACGCTCTGCGAGTCCGATCAGGCGCATGCAGTGGTGGATGCGCCCCGGCCCGAGCCGGCCCTGGGCGATTTCGAAACCCCGGCCCTCGCCGAGCAGGATGTTCTCGGCCGGCACACGCACGTTGTCGAACACGATCTCGCCGTGGCCGTGTGGTGCATCGTCGTAGCCGAACACCGGCAGCGAGCGCAGCAGCCGCACGCCGGGCGTGTCCATCGGCACCAGGATCATCGACTGCCGCAGGTGCGGGCTCGGATGATCCGGCTGGCTCTGCCCCATCACGATCAGGATCCGGCAGCGCGGGTCGTTGGCGCCGGAGCTCCACCACTTGCGGCCGGTGATGACGTACCGATCGCCCTCGCGCTCGATGCGGGTGCGGATCTGGGTGGCGTCCGACGAGGCCACCTCCGGCTCGGTCATGGCGAAGCAGCTGCGGATCTCGCCGGCCAGCAGCGGTTCCAGCCACTGCGCCTGCTGCGCCGGCGTGCCGTAGCGCTCAAGCACCTCCATGTTGCCGGTGTCGGGCGCGCTGCAGTTGAACACTTCGGGCGCGATCGGCGAGCGGCCCATCAGCTCGCACAGCGGCGCGTATTCGGCATTGCTCAAGCCCGCGCCACGCGCGGACTCGGGCAGGAACAGGTTCCACAGCCCGGCGACTTTCGCCTTGGCCTTCAGCGCCTCGACCACCCGGGTCGGCTGCCAGGCATTTCCGGCGCGGCGGTTGGCCTCGACCTCGTCGAAGAACGCAGCCTCGTTCGGATACACCTCGGCCTGCAGGAAGGCCTCGACGCGGGCCAGCAGCTCTTGCGTGCGCGGCGAATACTCGAAGTCCATCAGGGCGCTTCCTTCTGTGCGATGGCCCAGGCCAACTCGGCCAAGGGCACGGCCTGCCGACCCATCTCCGCGCCCTTGCTGGACGCGGCATTGCCGGCCAGCGCGCGTGCGAGCACGCCCTGCAGGATCGCGGCGAGCCGGAACAGGTTGAAGACGAGGTAGGTGTTCCAGTGCGCAGGCCGGCCGTCCTCGCCGACTTCGACGCCGGCGATGCGGCAGTACTCGGCGATGTACTCGGCCTCGCTTGGAATACCAAGGGCCTCGATGTCGACGCCGGCCAGCCCGCGGAAGCCGGCGCCCGGCATGCGCCAGGTCAGCGTGCTGTACGCGAAGTCGACCAGCGGGTCGCCCAGCGTGGACAGCTCCCAATCCAGCAGGGCGCGGATCTCGATGGCCTCCGGCGCGAAGATGAAGTTGTCGAGGCGCAGGTCGCCGTGGACGATGCGCACCGCATTTGGCGGCGGCAAGTGCGCCGGCAGCCATTCGATCAGGCGCTCCATCGCCGCGATCGGCGGTGCCTCGGAGGCCTGGTACTGGCGGGTCCAGCGGTGGGTCTGGCGCTCCAGGTAGTTGCCCGGCGCGCCGTAGTCGTCCAAGCCGACCGCGGCGGGCTCGACCGCATGCAGGGCGGCAATGGTGCGCGCCATCGACAGAAAGGCTTCGCGCCGCTGCGAGGGTTCGAGCTCGGGCAGCTTCGGGTCCCAGAACACCCGGCCCGGCACGTGGCGCATCACGTAGAAGGCGGTGCCGATGACGGCCTCGTCCTCGCACAGGGCCAGGGCCTCGGCCACCGGCACGGCAGTGCCGCGCAGCGCGCGGATCACCCGGTACTCGCGGTCGACCGCATGCGCGGACGGCAGCAGCTTGCCCGGCGGCTTGCGTCTGAGCACGAGTCGCTCGTCGCCCACTTCGAGGTAGTAGGTCGGGTTGCTCTGCCCGCCCTCGAACTGCCAAAGCCTGAGGTCGCCCTCGAAGCCCAGCCTCTGCTTCAGCCAGAGGGCGAGTGCGGCCTCATCGATGCGGTGCGCCTCGCGCACCGCGGTCACGCCTGCGGGCAGGGCCATCAGAGCACGCTCATGCCGCCGTCGACGGCGATGTTCTGCCCATTGATGTGCGCGGACGCATCCGAGGCCAGCAGCACCGCAAGGCCCTTGAGATCCTCCTCGCCGCCCATCTGGCCACGCGGCGTCAGCCGGGTCAGCAGCTCGTGCGAGCGCTCGATGATCTTGTCGGCCATCTTGCTGCTGAAGAAACCCGGGCAGATGCCGTTGACGGTGATGCCGCGGCCGCCCCATTCGGCGGCCAGCGCGCGGGTCAGATTGACCACCGCGCCCTTGCTGGCGTGGTAGGCCGCGGCGCACAGCACCTCAGGCGGCGAAGCGCCCAGCCCGGCGACCGACGAGACATTGATGATGCGGCCCTTGCCCTGCGGCAGCAGACAGCGGCGCGCGACCTCCTGGGTCAGCGCGAACAGGGCGTTCAAGTTGAGATCGATGACCTTGGCCCAAGCTTCCGGCGGGTGCTCTTCGGCCCGCGCACCCCAGGTGGAGCCGGCATTGTTGACCAGGATGTCGATGTGGCCGAAGCGCGCCAGCGCGGCGTCGACCAGGGCGGCGGCGGCACCCGGCTTGGCGATGTCCATGGGCACGGCCAGCACCTCGGCCCCCTGCCCTTCGAGCTGCGCCTGTGCCTGCGCCAGCTCCTCGGCCTTGCGTGCGGTGATGACGAGCTTGGCGCCCATCTCGGCCAGGCCTTCGGCGATATGCAGGCCCAGCCCGCGCGAGCCGCCGGTGACAACGGCCACACGGCCGCCGAGTTCAAAGAGTTGGCGTACGCCCATGGTGAACACTCCGGAGATGGATGCTTGTTTGTTCCGCCATGCAGCACTTGATTCTGCGAGGCGACGTCTGATGATAGCCCGCGCAGCGAGCACGAGACAGCGCAGCCGAATCGCGCGCACCGCCTGCTGCCTCGGGAAGGGCACGCCACGGCTGCAGGGGGTGAAGTCGCACTGACCGAGCTGGCGAATGGACTGGCACGCGCAATGAGTGCTTCCGAGCGCGGATCGCCGAGCTCGATCGCGCGCAGGCGGCGCAAACGCCGAATAGCGGGTCATTCGCAATCTCCGGCAATCGGAGCGAACAGCGCGGACTGCCAGTCAGATAGGGAGTGGCGCTTCCAGTCAGCTGAACCTGGCCGTTACCGGACGCCGGCATGCGTCACCCCGAAACATTGTCAGATTCGGTGACTTGCGCTATAAGCTTGCGCGTTCGCACGAATGCGCGAACCCTCGGTACTGCACAGTCCCACAAGAACTCGAATCCGTCCAAAGGAGCATTAAATGGCAATCGATCTGGCAGGTCTTTCCCCGCAGCAGTTGGATGAGCTGATCGCCAAAGCGGCGGAAGCCAAGCGCAACCTTCACAAGCAGCGCATCAATGATGTTCGCAAGAAGCTGAGCCAGCTGGCCAAGGACGAGGGCTACAGCATCGAAGAGCTGTTCGGCAAAGGCGGCAAGGGCAGCAAGGGTGGCGCGGGCGCCAAGTTCGCGAATCCGGCCGACCCCTCGCAGACCTGGAGCGGCCGCGGCAAGCGTCCGAACTGGTTCAAGGACGCACTGGCAGCAGGCGCCTCGCAGGATTCGCTGCGCGTCGGCTGAGCCAAGGCTTCAAGCGTTCACACGACGCCGGCCACGAGCCGGCGTTGTGCGTTCTGGGGTTCGAATTACCGGCTACAGGGCTTGGAGGAGCCGGCGCCTGGGCCAGTGGGGCGGCGCTGCTGGCGACACGAGTACGGCTGCGGGAGGCTATGTGGAGCGATCAAAGACTGCGCCGCGGCGGCACCAGCAGATTGCCGAACAGCAGGCCCGCCACCAGCGATATCAGCACCGTGATGACGGTGAATCCCGCGTCCAAACCGAGAAACACATCACGTTCGAATACAAATGAGAGGCTGCGGAAGCCGACACTTCCCGGCACCAGCAAGATCATGCCCGGGACACGCACCACCGCGCCGGGTCGACGGAAGGTCCGGGCGTAGATGTTGCTCGCGGCACTCACCATCAGGCCAGCCATGAACACGCCCACTTCATTGCCCAGCGCGGCACCGCCATATCGGCTGCACAGATAGCCGAGGATGGCCGAGGCCATCACCACCGGATAATCGCGTCGATCGGCGCGGAACAGCACCGCGAACGAATAGGCGGCCACCAGCAGGGCCACCCATTCCAGCCATTCCGGCGGCATTGGCGAGGGTGGCTCGGTCGGCACCCAGCCCAGCAAACGCGCGAACTGGGTGGCGGCAACGGTGCCGAAGGTGAGCTTCAGCAGCGTCGCAACTGCGCCTGCAAAGCGCGCCGTGCCGGCCATCAGATGCTGGCTGGACAGCTCGGATACCGCATTCGCCAAGGTCAAGCCGGGCAGCAGCACGATCAGGCTGGCGACCACCACGGTCTTCAGATTGACCGGCACCAGCCAGTAGGCGACGGCTGTCGCCAGCAGGGTCGCGAGCAGGGCGGCGATGGCATCCAGCCCCTCGGAAAGTCGCGGGCGTCCGGCGCCGAGCACATACATCGCACCGATCACCCAGCCGATACCGGCCGCCGTTGCGATGTCCGCCCAGGCCGTGCCCAGCAGACCGGCGACGCTGGCCGAGGCCAGCCCGAAGCTGAGCGCTGTCAGTGCCTGCGCTGCCACCCCGGAAGGCGCCTTGAGTGCGCGCAATGCGCGCGAGCCCTCGCTCAGGCTCATCTCGCCCGCCAGCACCTGCTCGGCGATCGCATCGGCCTGGCATAGCCGCGCCAAGTCGACGTCGCCAGGCTCCAGGCGCACAACGCGGGTGGTCTCGGCGGCCGGCGCGCCTTCTTCCACTTCGGCATCGGCATCCACCACCGAGAGGATCAGCCCGGTCGGATTGGCCATGGCCTGGCAGCGCAGGCGCAGGCGCGCGGCGACCTTCGAGATGGCGAGCTCCAGGCGCTGCGCGGTGGTGCCATAGGTGTGCAGGCTGGCCGCCAGCTGCAGCAGGAATTCGATGCGATCGGCGTAGCTGGGCTGGCGGGTCATGATGGAGGGATTCGCAGGGCCGCCCAGAATACCGGGCCGGCGGGTGCAGGCGACCGGCGCCTCCCCAGCGCGATGCCGGCTGGTCATACTGCGCGCCCCCAAGGACGGCTCCCTCATGTCACTCAGCTTTGGCCTCGGCGAGGCCTTCGCGCTGTTGAGCGCCATGGCCTGGGCCGTGGGCGTGATCCTGTACAGCAAGCTCGGCACCTGGCTGCCGCCGCTGCAGCTCAACTTCATCAAGAACACGCTGGTGCTGGGCATGCTGGCCGCAGCCCTGCCGCTGGTGCACGGCCTGGCCCTGCCGGACATCAGCGCGGCCGAAATCGCCATTGCGGTCACCAGCGGCGTGATCGGGCTGGCCCTGGCCGACACGCTCTACCTCAAGGCGCTGAACCAGCTCGGCGCCGGCCGCATGGGCATCATCGGCAATCTCTACAGCCCCTTCGTGATCGCCCTGTCCTTCGTGTTCCTGGGCGAGCGCCTCGGTCCGCTACAGATCGTCGGCTTCGTGCTGGTGAGTTCAGGCGTGCTGCTGGTCAGCGGCAAGCGCGAGCGCGAGGTGGGCGGCCCCAGCGTGCTGTCCGGAGTGCTGCTGGGCGTGCTGGCGATCCTGCTGATGGCGGTCGCCATTGTCATGGTGAAGCGTGTGCTCGAGGCGCAGCCGCTGGTCTGGATCAGCCTGATCCGCATGGGTGGCGCCCTGGTCGGACTGCTGCTGATCGTCGGCCTGCGCGGCGAGCTGCGCACCCTGAACCCGTGGCGCATGCGGGTGCATTGGCCGACCCTGCTGATCGCCGCCTTCGTCGGCCAGTTCCTGTCGACTCTGTTCTGGCTGGGCGGCTACAAGTACACCGACGCCATGGTCGCAGCCATCCTCAACGAAAGCTCATCGGCTTTCATCGTGCTGCTGGCCTGGCTGTGGCTGCGCGAACCGATGGACCGTCGCCGCGCCGGCGGCATCGCGCTGGCGATCGCCGGCGTCGGCTGCATGGTGCTGTAAGGGCGGGAGCGCACCTCGCGCGGTGTGTGCAGCGATCTGCCGCCGCCCCTTCTGACGCCGGGCCCTGCGCGGAAGCGTCGCGCGCAGAGCCAGCGCCAGCCCATCCCGAATCCCGCTCTCAGCGCCTGCAGCCCTTGGTCGGCACCGCGCGACGCAGCGGGATCTCGGCGGTCTCGCCGGTGCCGAAGCTGTAGGTGAAGCTGGCGGTGTTGCAGTCCTTGAAGACCAGCGTCGCCTGACCCGCTGCACGCGTGTCGAGCAGCTGCTCGCCGACGAAGGTTCCGCCGGTCGTGCGGTAGATCGGGCCCTGCGCCGCTTCACCAGTGATATCGGTCAGGCCCGAATACCAGAGGTGCTCGGAGGCGCGGATCACGCCGGGCGCGTTTTCGGCCCAGGTGAACCAGGCGAAGGCGAGCTTGTTCTGCTCCTCCAGCACGTCGAGGTAAACGCCCTGGCCCGGTCGCTCCGGGTTGTACCAGGCGCCGTCCAGGCCCTCGCCGATCTCGAACTGCGGCGCGTTGGGCAGCTCGGACTTGACGGTATAGCCCCAGAAGCAGATCTGCCCGCCCGTGTTCTGGATGAAGGCCTTGGGGTTTTCCTCGACGAAGCCGGGCCAGCCGTCGCAGAGCTCGATGGCGAGGCCGCCAAAGCCATCGACCTGTTCGATGTGCCAACGCCAGAGACGCTGGTCGGGATCACGCAGGTCGCGATTGAAGCCGTCACCGCCCAAACCGATGCGGGCGAGCAGGATGCCCGGGGTGTCGTCGTCCGGACGACCGCCGTTGGCGATGATCGCGCGCGCCTGGGCGATGTGTTCCGGGTCGCTCAGCGCGACTACGAAGCTCTGGTTGCGCTCCGACTCGATCTCGGCGACTTCGAACCAGACCGTTTCGGCCTTGGCGGCCAGGGACAGGGAAAGGCCCAGGCACACAGGCGCCGCGAGCTTGAGGATCGTGTTCATGGTCTGCTCCTTGGAAAGGAAACCCCAGCCGTCGCGCTGTTCATCCCCAACCGTCCGGCACCGCCGCGTGCTGACGCGCGGATGGGGCCGTGGGTTTGTCCAGCCGCAGAACGGACCGCGCGAGCATGCCACACAATTTCACGAGTTTCATGCCGCAGGGCCGCGGTGGATCCAGCGGAAGGTCAGATTCAGCCGGGGCGGCAGCGCCCGCGCACTCTTGGGAATGGCGTGCTGATATAGGGCCTGGGTGCGCCCGGCCATCAGCAGCAGGCTGCCGTGCGGCAGGGCGAGCTTGAGTCGCTGGCGGCGTTCGGCGAGGTCGCGGAAAGCGAAACCGCGCACCGCGCCCAGGCTGAGCGAGGCGATCACCGGCTCGGTCCCGAGCTCAGGCTCGTCGTCGGCGTGCCAACCCATGCCGTCGGCGCCGTCGCGGTAGAGGTTCGCCAGCACGCTGTTGAAGCGGGCCCCGCAGGCCTGCTCGATCCGCGGCCTGAGCGCGGCCAGTGCCGGCGTCCACGGCCGCGGCTCGAAGCGCGTGCGCGAATAGGTGTAGGCCGCATCGGGGTCGCCGATCCAGCACGACAGCCGCGGCGAGGCGTGCTCGCGGCCATAGAGGCGGATGCGGTGCTGCTCCCAGGGAATTTCGGCGCTGAGTGCCGCCAGCAGCGCATCGGCTTCCTCGGCCTGCAGGAAGGCCGGCGCGATGCGCAGTTCGGCGCCGCCCAGGGCAATCTCGATCCATTCCATACGCTGAAGTATGCTTGCCACCCCTGTGAGCCAGGCCTGCCCGATGCAGAACCTGCGCCCCGCGCACTCTGCGGGCCGCGCGGTCAAGACGCTGTCGCCTGCACGCCCCGCCCCCGATAATGCCGCCCTTTACGCACACAGCCAGGAGCCAGCCATGAGCGAGCGCGATGTCATGGAATACGACGTGGTCACGGTGGGCGCAGGCCCTGCCGGCCTCGCCTTCGCCATCCGACTGAAGCAGCTCAAGCCGGACCTGTCGGTCTGCGTGATCGAGAAGGCCTCGACCATCGGCGCGCAGATCCTGTCGGGCGCGGTGATCGAGCCCGGCCCGCTCGACGAACTGCTGCCCGGCTGGCGCGACAACCCGCCGCCGATCTGCGTGCCGGCCACCGAGGACGAGTTCTGGTTCCTCACCAAGACTGGCGGCTACAAGTTTCCGATTGCCCCGCCGCAGATGAACAACCACGGCAACTTCATCGTCAGCCTGGGCGCCACCTGCGCCTGGCTGGCGCCGCAGGCGGAAGCCCTGGGCGTGGAGATCTACCCCGGCTTTGCCGCCGCCGAGACCCTGATCGAGGACGGCCGCGTGGTCGGCGTGCGCATCGGCGACATGGGCGTGGCCAAGGACGGCTCGCACAAGCCCGGCTACACCCAGGGCATCGACATCCGCGCCCGCATCACCGTGCTCGCCGAGGGCGCGCGCGGGCATCTGGCCAAGCCGCTGATCAAGCGGTACGGCCTCGATGCCGGCAGCGATCCGCAGAGCTACTCGATCGGCATCAAGGAGCTGTGGCAGGTGCCGGAAGACCGCGTCAGCCCCGGCAAGATCGTGCACAGCCTCGGCTGGCCGGCGGACTCGCGCACCTATGGCGGCAGCTTCCTGTACCACCTGACCGGCGGCCGCATCGCGCTGGGCTATGTCTCCGGCCTCGACTACCGCGACCCGAACTACCAGCCCTACGAAGCCTTCCAGCAGTGGAAGCACCACCCGACCGTGAAGCCCCTGCTTGACGGCGGCAGCATCCTCTCGGCCGGCGCCCGCGCCATCGTCACCGGCGGCTACCAGAGCCTGCCCAAGGTCGAGATGCCCGGCGCGATCCTGATCGGCTGCGATGCCGGCCTGGTCAACGTGCCCAAGATCAAGGGCGTCCACCAGGCGATGCGCTCCGGCATGCTGGCCGCCGAGCACATCGCCAGCAGCGATCAGGTCGAAGGCTGGGACGCCAAGCTGCGCGGCTCGGTGGTGTACTCGGAGCTGAAGAAAGTCCGCAACTTCAAGCCCGGCTTCAAGAAAGGCCTGTGGTTCGGCTTGGTCAACTCGGGCTGGGAAACCCTGACCGGCGGCGCCTCGCCGTGGACGCTGAAGGTGAAGTCCGACCACGCCAGCCTGCAGAAGCTGAGCGAAGCCGAGAAGCCCAAGCGCGACTACGTCGAACGCAGCCTGGCCCCGCGCGACCGCCTGGCCGGCGTCTACTACGCCGCCACCGAGCACGACGAAGACCAGCCCGTGCACCTGCGCGTGGAGAACACCGACGTCTGCGTGAGCCAGTGCGCAGAGGAGTACGGCAACCCCTGCACCCGCTTCTGCCCGGCCGGCGTCTACGAGATGGTGGAGGACGAAGCCGGCAAGCGCCTGCAGATCAACGCCGCCAACTGCGTGCACTGCAAGACCTGCGACATCAAGGATCCCTACCAGATCATCAACTGGGTGACGCCTGAGGGTGGGGCCGGGCCGAATTACCAGAACCTGTGAGCGCATCGGCATGAGCAAGAAGGCGCGAGGTCAGGCCGAGTTTCAGCGGTGGATGGGACCACTTCTCGACTGTCTGCGTGCACTTGGCGGCGCGGCGAAGCCTGCCGAGGTTTCACGATGGATTGCCGAGCATTTGAAGCTCGGCCCAGAGATCACAGAGACTTCGCTGATGTCCGGAGCAAACCGCTTCCACAATCAAGTGCAATGGGCGCGGCAGTACCTCGTGTGGGAGGGTCTGATCGATGACGCCAAGCGCGGCACCTGGAAACTGACTCCACTCGGCTGGAAGACTCGACTTGACGAAGCCGAAGCTCGAACGATCTTTCTAGGTCGTGTTCGAATCCAACAAGCGCAGCGCGCGAAAGGCACTGATTCAGTCCGAGATGATGGTCCCGAACTGCCGAGTCCGCAGGAACTGATCGATTCCGCTCCTCCGCCTGATGAGCAGCCCGAAGAGGATCTGCTGAAAGTCCTGAAGTCTCTGTCACCCGGCGGCTTCGAGCGACTCTGCAAGCGCCTGCTTCATGAGCATGGGTTCGAGAACGTCAGCGTCACTCAGCAATCCCGCGACGGCGGCATCGATGGCTACGGCACCCTGCGCCTCAGCGCCTTCGTCAGCATGAAGGTGGCCTTTCAAGCCAAGCGCTACAAGGATGTCGTCTCGCGCCCCGCAGTCGGCGAGTTCCGCAACGCCCTGCTCGGGCGCGCAGAGAAGGGCGTGTTCATCACCACCGGTCGCTTCAGCGCTGACGCCGAGGCCGAAGCCAGCCGCGAGGGCGTGATTCCGATCGAGCTGATCGACGGCGAGCGGCTCGTCGAACTGTTCGAGGAGAAAGGCCTGGGCGTGAAGCCCAAGCAGATCCTCACAATCGATCACGCTTTCTTCGACGAATTCCGGAAGTAGCGCTGCACGCAGCGACCTCCGATCAACTTCGAAGGCGCAAGCCTGCGTGCTCGATCCATGCTGCGGACGAACGGCGGATGCGCTGCGCTTATCCGCCCTACGCGTCGCGCGGCTTGGACTGCGATCAGGGCACGGCGTCACTCGCTCTTATGGCGAACGGCGGATGCGCTGCGCTTATCCGCCCTGCGCGTCGCGCGGCTTGGACTGCGATCAGGGCACGGCGTCACTCGCTCTTGTAGGGTGGATAAGCGCAGCGCATCCACCAGCCAGTCCGACAGAAGCGCGAAAATGATCGGAGCCACAGCGCGGACGACACAGCCCAGCGCAGTCCGATCAGCGCGCAACGCAGATCGAAGCGCGCTCCTATGAATCCCGAATCCCCAATCCCAAGGCCGCGCAGCGGCCGACATCCCGAGCGCGCGCGGAAAGCGCGCGCTTACGGCAATCGCCGGATCAACGCCCCCAACCCGCCCAGCTTTTCCTCGATGCACTCGTAGCCGCGGTCGATGTGGTAGATGCGGTCGACCACGGTGTCGCCGCGGGCGACGAGGCCGGCCAGCACCAGGCTCGCCGAGGCGCGCAGGTCGGTGGCCATGATCGGGGCGGCGGTGAGTTCGTTCACCCCGCGGATGATCGCGGAGTTGCCCTCGACGCGGATGTCCGCACCCAGGCGACGCAGCTCCTCGATGTGCATGAAGCGGTTCTCGAACACCGTCTCGGTGACGATGCCGACACCTTCCGCGACCGCGTTCAGGGCCACGAACTGCGCCTGCATGTCGGTCGGGAACGCCGGATAGGGCGCGGTGGTGAGGTCGACCGCGCGCGGGCGGCGGCCCTGCATGTCGAGCTCGATGAAGTCCGCGCCGGTGTTGATGTGGGCGCCAGCCTTCTCCAGCTTCTGCAGCACGGCGTCCAGGGTGTCGGCGCGGGTGTGCTTGCACAGCACGCGGCCACGGGTGATCGCGCCGGCGACCAGGAAGGTGCCGGTCTCGATGCGGTCGGCGATGACGTCGTAGCGGCAGCCGTGCAGACGCTCGACGCCGTGCACGATCAGGGTGCTGGTGCCGATGCCCTCGATCTGCGCGCCCATCGCCTGCAGGCAGTGGGCGAGGTCGGTGACCTCGGGCTCCTGCGCGGCGTTTTCGATGATGGTGGTGCCTTCGGCAAGCGTCGCCGCCATCAGGATGTTCTCGGTGCCGGTCACGGTCACCATGTCGAACACGAAGCGCGTGCCCTTGAGGCGCTTGGCGCGGGCGCGGATGTTGCCGCCCTCGACCGTGATCTCCGCACCCATGGCCTCCAGCCCGCGGATGTGCTGGTCGACCGGACGCGAGCCAATCGCGCAGCCGCCGGGCAGGCTCACTTCGGCCTGGCCGAAGCGCGCCACCAGCGGGCCCAGCACCAGGATCGAGGCGCGCATGGTCTTGACCAGCTCATAGGGCGCGACGAAACGGTTCGCGCGGCTGGCATCCAGCGTGATGCGCATGCGGTCCTCGATGCCCAGCGTCACGCCCATCTGGCCGAGCAGCTCCAGGGTGGTGGTCACGTCGTGCAGGTGCGGCACGTTGCCAATATCCATCGGGCCGTCGGCCAGCAGGCCGGCGCAGAGGATGGGCAGGACCGCGTTCTTGGCGCCGGAGATCCACACCTCGCCGTTCAGCGGGCCGTTGCCGGTGATCTGGATTTTCGCCATGGGATCAGCCCTCGCCGGCTTCGGCGGGGGTCTGCGTCTTCAGCGACAGCGCATGGATCGCGCCGCCCATCAGCTCACCCAAGGTCGCGTAGACCATTCGGTGGCGGGCCAGCGGCAGCTTGCCGGCGAAGGCTTCGCAGATGACGAGGGCTTCGAAGTGCACGCCGTCGTCGCCCTGCACATGGGCGCGGGCGCCGGGCAGGCCGGCTTCGATCAGTTCACGGATGGTTTCAGGGGTCATGGGCAGGCTTGGCGGCGCCTCGCGGCCGGGCATGCAGCGCGCCGGTCGCGGGCGGCCCCGGTGCGGGGCGGGGTAGAATGACCGGCGATTCTAAAGCATCCCTGCCAGCGGACCCGGCCCCTGCCACAACTCGTCAGAATCCGCCGGCGTTCCGCTGCTGCCCTGCGGCTGAGCGCCACCCGACCGTCGTTCCTTCGGAATCCCTGAATCCCGCCATGAGCGCCCAAGTGCAGCCCCTGCCCTCCCTTCGCGATGCCAGCGGCCTCTCGGCCGAGTCGCTGATCCACAGCGGGCGCGAGGTCATCGACGTGGAGCGCGAGGCCATCGAGACTCTGCGGGCGCGCATCGACCAGCACTTCGTCGCCGCCTGCCGGCTGATGTTCGCCTGCGCGGGCCGGGTGGTCTGCAGCGGCATGGGCAAGTCCGGCCACATCGCGCGCAAGATCGCAGCGACGCTGGCCTCGACCGGCACGCCGGCCTTCTACGTGCATCCGGGCGAGGCCAGCCACGGTGACCTCGGCATGATCACCGACGCCGACGTGGTGATCGCGGTGTCGAACTCGGGCGAGACCGACGAGCTGCTGACCATCCTTCCGGTGCTGCGCCGCCAGGGCAATCCGCTGATCGCGATGACCGGCAAGCCCGAGTCGACGCTGGCGCGCCTTTCAGACGTGCATCTCGATGTCAGCGTGCCGGCCGAAGCCTGCCCGCTCGGTCTGGCGCCGACCTCCAGCACCACCGCCGCGCTGGTGATGGGTGATGCGCTTGCGGTTGCGCTGCTGGAGGCGCGCGGCTTCACTGCCGACGACTTCGCCCGCTCGCACCCGGCCGGCAGCCTCGGCCGCCGCCTGCTGCTGCACATCGGCGACATCATGCACAGCGGCGAGGAAGTGCCGCGGGTCGCCGCATCGGCCTCGATCAGCGAGGCGGTGCTGGAAATCAGCCGCAAGCGCCTCGGCATGACCGCGGTGGTCGATGCCGAGAACCGCCTGGTCGGCGTGTTCACCGACGGCGACCTGCGCCGCGCGATGGACGACCCCGGCTTCGACCTGCGCGCCACCACCGTCGAGAGTGTGATGACCCGCGCGCCAAAGACCATCACCGCCGACAAGCTGGCGGTGGAAGCCGCCCGCCTGATGGAGTCGCACAAGATCAGCGCGCTGGTGGTGGTCGACGCCGAACAACATGCGGTCGGTGCCCTCAACATCCACGACCTGCTGCGCGCCCGTGTCGTCTGAGCTGCGTCATCTCTCCGCGAGCGAAGCCCGCGCCCGCGCCGCAGGCGTGCGTCTGGCCGCTTTCGACGTCGACGGCACGCTCACCGACGGCCGTCTGTTCTTCAGCGACGACGGCCGCGAGCTGAAGAGCTTCGACGTGCACGACGGCCAGGGCCTGAAGCTGCTGGCCGGCATCGGCGTCGAGATCGCCCTGATCACCGCCCGCACCAGCCCGCTGGTGGCGCGGCGCGCGGCCGACCTCGGCATCCGCCACCTGATCCAGGGCAGCCACGACAAGGGCGCAGCGCTGTCGGCGCTGTGCGCCAGCCTGCGCATCGAGACCGCGGCCGCGGCCTTCATGGGCGATGACCTGCCCGATCTCGCGGCGATGGCCGTCGCCGGCTTCAGCGTGGCGCCGTCGAACGCCCACGCCTGGGTCGCCGCACGCGTCGACTGGCAGACCCGCGCGGCCGGCGGCCATGGCGCGGTGCGCGAGCTTTGCGACCTGGTCATCGAGGCCCAGGGCCGCAGCGCCGACGTGCTGTCGCGCTTCGTGCCGGGCTGAGGCAGGCCATGCAGGCGCGCCAGATCCCCGTGCTGATCGGGCTGCTGCTGGCGGCCGCGGTCAGCGGCTGGCTGGTCTGGCTGCTGCGCGAGCCCGCGCCCGCGCCGGTCCTGGTCGGGCCGCCGCGCTCGGACTATTTCCTCACCGACTTTTCGATGGTCGCGCTCAATGCCGAAGGCCGCGAAGCCTTCGCCGCCCGCGGCCCGCGCCTGGCCCGGCATCCGCAGGCCGGCACGCTTGAGGTCAGCGAGCCCGAATTCACCCTGCCCGATGCCGAAGGCGGCCGCTGGCTGGCGCGCTCGGAGACCGCCTGGGTCAGTGCCGACGCCAGCGAGCTGCGCCTGCTGCGCGCGGTGCAGGTGACCGCGCCGGCCGCCGCCGAAGCGCCGTCGACGCTGCAGACCGAGCGCCTCGACCTGTTCCCGCGCGCGCGCCAGATGCGCAGCGCCGAGCCGGTGACCGCCTCCGGGCCCGGTTTTATACTCCGCGGGGTCGGCCTTGAAGCCGAGCTCGACACCCGCCGTTTCCGACTTCTCGACCAGGTGAGCGCCCGCTATGAGCCCCCTTCGCGCTGACGGCCGCCTGCTGGCCGCCCTGCTTTCGCTGATCGTCAGTGCGAACGCGCTGGCGGCCAGCGCCGATCGCCAGAAAGAGATCGATGTCACTTCGCGCGCCGGTGACGCCACGCTGGCTGACGGCGATTCCATCCTCAGCGGCGACGTGGTCATCACCCAGGGCAGCCTGGACATCCGCGCCGACAAGGCGACGCTGACCCGCAGCGCCGGCGAACTCAGCCAGGTCGTATTCGAAGGGCAGCCGGCCTCGCTCAAGCAGATCGACGACCAGGGCCAGCCGGTCAGCGTGCGTGCCCGCAGGATCACCTATCGCCCGACATCGAACGACGTGCTGCTCGAGGGCGCGGTCGAAGTCGACCGCCCCGAAGGCAGCCTGCAGGGCGAGGTCATCATCTATGACATGGCCAACGGCCGCCTCAACGCTCGCGGCGCCGGCAGCGAGGACCGCATCCGCATGCGCTTCCAGCCGCGCCAGGGCAATCCGGCGTCTGCGCCCGCCCCCGCCCCAGCGACGGACGGCGGCTGATGCTGACGGCCCGCAACCTGCGCAAGCGCTATCGCGATCGTGAGGTAGTCCGCGATTTCTCGCTGAAGCTCGATCGCGGCGAGGTGGTCGGCCTGCTCGGCCCGAACGGTGCCGGCAAGACCACCTGCTTCTACATGATCGTCGGCCTGGTGCCGGCCGACGGCGGCCAGATCCAGCTGGACACGCAGGACATCACCGAGCTGCCCATGCATGCGCGCGCGCGCCTCGGCGTCGGCTACCTGCCGCAGGAAGCGTCCGTGTTCCGGCGTCTGTCGGTGGCCGACAACATCCTCGCCGTGCTCGAACTCCGCGATGACCTGGGCGAGGCCGAGCGCCAGCGCGAGCTGCAGGCCCTGCTCGATGAGCTGCAGATCGGCCACGTCGCCGACAGCCTTGGCGCCAGCCTGTCCGGCGGCGAGCGCCGGCGCGTCGAAATCGCCCGCGCGCTGGCCGGCAAGCCGCGCCTGATGCTGCTGGACGAGCCCTTTGCCGGCGTCGATCCGATATCGGTCGGCGAGATCCAGCGCATCGTGCGGCACCTGAAGTCGCGCGGCATCGGCGTGCTGATCACCGACCACAACGTGCGCGAGACCCTGGGCATCTGCGATCGCGCCTACATCCTCAACGACGGCGGCGTGCTGGCCGAGGGCAGCCCGGCCGAGGTGCTGGACAACCCCGATGTGCGCCGCGTGTACCTGGGCGACGGATTCCGGATGTGATGAAGCCGACCCTGCAACTGCGGATGGGTCAGCAGCTGACGCTGACCCCGCAGCTGCGGCAGGCGATCCGCCTGCTGCAGATGTCGACCGTGGAGCTGGAGACCGAGCTGAGCCTGGCCATCGAGAGCAATCCGCTGCTGGAACGCGCGGAGGATGCCGAACCGATGCCAGGCAGCGGCGAGGAAGGCACCGCGGCCCCCGGTGACGCTGCCGAAGCCAGCGCCGATGCGGCCAGCGAGGACGCCCAGCCCGAACTGCTGGAGAGCCCGCTCGACTACGAGCCCGACTGGGATCTGGAAACCGGCCTCGGCGCCACCAGCTCAAGCGGCGGCGACAGCGACGAGCGCCTGGAAAGCCTGCAGGGCACGGTCACCGAAAGCCTGCACGATCATCTGCTGTGGCAGCTCAATCTCTCGCACCTGTCGGCCCGCGACCAGGCGATCGGCCGCGCGCTGATCGACGCGATCGGCGACGACGGCTACCTGCAGGAGGACTTCGAGGCGATCTGCGCCACCCTGCGCCCCGAGATCGAGGCCGATCACGACGAGCTGCAGGCCGTACTCACCCACATCCAGCAGTTCGATCCGCTCGGCGTCGGCGCGCGTTCGCTATCCGAGTGCCTCTGCGTGCAGCTGCGGGCCCAGCAGGACGACAGCGCGGAATGGGCGCTGGCCCAGCAGATCGCCACCGCCCACTTGGAGGACCTTGCCAGGCTCGGCGTCGCCAAGCTGGCCCAGCAGCTCAAGCAGGATCCCGAATGCGTGGCCGAGGCCGTGGCCCTGCTGCGCCGGCTCGACCCCAAGCCCGGGGCGGGTCTGAGCAGCGAGCGCGTCGACTATGTCGCTCCCGATGCCTATGCCTGGCGCCAGGGCGGCGCCTGGCGCGTCAGCCTGGCGCCGGGCTGCCTGCCGCGGGTGGGCATCAACCGACAGTACGAGGCGATGATTGGCGTGGCGGCGCGCGGCGACGCCAGCTACCTGCGCGGCCAGCTGCAGGAAGCGCGCTGGCTGATCCGCTCGCTGGAAACGCGGGCCGACACCATCCAGCGGGTGGCCGAGTGCATCGTCCGCCAGCAGAGCGCCTTCCTGGAACACGGCCCCGAAGCCATGCGCCCGCTGGTGCTGCGCGAGATCGCCGAGGAGCTCGACCTGCACGAGTCGACGATTTCGCGCGTGACCACCCGCAAGTACCTGCACACGCCACGCGGAACCTTTGAATTCAAGCACTTCTTCTCGTCGGGCGTGTCCACGGTGGACGGCGGCAGCGCATCGAGCACGGCCATCCAGGCCATGATCAAGCGCCTTATCGATGCCGAATCGCCGCGCAAGCCGCTGTCGGACGCGCGGCTGACCGAGCTGCTGCAGGCCGAGGGCATTACCGTCGCGCGGCGGACGGTGGCAAAGTACCGGGAAGCGATGAATATTCCGTCCTCCAACGAGCGCCAGCGGGTAAGCTGAGCCTGAATGCGCAGTTCAGCCGCTCCCGGTGCCAAGACCTGGCCCTCCCGATCGCCCGCGGGTGCCTTCGCGGTGGCGCGAAACGGGCCCCGTCAAACGCGGAGCGCCGCCGCAGCCCGGCCGGAACTTGAGTCCAGCGTCGCCATCCCAACCTCTTCTGGAGCGGCCCTTGCATGCCGCTCGACAAGCGCGTGGCTGCCAGCCAGCGCGCTCGGCCCGGCTGGAACGTGCCGGCCCCGAGTTCCACCCCCGACGTTCACCTAGGAGGTTCAAGCCATGCGGATCGAAATCAGTGGTCACCAGATCGACGTCACTGCCGCCCTGCGCGAATACGTCGAAACCAAGCTGGCGCGCCTTGAGCGCCACTTCGACCACCTGCTCGATGTCCACGTGATCCTGTCGGTCGACAAGCTCGACCACAAGGCCGAAGCCACGCTGCATGCCGCCGGCCGCAATATCCACGCGGAGTCGGTGGCCGAGTCGATGTACGCCTCGATCGACCTGATGGCAGACAAGCTCGACCGCCAGGTGTTGAAGCACAAGGAAAAGCTGACCGACCACCATCGCGGTGACGCGCCCTCCCGCAACGGCAGCTTCGGCTAGTTACCCAGTGCCCCCGGGCTGCTTCGGCAGCCCGGGGGCCCGCCTTCCCCAGGCCCAGACCATGCTCCTGATCGACCTCCTGACGCCCGCCCGCACCTCCGTGGGCGTCAGCGCCACCAGCAAGAAACGCCTGCTTGAATCGCTTGCCGCCACCTTGGCCGATGGCCACGGCGATGCCTGCGAACGGGCGATTTTCGACAGCCTGTTCGCCCGCGAGAAGCTGGGCTCGACCGGGCTGGGTCACGGCGTGGCCATTCCGCACGGCCGTACGCCCGGACTCAGCACCGCGATCGGCGCCTTCGTGCGGCTGTCGGAAGGCATCGACTTTGGCGCCATCGACAATGCGCCGGTGGATCTGGTGTTCGCCATGGCCGTGCCGGAGCACTTCAGCCACCAGCACCTGGTGCTGCTCTCCCAGCTGGCCGAGATGTTCGGCGACGCGGCCTTCTGCCAGCGCCTGCGCGGCGCGCTCGACAGCGCCAGCCTGTACGCCCTGCTGGCGGACTGGCAGCTGACCCACGCGGCCGCCTGAGCCCGCGCGCGGACGCATGGACGCCCGCATCAGTGCCCGCGAGCTCTACGAGCAGCTGCAGGAACGCCTCGGCCTGCGCTGGATCGCAGGCCAACGCGGTGAGCGCCGCGAGATCGAGCCCGGCGAGCACCTGGCGCGACGGCCCTCGCTGGCCGGCTACCTCAACACGATCCACGCCAACAAGGTGCAGATCATCGGCGCCGAGGAGCTGGCCTATCTCGACGGCCTCGACTCGCGCCAGCGCTGGGAAACCCTCGCCAAGATCATGAATGCGCGGCCGCTTGCGCTGCTGGTCAGCCGCGATCAGCCGGCGCCACCCGATCTGCGCGACGCCTGCAATGAATCCGACACGCCGCTGTGGAGCTCGCCGCGCCGCGGCCACGAGCTGCTGACCTACCTGCAATACCATCTCGCCCGCGCGCTGGCGCGACGCGCCACCCTGCACGGCGTGTTCATGGAGGTCTATTCGATCGGGGTGCTGATCACCGGTGACTCCGGCTCGGGCAAGAGCGAACTCGCGCTGGAGCTGATCACCCGCGGCCACCGTCTGGTCGCCGACGATGCGCCCGAGTTCACCCAGATCGCCCCCGACGTGCTCGACGGCACCTGCCCCGAGCTGCTGCAGGACCTGATCGAGGTGCGCGGCCTCGGCATCCTCAACGTGCGCGAGATGTTCGGCGACACCTCGGTGAAGCAGAACAAGTACCTGCGCCTGATCGTGCACCTGGATCGCTACGACCCGTCGGCACCGCCGGCGACCCTGGATCGGCTGCACGGCGACCGCAGCAGCCGCCGCGTACTTGAACTCGACATTCCGCAGATCACCCTGCCGGTCGCGCCCGGTCGCAACCTCGCCGTGCTGGTGGAGGCCGCGGTGCGCTCGCATATCCTGAAATCCAAGGGCGCCGATCCGGCGCAGACCTTCATGGACCGACAGGCCCACCAGATGCGCAAGCTCAACCCATGACCAACGACAGCGTGGCCCCATCGTCCGGCGCCAGTCCTGTGCAGGTGCTGGTGGTGAGTGGGCTTTCCGGCTCGGGCAAGTCCGTCGCCCTGCGCACCCTGGAAGACCTCGACTACTACTGCGCCGACAACCTGCCGGCCGAGCTGCTGCCACAGTTCGTCGAGAGTGTGGTCGACGGCGCACAGGACGCCAACCGCATCGCGGTCGGCATCGATGTCCGCAACCGACCGCAGGATCTCGCCGACCTGCCGCGCTCGCTGGCCGCGCTCGGCAGCGCGGGCTTCGGCTACCGGCTGGTGTTCCTCGACACCCGCGACGAAGTGCTGATCAAGCGCTTCAACGAGACCCGGCGCCGGCATCCGCTGTCGCGCAACGGCCTGCCGCTGGCCGAGGCGATCGCCCGCGAGCGTGAGCTGATGCGCCCACTGGCGGCGCTGGCCGATGTCGTCATCGACAGCAGCGAGCTCAACGTCCACCAGCTGCGCCGCAAGATCGCCACCGAGATCGCCAGCGGTAGCGAGGGCGGGCTCTCGATCCTGCTGGAGTCCTTCGCCTACAAGAACGGCCTGCCGGCCGACGCCGACTTCGTGTTCGACGTGCGCTGCCTGCCCAACCCGCACTGGCTGCCGGCGCTGCGTCCGCTGTCGGGGCGCGACCCGGCGGTGCGCGAACACCTCGACGAGCAGCCGCTGGTGCGCGACTACCTCGACCAGGTCATCGGCTTCCTCGACAGCTTCCTGCCGCGCTTCGAGAATGACAGCCGCAGCTATGTCACCGTCGCCTTCGGCTGCACCGGCGGTCGCCATCGCTCGGTCTACTGTGCCGAGACGGTGGCCGCGCATCTGCGCGCGCACGGCCGCGAGCAGGTGGTGACCTTCCACAGGGAAATCGAATGAGCTTCGCTCGGGAATCGGGAATGGGGAATCGGGAATCGGAGAAACGCTCCGAATCTATGCCGGTCGTGAGCGCGTCGCTGCCTGGAGGAAGCCGCTGATGGCCGTCGGGATTCTGCTGCTGACGCATCCGGGCATCGGCAGCGCGCTGCGCGCCGTGGTGCAGAAGGTCCTGGGCAACCCAACCCTGCCGATCGAGGTGCTGGAAGTGCCCTTCGATGCGCCGCTCGATGAGCTGTCGATGCAGGCGCGCGGTGCTCTGGGCCGTCTGGACGGCGGCGAGGGCGTGCTGATCCTGACCGATCTGTATGGCGCCTCGCCCAGCAATCTCGCGGCGCGTCTGGAGTCGACGCCGGTCAGCGTGCGACGGGTCTCGGGGCTGAGCCTGCCGATGCTGCTGCGCGTGCTGAACTATCCCGAACAGAACCTCGATGCGCTGGCCCAGACCGCGGTCACCGGCGCCCGCAGTGGAGTCGTCAACGGCCATGCTTGAGCGCGAACTTCTGGTGGTGAACAAGCTCGGCCTGCACGCGCGCGCTTCGGCCAAGCTGGTGCAGCTGCTCGGCGGCTTCAAGTCCAACGCCTTCCTGGTCGGCCGCGGCCGCGAGGTCAATGCCAAGAGCATCATGGGCGTGATGCTGCTCGCCGCCGCCCAGGGCAGCAGCGTGGTGCTGCGGGTGGATGGCCCCGACGAAGAGGCGGCGATGGCGGCCGCCGTCGATCTGTTCGCCCGCGGTTTCGACGAGGACAGCTGATGCGTCTCGTCTTGCACGGACAGCCGGCCTCGCGCGGACTCGCGCTCGGTCGCGCGCACGTGCGGGAACCGCAGATGCACGAAGTGCGCGAGGAGCGCATTCCCGAGGGCGCAGTCGAAGCCGAAATCGAGCGCCTGCACGCCGCGCTGGACACCGCGCGCGCCGAACTGCAGCAGATGCGCGAACGCCTGCAGGGCGCGCTGGCGCATGAGCTGGGCGAGTTCCTCGACATCCACCAGCTGATCCTCGATGACCCAGAGCTGGTGCTCGGCCTTGACGATCTCATCCGCACCGCGCGCTACTCCGCGGATTACGCGCTCAAGCTGCAGCGCGACCGTCTGGTGGCGGTGTTCGACGCCATCGACGACCCCTACATGCGCTCCCGCCGCGAGGATCTGGAGCACGTGATCGGCCGGGTCTGGGCGGCCCTGCACCGCAGCCCGGCGAGCGAGACGCCGGGCGTGTCCGGCGAAGTGCTGGTGACCGACAACGTCGCGCCTGCGGAACTGTCGCAACTGACCGAGCGCGGCGTGGTGGCGATCATCACCGGTGCGGGCAGCGCGCTTTCGCACAGCGCCATCCTCGCGCGCAGCCTGCACCTGCCGCTGATCGTTGGCGCGCATGAGGCCGTCGCCCAGATCAACGATGGCGACGCCCTGCTGGTCGACGGCCACAGCGGCGAGGTCATCATCGAGCCCGACGCCGAGGACCTGCGCCGCTTCAAGCGAATGCAGCGCGAAAACGCGCGCGACCGCTGCGCCCTGCAGAAGCTGCGCGACGCCGAGACGGTGACCCGCGACGGCGTCGAGATCCGCCTGCTGGCCAACGCCGAATCGCGTGAGGACGTGCACCAGGCCTATGCGCTGGGCGCCTCCGGCATCGGCCTCTACCGTACCGAGTTCCTGTTCATGCAGGGCCGTGGCGCACCGGACGAGGACGCCCAGTTCCTCGTCTATCGCGATCTGGTGATGGGCATGCGCGGCCGGCCGGTCACCCTGCGCACGCTGGACCTTGGCGCCGACAAGGCCGACCGCGCCGGCATCGCGCTCAGCCACGAGCCCAACCCTGCGCTGGGCCTGCGCGGCGTGCGCCTGTCGCTGGCCCAGCCCGGCCTGTTCCGCAGCCAGCTGCGCGCCCTGCTGCGCGCCTCGGCCTACGGCAAGGTCAACATCCTGGTGCCGATGGTGGGCTTCCGCGAGGAGGTGCGCGCAGTGCGCGCGCTGCTGGACCAGTGCGCGCGCGAGCTGGAGGCCGAGGGCCATGCGGTCGCCAAGAAGGTCGCGCTCGGCGTGATGATCGAAGTGCCGGCGGCAGCGCTCGCCCTTTCCTCGTTCGGACGCGAGGTCGACTTCCTCAGCATCGGCACCAATGATCTGGTGCAGTACCTGCTGGCCATCGACCGCGGCAACGATGCCGTCGCCGCGCACAGCAGCCCGCTGCATCCGGCGGTGCTGCGGGTGCTGCGCGAGATCCTGCAGTTCGGCCAGCGCCGCGGCCTTTCGACCTCGGTCTGCGGCGAGATGGCGGGCGACCCGACCCATACGCGCCTGCTGTTGGCGCTGGGCCTGACCGAGTTCAGCCTGCATCCCAACACCCTGCTGGAAGTGCGCGCGATCGTCCGCGACAGCCATCTGGCCGAGCTGCGCAAGCTGGGCAGCCGACTGCTGCGGGCCAGCGACCGCGCCGGCATCGAGCGGCTGCTGAAGGCGACCGTCTGAGCCCTCAGCGGGGGCGCCAACGCCCCGGAGAGGTCAGGACGCCACGCTTCGAAGCCACGCCCAGACGAAGCCCAGTAGCGCCTCCAGCGGCACCGGGCCCCTGAGTAGCAGGCCCAGCGCCAGCACCGACAGGGTCTGCTCGATCCGCTCAGGCAGATCGATGCCGGTATCCATGATTCATCCGCCGCGGCCGCGCTGCGCCAGCAGGTGGTAGGCCAGCATGCCGACGCCGGCGGCAACGAACAGCAGACCGAAGGTGCCTGGACTGTCGGCCTGCAGGTCCAACCATTCGATCAGGCCGAAGGCCGCACCCAGCGAAGTCAGGACCATGCCCCACTTCAAGGCCGAGGTGCGTCGCGCGAGTTCGTCGGCTTCGATCAGCGAGCGCACCAGCGACTCCGACGCGCTGGACTCGACCAGCCGGCGCCGCACGCGGCCGTCCAGGATGACCTTGACGATGTAGGCGATCACGATGAACAGGGTGATCGGAATCAGGATGGTGAAGTCCATGGTGTCTCTCCTTTGCGCGGCAGGCTCCATGCCTGCCTGGGAGGATCAGAGACGGCCAGCGCGCCGGCGGTTGCACGAGTCCAAGGGAATTTTCGCGGTCGACACTGCAACCGGCGGCGTCGAGGGTGCATCTGATGTCCACATGAGTGATGACCGCACCCTGGTGGATGACGTGCTGCGCGAGCGCCCCGGCGCCTTCGCGCGCCTGGTCGAGGCGCACCAGCGCCTGGTCTGGCACATCCTGCTGCGCATGGTGCGTTCACCGCAGGACGCCGAGGACCTGTCGCAGGAGTGCTTCCTGCGCGTGTTCCGCAAGCTCGACCAGTTCCGCTTCGACTGCGCGCTGTCGAGCTGGATCGGCCGCATCGCCTTCAGCCTCGGCAGCCGCCACCTGGAGCGCAAGTCGCTGCCGATCGAGCGCGGCGGCGTGTTCGAGGACGGCGAGGCCTTCGACCCCCTAGAACACATCGCCGACGAGGCCGATGTCGCCGGCGAGCTGGCCGAGGCCGAACTGCATGCGCATGCGCTGCGCCTGATCGAGGCGCTGCCGCCGCTGCAGCGCACCGTGCTCAGCCTCTACCATGCCGAGGAGCTGGGCATCGCCGAGATCGCCCGCATCACCGAGCGCCCCGAGGGCACAATCAAGAACCTGCTGTTCCGCATCCGCCTGCGCCTGCGTGAGGCGCTGAGGGAAGCGATCGGAGAACCTGCATGAACGTCCGACCCGATACGCCAGCCACCGGTGCCGCTGCGCCCGATGCTCGCATCGAGGGCGAATGGCGCCGTCAGGAAGCCGCGCGCCTGTCCGCCTCAGCCAGTGACGCATCACGCGCCACACAAGACCCGCTGTATCTGGCGCTGGCACGCGCAGCCACGCTGCCCGCCCCTGCCCTGCCCGCCGGCTTCGCCGAACGTCTGCAGCGCCGCGCGCTGCGCGCGGATGCCGGCGATCGCTTCGAGATCGCCCTGCTCGGCGGCGTGCTGACGGTCGGTGGCCTGCTCGCACTGTTCTTCGGGCTACCGGTGCTGGCGGAGCTGCTGCAGCCCTTGCAGTGGCAGCTGCCCGCGGCCTCGGACATCGGCCTGCACTGGGCATTGATGGGCGCGGCGACGCTGGCGCTCAGCGGTCTGGTGAGTGGGCTGATCGAGCGACGGCGCGGCGGCGCAGGCTGAGCTAGGGATTGGTGCGCCACGGGCGCGCAGACGCGCGCCCCAGCGCGCTGCGCCACACGCGCACCCTATGCGCACGCAGCGTGTGGTCGCGATGGGTTCACGGCGTGTTCCGCGCCCCGCATCACTTCGCGCTGTTCGCCGGGCTGGACCCGATCAGCGCCGCGCGCACGGCTTCGAGCGCCAGCGTCACGCAGCGATGGCGGCGCGGCAATGCGCGCATCTCGGCGAGATCAGCCAGTTCACCGAGGCGACCGCCCAGAGCCTCGTCAGGTTCGGGCAGGGTCTGTCCCAACAGGCGCCGCAGATCCGCTTCGATGGCTTCCAGCCGGGCGGGCTCATGGCCGACCAGGGCATCGCCCAGCATCGAGGCCGTCGCCATCACGATCGCGCAGGCCTCCGCTTCGAAGGCGTAGTCGACGATGCGCCCGGCCTCGACGCGCAGCTGCACGCTCAGGCTGTCGCCACACAGCGCGTTCTCACCGCAGCCGCCGTGGGTCGGATTCGCCAGCGCGCCGCGTCGATGCGGCGTGCGGCTGTGGTCGAGAATGGCGGAGTGGTAAGGGTTGGGCATGCCTCGGCAGACTTGGGCTAGGCGATCAAGGAAAGAGATCCACTCAGCAGCCCCGTCTGTCGACTGCGCGAGTGACTGCTTGAAGCCCCTCTCCCCTTGTGGGAGAGGGGTTGGGGAGAGGGGCAGAAAACCTGGGGCAAGCGTTCTACCCCTCTCCCCCGCCCCCCTCTCCCACAAGGGGAGAGGGGAGTTCGCTGTTGAGCATGCCGCTCCACGCAAAGGGCGACTGGCGTGGAGGCATCAAGCTGGAAACCCGTGGGGCCCGTGAGCCGAGAAACGCTGCCGCAGACCCCCACTGCATAAGGTCAGCCTTTCCTTGAGCCAAGCCCGAATCCTGACTCTCAGCCCAGCAGCCGGCGCGCCTTGTCGATGCCGCGCACCAGGGTGTCGATCTCGGCCTCGGTGTTGAAGAACGCCAGGCTCGCGCGCAGCGTCGCAGGCACCCCGAAGAAGCTCATCAATGGATGCGCGCAGTGGTGACCCGAGCGCACCGCGATGCCTTCGAGATCCAGCAGCGTCGCAAGGTCATGCGCGTGCGCGCCTTCCACCAGGAAGGAGATGACGGCCGCCTTCTCGCGCGCCTCACCGAAGATGCGCAGCCCAGGCACGGCACGCAGGGCCTCGGTCGCCACGCCCAGCAGGTACTGCTCGCGCTCGGCGATCGCCTGCATGCCGATGCCGGAGAGGAAATCCACCGCCGCGCCCAGGCCGATGAAGCCCGAGATGTTGGGCGTGCCGGCCTCGAACTTGTGCGGCGGCTCGTTGTAGGTGGTGCGCTCGAAGCTGACCGTGCGGATCATCTCGCCGCCACCGAAGAAGGGCGGCATCGCCTGCAGGTGCTCGCGCTTGGCCCACAGCGCGCCAGTGCCGGTCGGGCCGGCCATCTTGTGGCCGGTGAAGGCATAGAAATCGCAGCCGATCGCGGCGATGTCCACCTGCATGTGCGGCACCGCCTGCGAACCATCGACCAGCACCGGCACGCCATGGCGACGCGCCATCGCGCAGATCTCGCGGATCGGCGTCACCGTGCCCAGCACATTGCTGACGTGGGTGACGGCCAGCAGCTTGACCCGGCCATCGAGCTTCTTTTCGAGATCGACCAGGTCGAGCGCGCCGTTCTGCAGGATCTCGACCGGCAGCACGCTGGCTCCCGTGCGCTCGGCGACCAGCTGCCAGGGCACCAGGTTGGCGTGGTGCTCCATGCGGCTCGCGAGGATCACGTCACCGGCCTGCAGCTTCGGCAGCAGGTAGCTGTAGGCGACCAGATTGATGGCCTGGGTGGTGCCCGAGGTGAACACCAGCTCATCGCTGCGAACGTTCAGGAACTTCGCGAGTTTGCCGCGTGCACCCTCGTAGGCGGCCGTCGCCTCTTCGCCCAGGCTGTGCACCGCGCGCGCCACGTTGGCCGCATAGCGGCTGTAGTAGGCATCCATGGCCTCGATGACCGCGCGCGGCTTCTGGCCGGTATTGGCGTTGTCGAGATAGACCAGCGGCTTGCCGTGGACCTCGCGCGCCAGCACCGGGAACTCGGCGCGCAGGGCGAGCCAGTCGATGTCTTGCGTTGGCTGGCGCTGGGCGCTCACAGGGCGGCTCCTTCGATGCGCGCGATCAGCGCGGCGGTGAGGGTTTCGATCAGCGCGGGCTGCTCGGCGACCTCAATCACTTCGACCAGGAAGGCACGGGTCAGCAGCGCCCGGGCCTCGTCGCGCGGGATGCCGCGCGAGCGCAGGTAGAACAGCGCGGTGGCATCGAGCTGACCGACGGTCGCGCCGTGTGCGGCCTTGACCTCGTCGGCGTCGATCACCAGCACCGGCTGGGTGTTGACCTCGGCGGTGTCGGAGAGCAGCAGGTTGCGATCCGACAGCTCGGCGTCGGTGCCATCCGCGCCCTCGCGGATGCGGATGCCGCCGTAGAAGCTCAGCTTGCCGCGGCCCGCGGCCAGCCCGCGCCAGCGCAGATCGCAGTGGGTGTCGCGGGCGATGTGGTCGACCCCAAGGCGCACGTCGACCGCGCGCTTCGCATCGACCAGCTGCGCGCCACCGGAGACAAAGGCCGCGGCCTCGCCCTGCAGCTCCGCATTGAGCTCAAGGCGCGAAAGCGCGGCCCCAAGCTCAAGATCGACGCGGCGATACAGCGCACCCGCAGCCAGCGCGGCGTCGACGCGCGCGAACAGCTGCGCGCCCTCGCCCGCCGACTGCAGGCGGGCGTGGGTGAGCTCAGCGCCCGGCTTCAGATGCACCTGGGCGATGGTGTTGTCCAGATTGCCGTGCGCCTCGAAACCGAGCACATGCTCGACCACGGCAAGGCGTGCATTGGCGCCGAGATCGATGAGATGGCGCAGATGCCAGGCGGCCTCGGCCGACTCCGGCGCACCGATCGATACCAGATGCAGCGGCACTTCGACCTGCGCATCGGCTTCGAGCTGGATCACCGCACCTTCGACCGCGAGCGCTGCGTTGGCGCGCGCGAAGATGTCATCGGCAAGGTTGTAGCGACGACCCAGATGGACCACGTCGCGCGCATGCGCCTCAGGCAGCACGCGGCCGAGCGCACGCACCGACAGGCCGGTCGGCAGTCCGGAGAGATCGCTGAGCGCGGTGTCCAGCCAGCCGTTGACGAAGACCAGGCGCGGTCGCGGAATGTGCGCGATGCGCGCGGCATCGACGCTGGCGCCGGAGGACGCGCGATAGCTGCGCTGGCCCAGTGCACGAAGCTGGGTATAGCGCCAGCGCTCGGTGCGATTGGCCGGCAGGCCATCGGCCAGCAGGGCCTCAAGCGCCGCCTTGCGCGCCTCGGCCAGGCCGGCCGCCGCGCGCAGCGGCTCGGGCAGCTCGGCCCAGCGCTGGGCGAAGCTCTCAAGCAGGGCGGACATCAGACCGCCTCCGGGCTCTGCCGATCCTTGATCCAGGCATAGCCGTGCGACTCGAGCTCATGCGCCAGCTCCGGCCCACCGCTCTCGACGATGCGGCCATCTGCCAGCACGTGCACCACGTCGGGCACGATGTAGTCGAGCAGGCGCTGGTAGTGGGTGATGACGAGGAAGCTGCGCTCCGGCGAGCGCTGCGCGTTGACACCATCGGCCACGGCTTTCAGCGCATCGATGTCGAGACCGGAGTCGGTCTCGTCGAGGATGGCGAGCTTCGGCTCAAGCACCGCCATCTGGAAGATCTCGTTGCGCTTCTTCTCGCCGCCCGAGAAACCCGAATTCACCGCGCGATGCAGCAGCTCTTCCTTAAGGCTCAGGATCTGCAGCTTCTGCCGCACCAGCTTCAGGAACTGCATGGCGTCGAGTTCTTCCTCGCCGCGCGCCTTGCGCTGTGCATTCAGCGCCGCACGCAGGAAGTAGGTGTTGTTCACCCCCGGAATCTCCACCGGGTACTGGAAGGCCAGAAACACGCCGGCGGCGGCGCGCTCTTCCGGCTCCAGCGCCAGCAGGTCGACGCCGTTGAACTCGACCGAGCCCTGCGTGACCTCATAGCCCTCGCGCCCCGCCAGCACGTGGCCCAGGGTCGACTTGCCCGCACCGTTGGGGCCCATGATGGCGTGCAGCTTGCCGGGCTCAAGCGTCAGCGACAGACCCTTGAGGATTTCGCGCTCGCCGGCGCGGACGTGGAGGTTGGTGATCTTGAGCATGGGATTCGGGATTGGGGATTCGGGATTCGTGGGGTGGCGCGACAAGACCTGCCGCAGCCTCAGGATTCAAGCCCCTCTCCCAGTGGAGCGAATCGAGCCGTTTTGGAGTTCCCGGTGGGAGCTCCTGGCTCGATGAGCCCGAGCGGAGCGAGGCAGGTTGGGGAGAGGGTCCGGACGGAGCGAAAGCGGGACTTGAGCGGAACGGTTGGGGCCTCGCTGGACGAATCCCGAATCCCCAATCCCAGCTCTATCCCACGGCTCCTTCCAACGACACCTCAAGCAGCTTCTTCGCCTCAACCGCGAACTCCATCGGCAGCTCCTTGAAGACCTGCTTGCAGAAGCCGTCGACGATCATCGACACCGCGTCTTCCTCGCCGATGCCTCGGGCGCGGCAGTAGAACAGCTGGTCCTCGCTGATCTTGGAGGTGGTGGCCTCGTGCTCGACGATGGCGTCGGGCCGACGCACTTCGATATAGGGAAAGGTGTGGGCGCCGCAGCGCTTGCCGATCAAGAGGCTGTCGCACTGGGTGTAGTTGCGCGCGTTCTCCGCACCCTTGCCGATGTGCACCAGGCCGCGATAGGTGTTCTGGCCACGGCCGGCGCTGATGCCCTTGCTGATGATCTTGCTCTTGGTGTTCTTGCCCAGGTGGATCATCTTGGTGCCGGTATCGGCCTGCTGGCGGTGGTGGGTCAGCGCCACCGAATAGAACTCGCCCACCGAGTCGTCGCCCTTCAGCACGCAGCTCGGGTACTTCCAGGTGATGGCAGATCCGGTCTCGACCTGGGTCCAGCTGATCTTCGACTTCGCTCCGCGGCACTCGCCGCGCTTGGTCACGAAGTTGTAGATGCCGCCGACGCCGTTCTCGTCGCCCGGGTACCAGTTCTGCACGGTCGAGTACTTGATCTCGGCGCGCTCCAGCGCGACCAGCTCGACCACCGCCGCATGCAGCTGGTTCTCGTCGCGCTGCGGCGCGGTGCAGCCTTCGAGGTAGCTGACGTGACTGCCCTCTTCCGCGATGATCAGGGTGCGCTCGAACTGCCCTGTCTCGGCGGCATTGATGCGGAAATAGGTGCTGAGCTCCATCGGGCAGCGCACGCCCTTGGGGATGTAGACGAAGCTGCCGTCGGAGAACACCGCCGAATTCAGCGCCGCGAAGTAGTTGTCGCCCACCGGCACCACGCTGCCGAGGTATTGGCGCACCAGCTCCGGGTGCTCGTGCACTGCTTCCGAGAAGCTGCAGAAGATCACGCCGACCGCGGCCAGCTCCTTCTTGAAGGTGGTGCCCACCGAAACCGAGTCGAACACGGCGTCGACCGCCACGCCTGCCAGCTTGGCGCGCTCATGCAGGGGCACGCCCAGCTTCTCGTAGGTTTCCAGCAGCTTGGGGTCGACCTCGTCCAGCGAGGCGTACTTCTTCTTCGGCTGGGCGAAGTAGCTGATGTCCTGGTAGTCGATCGGGTCGATCTCAAGCTTGGCCCAATCCGGCGGCGTCATCGTCAGCCAGTGCCGGTAGGCCGCCAGCCGCCACTCGGTGAGCCACTCGGGCTCGCCCTTCTTGGCGGAGATCATGCGCACCACGTCCTCGCTGAGGCCCTTGGGCGCGATCTCGGTTTCGATGTCGGTGACGAAGCCGGCCGAATACTGTCGGGCCAGGGCTTCCTCGATGTCCTTGCGTTCGGTGGCCATGGGGCTGCCTATGCGGTGAAACGTGATGCCGGGGAGGCGGTCATTCGCTGGCCATGACCAGCGGGATGGATTGGGTCTTGCGGACGGGGCCGCGCGGCGGCGGTTTCAGCAGGTCGGTCAGGCTGACGCCGTGCAGGGCTTCGGCGATCACATCGTTGATGCGCCGCCAGTTGGCGCGCACGCCACAGCGGTGCTCGATGCCGCACTGGCCCTGCTGGCCGACGCATTCGGTGACCGCCAGCGGGCCTTCGATAGCCTCCAGCACGTGGATCAGCCGGATGTCTTCAGCCGAACGCGCCAACCGGTAGCCGCCGGACGCGCCGCGAAAGCTCTGCACCAGCTGTGCCTGCGCCAGCAGCTTCAGCAGCTTGGACACGGTTGGCAGCTCCAGCCCGGCCTTATCGGCCAGCCCGGCCGCGCTGTGCACGGCCTCGCCATCGGCCGCCATCACGGTCAGGACAAGGGTGGCGTAGTCGGTGAGCTTGGTGACGCGAAGCATGCGCGACAGCCGGATCCGTCAAACAGGACCGAAATTGTACGCTTTGATCGCGCGTGCCTCAATGCAGGCGGAATGAAGAAGCCGGTCGCGCGCCCTGGTCGCGACAGCGGATGCCGCGAATGCCGTCGCTGCACCGCCGGCAGGGGCGGCTCCAGACCGGATCGCCCTGCCCTTGCCACCTCAGGCGCCGGCCAGTTCGGCGATCACCTGCTGCAGGCCGATTCGCCAGTCCGGCAAAGCCAGCCCGTGCCCCTGACGCAGTCGTGCATTGTCGAGGCGCGAGTACGCCGGCCGCTTCGCCCGGGTGGGGTACTCGGCCGTGGAAATCGGGCGCAGGTCGGGTTTGGCGGTCGTCAGCCCCGCAGCGCGCGCGTCCTCGAAGATCGCCTCGGCAAAGCCATGCCAGCTGCACTCGCCTCCCGCGCTGAGATGCAGCAGCTCGCGCGGCAGCGAGGCATGGTCCACGCGCGCCAGCAGCGCAGCAGTAGCCGCAGCGATCCAGCGCGCCGGCGTGGGCGCGCCGCGCTGGTCGGCGACGATCGACAGCTGCGGTCGCTCAGCCCCCAGCCGCAACATGGTCCGAAGAAAATTCTGCCCGCGTGCGGCGTACACCCAAGCGGTGCGCAGGATCAGATGGCCGCCGTCGGCTTCCTGCACGGCCAACTCGCCTGCGCGCTTGCTGGCGCCGTAGATGCCGAGCGGAGAGGTCGCGTCATCTTCCCGCCACGGCCGATCAGACTCGCCGTCAAACACATAGTCGGTCGAGTAATGCACGAACAGCGCGCGCCGTCGGGCACACACCTGCGCGGCTGCCGCGACGGCATCGGCATTGATCATGAAGGCCATCTCCGGCTCGTCTTCCGCCCGATCGACCGCTGTATAGGCCGCGGCGTTGACCACGACATCCGGCGCGATCCGCTCGATCAGCGCGGTGACGGCACCGGCGTCCGCCATGTCGAGGGCGTGACAGGCGCTGCCGCCCGGAAGACGGCCGCTGCGCGTGGTCGCATGCAGTACGCCCAGCGGCGCCAGCGAACGCACGAGTTCGAAGCCGACCTGGCCATTGGCGCCAAGCACGAGGATCTGCATGAGGACTTCCCTGGACTGCGCGAGGCGCGATTATCGCTGCTGCGGCGCCGAGCGATCACGGCCAGCGCAGGGTCGCCCGCCGCTCAGCCTGCCTGTGCCCGGCGCTCGGCCTTCATGGCCCGCACATCGACCTTGCGGATCTCGCGGATGCGGCAGATCTGCTGATCGAAGCGCACCGTGTCGAACTTCGAGTACACGCGCGACCCAGTGGACGTCAGCTGCACGGCTCGCGCGAAGTCGAGCCCATGGCAGGGCTGCTCGATCTCCAGCAGCCAGGCCTCATTGACCGAGGTGTAGACCGCGAGATGGGTTCGCCCCAGCGACACCCACTCCCGCATGAGGCGGAGGTGGAAGCTGGAAACCGGTTCGCCTGCGTGCGCGCTGTAGCGTGCCAGCGCAGCCTCTTCGCGCTCGCGCGGCGCGGTGGACGCACAGCCCGCCAGCAGAATGACGCAGGACGACAGGACCAGCTGGAGCTTGCGAAGAAGCGGGGAAGGCAGCGCCATGGATTTCTCCTCCTTGTCATCGCTGCACGCTGGCCGGGCGGCAGCGGATCAGCCCATCGTGCGCAACAGGACATGCGCGGAATGCCAGCATGCCGCAGGCAGTGGAAGCGGAGATGAATCCACCGTGGCCCCCATCCGGTTCGTCGACGTCACCCGCAGGGCGCTTGACGAGCCGGAAGGTAGCCGCTTTAATAGCGCGCTCTGTCGGGCCCGAAGCCCCGCAGGCGCGTTCAGGCCAAGTAGCTCAGTTGGTAGAGCAGGGGATTGAAAATCCCCGTGTCGGCGGTTCGATTCCGTCCTTGGCCACCATATTCGACGAAGACCCCGCTCCGGCGGGGTCTTTTGCTTTCTGGCGCTGGCGTTGACGTCACCAGCACTGTCTGAAGCCCATCGGTCGGCAGCCATCGCCGGCTGCGTGTTGCGCTGCGGCTCTTCGGCTGATGCCGCCCCGCGAAACTTTGCGGCTATCGAAACGCGGCTTCCGGGATCTGATCGCTCCAGAGCGAGGCTGGCGACCCGGGCCTGCGCGCGCCTTGGCATCTTGAGCCAACGTATCAGCACGCTGCGACAAAGTCGCGCTGTGGCGGGGACTTGCCGTGTCGGCTGTTCCCTCCGGTGGAACATACGGGTCGATACGGTGGCGACCGGGGCAGTTCGTGATGGAGATCGCCCGGCGGACCCAGCCAGAACCTGGACCTTTTCCCACACGGTTCAGTCACTTGCGAGCCGCTGGCGTATTGACGCAGCGCAGCCGATTTGGCCGCCTGCTGAACATTGACAGGCTCGCGACGAGCTGCGAATACTCGCTGCGGGCGTGGTGCCGGACATCGGGGGATGGCCGCACCGGCAGCGTCATGACGACGCCGCAAGCGCCCGACCACAGCGACGACTCCGGGGGCGATCAGCCCCCTCACATTCAACGGGGAATGTTCAGATGAAAACGAAACTTGCAGTGCTCTGCGCGATGATTGCTGCCTCCCTGCCGGCGGCGGCGAGCGAACTCAAGCGCGCGGAAGCACCGATCAAGGGGCAGTACATCGTGGTGCTCAAGGACGCTGCCTTCGAAGGCAGCCGTGACGGCCGCGTCCAGTCCGTCGATTCGATGGGCATGGCGGCCGAGATGGCCGTGTCCTACAACCTCGAAGTCGAGCGCGTCTACGAGCATGCGCTGAAGGGCTTCGTGGTGAAGAATGCCGGCGAGAAGGACATCGAGCGTCTGCTCTGGGATGACCGCGTCGCCTTCGTTGAAGAAGACGGCATGGTCTTCCTCAATCCAACGCAGAGCGGCGCCACCTGGGGCCTCGACCGCATCGACCAGCGCAACCGCCCGCTCAACGGCACCTACATCTACAACACCACTGCCACCAACGTCCGCGCCTACATCATCGACAGCGGCGTGCGCGCCTCGCACAACCAGTTCGGCGGCCGCGTCAGCGGCGGCGCCAGCTACATCAATGACGGGCGCGGCACCAATGACTGCAACGGCCATGGCACCCACGTGGCTGGCACGGTGGCCGGCTCGGTGCACGGCGTGGCCAAGGGCGCACGCATCATTCCGGTCCGTGTGTTCGGCTGCACCGGCGGCAGCTCCAACTCGACGATCATCGCGGGCATCGACTGGGTGCGCGCGAACCACGTCAAGCCCGCGGTCGCCAACATGAGTCTCGGCGGCGGCGCGTCCAGCGCCACCGACACCGCGACCAACAACCTGATCAATGCCGGCGTGACCGTGGTGGTGGCAGCCGGCAACAGCAATGCGAATGCCTGCAACTACTCGCCAGCGCGCGTGGCCAATGCGATCACCGTGGGCTCGACCACCAGCACCGATGCACGTTCGTCCTTCTCGAACTTCGGCACCTGCGTGAACATCTTCGCGCCGGGCAGCTCGATCACCTCGGCCTGGTACACCAGCAACACGGCCACCAACAGCATCAGCGGCACCTCGATGGCGTCGCCGCATGTCGCGGGCGTCGCCGCGCTGTACCTGGCCGGAGCGCCGTCGGCCAGCCCGGCCACCGTGCGCAGCTATATCTACAACCGCGCCACCACCAATGTGCTGACCGGCATCGGGACGGGCTCACCGAACCGCATGCTCTACTCGCAGTGACACCCTGTCAGATCTGACAGGCGCCAAAGCGACAAGGCTGCGGCAGAATTCGGGCTGCAGCCTTGTGGCTGTTGACGCAGCAACCGATGGGTACTTTTGGCGGCGACCTTCCGGTCGCCGCCTTTTTCTTGTCTCCGCGCGGACTACACGCTCGCGCCTAGGAACCAGCCCTTCTGTGCCCGTCCATGCGGACCCTAGCGCCTGCGGCGGCGTCAGCGGTCCAGCGCGGATGCAGGGCGCGCTGCCACCGAATGGAAAGCGCGCGTCACTGCGTGGGACCGAAGAAGCGCGTGGTGTGCTGCAGCCTGACTTCGGGATCGTCCAGGCTCTCGACCTCCAGCACGACATCCCGGCGGCCCTGCACCAGACCGGCCTCGGCGCGCAGGGTGAAGGGCAGCGTGACCACCTGTTCGGCGCTGGTGGCGATCTCAAGCGGCGCTTCGACCAGGACCACGTCGCCGGCGTGGACCGTGACCCGGAAGCGATGCGCCACCGGCTGCTTGTTGATCAGCTTCAGCGTGTAGGCGTTTTCGACGCTGCCGTCGCCAGCCAGCCGATAGAGCGCATTGCGATCGCGCAGCACATCGACATTGAGGGGCTGGCGATGCAGGACACCCCACAGCCAGCCGCCGAAGATGGCCGACAGCAGCAGCCCGTAGATCAGCACCCGCGGCCGCAGCACGCGCGTCGCCCGATTGTCCACGGAGTTCTGCGTGGTGTAGCGGATGAGCCCGCGCGGATAGCCCATCTTGTCCATCACCGTATCGCAGGCGTCGATGCAGGCGCCGCAGGCGATGCACTCGTACTGCAGGCCATTGCGGATGTCGATGCCGGTGGGACAGACCTGCACGCAGATCGTGCAGTCGATGCAGTCGCCAAGATCCTCCGGCGATTGCACGCGAGGCGCGTCCGCAACATCGAGCGCATCGACCGCCAGCGCCGTGGTCGCCCTCGCCTGGACCTTGCCCTCGCCACGCGCGGCAGCGTGGGCAGCGGCGATCACGGCTGCCGTTGCCGCTCGCACATCGAGCAGCCCGCGCGCCCGCTCCAGCACGCTGCCCAGCCCGCGCTTGCGCGCGCCGCGCGGCTCGCCGCGCATCGGCTCGTAGCTGATGATCAGGGTGTTGCGATCGAACATGGCGCCCTGGAAGCGCGCATACGGGCACATGTACTTGCACACCTGCTCGCGCAGCACGCCGGCGTTGCCCCAGGTGGCCAGGGCATAGAACAGCACCCAGAAGGTTTCCCACGGCCCCCACGACAGATCGAACAGACGCGTGCCAAGGTCGGTGATGGGCGTGAAGAAGCCGACGAAGGTGAAGCCGGTCCACAGGGCGAAGACCAGCCAGACCGCGTGCTTGCCGCCCTTGCGCAGCAGCTTGTCTCGGCTCCAGGGCGCGGCATCGAGCTTCATGCGTTTGGCACGATCACCTTCGAAGAAGCGCTCGATCCAGACGAAGACTTCCGTCCACACCGTCTGCGGGCAGGCGTAGCCACACCACAAGCGCCCCGCCAGGGCAGTGAAGAAAAACAGCGCCAAGCCGGCGAGGATCAACAGCAGGGCGAGGAAGATGAAGTCCTGCGGCCAGAAATTCAGCCCGAAGATGTAGAACTTGCGCGCCGGCAGATCGAACAGCACGGCCTGGCGACCGTCCCAGCGCAGCCAGGGAAACACGTAGTAGATGCCGAGCAGCACCCACACAGCGATGAAGCGCAGCCGGGTGAAGCGGCCCATCACCTCGCGCGGATAGACCTTGCCTTCGGACTTGTAGAGCGCATTGCCACCCTCGCTCAGGACGGACGGGATTTCGCGGGCCATGGCTCAGCCTCCGTCCTTGAGCGGGCGATTGAAGCGGCTCGCCGGGCGCAGCAGGATCCAGGTGAACAGGCTTGAGCTTGCCGTGCAGGCCCAGAACATGAAGAAGCCCAGCGTGTAGCCGAGCTCGCGCGACAGCTCGAGATCGGGGAACGTGAGGTCGCGCAGTGCATGCGGATCCACGAAAGCGAAGAAGACCATCGTCGCCACGCCAGCCGCGAAGAAACTCGGCCACAGGATCGCGCCGAGGCGCTGCGCCAAGGGGCGGGGAGGATGATCGAAGGGGTTGGGGTCGGGGACACTCATGCGCCGGTTCCGAGGCTGGCAGGACTGGCGGCCAGCATCCCATGCAGGTTCTCGCGGCGCCCCCGGTTGGATCAATTTCCACGCAGAAAGCACAACGCCCGGGCAGACCCGGGCGCTGTGCAGGCGCAACCGATGGCGTTCGATCAGCGCTCGCTGAGCTGCGTCCCCTGGCCCTGGCTCAGCGAATAGACGTAAGCCGACACCAGACGCGCGCGATCCATGCCGATGATAGGCTCGTGCGGCGGCATCATGCCGTTGCGTCCATTGACGATGCCCTCGCGGATGCTTGCCAGATCACTGCCATACAGCCACACGCCGTCGGTCAAATTGGGAGCACCCAGCATCTCGTTGCCCTTGCCCTCGACGCCGTGGCAGGCAGCGCAGACGCCCTCGAAGCGCGACTTGCCGGCCGCGGCAAGCGCCGGGTCCACCTTCATGCCCGACAGGCTCTGCACATAGACCGCGGTCTCGGTGACCGCCTGGTCGGAACCCAGCACCGCCGCGAACGGAGGCATCACCGCCTGCCGGCCGTTCAGCACCGTGTGCAGGATCGCCTCGGGACTTCCGCCCCAGTTCCAGCTGGTGTCGGTCAGGTTGGGGAAACCCCGGCTGCCGCGGGCATCCGCGCCGTGACACATCGCGCAGTTGTTGGCGTACACGGACTGTCCCAGCGACAGGGCCTTCGGATCGGCTGCGAGCTGCGGGATCGGCGTGTTCGCGAACTGCGCGAACAGAGGCGCCAGCCGGGCTTCGAACTCGGCTTTCTCCTCGTCATGCGCACCCGCCGACGACCAGCCGCTGGTGCCCTGGAAACTGCCGATGCCGGGGTAGTAGATCAGGTAGCCGACGCTGAACACGATCGTGATGTAGAAGAGGTTCACCCACCACTTCGGCATCGGCTTGTTGTATTCGGTGAGGTCTCCGTCCCAGACATGGCTGGTGTCCTCGGGCTTGGCATCACCCGGCTGGCAACGGCCGGTGTAGTAGATCAAGAGGACGCAGCCGACCAGGTTGATGACCACCAGGGCTGCGATATACCAGGTCCAGAAAGCGCTCATTGGGCGTTCTCGCTCTTGCGTGGTGCGTGGCGGACCGGCGGCTCGCCGTCCTCCAGCGGAAGCTGTGCAGCGGCATCGAACTCGGCCTTGCGTTTGCCGCTGTAGGCCCAGAGGACACCGACGATGAAGGCCGCGAACAGAAACACCGTCAGCAGGCCGGAGAAGGTGCCCTGGCTCATGGCGCAACTCCCCGCTGCGCTACCGCAGCACCCGGTCGTGGCGCATGCTTGCCGAGGCCCTGCAGGTAGGCGACGACGGCATCCAGCTCGGTCTTGCCCGCAACCGCAGCGGTCGCACCCTCGATTTCTTCATCGGTATAGGGGTCACCGATGGTCTGCAGCGTACGCATGTGCTTGACCAGCGTCTGCGGGTTCACGGTCCGCTCGGCCAGCCAGGGATAGGCCGGCATGTTCGACTCCGGCACCACGTCACGCGGGTTGATCAGGTGCACGCGGTGCCAGTCGTCGCTGTAGCGGCCACCGACACGTGCGAGGTCGGGACCTGTGCGCTTGCTGCCCCACTGGAAGGGACGGTCGTAGACCGACTCGCCCGCCAGCGAATAGTGGCCGTAACGCTCGGTCTCGAAGCGCAGGGTGCGGATCATCTGCGAGTGGCAGTTGTAGCAACCCTCGCGGACGTAAACATCACGCCCTGCCAGCTCCAGCGCCGGGTAAGGCTTGACCCCCGGCAGCGGCTCGACCGCTTCGGCCTGGAACATCAGCGGGATGATCTGCGACAGGCCGCCGAAGGAGATCGCCACCGCGATCAGGATGCCCATCAGGCCGACGTTCTTTTCGACCTTCTCGTGGAAGTTGTTGCTCATGTCGGTCGACCTCAGGCGTGGGCGGGTTCGGCGGCGGGCTCGATGACCGGCAGGTCTTCGACCTTCTTCGCGAGCTGATAGGTCTTGAAGACGTTCCAGGCCATGATCAGCATGCCGCCCAGCACCAGCAGGCCACCCAGCAGGCGGATCAGGTAGTAGGGATAGGTCGCCACCAGCGATTCCACGAAGGTGTAGGTCAGCGTGCCGTCTTCATTGGTGGCGCGCCACATCAGGCCCTGCATGACGCCGGCGATCCACATCGAGGCGATGTAGAACACGACGCCGATGGTGTGCACCCAGAAGTGGGTGTCGATCAGCTTGACCGAGTACATCGAGGTCAGGCCCAGCAGGCGCGGCAGCAGCGCGTACAGCGATCCGACGGTGATCATCGCCACCCAGCCCAGCGCGCCGGAATGCACGTGGCCGATCGTCCAGTCGGTGTAGTGGCTGAGCGAGTTGACCGTCTTGATCGACATCATCGGGCCTTCGAAGGTGCTCATGCCGTAGAACGACAGGGCCACGATGAGGAACTTGATGATCGGATCGGTGCGCAACTTATGCCAGGCACCCGAGAGGGTCATCATGCCGTTGATCATGCCGCCCCAGGACGGCGCCAGCAGCACCAGCGAGAACACCATGCCGAGGCTCTGCGCCCAGTCCGGCAGCGCCGTGTACTGCAGATGGTGGGGGCCGGCCCACATGTAGATCGCGATCAGGGCCCAGAAGTGCACGATCGACAGCCGGTACGAGAACACCGGGCGGCCGACCTGCTTTGGAATGAAGTAGTACATCATTCCGAGGAAAGCCGCGGTCAGGAAGAAGCCCACCGCGTTGTGGCCGTACCACCACTGGGTCATGGCGTCGACCGAGCCGCTGAGGATGCCGTAGCTCTTGAAGGGCCCAGCCGGCAGCGCCAGGTTGTTGCCGATGTGCAGCACCGCGATCGTGATGATGTAGGCCGCGAAGAACCAGTTGGCCACGTAGATGTGCTTGACGCGGCGCTTGACGATGGTGCCGAAGAAGCTGATGCCGTAGGCGACCCAGATCACCGTGATCAGCCAGTCGATCGGCCACTCGAGCTCGGCGTATTCCTTGCCCTGGGAGAGGCCCAGCGGCAGGGTGATGGCGGCCAGCACGATGACCAGCTGCCAGCCCCAGAAGGTGAAGGCCGCGAGCTTCTCGGCGAACAGACGCACATGGCAGGTGCGCTGCACGATGTAGTAGCTGGTCGCGAACAGTGCCGACCCGCCGAAGGCGAAGATCACCGCATTGGTGTGCAGCGGGCGCAGGCGTCCATAGGATAGCCACTCGATGCCGGCCGTGAGATCCGGCCAGTAGAGCTGGGCGGCGATGATCACGCCCACCAGCATGCCCACGATGCCCCAGATCACGGTCATCACCGCGAACTGGCGCACCACCTTGTCGTTGTAGTACGCGGTCTTGTCTATCGCCATCGCCATGGGGGCGGCCCCTGTATTGAGTCGGGCGCAGTGTGGCGGTGCGACATTCGGCCGCGGTTGATCAGAGTCAACTGTCGGTGAAGGACGCGACGCCCGTGCCGGCAAGGCATGGCAAACGTCTGATGCGACTGCGTTTTACGCCTCTATACTGGCGCGATGAATGCGCCTTCGAATGACACCGCGGACCACTGCAAGCCGACCTTGGTCGAGCGCGAGCAGCTTGAGTCATGGGCGCGCGCGCTGGGCTTCAACGCGGTCGGGGTGAGCGGCATCGACCTCGGCGAAGACGAGCGCCACCTGCTCGACTGGCTGCAGGCTGGCTGCCACGGCGAGATGGACTACATGCAGCGCCACGGCACGCTGCGCGCGCGACCGCAGGAGCTGGTGCCCGGCACCCTGCGGGTGATCTCGGCGCGCATGGACTACCTGCCCGAAGGCCAGGCCGACGCCGAAGCCGTGCTGGCCAATCCGCAGCTCGGCTACGTCTCGCGCTATGCCCTGGGCCGCGATTACCACAAGCTGATGCGCAACCGCCTGCAGAAGCTGGCCGACCGCATCGCCGCAAGCGTGGGCCCGTTCGGCTACCGGGTCTTCACCGACTCCGCGCCCGTGCTGGAGAAGGCACTCGCGCGCAACGCCGGCCTCGGCTGGATCGGCAAGCACAGCAACCTGATCGACGCGAAGTCCGGATCCTGGTTCTTCCTGGGTGAGATCCTCACCGACCTGCCGCTGGCGATCGATGCGCCTGCGAGCAACCACTGTGGCACCTGCACGCGCTGCCTCGCCGCCTGCCCCACCGCGGCCATCGTCGCGCCCTACCGGGTCGACGCCCGGCGCTGCATCTCCTATCTGACCATCGAGCTGCACGGGGCGATTCCGCTGGAGTTCCGTGCCGCGATGGGCAACCGCATCTACGGCTGCGACGACTGCCAGCTGGCCTGTCCCTGGAACAAGTTTGCCAAGCTCACCGCCGAGGCGGACTTCCGGGCTCGGCATGCGCTCGACGCCACCAGCCTGATCGACCTGTTCGCCTGGAGTGAAGAGGAATTCCTGCAGCGGACCGAAGGCTCGGCAATCCGACGGATCGGCCATGAACGATGGCTGCGCAACATCGCCATCGCCCTGGGCAATGCGCCGCCCTCACCTGCGGTGCGCGCCGCGCTGCTGGACCGCACCTCGCATTCTTCAGAGCTCGTGCGCGAGCACGTGGCCTGGGCGCTGGACCGCCAGCAGCGGCTTACCCCTGCGCCATCCTGATCCTCGCCAGCACGGACCGGGTCAGCACGTCACCGGCCACGCCGTCACCTGACAGCGCCGGCAGCAGCTGGTCGGCCAGCTGCTTGCCCAGCTCCACGCCCCATTGATCGAAGGCGTTGACACCCCACAACGCCGACTGCAAGTAGACCGAGTGCTCGTACAGGGCCAGCAGGGCGCCCAGACTGCGTGGCTCAAGTCGATCCAGCAGGATCAGGCTGCTGGGCCGCCCACCGGGGTAGTGTCGATGGGGATCCGCGCTCGGACGACCGCAGGCCAGGGCTTCACTCTGCGCAAGCAGGTTGGACAGCAGGGCGCGGTGATTGTCGGCGTGCGCGTGATCCGGGGCGATCACCCCGATGAAATCACAGGCAACGAGCTGGGTTCCCTGATGCAGAGCCTGGAAGAAAGAGTGCTGGCTGTTGCTGCCCACACCGCCCCAGACCACCGGCACGGTGTCGGCGTCGACGCTGCTGCCGTCCAAGCGGACACGTTTGCCCAGGCTTTCCATCACCAGCTGCTGCAGGTAGGCCGGCAGCAGGCCAAGCCGATCGTCATACGGCAGCACAGCGAAAGAAGGAATGGCCAGCGCGTTGCGGTTCCACACCGCAAGCAGCGCATGCAGGAGCGCGACGTTGCGCTCGGGCGGCGCCGCCAGCGCGTGCGCATCCATTGCCGCGGCGCCGGCAAGCAGGGACTCGAAGCCGTCACGCCCCAGGGCCAGGCGAATCGGCCACCCCACCGCTGACCACAGCGAATAGCGCCCGCCGACCCAGTCCCACATCGGCAGCACGCGCTCGGGCGGGATACCGAATCCGGCGGCGCGCGCAAGATTGGCGGTGATCGCGTACAGGCGCGCGTCATCGCCCAGCCAGTCGCGCAGCAGGCGACCGTTCAGCAGGGTTTCCTGCGTGCCGAAACTCTTGGACACCAGCAGCACGGCGGTTCGCGAAGGGTCCAGTCCACGCAGCAACCGCGCCGCGGCATGCCCGTCGACGTTGGCTAGAAAGTGGATCCGGAAACGCCCCGAGCCGGGCTCGCCCAACGCATCGACCACCAGCCGGGGCCCCAGGTCGGAGCCGCCGATACCAACGCTGACAATGTCAGTGACAAGGCCTTGCTCAAGTTCGGCGCTCAGCGCCTCCATGCGCCCACGTGCCGCCAGCGCTTCGGCGTGCGCGGCGCGCGCTGCTGCGCTGGTGCCGAGATCGGAGCGCAGCGCGGTATGCAGGGCGGGCCGCGACTCGGTCGGGTTGACCTGTTCACCCTCGACCAGGGCGCGCATCCGGGAGGGCAGGTCCAGCCGCTGCGCCTCGGCCAGCAGGGCATCGAGCGCAGGCGCGTCGAGGCGCTGGCGACCGAGGTCGAGGCTGAGCCCGGCCGCCTGCACAAGCAGACGCTCTGCGCGGCCTGCATCGCCAAAGAGTGCGGCCAGCGAAGTCGCCTGCAGGCGGTGAGCGTGGGAAGCCAGCAGTGACTGGTCGATGGACATGGGCGATGCGCGTGAATGTCGGACGAGGAGAACAGCCTAGCAGTCGCCTTCAGGCCATGCGGTCTGCTACTGGATCACCCCGGCGCCCCAGTTTTGTTGCGTCTGCGCAACAGACTTGAAGCCGAAGCCAGGCAGCTAGACGCCGAGGCAAAGCTTGCGAAAATCGTAAGCCCATGATTTTATTGAGATACGCTTTCCGCAGGTCAAAAAAAACCCTCGCGGGATGGCCTGCGAGGGTGGAAACGGAGTGACGATTACCTAGCGATACGCCCTGCTGCTCCTTGGACTCCAGCGCCTTTCAGTCGCGTCTGTCTTCGGAGACGGCTGTGAGATTACCTACGTCGAAGAGAAAAAACAACAGGCCCGATGTTTTTTTACAACTCCAGATTGGGTCCGCTAAGCGGAATGGAGAACTCCATATTGTCGATCAGGCGCGTGCCGCCGAGGCGGGCGGCGATCAGGGCCACCCACTCGCCGCCCCCGGACACTGCGACCTCAGCGAGCTGATCGGGTCGGCGAAGCACGGCGTAGTCGACTCGGAAGCCGGCGCTTGCGAGCGCGTCACTCGCCCAAGCCTCGATCTCGGCGACAGCCCCCCCCGCGCCAAGACGCTCGCGCATGCCCAGCAGAGTAGCGTGGATGCGCACCGCGGTCGCTCGCTCGCCCGGCTGCAGGTACTGGTTGCGCGAGCTCATCGCCAGTCCGTCCGGCTCGCGTACCGTTTCGCCGGCAAGGATGCGGATCGGAAACGCGAGGTCGGCCGCCAGATGGCGGATCACCGCGAGCTGCTGGTAGTCCTTGCGGCCGAACACGGCGAGATCGGGCTGCACCTGGTTGAACAGGCGCGCAACCACGGTGGCGACGCCAGCGAAATGGCCCGGCCGGAACGCCCCGCACAGCACGTCGGACAACCCGGGCACCTCGACCCGCACGGTGCGCTCCACGCCCAGCGGATACATCGCCTGCACCGAAGGCAGGAAAAGCAGGTCGCAGCCGCCCGCATCCAGCGCCGCGGCATCCGCTTCCAGCGTGCGCGGATAGCGAGCGTAGTCCTCGTTCGGGCCGAACTGGGTCGGGTTGACGAAGATGCTGCAGACCACGCGATCGCACTGCTCGCGCGCCTGCGAGACAAGCGCCAGATGGCCGCGGTGCAGGTTGCCCATGGTCGGCACGAAGCCGATGCTCTGACCCTGCCGGCGCCAGCCGGCGATCCGCTCGCGCAAGGCGGCGACGTCCTCGATGCGCTCAAGACTCATTGGAAGCAGTGCTCAGATGCGGGGAAGCTGCCTGAGCGCACGGCCTCCGCATAGGCAAGGAAGGCCGCCTCCACGGTGCCTGCGCCGGCGAGGAAATCCTTGACGAAGCGCGGCCGCCGACCGGGCGTGACTCCGAGCAGATCGTGCATCACCAGCACCTGGCCGTCGCAGTCCGGGCCCGCGCCGATGCCAATGGTGGGAATCGCGATGTCGCGGGTGATCTCGGCCGCGAGCCCGGCCGGCACGCATTCGAGCACCAGCAGTTCGGCACCGGCCTCGGTCACCCGTCGCGCGTCCTCGCGCAATCGCTGCGCCGCCTCCGCGTCGCGCCCCTGCACGCGATAGCCGCCGAGCTTGAGCACCGACTGCGGCGTGAGGCCGAGATGCGCGCAGACCGGAATGTCGCGCGCGGTCAGGAACTCGATGCTGTCGAGCACGTGCCCCGCGCCCTCAAGCTTGATGATGGCCGCCTGCCCCTCGGCCTGCAGGCGCGCGGCCGAGTCCAGGGCCCGCTGCGGCGTGGCGTAGCTCTGGTAGGGCAGATCGGCCATCAGCACGGCCCGGCGCAGGCCGCGGGCCACGGCCGCGCTGTGATAGACCATCTGGTCGACCGTCACCGGCAAGGTGCTCGCATGCCCTTGCACCACCATGCCCAGCGAGTCGCCGACCAGCACCAGGTCGATGCCGGCAGCATCCATCGCCGAAGCGAAACTGGCGTCATAGGCGGTCAGACAGACGATCCGCTGCGCCTGCGACTTCATCCGCCGGAAGCTGGGGACAGACAGGGGGCTTGCGGTCGGCGCGCCCGGTTCCGAGCTGTACATGGTTCACCCTCGAAGACATCGGGCCGCCATGCTACCGGAGGGCACCTGCCTGGGGTGACGAGCACCGCGATCCAGCAAGCGATGCTTGGGGAATGGCGCGGGTTCAAGCTGCCGATCCACATGCCTGGCGCGAAGTGGAGGCGAGGCCGCGCCCCGTCACCCACCTGATCGCTACAGGAAAGCGAGCGTCACTCAGGCTGCCCATGTCGAGATTCGAGGCGCGCAATCCCCTCAGCCGGCAGGGCCGCCGCGATCTCCGCCGCCCTGCCCCACTGCCCCACCACGAACTCGGGAGCAATCTCGGCCAGCGGCCACATCACGAAAGCACGCTCGTGCATGCGCGGGTGGGGCAATACGAGGCGCGGGCTGTCCATCGCCGTATCGCCATGCGCAAGCAGATCAAGATCGATCACGCGAGGACCATAGCGGCGGGTGCGCACGCGGCCCATCTGCTGCTCGATCGCGAGCAGGGCATCCAGCAGAGGCAGGGGCGTCAGCGCCGTTTCGAGCAGCACAACAGCATTGACGAAGTCGGGCTGATCGGAGTCTCCCCAGGGCGCCGTGCGGTAGAAGCCCGAGACTTCGAGCACTCGCGTACCCGGCAGGAGGGCCAGAGATTCGATCGCCACGCCAAGCTGGCGCGCTGGATCATCGAGGTTGCTGCCCAAGGCAACGAAGGCGCGCTCCGCAGTCATCGCCGGGCTGCGAGCGGCTCAGCCCCGACGGCCGCCACGACGGCGGCGCCGGGCCGGTTTGCCCGCAGGCACCTGTCGCTCCAGGCGCTCGGCAAGCCCGGCGTCATCCAGCTCAAGCGTACCCAGCCACCAGTCGCGCTCGGGCGCAAGTTCGGGGACAACCGCCGCCCGCAGCTCCAGGAAGTCGTAGGCGGCCTTGAAGCGTGGATGCTGCCGCAGGCGGAACACCCGCTTGCGCTGACGCAGCGGGAAGCGTGACTGCAGGAACCAGATCTCGTGCATGGGCACGCTGAAGCGACGCGGGATCGCGATGCGCTCGGTCTGGCGCAGGGTGACGCGATCCGCGGCGCGCTGCTCGGCGACGGCCAGCTCGTGACCTTCTTCCAGCAGGCGGGCCAGCTCCTGCGCATAGGCGGGCCACAGCAGGGCTGCGAACAGAAACGCCGGCGTCACCGGCTTGTCGTCGCGCACGCGCGCATCGGTGTTGCGCAGGCCTTCCAGCATCAGCGCGCGGCACTGGCCGCTGCCATCGGCAGCGAGCGCCGCCGCGGTGTCCGGGAACAGCGCCGGCAGCAGACCGGTGCGCTCCAGACCCAGCAGGCTTTCCACGCCATGGCCGGACATGAACATCTTCAGCGACTCATCGAACAGGCGCGCGCTGGACGCATCCACCAGCAGGTGGGCCATGCGCGGAATCGGCGCGGCGGCTTCCGGCGCGATCTCGAAGCCGAGCTTCGCGGCCAGTCGCACGGCACGCAGCATGCGCACGGGATCTTCGGTGTAGCGGGCCTCGGGGTCGCCGATCAGGCGCAGGCGCCGCGCCATGACATCTTCGTAGCCGCCAACAAAGTCGCGCACCGAGAAATCCTCGATCGCGTAGTACAGCGCGTTGGCGGTGAAGTCGCGCCGCACGGCGTCGTCTTCGATCGTGCCGTAGACGTTGTCACGCACCAGCACACCGTTGTCGACCTCGCGATCGCCGGACCCATCATCGGCGGCGGCGCGGAAGGTCGCGACCTCGATGATCTCCGGGCCATAGACGACATGCGCCAGGCGGAAGCGGCGACCGATGAGGCGGCAGTTGCGGAACAGCCCCCGCACCTCTTCAGGCGTGGCGCTGGTGGCGACATCGAAGTCCTTGGGCGCGCCGCCGATCAGCAGGTCGCGCACCGCGCCGCCGACGAGATACGCGCCGAAGCCGGCCTCGTGCAGGCGATAGAGAACGCGCAGCGCGTTCGGGCTGATCTGCTTGCGCGAGATGCCGTGGTCGGCGCGGGGAATGATGCGGAGTTCGTTGATTTCTGGATGCACAAGCTTTCAATGCGGTGGGCGCGGTAGACGCCTTGGGCTTCAGGCCGGGCCGGCGAATGCTCGCGACCGGAACCATGGCTGCTGAGAGATGACTCGTCACGGCGTTGTCTATCGCAGCAAGCCTGCTATACTAGCGGTTCAACTTGAGGCTGAACACCACGCTCCCTTCGTCTAGCGGCCCAGGACGTCGCCCTCTCAAGGCGAAAACACGAGTTCGAACCTCGTAGGGAGCGCCACCTCAATCCACGCGGGCCAGGCCCGCGTTCGAGTTGGTCTCGCAGCACCCCCCGCATTTCCCGCCTCCCCGGCAGAGCGCCCATGGCTTTCGTCGTCACCGAGAATTGCATCAAGTGCAAGTTCACTGACTGCGTGGAAGTCTGCCCGGTCGACTGCTTCCACGAGGGCCCGAACTTCCTGGTAATCGACCCGGACGAGTGCATCGACTGCACCCTCTGCGAGCCCGAGTGCCCCGCCAACGCGATCTTCCCGCTCGAGGACGTGCCGGCGGGCCAGGAGCAGTTCATCGGTCTGAACGCCGAACTCGCCAAGAATTGGCCGGTGATAACGGTTCGCAAGGATGCCCCCGCGGACGCCGAGAGCTGGAATGGCACACCCGACAAACTGAAGCTGCTGGAACGCTGAGCTGCGCCGGAGCGCACGAGGCCAGCCGGCTGCAGAAAAAAGGCGACCCTCGGGTCGCCTTTTTCGTTGTCGCGTGAACCGCGCGGGGCTCGTCCTACATCAGGCGCTGGCGCAGCAGACCGAGCAGGGCCGTCGCGCCGGCGCCGGTCGCCTCGCGACCATCAGACGCGACCGCCGACACCCGGCTCTGCGCACCGTCTTCGCCAACCCGCAGGAGGAAGCTCTCGCCGCGATAGCTCACGTTGTAGGCACCGGCCAGCTCCGCGCGCTCGCTGACGCTGACGCCCTCGATACGCTCCAGCGCCAGTCCGACACGACGCCACGTTGACTGCTTGGAGTCAGCGACCTGGAAGGCGGAGGAACGCGCGGCCAGCTCGGGCACGCGCATGGCCTGGGTGGTGTTCGGCAGGCTGAGATCCGGCGGCACTTCAAGCGGACGGCTTTCGGGGCTCTGCGCATACGGGCTGGTGCCGCGCATCCACTTGCAGCCGCTGACCCCCAGCACGCAGACGAGCAGTCCGAAGGTGGCTGCGACGCGCAGCGAGGCGGTGATTCGGGTCATCGGGTTTCTCCAGAGAAATTCGGATCGTTCGAGAGCTCGGCCGAAGCCGCGAACTCGGTGGTGGCCAGATCCGGAAGCAGGGCTTCCATGGCCGGGCGGTTGTCGGCGGACAGCGCGGTCAACGGCAGCCGAGGCTGCTCGGAGCCCAGCCCCTTGCCGGCCAGCAGCGCCTTGAGTGGAATCGGGTTGGGCTCCACGCCAAGGAAGGCGAACAGCGGGGCGAGCTTCGCCTCGATGGCGGCCGCCGCATCGGCACGGCCCGCGCGGGCGAGATCGCTGAGCCTGCGCATTGCCGCCGGGGCCACATTCGACGCGACCGAAATCACGCCGTCCGCCCCGGCCAGCATCGCACGACCGCAGGTGGGATCGTCGCCGCTGAGCACCGTGAAGCCTTCGTCGCGCAGTGGCAGCAGGGCCTCCATTCGCTCGGCTTCGGCTCGCGCTTCCTTGATGCCTACGATGCGCGGATGGCGGGCCAGCCGCGCCACGGTGGCAGGCAGCAGATCGCAGGCCGTGCGGGCGGGCACGTTGTAGAGGACGACCGGCAGGTCGCCGCCCTCGGCCACCGCCATGTAGTGGGCGTACAGGCCTTCCTGCGTCGGGCGGACGTAGGGCGGAGCGACGACCAGCGCGGCCTCGGCGCCGGCGCGTGCGGCGCTGCGCGTCAGCGCAACGGTCTTGCGCGTGTTCGAGAGCCCCGTGCCGGCGATCACGCGCATGCCGCCCGCGAGCTTGAGCGCGCGCTCGATGAGCTGATGCAGCTCGGCGTCGTCCAGCGCACTGCCCTCGCCGGTCGAGCCGGCAACCACGATGCCCTGGGTACCGCCGACGCGCTGCGCCTCGACCAGCCGCGACCACGCGTCGAAGTCGATGGCGCCCTCGCCCGCTGCGGAGGGAGCGCAAAACGGCGTGGCCAGTGCGGTGAGACAGCCGGTGATACGCAAGATGGGCCTCGTGGAGCTCGGGGGTTCGCTGCGCCATTGGCGGCGCGCACGGGGGCGGGGCCAGACGGCGCTCCGCTCGCAGCCCGCGATGGTACTGGCCGCGCCAAGCCAGCGACAAGCCGCAGGCGGCCCAGGTCACCGCGTGTTCATGTGCCCCGATCGATCGCGGCAGGCGTTAAGCTTGCGGCCGCATGCCACTTCCTTCGGACACCGCCTTGAGCGACCCCGCGCCCCGCCCGCAGACCAACGAGAACTACCTGCTGATCAACGCCTTCGCCGTGCACCCGGAGTCGCCGCTGCTGCCGGTCTCGCGGCGCATCGCCGACAGCGGCTGCAACCTGGTGGACGCGCGGCTGTCGACGGTGGGCCGCGACGTCTCGGTGGTGGCGCTGGCGGTGGGTTCCTGGGACGCCGTGGCCAAGCTGGAGTCCTCGCTGACTCGCCTCGAACGCGAGGAGGGACTGCGGCTGGTGTGGTACCGCACCGCGCCGAAGCCGCTGCAGAGCAACCTGCTGCCCTACATCGTCGAGGTCGTGGCCGCCGACAAGCCCGGCATCCTGTTCCAGCTGGCCGATTTCTTCGACCGCCAGGGCATCACCATCGAGAGCCTGCACAGCACCCGCTACCGCGCCATGCAGACCGGCGCCGACATGTTCTCGGCGCAGGTCACCATCGGCATTCCATCGAACATGCACATCGCCGCGCTGCGCGACGACTTCCTCGAGTTCTGCGACCATCTGAACCTGGACGCGATCATGGACCCGATGAAGTTCTGAGCATGACGAAAGCACTGACCCTGCCCGCACTGAAGGTGGCCCTCGGCTCGGGCGAGACGCTCGACCTTGCAAGCTGCAAGGGTCGCTACGTGGTGATCTACGCTTACCCGAAGGACAGCACGCCCGGCTGCACCCGCGAGGGCCAGGACTTCCGCGATCTGTATCCGCAGTTCGCGGCGCTCGGCGCCGAGGTGTTCGGGCTGTCGCGCGACTCGGTCGCCTCGCACGCGCGCTTCGCCGACAAGCAGGGCTTTCCTTTCGCCCTGATCAGCGACCCTGATGAGACCCTGTGCCGCGCGCTCGACGTGATCCAGGAAAAGAGCCTGTACGGCCGCACGTTTATGGGCATCGAGCGCAGCACCTTCCTGTTCGGGCCCGACGGCGCGCTGATCCAGGCCTGGCGCAAGGTCAAGGTGCCCGGCCACGCCCAGGCCGTGCTCGACGCACTGAAGGCCGCCGCGCATGGCTGAAGGCCAGCCACGCAGCGATGCCATCCCCGATACCGAGCGGCCCGCTTCGCCCTGCGATGCGGGCCGTTTCGTTTGCCACCGCAGCACTGCCAGAGGAATGACTTCCCGATGATGAGCCAAGGCAAGCGGATCTACGTGCTGGACACCAACGTGCTGATGCACGACCCGACCGCGCTGTTCAAGTTCGCCGAACACGACATCTACCTGCCGATGGTGGTGCTGGAGGAGCTCGACCACGGCAAGAAGGGCACCACCGAAGTCGCGCGCAACGCCCGCCAGGTCAGCCGCTTCATCAACGAGCTGATCGAGGCCAGCGGCAGCAGCAACATCCAGTCCGGCCTGAAGCTCGAGCGCCCGGCCTCGCTGAACCTGCGCGCGCAGCCGGCGATCGGGCGCCTGCTGTTCCAGATTGAGGCCACCGGCACGCAGAAGCGCGAGGGCGCGCCCCTGCCCGACAACCAGATCCTCGCCTCGATCCTCAAGCTGCGCGAGCAGCAGGCCGGCACCGAAGTCGTGCTGGTGTCGAAGGACATCAACCTGCGGATCAAGGCCAGCATCTTCGGCATCCCCGCCGAGGACTACGAGAACGACCGCGCGCTCGACGATTTCAGCCTGCTGTACTCGGGCGTGCGCGAACTCGACGACGGCTTCTGGGACCGCCACGAGAACGACCTGCGCAGCTGGATCGAACGCGGCCACACCTACTACGAGATCCGCGCCGCCGAAGCCGAGGACTGGCGACCCAACGAGTTCCTCTGCTTCAACGGCGACGAGGATGCCGAGCTGCGGGTGATCGGCCCGCGCGAGGACCGCGTGGTGCTGCAGCTGGTCGAGAACTACCGCGCCAGCTCGCGCCAGGTCTGGGGCGTGTCGGCGCGCAACCGCGAGCAGAACTTCGCCCTCAACGTGCTGATGGACCCGGAGATCGACTTCGTCACCCTGCTGGGCACCGCCGGCACCGGCAAGACCCTGCTGGCGCTGGCGGCGGGCCTGGCGCAGACGCTGGACCAGCAGCGCTACCGCGAGATCATCATGACCCGCGCCACGGTCAGCGTCGGCGAGGACATCGGCTTCCTGCCCGGCACCGAAGAGGAAAAGATGACGCCCTGGATGGGCGCACTCACCGACAACCTGGAAGTGCTGACCAGCCCGCAGGACGGCGGCGCCTGGGGCCGCGCAGCGACCAATGAGCTGCTCGCCTCGCGGATCAAGATCCGCTCGATGAACTTCATGCGCGGCCGCACCTTCCTGAGCCGCTACGTAATCATCGACGAGGCGCAGAACCTGACGCCCAAGCAGATGAAGACCCTGCTGACGCGTGCGGGCCCCGGCACCAAGATGGTCTGCCTCGGCAACGTCGAGCAGATCGACACGCCCTACCTCACCGAGACAACCTCGGGCCTGACCTACGCGGTCGACCGCTTCCAGCACTGGCCGCACAGCGCCCACATCACCCTGCGCCGCGGCGAGCGCTCGCGGCTGGCCGACTTCGCGTCGGAAGCGCTGTAGCGTTAGCTCCTGCGGACGAGCGGACGCCTCACTCCGCGTGGGGCGGCGCTCGTCCGCGGCTGCGGATGCGATGTGCGATCGTCGGAATACTCAGCCGCCGCTGCCCAGCAACTGCTCAAGATGGCCATCGACGCCACGCGACCACACCAGATCGCAGTCGCGGCAGCCGTAGAAGCGCACTCCAGACAGGAGCCGCACTTCGCGCTCGAGCTTCAACAGCGGCAGGCCTTCGGGCGCGAAGCCGGCTCCAATGCCATCGGATACAGCGACGCGCCCGCTTACGATGCGCCCCGAACCGCAGTCAGGGCAGATTTGAGGCGGCCATTCCATGAAAAGTCCTTACTTGGCAGTCGAATCGCCGAGAGACTACCGGATGCCAAGACCCTCGATCTGCCCGAGCGCCTCGGCATCGAAACCCGTCAGCGCGGCAAAGCGGCGGCCGCGCTCGGCATAGTCGCGGAACTCGCCGAAGCTCGGCGCACCGGGACTGAGCAGCAGCACGCCACGGTCGTCGCTGGACGCGCGCGCATCAAGCGCGGCTTCGGCCGCGGCCACTGCAGTGGGCAGATCCGCTGCTTCGATCAACTCGAAACTTGAGGCCCCGGAAGCCCGCAGCGCCTGCGCGATGCGCGGGCCGTTGGCGCCCATGGACACAATCACCGCCGGCGCTTCGCTGCGCATCGCGGTGACGAAGTCCGACCAGTCGATCCCGCGGTCGTGGCCACCGACCAGGATCGCCACGCGACGGCCGCGGTAGTGGGCAAGCGCGGCAAGGCTGGCATGCGGCGTGGTGCTGATGCTGTCGTTGACGTACAGCCGCCCTGCCCGCTCGCCCAGCGGCTGCAGGCGATGCGGCAGGGCGCGGAAGCTGCGTGCAGCCTGCGCCAGCGGCCGCGCATCAATGCCGAGCGCCTCGATGGCCGCCAGCGCCGCGCACAGGTTGCGGGCGTTGTGCGCGCCGGGCAGCGGCAGCTCGGCCGCCTCGAACACGCGCTCGCTGCCGCGCAGGATGCCGCCGCTCGCGGCATCCAAGTGCCAGCCCTGCGGGGTGCCGAACCAGATCGCATCAGCCCGCGCGCCGAAGCGCTGCACCAGGGCCGGATTCTCGGCATTCAGCACGACCTGCTTCGCGCCCACGCCCTCGATCAGCGCGCACTTGTCGGCGTAGTAGCGCGCCTCGCTGCCGTGCCAGTCCAAGTGTTCGGGGTAGAGGTTCAGCAGCATCGCCACATCGGGAGCGATGGCATCGCCGGTCTGGTAGCTCGACAGCTCGATCACGTAGGCATCGACCGCGGGCGTGGCCAACGCACCGGCGTCCACAGCGCTTGACGCAGACGACTCAGGCAGCAGCAGCTCCAGCAGCGGCAGCCCGATGTTGCCGGCCAGCGCCACGCGCCGGCCGCTGGCGCGCAGCAAGTGCGCGACCAAGGCCGTGGTGGTGCTCTTGCCCTTGCTGGCGGTGATGCAGATCACCGGCACCTGCGGGTCGCGTGCGAGGTGCTCGCCGAACCACAGCGCGGTGCCTGAAGTGAAGCGCACGCCCGCCCGCAGCGCCTCGGCAGCCACGCCGCGGTAGGGACTGATGCCCGGCGACTTCACGATCCAATCGAAGCGCCGCAGCAATTCCAGCGAAGGCTCGCCCACATGCAGGTCGATCCTGTCGCCAAACTCCGCGCGAGCGACCTGCGCTTCGTCAGCGCTGCAGATCAGGGCGAGACGCGGGGCCGAGAATGCGCTGGCATCGCGCTCGCTCAGAGTCACCCCGACCTGGAATTCGTCATCCCCGCGAAGGCGGGGATCCAGAGCGGAGCCGCCGGACGGCCGACTCTCGTGGGCGGCGGGCGCACCTCCGGCGGACGAAGAAGGCGAGCGCGCCGTCCCGGCTGCTTCCAGAACACTCAGCAGCGCACGCAGCGCCGCCCTGCCCTCGCGCCCGTAGCCCCAGACCGCGGTGGCGCAGCCCTCAAGCGCCGAAATGCGCATGCAGGCGATCCATCAGCTCCATCGGCACGCCGTGCGGGCCGGCCGGCTGCAGCTGCGCATCCAGCGCCAGTGCGACGGCATCGAGCTGCGGCAGGATCTCCTCGCGGAAGCGCGCGACCAGCGCGTCCTCGCGCCAGGCCGGGCTCTGCGCCAGATGCGCGAAGGCCGCGCGCGACTCCACCGCCTCGCCCACGCATTCGAAGGGTTTGTGCTCGCGGTACTCGATCAGCGCGTCGAAGCCCGCGGCCAGCTGCGGCTCGTCCAGCAGGTTGCGGCCGAAGATCGACACCAGCCGCGGCTTGGGCATGAAGGGTGCCAGCGCAAGGAACACGAAGTGGCACTTCGGGCAGACCCCGCACCAGCGCTCGGCCGGGCGCTCGCCCAGCAGATGGAAGTTGCGATTGCAGCTGGAGAAGTGGCGGTCGTAGCCCTCGATGCGCGCGAACTGCCGCGCGATGGCGAGCTCGGACCAGGGCCGCAGCAGCGAGTAGTAGTGGAGGTCGGCGGCGACTTCATCGCGCAGCAGGGCCGCGAAGTGCTGCTCGAAGTCCCAGCCCTTGCTCCACTGGTGGTTGACCTCGCCGGTGCCCGGGATCTGGCTGCCGTAGCTGGCCGAGCGCTCGTTCGAGAACACCACCTGGTCGACGCCCTGCAGCAGGGCCGCGAGCGCCAGGATGGCCGAGTTGATCGCGGTGACCGGGATGTGGCCGTTCCAGGCGCCCTGCCGGTTCAGCTCGAACAGCTCGGGCGCGATCGCGCGTTCGATCTTCAAGCCCGGCAAGCCTGTGCGCTCGGCGCAGGCGGCGATCAGCTGCGAGTTGCCGATCCAGCTCACGGTCTGTTCTACCCCGAGCGCGCGCAGGCTCTCGATCGAGACCAGCGAATCCTTGCCGCCGCCGATCGCCACCAGCGCATGCCGACGCAGACCCAGCGCCGGTGCGGTCGAAGGCGAGGGCCCGGGCACCGGGAAGTTGAGCCGCGCTTCGAGGTCCAGGCCGTTGCGATGGGCGAATTCGCCGAGGCCCAGGCGATAGACCTCGCGCAGCAGGCCGCGGGCTTTCAGCGAGGGCTGGTCGCGCTCGAACACCAGCTGCGGCGGCACGGCGGCCTTGTAGTAGCTGACGCCGGCGATCCAGTGCAGCAGGTCCAGCGCGCGGCCCACCGCCAGCGCGCGCGCGCCGTCCAGCGCGAAGGGCGCGCCCGGAATGCGCAGGCGCTCGACCAGCAGCGGGCCCTCGTCGAAACGGTATTCCAGCTCGACGGCGCCGGTCTGCGCGTCGAGCCGGCTGGCGACGAAGCGGAAGCTGCGGATCGCGTCGCGATCGAAGGTCCACTCAGTCATCCAGCACATCCTCGCTCGGCAGGGGGCGCAGATTGTAGGTGTTGGCCATCACCGCGCCATAGGCGCCGGCGGTGGCGATCAGCACGACATCGTCTTCGGCGGTGGCATTCGGCAGGCGTCGTCTGCGTCCGAGCACGTCGCTGCTCTCGCAGATCGGGCCGACCACATCGGCCGGCGCGCCGGGCGCGGCATCGAGCCGCGAGAGATTGACGATCTCGTGGTAGGCACCGTACAGGGCCGGGCGCATCAGCGCATTCATGCCGGCGGCAAGGCCGACGCGGCGCACGCCGGACTTCTCGACCACCTGGGTCACGCGGGTCAGCAGCACGCCGGCCTCGGCCACCAGGAAGCGGCCCGGCTCGATCCACAGCGCGTACTGCGGATAGGCCTGCTTGAGCTCGGCCAGCGCCGCCGCATAGCCGGCCAGGTCAAAGTCGGGGGCATCGGGCTCGTAGGGCACGCCGAGGCCGCCGCCGACATCGATGCTGTCGATGCTGCCGATCCCGTCTGCAATCGATGCGAGCTGGGCATAGACCGTACGCCAGTGACCCGCATCGAAGACGCCGCTGCCGATGTGCGCGTGCAGGCCGGTGATGCGCGCGCCAGCGGCACGCGCGGCGTCCAGCACAGGCGCCAGCCCGCTGGCCGGCAGACCGAACTTGGCGCCCTTGCCGCCGGTGCGCACCTTCTCGTGATGGCCGCTGCCGAAGCCGGGATCGATGCGCAGCACCAGCGCGGTGCCGCGGAAGATCTCGGGCCAGTGGATCAATGGGTAGGCGCTGTCGACGGTCATGCGCACGCCCAGCGCGCGGGCGCGGGCGTACTCGGCGCGCGGCGCGAAGCTGGGCGTGAACAGCACGCGCGCGGGCTCCAGGCCCGGCACCGCGGCGAACACGTGCTCCAGCTCGCCGATCGACACGCATTCGAGGCCGAAGCCTTCCTCGACCAGCAGGCGCAGGATGGCCGGATGCGGATTGGCCTTGATCGCGTAGTAGCGGCGGTCGACGCAGGCGATGGCGGCGAGATCGCGCGCGCGCTGGCGCACGGTCGGCAGGTGGTAGACGTAGCGCGGCGCATCGCCCGCACGCGGCAGCAGCTCGTCCGCACGCGCCCGCCACCAGGGCGCGCTGCGCTTGGCCTCGTTGCCGCAGAGCTCCAGCCAGCTCGGGCCGAACACCGCGGTCTCATCGACCGGCATCGCGGTGCTGGCGATCAGCATGCCGTGCAGCTTGGGCAGCATGCCCTCGGCCACGGCTTCATCAACCACGAAGGTCAGGTTGAGGTCGTTCGAGCTCTGCGAGATCAGGTGCACGCGCTCGCGGCCGAACTCGGCCAGCACGTCGGAGAGCTTGTGCAGCAGTGAGCGCATGCCGCGGCCGACGAGGGTGATCGCCGCACAGGGCGCGATCACCTTGACCCGGCAAAAGGGTTCGAGATCGGCGCAAAGCGCGTCGAGCACATTGGAATTGACCAGGTTCTCGGACGGGTCCAGCGACACCGTGACGTTGGATTCGGCCGAGCCGATCAGATCGACCGACAGGCCATGCGCGCGGAAGCGCTCGAACACGTCGGCGAGAAAGCCGACTTGCTGCCACATGCCGATCGACTCCATCGACACCAGCACGATGCCGCGGCGCGAGGAGATCGCCTTGACCCCGGGCGGCGCATCGGCGGCGACCGCGTCGATCAGGGTGCCGGGGAAATCCGGCCGCTCGGTGTCGCGCACCCACAGCGGCACGCGGCGCTCGCGACAGGGGCCGATGCAGCGCGGATGCAGCACCTTGGCGCCGGTGGTGGCAATCTCCTGCGCTTCCTCGTAGTCCAGCCGCGAGAGCAGGCGCGCCTGCGGCACCTGGCGCGGATTCGCACTGAACATGCCGGGCACGTCGGTCCAGATCTCGACGCGGGCGGCCTTCAGCAAGGCGCCGAAATAGGCGGCCGAGGTGTCCGAGCCACCGCGGCCGAGAATCGCCGTGCGGCCCGCCGAGTCGCGGGCGATGAAGCCCTGGGTGATCAACAGATCGCCCTGCTGCGCAAAGCGCTCGGCGAAGCCGGGCTCGGGCGTGGTGTGGCAGTTGACCGACAGATGCCGCGACCACGCGCTCTGGTGCGGCAGCTCGATCGCGCGCAGATGCTCGCGCGCATCGACCCACGAAATCGGATGGCCTTGGCTGCGCAGATAGGCTGCACCCAGCGCGCTCGACATCAGCTCGCCCAGGCTCAAAAGCTCGGCCTGCCAGGGGATCTCGGCCGTGGCCGCGCGTGGGTCCGCAGCCAGCGCGCGCAGCTCGGCAAAGCGTGCGCCCAGCACGGGCTCGACATCGAGGCCCAGTTCGCCCGCGAACTCGACGTGGCGACGGACGATGGCCTCGGCGCCTTCGACTTGCTTCGCCGCATCGCCAGCGGAATCGATGATCGCCTGCAGGGCATTGGTGATGCCCGAGACCGCTGACACCACCACCAGCACTGGCCCGCCTTCGGCGCGGCGAGCGGCGGCGAGTTTGCCGATGTTGTCCCAGCGGCTGCGTTTCGACACGCTGGTCCCACCGAATTTCAGCACCGACCAGGACGCGGTCGGGGCAGGGGTCGGGCGGGTGGCGGGGTCGGTAACGGAGGCTGACAAGGTCGAGTTCCTCGTGGTGGCTTTGATGGGTGTGGGCCGCGCGGCGGAGGCTGGGGCCCACCCCGCGCGGCGGCGCAGCATGACAAGCGAACGTGCCGCTCGCCAGCGTAGACGGGGAGATATGGCGCGACCGCATGGCCTCTACGGTGTTCAGCCGGCCACGTTTCGAGCGGCGACACGGCGCCGGAAGTTTGACGCAGACCTCGCGATCCTGCCCAATCGCAGGATCCGCCTGCCGATGGAACCCCAGATGCGCGTCCGCGATTTCGCCCAGATCGACGTCTTCGCCTGCCGCCCCTTCGGCGGCAATCCGGTCGCCGTGGTGCTCGATGCCGAGGGCCTCGACGGCGCCAGCATGCAGCGCCTCGCCCACTGGACCAACCTGTCCGAAACGACCTTCGTGCTGCCGCCCGAAACGCCCGGCGGCAGCTACCGCGTGCGCATCTTCACCCCGCGCCAGGAACTGCCCTTCGCCGGCCATCCCAGCATCGGCACCGCGCATGCGGTGCTGGAGGCCGGCCTTGCCGCGCCCGATGCGCAGGGTCAGCTGATCCAGGAATGTGCGGCCGGCCGCCTGCCGCTGCGCCTGCGCGGCGAGGGTGCGACGCGCGAGCTGTTCGTGCGCCTGCCGGAGCCCAGCATCACCCCGCTGGCCGCCATCGACCAGGCCCAGCTGGAAGCGGCGCTCGCAGCGCCGCTGACACCCGCCGCCGCCGTCAATGTCGGTCCGGTGTGGATCGTCGCGGGTCTTGCTTCCGGTGAAGCGGTGCGTGCGCTGCAGCCGGACCTGGGCGCGCTGACCCGGCTCAGCCTTGCCACCGGCGCGGTCGGCATCAGCGTCTACGGTCGCGACGGCAGCGGCGAGGCCGATCTGGTGGTGCGCAGCTTCGTGCCCGCCGACGGCATCCCGGAGGATCCCGTCTGCGGCAGCGGCAATGGCGCGATCGGCGCCTACCTGCAGGCCCGCGGCGCCCTGCCCGCCCCCAGCTACACCAGCAGCCAGGGCCGCGAATGCGGCCACGACGGCCGCGTCCGCGTGGAGGTCGACGGCGAAGGGCGTCTGTGGATCGGCGGCCAGGCGCGCACCTGCATCCGCGGACGCATCGAGGCCTGAGAACGCACTCCATCGCTCGCGCTTGCCTCGGGCGCGCGGATCGGTTGGGATGCCCGGCAGTCCACGCATTCGAGAGCTGCCCATGCCCGTCACCGAAGTCCGCCATCCCCTGATCCAGCACAAGCTCGGCCTGATGCGCGAAGCGCACATCAGCACCCGCGAGTTCCGCACCCTGGCCGGTGAAGTCGCCTCGCTGCTGACCTACGAGGCGACCAAGGATCTGGAAACCGAGGACGAGGTGATCGAATGCTGGTCCGGTCCGGTAACCGTGCAGCGGATCAAGGGCAAGAAGATCACCATCGTGCCGATCCTGCGCGCGGGCTTGGGCATGCTGCCCGGCGTGCTGGAGCTGATCCCGGCCGCGCGCGTCAGCGTGGTCGGCATCGCCCGCGACGAGGACAGCCTGCGGCCGGTCACCTATTACGAGAAGCTGTCGGGCCACATGGACGAGCGCACCGCTCTGATCGTCGACCCCATGCTGGCCACCGGCGGCACCCTGATCGCCACCATCGAGCTGCTGAAGGAAGCCGGCTGCAAGCGGATCAAGGGTCTGTTCCTGGTCGCCGCGCCCGAGGGCCTGCAGCGCCTCGCCGAAACCCACCCCGACGTTGAACTCTATACCGCCTCGATTGACGAGCGGCTCAACGAACACGGCTACATCCTGCCCGGACTGGGCGACGCCGGCGACAAGATCTTCGGCACCAAGTAGGCGCGCGCCCGCACGCCCTGCGCCAGGCGCGATTCACGCTTGGCCAGGCTCTTGATTGAAGATCGACTGGACGCCACTGACCGCCCATGCTGAGCCAAGCCCCCAGCTTCCCGAACCCGCCAACGCCCGCGCCTGAACTCGGGGTGGACGCGCACGCGAACGCGCACCTGGCATTCCGCGAGCTGGTCGAGGGTCTGCCGCTGGCGATGTACCGCATCGACCGCGAGGGGCGCCTGCGCTATGCCAATCCGCCGATGCTTGCTCTGCTCGGACGCAGCCTGGACGAGGCGATCGGACTCGGCGCCAGGGATCTCTACCCGCCGGCGCTGGCCTCTGCCTACGAAGCGGACGACCAGCAGGTGATGCAGCAGGGGCAGGCCCTGACCCGCATCCAGGATCATCGCGTGCCGCACAGTGGCGAGCAGCGCCGCGTCTGGGTCTGCAAGGTGCCGCTGCACGACGGCACCGGTGGCGTGATCGGCCTGCAGGCCGCCTTCCACGACCTGACCGAGCTGCTGCAGGACATCGAGGAGCTGCGGCTGGCGGCGGCCGTGCTCGACTCGGCCCAGCAGGCGGTGATGATCACCGACCTCGAGGGCCGCATCCTGCAGGTCAATCCGGCCTTCGAGCGCATCACCGGCTATGCGGCGGCCGAAGTGCTGGGCGCGACGCCGCGGGTGCTGTCCTCGGGGCAGCAGGACGCCGGTTTCTATCAGCGCATGTGGGCCTCGTTGGGCGAGGCCGGCAACTGGCACGGAGAGCTGGTGAACCGCCGCCGCGACGGCAGCCTGTACACGCAGCAGATGACGGTCTCGACCGTGCGCGATCCCCACGGCCAGGCCGGGCATTACGTCGCGATGTTCCTCGACGTCAGCGAAGCGAAGCTGGCGGCGCAGCAGATCCAGCACCTCGCCCACCACGACGCCCTGACCGGCCTGCCCAATCGCGTGCTGCTGCGCGATCGCCTGCAGCAGGCGCTGATGCAGGCGCAGCGCCACCGGCAGTGCGTGGCCGTGCTGTTCATCGACCTCGACCACTTCAAGCACGTCAATGACGCCCACGGCCATCATGTCGGCGACCTGCTGCTGCAGCAGGCGGCGCGCCGCATCAGCCTGGCCCTGCGCGCCAGCGACACCGTCTCGCGCCAGGGCGGCGACGAGTTCATCGCCCTGCTGCCGGACCTGAAAGACCCGCAGGACGCGGTACCTGCCTGCCAGTCGCTGCTGCGCGCGCTGTCGACGCCCTTCCAGATCGAAGGCCACAGTCTGCATCTGTCCGCCAGCATCGGCGTGGCCAGCAGCCCGGCCGACAGCGAGGACATCGATACCCTGCTGCGCTGCGCCGACATGGCGATGTACGAGGCCAAGAATGCCGGCCGCAATCGCGCACAGTTCTTCCGCAGCGAGCTGGAGGAGCGGGCGCGCCGGCAGGCGCGGATGGAATCGGAGCTGCGCACCGCCCTGCGCGAGCGCCAGCTTTATGTCGAGCTGCAGCCGCAGATCGAGCTCTCCAGTGGTGCGATCAACTGCGTCGAGGCCCTGGTGCGCTGGCAGCACCCGGAACGCGGTCGGGTCGGGCCGCTCGAGTTCATCCCCTTCGCCGAGGAAAGCCACCTCATCGTGGACCTGGGCGTCGAAGTCATCCGTCTGGCCTGCGAAGCCCGCGCTGCGCTGCAGGAGGACCTCGACGACGGCGTACCGATCGCGATCAATGTCTCCGCCCTTCAGCTGGCTGACCCGGGCTTCCTCGAACGCTTCAACGAGGAAGTCGACCGGCACGCACTGAGCGGCCACCAGATCGAGCTGGAGATCACCGAGCGCGCCCTGGTCGCCGACATCGAAACCACGCGCGCGCTGCTGCAGCGGCTGCGGGTGCTGGGGATCAAGGTCGCCATCGACGACTTCGGCACGGGCTATTCCAACCTGGCCCTGCTGCACCGTCTGCCGCTGTCGCGGCTGAAGATCGACCGCAGCTTCATCACCGACATCGACAGCCGGCGCAGCGCACAGGAGATCTGCCGCGCGATCTGTGCACTGGCGAGCAGCCTGGAGCTGAAGGTCGTCGCTGAAGGTGTCGAGTCGTCGCCACAGCTGGAGCTGATCCGCGGACTCGGCTGCGACGCGGGCCAGGGCTATGTGTTTGCGAAACCGATGCGCCTGCCCGAGCTCCGGCGCTGGCTGAAGGCGCATCGGCACGGCGCGGGCGGCCTGGGTCGCGGCATCGAGCAGGAATGAGGTTCCGGTGGGCCATGGTCCACCCCATGACCCCTCAGCAGTGCTCGCTGACCTTCCGCATGTAGGTTGGGCCAAGCGCAGCTCGGCCCAACTTGAAGAGTTTGCGGCGGAGCGCAGCCCCTACTGCGCGGGCTTGCGCTCGCCGAAACCGGAGAGCGCGATCAGCACCGCGCCGACCACGATCGCCGAGTCGGCGATGTTGAAGGCGGGCCAGTGGTGCACGTCGTAGTAGACGTCGATGAAGTCGACCACATAGCCGAAGCGCAGGCGGTCGATCAGGTTGCCGATCGCGCCGCCAATCACCAGCGCAAACGGCAGGGCCTGCCGCCAGTCCGCACGCGGCAGGCGCGTCAGCCAATACGCCAACAGGCTGCTGATCACCACCGCCAGCCCGCTGAACAGCCATTTCTGCCAGCCGCCGGCATTGCCGAGGAAGCTGAAGGCGGCGCCGTAGTTGTAGAGCAGGGTCCAGTTGAGGACACCGTCGATCACCGGCACCGGGCGGTTGTAGTCGAGCGCGCCCAGCGCCAGCGCCTTGGTCCACTGGTCAAGCGCGATCACCACGATCGACAGCAGCAGCCAGACCAGGGCGCTGTCGCGCAGCGCGGGCTTCGTGGCTCCGGTCATCAGAAGAACAGCCTCTGCTCGCCGGCACCATCGACGTTGTCGACGCAGCGGCCGCACAGCTCGGAATGCCCGGCGTGCTGGCCGACGTCCTCGCGGTAGTGCCAGCAGCGCACGCATTTCGCCGCTTCGCTGGGCAAGGCTTCAACATGAACCTCCATGCCCTCGACCTTGGCGATCTCGCCGCCAATCGCCGGCTCGGCCGAGGCCGGCACCAGGCTGAGTTCGGAGGTGATGAACAGGAAGCGCAGCTCGTCCTGCAGGTCGCCGAGCTTGGCGCCGAGGCCCTTCGAGGTGTCGATGTGCACGGCCGCGCGAGCCTGCAGCGAGGCGCCAAGCTTGCCGGCCTTGCGCATCGGCTCCAGCAGGGCGCCGAGTGCGGTGCGGATCTTCAGCAGGGCCTCGAAATCCTCGGCGTTCAGGGCCGCATCGGCCGGCAGCGGGGCCAGGCCCGCATGCCAGGTCTCGAACAGCACCGACTCGCCGCGCGCGCCCGGCAGGTGCTGCCAGATTTCTTCGGCGGTGAAGCTGGTGATCGGCGCGATCCAGCGCACCATCGCTTCGAGGATGTGGAACATCGCGGTCTGCGCCGAACGCCGGCCGCGGCTGTCCTCCCGCATGGTGTACAGGCGGTCCTTGGTGACATCCAGATACACCGACCCGAGCTCGTTGATGCAGAACTGCTGCACGGCCTGGACGATGTCGAGGAACTCGTAGTCGTCGTAGGCGCGCAGGATGCGCTGCTGCAGGTCATGCGCCGCCGCCACCGCCCAGCGGTCGAGCAGCAGCAGCTCGTCCAGCGGCAGCAGGTCGCGCGCAGGTTCGAAACCGTCGAGGTTGCCGAGCAGGAAGCGCGCGGTGTTGCGGATGCGGCGGTAGGCGTCGGTGGTGCGCTTCAGGATCTCGTCGCTGACCGACATCTCGTTGCGGTAGTCGGTCGAGGCCACCCACAGGCGCAGCACGTCGGCGCCCAGCGTATCCATCACCTTCTGCGGGGCGACCACGTTGCCCTGCGACTTCGACATCTTGCGGCCCTGCGCATCGACCGTGAAGCCGTGCGTCAGCACATGGTGGTACGGGGCCTTGGCGTACATGCCGGCCGAGGTCAGCAGCGAGGAGTGGAACCAGCCGCGGTGCTGGTCCGAGCCTTCCAGGTACATCACGCGGTAGTCGTCGACGCCCTGGGCCGACAGCTGCTCGCGCGCTTCGACCACACAGTGGTGGGTGACGCCGGAGTCGAACCAGACATCCAGAATGTCGGTGACCTTGTCGTACTGATCGGCCTCGGCACCGAGCAGCTCGGCCGGATCGAGGTCGTACCAGACGTCGACGCCACCTTCCTGCACGCGGTCAGCGACGCGGCGCATGATGCCGACGCTGTCCGGGTGGATCTCACCGCTGATCTTGTGCACGAACAGCGCGATCGGCACGCCCCAGGTGCGCTGGCGGCTGATGCACCAGTCGGGGCGGTTCTCGATCATGCCGTGGATGCGCTCCTGGCCCCATTCCGGCACCCAGCGCACCTTCGGGATCGCATCCAGCGCGGCGCGGCGCAGGCCGTTGGCGTCCATGCTGATGAACCACTGCGGAGTGGCGCGGAAGGCCACCGGCGTCTTGTGGCGCCAGCAGTGCGGATAGCTGTGCAGCAGCTCGCCCACCGCCAGCAGCACCCCACGCTCGCGCAGGGCTTCGACGATCGGCGCGTTCGCCTTCCAGATGAACTGGCCCTCGACCAGCGGCGTGCCCGGCAGGAACACGCCGTTGCCGCCGACCGGATTGATCTCGGCGGCGCTGTACCGATCGGTGATGCCGTACTTGGCGCAGACCGCGTAGTCCTCCTGGCCGTGGCCGGGGGCGGTGTGCACCGCGCCGGTGCCGGCGTCGGTGGTGACGTGCTCGCCCAGCAGCACCGGCACCTCGCGGGTGGTGATGAAGGGGTGCTTGAGCTTGAGGCCTTCCAGCGCCGCGCCCTGGGCACGACCGAGCACGACGGGCTCCGCGAGGCCGTAGCGCTTGGCGACGTCGTCCAGCAGGGCTTCGGCGACGACCACGCGCACCGGCGCATGGCCTTCACTGGCCGCTTCCACCAGCACGTAATCGAGCTCGGCGCCGAGGCTGACCGCGAGGCTGGCCGGCAGGGTCCAGGGCGTGGTGGTCCAGATCGGGATCGCGATCGGCGCGCCGTCCGTTCCAACGCCGAACACGTCGGCGATCGCCGCCTGATCGACCGCGACATAGGCCACGTCGATCATCGGCGAGGTCTTGTCGGCGTATTCGATCTCGGCCTCGGCCAGGGCCGAGCCACAGTCGAAGCACCAGTGCACGGGCTTGGCGCCGCGCGAGAGATGGCCGTTCTCGACGATCTTCGCCAGTGCGCGAAGCATGTCGGCTTCGAACGAGAAATCCATCGTGCGGTAGGGGTTCTCCCAGTCGCCGAGCACGCCGAGGCGCTTGAAGTCGCGGCGCTGCAGTTCGATCTGCTCGGCGGCGAACTCGCGGCATTTGGCGCGGAAGGTGCGGGCGTCGACCTTCTGACCGACCTTGCCGACCTGCTTCTCCACCGCCAGCTCGATCGGCAGGCCGTGGCAGTCCCAGCCCGGCACATAGGGCGCGTCGTAGCCGGACAGCAGCTTCGACTTGACCACCATGTCCTTCAGGATCTTGTTCACCGCATGGCCGATATGGATCGAGCCATTCGCGTACGGCGGGCCGTCGTGCAGCACGAAGCGCTTGCTGCGGCCTTTGGTCTTCTCGCGGATCTGCTGGTAACGACCCACCGACTCCCAGCCGGCGAGCATGTCGGGCTCGCGCTTGGGCAGATCGCCGCGCATCGCAAACGCGGTTTCCGGCAGGTGGATGGTGGGCTTGTAGTCTTTCGGTTCCGAAGTCACGCCGGGCTCCAGCTTGCGGGACGGCCGAGCGCGGCCGCGGGGACAGAGGACAGGATCTCGCGCGCCCGGGCCGCATCGCGGTCCATCTGCACGATCAGGGCGGGAAGATCCGGGAAATTAAGCTCGTCGCGCAGTTTGGCGACGAACTCGATCGAGAGGCGGCGTCCGTAGAGGTCGCCACTGAAGTCGAATATGTGGGTTTCCAGCAGCGGCTCCCTGCCCTGCACCACCGGCCGCGTGCCGAGGCTGGCCACGCCAGCCAGCGGTGCGGCGGCGATGCCGTGCGCGCGCACTGCATACACGCCCCACAGCGCAGGCAGGCAGCGGCCGAAGCGCTGGTTGGCGGTCGGATAGCCGAGGGTGCGACCGAGCTGCTGTCCGCGCACCACGCGGCCGGAGATCGCATAGGGCCGGCCCAGCAGGCTGGACGCCAGCTCCAGCGCGCCGGCCGACAGCGCATCGCGGATGCGCGAGCTGGACACGCGCTCACCGTCGACGCAGGTGACGATGTCCAGCGAGTGTGCGACGAAGCCGAGCTCTGCACCCATCCGCTTCAGCAACTCGACATCGCCGGCGCGGCCGCGGCCAAAGCGGAAGTCCGGGCCGACCCAGACCTCACGCGCATTCAGGCGCTTGACCAGCACCTCGCGCACGAAGTCCTCGGCGCTCATCGACGCAAGCGCCGCGTTGAAGCGAAGAAGTCCAACGGCATCGCAGCCCAGCGCAGCCAGGCCTTCGAAGCGCGAGCGCGGAAGCTGCAGACGCGCGGGTGGATTGGCGCGGGCGAAATGCTCGCGCGGCAGCGGCTCGAAGCTGAGCGCGATCGCTTCAAGCCTCGAGGCGCGCGCGCGCGCCACCACCTCGCCCAGCAGGGCGCGGTGGCCGAGGTGCAGTCCATCGAAGGCACCGACGCAGACGATGCTGCCGCGCGGCGCGATGCAGGTCCCGAGCGGGTCGCGGAATAGGCGGGTCATGGGGGGCGGAGTATAGCTTTGCGCCTGCGGCGTGCCGCCGCTGGCGCGGCGGCGGGATTGGGGATTGGGGATTCGGGATTCGCTGGGGCGGCTGCTGTGGGCTTGGGCGTTCGCCCTGTGGCGCGCGACTTGCGGACCAGGCGATGGCACTGGCTAGGATCACGCCGAGTCCAGCCCCTCTCCCCTTGTGGGAAGCGGAGGAGAGCGCTTGTCGGCTGCCGGTGGCAGCCGACACTCTCCGGAGCCCGAGCAAAGCGACGGCAGGTTGGGGAGAGGGGGAGGAAACCTTGCGGAAGTGTTCACCCCTCTCCCCCGCCCCTCCCCCACAAGGGGAGAGGGGAGATCTGCCTCAGGCTTTAACCTCGCGCTTCCCGTAAGTCTCGCGGCCGGAAGCCCAAAGCGAGCATCACCAGCCCGAATACGGCCGCACCGCCGCCGACCAGCACGGCGAGGCGCCAGCTGCGGCCCTGCCAGCCATAGGCCCCGAACTCCGGCCACAGCTGCAGGCCGGCCCACAGCGCTGCGGCCATCGCCGTGCAGGCCAGGCCCAGCCGCAGCAGGTGTCGCGTCCAGCCGGGCTGGGCCTGATAGACACCGTGGCGGCGCAGCACCCAGCCCAGCAGCAGCAGGTTCAGCCAGCCGGAGGCGACGCTGGCCGCGGACAGGGCGAGGTGCAGGCCCGGCAGCGCCGCGAGCTTTTCGAACACGCCCAGGCCCGGCGCGAACTCGTCGGCGCGCCACCACAGCAGCGCACTCAGAAAGGCGAGGTTGAAGCCCATGTTGGCGATCATCGCGAGGATGCCGATCTTGACCGGGGTGGCCGTGTCCTGGCGAGCGTAGAAGGCGGGCGCGACTACCTTGATCAGCACGAAGGCGGGCAGGCCGAGGCTCACCGTCATCAGCGACAGCGCCACCATCCGGGTGTCGAAGGCGGTGAAGGCGCCGTACTGCAGCAGGGTCGCGAGGATAGGCTCGGCCAGCAGCATCAGGCCCAGCATGGCCGGCAGCGCGATCAGCAGGGCCATGCGCAGGCCCCAGTCCAGCGCGCGCGAGAAGCCAGCGGGATCCGTGTCGACGTGGTGGCGCGACAGCGCCGGCAGGATCACCGTGCCCAGCGCCACGCCGAAGATGCCCAGCGGGAACTCCATCAGGCGGTCGGTCTGCGCCAGCCAGGTCTGCGAACCGGCGATCAGGAACGCGGCGATCACCGTATCCAGCAGCAGGTTGACCTGGGCCACCGAGCTGCCGAACAGGGTCGGCACCATCAGCTTCAGGATCCGCCGCACGCCGGCATGCGCGCCGCCCCAGGCGGGCCAGACCAGCAGATCCAGCCGGCGCAGGGCCGGAAACTGCACCAGCAGCTGGACCACCCCAGCGACCAGGATGGCGATGGCGAGCGCCATCACCGGCACCTCCAGCAGCGGCGCCAGCCACCAGGCGGCGGCGATCATGCAAATGTTGAGGATCATCGGCGTCGCCGCCGGCAGGGCGAAGCGCCCATAAGCATTCAGCGCGCCACCGGCCAGTGCGGTCAGCGAGACGAACAGCAGGAAGGGAAAGGTCACCCGCAGCAGGTCGGCGATCAGGTCGACCTTGCCGGCCTCGGCACTGGTGGCCGGCGCGAACAGGCGCGCGATCTCGGGCGCGAACAGCATGCCCAACGCAGTCACCACCAGCAGCACCGCACCCAGCGTGCCTGCGGTGCGCGCGATCAGCTCGCGCAGCTCGGCCTGCTCGCGGGTCTGCTTGTACTCGGTGAACACCGGCACGAAAGCCAGCGAGAACGAGCCCTCTGCGAACAGCCGACGGAAGAAGTTGGGAATCCGGAAGGCGATCCAGAAGGCATCGGTCGCCGCATTGGCGCCAAAGGTCTGGGCGATGACCATCTCGCGCACCAACCCCAGGATCCGCGACAGGAAGGTCGGGCCGCTGAAGGAGGCGAGCGAGCGGAGGAGGTTGGGCATGGGCTGCAGGGGCCGCGTATCGAGACTGTCACCCTAGTGTGCCCTGCAGCCGGGAATCGGGAATGGAGAATCGGGAACCGTCGAGCCGCGTTCGGCACGCCTCGCCCCCCACGACGATCGAGCGGGACGCACCTTAAGGCAACTCTGATCAAGCCCCTCCTGGCCTTGATCAGTGGTCGCGAGTCCGGCACATGTCCGGACTCGCCTACGCTGGATCAAGCATCGCGTGCGCGATCCGCGGGCGCGCCCTCCGTGGCGCGCCGCAACGCTGAATTCTTCAGCGTTGCCCTAAGCGCAACCCGCGGCCTCAACATTGGCCGGATCCTGCTTCCACGATTTCCGATTCCCCATTCCCGATTCCCACCCGCCCGGGCCTGAGCCCGGGCGGGCCGATTGACGCGCCCTCGCCTCCCCCGCATACTTGCGCGTCTTGTCCCGCCCTTACCGCTACGCCTCGAGGAGTCTCCCTTGGCCAATATCAAATCCGCTAAGAAGCGCGCGAAGCAGTCCGAAGTTCGCCGCGCCCGCAATGCCAGCGCCCGTTCCATGGTGCGCACCACGATCAAGAAGGTCATCAAGGCGATCGACACCGGCGCCGCCGATGCCGCCCGCGCCGCTCTGGCCGCTGCCGAGCCGGTGCTTGACCGCTACGCCGCTCGCGGTCTGATCCACAAGAACAAAGCTGCCCGCCACAAGAGCCGCCTCACGGCGCGCATCAAGGCGATGGCGTAAGTATCGAGCCGCGTAGCGGTTTCGGGACAGCGAAAAGCCGGCCTTCGGGCCGGCTTTTTTGTTGCCCGCGATTCGCCCGCAGTGTTTGGAAATCCCCAAACAAGAACGGGAGCCCCCCTGGGACTCCCGTCAAGCCGGATCGAGGCCGGCGTTTTCTTGTTGTCGGCAGCCCTGTTCGCGGCTGCTCGGCTAGGGCGCGCGCTGCGGCGGTGAACCGTCAGTGGCGGCGGCAAGCCTAGAGCAGGCCGGATGCTGATGCAATACCTGAAATAGGTCTTGCATCACACTGAGCGGAAAGACTTTCCCGGTTCCGACCCGCAATCCATCGGGCGTATCGCCCCACCGATCTCTCCTCCCCCGCGGGAGCAGCGCCGGAGCAGCGGGGGCGGGCCGCGCCTCACGCAACGCCGTCCCTCAGCACCGACGCCCCGCGAAGCGGGATCTCTCCCCTCTCCCCTCGTGGGAGAGGGGCCGGGGGAGAGGGGGCAAGCCTCGCGACACGCAGCGATCAGGCCGTGCCCAGCGCCGCCTCGATCTCATCGACGATGCCATCCGCCGCCAGCCGCGGATCCGCCGCCTGCCGGATCGGGCGGCCCACCACGATGTAGTCGGCGCCCGCGGCAAAGGCCTCGGCCACACCGACCGTGCGCTTCTGGTCATCGCCGGCCGGGCCGCCGGGGCGGATGCCCGGACAGACGATCAGGAAGTCCGAAGCGCGCGCGGCGCGCAGCATGCCGGCTTCCTGGCCGGAGGCGATCACGCCATGGCAGCCGGCCGCCTGCGCCAGCGCAGAGCGCGCCAGCACCTGCTCGGCTGGGCTGCGGCTGATGCCATCGGAGGCAAGATCGCTGGCGTCCATCGAGGTCAGCACCGTCACCGCAAGAATCTTCATGGCACCCGCGGCGTCGGCGGCGGCGCGCATCATCGCCGGCTGCTGGCCGTGGATGGTGCAGAAATCGACCGGCCAACGCGACAGGCCGCGTACGGCATGGCCTACCGTCGCCGGCACGTCGTGGAACTTGAGGTCGACGAAGATGCGCTTGCCGGCGTCCGCGAGCTTCTCCAGCACGCGGAAGTAGTCGCCCGAGCTGAGCAGCTCCATGCCGATCTTGTAGAAGGCCACGCTGTCGCCCAGGCGCTCGATCCAGGCGTCGGCTTCGATGGCGGTGGAAACATCGAGGGCGAAGATCAGGCGCTGGCGCGCGGGGACGTGGTTCATGGCGGGCTCGGGCAGCGGGGGCCCGCGCATTCTAGTCGGGGCCTCCAGGGCGAGGCACACGGAGTCGCGGACGCGGCGTGGAAAGCGCATTGGGACCGGAAAAGCCGATGCGCGGTCAAGCGCTGTCGGCGCCCACCGGAGGCGGCTCCTGCAGCTGACACGCGCGGCCCGCGATCAGGACGCAAACGGCCAGAATCAAGCTCCGGTGGGCCAGGGCCCACCCTATGCAGGTGCGGCAGCTCGGCAGCTTGGGCCAGGAGCAGGCCAGGGTCGTGGGCTCGAACCGCACAGCACGAATCGGGCGGGCCGCAGGTCAGCTGAAGCTGGGAGCCCGAATCGCGCAAATTGCGTCCGGGAATCCGAAAACCGTGGGCGATTCAGTCGTTGAACAAAGCCGCCAGCTTGGCAAGACTCGCCGCCGCGACATCCTCGCGACGCTCGGCGTCCTTCTCGGCATCGCGCCCCACCCAGTGCAGCTCCGCCGCCGGAATTTCGCTGAGGAAGCGACTGGGCTCGTTCTTCGTCACCTCGCCGAAGCGCTTGGCGCGCTTCGGATAGGACAGATGCAGCAGCTCCTTGGCGCGGGTGATGCCGACGTACATCAGGCGGCGCTCCTCCTCGACCTTGCCCTCGTCGAGGCTGGCGTCATGCGGCAGCGAGCCCTCGTGCACGCCGACGATGAACACATAGCGGAACTCCAGACCCTTGCTGCCGTGCAGGCTCATCAGGCGCACGCTCTCGCCCGGATCATCGCGATCGGCGTGGCTCAGCAGCGCCAGCTGCGCCGCCAGCTCACCCGGCCCACCGCCGCCGCGGGCGGCCTCCAGCCAGCCGGCCAGCTCTTCGAGGTTGCCGCGTCGGCGCTGGAACAGGCTCTCGTCTCTTGATGTCGCTCGCACTTCGGCAAGCAGCCCAGAATCCTCGATCAGCTTGCGGCACAGCTCGGCCGCAGGCAGCGCGTTCGAGATCTGGCGAAAGCGGCGGATCAGCTGCACGAAACCATCCAGCGAAGCCGCCGGTCGCGCCGGCAGCACCTTCAGAACCTCGATGCGTTCGGCGGCTTTCAGCAGGCTCTCGTGGCGCTGGCCGGCGAGTTCGCCGAGCTTGGCCAGAGTGGTGCTGCCGATCTCGCGCTTGGGCGAGGTGACCGCGCGCAGGAAGGCGGCATCGTCATCGGGATTCGCCACCAGGCGCAGCCAGGCCAGGGTGTCCTTGACCTCACCGCGATCGAGGAAGGCCGTGCCACCAGCAAGGTGATAGGGAATGCGCAGCAGCTGCAGCGCCTTCTCCAGCGGCCGCGACTGGTGGTTGCCGCGGAACAGCACGGCGAAATCGCTCCAGGGCGCGCGGTGCTTTTCGGCGAGATGCGCGATCTCGGAGGCCACGCGCTCGGCCTCGTGCTCGTCGTCGCGACACTCGAACACGCGGATCGGCTCGCCCTCGCGATGCTCGCTCCACAGCGCCTTCAAGTGCTCGTGCGGGTTGTTGGCGATCAGCGCATTGGCCGCGCGCAGGATGCGCTTGGCGCAGCGGTAGTTCTGCTCCAGCTTGATCAGGCGCAGGTTCGGGTAGTCGACGCTGAGCTGGTTCAGGTTCTCGGGATTGGCACCGCGCCAGGCATAGATCGACTGGTCGTCGTCGCCCACGCAGGTGAACATGCCGCGCGGTCCGGCGAGCAGCTTGACCATCGCGTACTGCGCGGGATTGCTGTCCTGGTACTCGTCGACCAGCAGGTAGCGCAGGCGCTCGCGCCAGGTCCGCTGCAGGTCCTCGCTGGCGGACAGCAGCGCCACCGGCAGGCGGATCAGGTCATCGAAGTCCAGTGCATTGAAGGCGCCCAGGCGGCGCTGGTACTCGGCATAGATCTCGGCCGCCTCGCGCTCGCGCGGACTGCGCGCCGCGGCCATCGCCTGCTCGGGGCTCAGCACGTCATTCTTGGCGCGCGAGATCAGCCCGCGCACGCCGTCGACCACATCGGGTTTCGCGCCGCGGGGCAGCAGTTCCTTGAGCAGTGCCGTGCTGTCGTCGGAATCGAAGATCGAAAACCCGCGGCGCAGGCCGGCGGCCTCGTGCTCGATCTGCAGGAACTTGAGCCCCATCGAGTGGAAGGTGCAGACCGTCAGCTCCTGCGCCTGCTCGGACTTCATCAGCTTGCCGACGCGCTCGCGCATCTCGCGCGCGGCCTTGTTGGTGAAGGTGATCGCAGCGATCTTGTTGGGCGCCAGATGGTCCTCGCGCACCAGCCGCACGATCTTCTCGGTGATCACCTTGGTCTTGCCCGAGCCGGCGCCGGCCAGTACGAGCAAGGGGCCACTGCGATAGGCCACCGCGGCGGCCTGCTGGGGGTTCAATCCGGACATGCGAGGGGATCTGTAGCGGACGGCCGGCTGTGCGGCCTTAAGGCCTCATTGTAGTGGCCGGGCCGCCGGCACGGCGATTGGCGGCACCCAGGCTGCCGACACCTCAGTCGCCCTGCAGGCCCGCCTCGATCGCCTCGAAACCGCTGCCGAACAGCGCGTCCGCGTCGACGCTGTGGGCAGCTGTCGCGGACGCCGGCTCGAAGTCGGCGCTGCCGGCATAGCTCACCTGCAGGCTGCGCGGCCCTGCGGCACCGAGGCCCAGCGTGCAGCCGCCCGCCGCCAGCGCCGCGCTGCAGCTCTCGCCCGGCCCTGCCGTGACCGCTACGACGCCGTCCGGGCTGCCCGCAGCCGGCGCAAGCACATCCAGCGTCCAGCGCACCTGCAGCGTCGAATTGACCGGGGACGGCTGCGGGTACAGCCCGACCACGCGCAGCGCAGTGGCGCCGCGCAGCACGCTTTGGCTGCCGCCGGCGCTGCTCGCGAGGAAGTTGCTGCTGCCGGCATACGCGGCCTGCAGCGCCTGCGTGCCGGCACTGCCCGAGATCAGCCGACAGCTGCCGGCACCGCCCGACAGGAAAGCCGTGCAGCTGGTCGCCGCTTCGCTGAGCTGCACGCTGCCGTCGGGAACGACGCTCGCGCTCTCCACCCGCACCAGCACGTCATACGGCTGGCCGACGCGCACCGGCGTGGGCGTCACCGACTCGATCCGCGTGCTGGTGCCGGCGGCGATGACCTGATGCGCGAGGCTGGCGCTGGCGGCCTGGAAGTCCGCCGTCTGCGCGAAGTTGAGATTGAGGCTGCGGCTGCCCACGCCAAACAGGGTCAGGCTGCAGGCACCAGCGGAGATGCTGGCGCTGCAGCTTTCGCCGCCGGGCACCGCCTGCACCGTGACCGTGCCCACCGGCGTCGCGGTGCTGGGCGCCACGCTCGTCACCGCGAAACTCACCGTCACCGCCTGCCCGTGCGCCGAGGGTGCGGGTTGCACGCCGCCGCTGGCGAAGACCGTGCTGGCACGGCTGATCACATGGCTGGCGCTGCCGTTGCTGGAGGCGAAGCTGCCGCTGGGCGTGTAGTTCGCGCTCAATGTCCGCGTGCCGGCGCTGCTGGAGGGCAGCACGCAGCTCATGCTGCCCCCCGACAGCGTCGCCTGGCAGCTGTTGCTGCCGTCGCTGACCTGCACGCTGCCGGTCGGCGTGCCGCTGTTCGCGGTCACGCTGACGTTGACCGCATAGCTCTGGCCGACCACGGTGCTGCTGGGCACCCGCGAGGTGATGGTGGTGGTGGTCGCTGCCGTGTTGCTGACGCTGTGGCTGGCCGTACCCTCGCTGTAGTCGAAGCCGCCGCGCCCCAGGTAGCGCGCGGTGAGGGTGCGCGACCCGGCGCTGCCGCCCGGCATCACGCAGCTGCCCTGCCCGTTCATGGCGGACGTCAGCTCGAAGCTGCAGCTCGCGCCCTGGCCATCGTCCACTTCCACCGTGCCGAAGGGATTGCCGCTGATGCTGATGCCGCTGGCCTCGGCCACGCGCACGTTGACCGTATAGCCCTGCCCGACCGTGCTCGGATTCGGCGCGGTCGAACTGATCTGGGTGACGGTGTTCGGGCCGGGCGAGTAGTACCAGTTGATCTGCGAGTTCATCGCGATCTGCGCCTGGGTGATGCGCCACTGGCTGGTGTTGCCGTTGATCGCGGTGGCGCTGACGCCGCAGACCGCGAAGCCGGTGCTGGTGTCGATGCGGATGCGCACATTGCACTCAGTATTGGACGGGTTGGACAGCCGGCCGACATAGCGCAGCCGATAGCGGTAGTCGTCGCTGTTGCCCTGCACGCGATTGAGGCCCGCGCGCGCGAAGCGGATCGTCATCAGGTCGTCATGGTGCAGATGGCGCTTGGCCTCGCGCGCAGGCGTGCCCTGCTGCATCACCGCCTCGGAATTGGCAAAGCCCAGCGCCGCCATCACGCTGCGGTCGGCGTTGGCGGCGAAGCGATGTCCCGAAGGCAGGAAGTTCAGCTCGCGCGCCATCGTCGTGCTGTCGGCGACCGGGTTGAACAGACCCGGGTTGTTCTGCCCGCGCAGGTACCAGTGCAGGTTGACGTCATCGCCGCGCAGGTCATCGCGCGAGCCGTGGAGTCCGTCACTGCCGGCGTTCTGGTTCAGAACACCATCGGCGCCCGGCGCCGATTTGCTGCCGTTGGCCTGCGGATCGTTGAAGCCCGACTCGCTGGCGTGGTTGACGTGGTTCAGGCCCTGGCAGTGGCCGAGTTCGTGCAGCAGCACCGACTCGAAGTCGTAGCCCGAAGCGATGTCGGTGGCGTTGTTCAGCGCGTAGTTGTCCGCACCCAGCGAGCGCCCGCGGTTCCAGGTGTCGATGGCCTTGATCACCGCCGGTTCGGCCTGGCTGGTCAGGCTGGCGTTGATGCTGCGATCGAGGCAAACGGTGAGGTCAGGGCGCTCGCCGCCGCTGCCGCTGTAGATCTGCGGGTGGGTGACTGCGTCGGGGAAGTCCTCGGCGAAGATGAAGGCGCCGGCCGAGGCCTGACCCATCGCAGCGAGCCCCAGCAGCAGTCCGGTCCAGGTGCGCCGGCGGCTCATCGCGAGGCTCCGGCCGAGTCCACCGGCGCGAGTCCCGGCAGCGCATCCAGCGCCAGCACTTCGCGGATCGCCTCGGCCAGCCGCTCAAGCTCGGCCGACTGCGGGTGCAGCTCGGCCTGCTGGAAGATCGACTCCGTCTTGAGCTCCACGAGCTCGTCGTTCTGCCACAGGCGCAGGACATAGCCGGTCGGATGCGAGACATGGGTGCGCACCAGCGCGCCCTCGGCCAGCCCGCGCGCCTCCATTTCTGCACGCGCCGCGTCCAGCGCCTGCACCGGATCGATCGCCCGCAGGCTCGGATCGGATGCGCGCGCGCGCAGCGCTGCGAGCAGGGTGCCATCGACCTGCGCGCTGAACTCGCCGGGTCCGCGATGGAAGGGCGGACGCCGCACGCTGACGCAGCCGTCGACCGACACCCGGATGCGGTGCACGCGGTCGAAGCCCTCGCCGCGGTCGCTGGTCACGCGCAGCTCAAGCAAGGGCTTCGCGTTTTCGACACACGCGAGCGCCGCCTCGGCCGGCGCGGCGAGACTGGCGAGGAGCAGAAACCAGGTGCGGAGGTCGGTCGTTCGCATGCGGGCGACTGGGCAGGGATCCGCCTTGAAGTGTCGCCGACTCGAGGCGTCTGGAGCGCAATGCCGCCGACCGGCGCGGCCTCGCGGCTGCCCAGTGGCAAAGGCATGGACAGCGTTCCACCGCGCTGCCTGCGCTTGTTGAAGCCTTGGTGAAGAGCGCATCCTTGCCGAGACTCGTGCCCTGGGGAGCGCCATGTCGTACTTCGTGAGAAGCACACGCCTTGCACTTGGCGTAGCGCTCGCCTGCGGGCTTGCAGGCTGCCAGGTGCCGGTACGCAGCGAGCGTGTCGCCGATGCTGTCGATGCCGACGCACTGCAGGGCCAGCGCTACACGCGCCGCGGCGCCGAGCCGGTCGACCCGGCCGAGTACCGCACGCCGCGCCTGCCGCCGCCACGTCCGGATACCGAGGACGTCCGCGGTTCGCTGACCGAGCCACTGCCCTGGATCGATCGCGGCCCGGCGCCGACCCGCAGCGCCCAGGTCAACGTACCGCCCAACAACGAGGTCTGCGGTGCGATCCAGGCGCTGGCTCCGCATCCGACCAATGCCAATGTGCTCTACATCGGCGCGGTCAACGGTGGGCTCTGGCGCACCGGCAACGCGCTCGCTGCCTCGCCCACCTGGACCCCGCTGTCCGATCGCCTGCCCTCGCAGTCGATCGGCGCGCTCGCCTTCGACCCCAACGACACCAGCCACCAGACCCTCGTCGCCGGCCTCGGTCGCTGGAGCAACTTCGCCCAGCGCGGCGACGACGAAGTCGGCCTCTACCGCAGCACCAACGGCGGCAGCACCTGGACCCAGCTCGGCGCCACCGCCCTGCTCGGGCAGAAGATGGTCGCAGTCTGGCCGCGTGGCGCGACCATTCTCGCGGCCTCGCGCAACGGCGGCCTGTGGCGCAGCACCAACACCGGCGCCAGCTGGAGCCTGGTCTCCGGCACCGGCGGCCTGCCGGCCGGCGGCATCGGCGACATGGCCGTGCATCGCGGCGCGCCCAACCGCATCTATGTCTCGGTGCTGGGCTCACCGGCGCGGGTGCTGCGCAGCGACGACGGCGGCGCCAGCTGGACCGACATCAGCGCCGGCATCACTGCGCTGGGCAACTCCAGCAACAACGTGCGGCTTGCCGTGGGGCCCGGGGCCAGCGGTGCGGTGTTCGTGGCAGTCGTCAACAGCAGCGCGATCGCCGGCGTGTTCCGCTCAGCCAACCAGGGCGGCAGCTGGACGGCGATGGACGTGCCGCCGGTGCATCCGGGCGGCCAGGGTGTCATCAACACCTCGATCGCTGTGGATCCGAACAACCAGAACCTGGTCTACATCGGCGGCGACCGCATCACCGCTTCGCCCTTCACCGCCAATATCCGGCGTGGCAATGCGGCTGCCGCCGCGGGCACGCAGTTCACCACGATCATGGATGCCAATGCCGGCAACACCACGCCGCACGCCGACAGCCGCAACATGGCCTTCGACGCCAACGGCAACCTGCTGCAGGTCGACGATGGCTGCATCTACCGGCGCTCCTCGCCGACCTCGTCAGCCGGCACCTGGGCCTCGGTCGCCGGCAACCTCAGGCTGATGGAGGTCCACGATCTCGACCATGACCGGGTGTCCAACATCCTGGTCATCGGCACCCAGGACAACGGCACCCACATGCAGCAGACCGCGGTGAACCCGGTCTGGGTCTCGATCAACGGCGGTGACGGCGGCGACGTGGCGATCGAGGATTCCGGCGCCAGCGGCCTGCGCTTCATCAGCTCACAGAACCTTGGCGGCTTCAGGCGGGTGACCTACTCGTCCACCAACGTCCAGTCCGCGAGCGTTTCGGTGCCGACCAGCGGCATCGTCACCGACGCGCAGTTCGTCACTCCGGTCGAGGTCAACATCGCCGACCCCAGCCGCATGCTGGTCGGCGGTACCAACACGCTGTACGAGTCCACCAATGCCAACACCGCCTCGCCGACGCTGACCTCGCTTGGCGGCCCGGGCGCCAACCGCAACGCCATGGCCTATGGGGCCACCGGCAATTTCAACATCGCCTATGTCGGTCGCGGCAACCAGGTGTATCGCCGCTCCGGCGCCAGCTTCGTCACCACCACCGGTCTACCGGCCGGCGCCAACACGGTGACCGATGTCGCCCTGGATCCCGTCAATCCCCATCGGGTCTGGGCCATCGACGACAACCAGGTGTTCTTCTCGTCGAACAGCGGCCTGACGTGGGCGGATGTCACCGGCAACCTGCCGGCGATCAGCTCGCAGGACTTCCGGACCATCGAGTTCATCAACGGCGACGGACTGGCGCAGCCGGCGCGCATCGCCCTCGGCACGCGCTCCGGCGTCTATGTCGCCAACAGCGGCAGTGCGAGCTGGGACCTGCTGGGCACCCTGCTGCCCGACGTGCTGGTGTTCGACCTGCGCTACGTGCACACCCAGCGGACCCTGTATGCGGGCACCCTCGGGCGCGGCGTGTGGTCGCTCGACGTGCGCGCCAGCCGCATCTTCTCGAACGGCTTCGAGCCCTGACGCGATCCGCCCGGCCGGCCACGGGCTGCGCCCGTCGCCGACACCTTCGGGCATACTCCCGCCGCTTTCCGCCGGCACGGAACCGATCTTGGCCAAGCTCTACTACTACTACTCGGCGATGAACGCCGGAAAGACCACGACCCTGCTGCAGAGCGCGCACAACTACCACGAGCGCGGCATGCGCACGCGGATCTTCACCCCGCGCCTGGACAACCGCTACGGCGCCGGCATCGTCGCCTCGCGGATCGGCCTGCAGGCGACCGGGGTGATCTTCGATCGCGAGGATGACCTGCTGGCGATGACCCAGCGCGACATCGCCGCGCACGGACCGCTGCACTGCGTGCTGGTCGACGAAGCGCAGTTCCTCAGCAAGGCCCAGGTCTGGCAGATCACCGAAATCGTCGACCGGCTGAAGATCCCGGTGCTGGCCTACGGCCTGCGCACCGACTTCCGCGGCGAGCTGTTCGAGGGCAGCCAGTACCTGCTGGCCTGGTCGGACTCGATCACCGAGATCAAGACGATCTGCCACAGCGGCAAGAAGGCCACCATGGTGGTGCGGGTGGACGAGAACGGACGCGCGGTGTCCGAGGGCCCGCAGGTCGAGATCGGCGGCAACGAACGCTACGTGTCGGTCTCGCGCGCCGAGTTCAAGGCGATCATGGAAGGCCGCCACGGGATCGAGCCACAGCAGCCGAGGCTGCCGCTGTAGGACCGCCTGGAAGCATCCGCCCGCCGCACGTTTAACGAAGACCTAACCACACGCGCCGAGGCCCCGGCCTACAGTGCGCCAGCCCCTCCAACTCCCCTTGGCCGACAGGATGTACCTGCAGTTCTACGGCCTCGCCGAGCCGCCCTTCTCGATCACGCCCGACCCGCGCTTCGTGTTCCTCTCGGAGCGCCATCGGGACGCGCTCGCGCACCTGCTCTACGGCATCGGCCAGGGCGGCAGCGGCGGCTTCGTGCAGCTCACCGGCGAAGTCGGCACCGGCAAGACCACGCTGTGCCGCCTGCTGCTGGAGCAGATGCCGGCCGACACCCGGGTCGCGCTGGTCTTGAACCCGCGGCTGTCGCCGGTCGAGCTGGTCGAGACCATCTGCGAAGAGCTGAAGCTCGATGTCGAGCCCGTGCGCGGCAGCCTGAAGGGCCTGGTCGACCTGTTGAACACCTATCTGCTGCGAGCCTACGGCGACGGCCTGCGGGTGGTGCTGATCATCGACGAGGCGCAGAACCTCAGCTTCGAAGCGCTGGAGCAGGTGCGCCTGCTGACCAATCTCGAGACCTCCACCCAGAAGCTGCTGCAGATCATCCTGCTGGGCCAGCCGGAGCTGCGCGAGACGCTGGCGCGACCGGAGCTGCGCCAGCTCACCCAGCGCATCACCGCGCGCTTCCATCTCACCCCGCTGTCCGCCGACGAGACCGAGGACTACCTGCGCCATCGGCTGGCGGTCGCCGGCTGCCAGCGTTTTCCGTTCTCGCGGCTGGCGGTGCGGCGCATCCACCAGCATGCCGGCGGTGTGCCGCGGCTGATCAACGTGATCGCCGACCGCGCGCTGACTGCCGGCTATGTCGGCGAGCTCAGCCAGATCGGCGAGAAGGACGTCGAGCGCGCCGCGCGCGAAGCCTTGGCCTCGACTGCGCAGCGCGCGCGCCCTTGGCTGCTGTCGACGGCCGCCGTGCTCGCGGTGATCGCAGTGTTCGCCGGCCTCTGGCATCAGCGCGGCCAGCCCCCGGCAGACACCGTCGCCACCGAAGACACGACAGCCACCGCGGCGACCGCCAGTGCGCCGTCCGCGCCGGCCTCGCCCGGCATCGATGAAGCCGGCCTGCGCTCGCTGGTCGAGGCCAGCGACGGCACCAGCTACGCGGCCTGGAACCACCTGCTTGCACTGTGGACCCTGCGCGCCCGCGACGCCGACGTGCGCACCGCGCAGCGCTGCCCGCTGCAGTTGGGCGCCGGCGTGTACTGCCTGCGCGCCGCCGGCAACCTCGCCAAGCTGGAAACCTTGCGGCGTCCGGTCCTGCTGCGACTCACCTCGGGCAATCGCGAAGCCTGGGCGGTGCTGCTCGGCAGCGGCGAGGCGCGCGTGCGCCTGCTGCTCGACGGCGAAACGGTCGAAGCGCCGCGCGCGCTGTTCGAGCGCCTGTGGCTGGGCGAATTCCACGTCATCTGGCGCGCGCCCGGCTTCATCAGCGGCAACCTGCGCCGCGGCGATGTCGGCCCGGCGGTCGACTGGCTGGCGCAGCGGCTGGTGGAGGCGCGACATCTCACCGCGCTGTCGCCGGGCCCGCAAAGTTTCGACGCCGCCCTGGAAGATGCCGTTCGACGCCTGCAGGCGCGTCACGGTCTGGCGCCGGACGGCATCGTCGGCCCCGAGACCCTGCTGGCCGCCACCACCCATCTGCCGGGCGGGCCGCGCCTGCGCCGTCTGCGCTGAAGGGTCGCCCATGTCGCTGATCCTGGAAGCCCTGAAGAAATCGGAAGCCGAGCGCCGACTCGGCCACGCGCCCGGCCTGATGGATGCACAACCCCGGACGCGGCGCCGGCGCGCGCCGGTGGGTCTGTGGACAGCCGTGGCAGCACTGATGCTCGCCATCGGTGGCACCGCCTACTGGTACGGGCAGCGCAGCCAGCCCGCGATGACGGCGTCGGGGCAGGCCTCCGCGCCGCAGCCCGGGCCGGAGGCCGGCAGCGCGGTGCCCCCGGCGAGCGCCGATGTGCCGTCATCGACACCGCTCCCGTCGACGGCCGTGCAGGCGCAGGCCGCGCCGTCAGCGGACGCGAGGCCAGCCATCGAGGCTCCGGCGGCACGCCTGCCCAGCGATCCCGCATTCACCTCGGTCGAGCGCGAATCGCGACCGCAGCTGCCGGTCAGCGTGCCTGCCTCCGCCGCGCCGGTCGCACCCATGCCAGCGCAGACAGCGGCGCCAGCGACAGCGCGCGCAGAGGCGCCCAGCGCAGAACCTGTACCCGCGACGGCGACAGCAACGACAACGGCAAGCGCAACGGATCCCGCATCCTCGATCGCGGCCGCATCCATAGCGCCCGCACCCGCAGCCCCCGCGGCCCCAGCCCAGCCCGCAGCCGAAACCCTGCCCGAGCTGTCCAGCATCGGCCACGAAGCGCGCGGGCAGCTGCCGCCGCTCAAGATCAGCATGCACGTGTACACCGAGGACCCGGCCGGGCGCGTCGTCATCATCGACGGCCGTCGTCTGCGCGAAGGCGATGCCCTCGACACCCGCCTGCGGCTGGCCGAGATCCGGCGCGACGGCAGCGTGATCGAGCTGGACGGCCGCCGCTACCGGCTGCCGCGGCCGTGAGGCCGCAGGCATGAACGTGTTCGTCAACGTGCCCGGGCGCCGACGCCCGCGGCTGCGCTGGGTGACGCCGGTGCTGGTGGCGCTGAGCATGGCCGGCTTCGTCTGGCTGGCCACCCTGGAGCCCGATGCCCGCGCCAGCCTGCTGCTGCGCTGGGGCACGGTGCCGGCCTCGCTGTTCTCGCCCTCGGCACTGACCTCGGCCCTGCTCGACGGCCGCGCATTCAGCCTGGTCAGCGCCCTGTTCCTGCACGCCAACTGGCTGCACCTGCTGGGCAACCTGCTGTTCCTGCTGATCTTCGGCCTGCCGGCCGAACGCAGCCTCGGGCCGCTGCGCTTCCTGCTGGCGTTCTTTCTCTGCGGGGTGGCGGCCAACCTGAGCGCGGCCTGGTCGCTGGACGGCACCGCGGCGGTGATCATCGGCTCCAGCGGCGCGGTCTCCGGGCTGATCGGCGCGTTTCTTGTGCTCTTCCCGCGCGCGGAGCTCGCGATCGTGCTGCCGCTGGGCGTGTTCCTGGAGTTCGTGCGCACCCCCGCCTCGGTGCTGATCGGCATCTGGGCCCTGCTGCAGCTGATGTTCGCCTACGTCGGCCCAACCTTCGGTGCGGTCGCCTGGTGGGCGCACCTTTCCGGCTTCGCGCTCGGCATGGTGCTTGCTTTGTTCATGCGGCGTGGGGTGGAGCGCAAGCTGCGACGCAGCTGAGCATGCCCTCCGGCTTTTGTTGAACGGGGCCCGGCCCGCCTATACTCGGCCGTTCACCTTGATCAACCCGATCCCGAGCCCTGGCTTTGCCGCATGAGCAGCCGTCTGTACAAGATCACCTTCCTCAATGCCGGCAAGATCTACGAGCTGTACGCACGCCGCGTCAGCAGCAGCGCGCTGTGGGGCTTCACCGAAGTCGCCGAACTGGTCTTCGATGCCCACGACTCGCTGGTGGTCGATCCGACGGAAGAGCGTCTGCGCAGCGAGTTCGGCGACACCCGCGTCCTGCACCTCCCCATGCAGTCCATCGTCCGCGTCGAGGAAGTCGAGCGCCGCGGCCAGCTGAGCATTCGCGACTCTGCCACCGGCGAGCGCGTCATCACCCCCTTCCCGATGCCGGGCAAACCGCGCTGACCGCGCCCCCACCAGAACCCATGGACGCCTGCATGAATCGTGTTGCCGTTTTCATCGACGCCGGCTATCTCTACGCCTCGGCCATCAAACTGCTTACCGGCATCAAGCAGTCGCGCAGCGCGATCACGCTGTCCTACGAGGATTTCCTCGACTACATCATCAAGCAGTCCGAGGCGCTGACCCGCCGTGAGCTGCTGCGCGTGTACTGGTACGACGGCACCAGCTCGGGCCCGACCGGCGCCCATCGCAAGCTGGCCTACCAGTCGAACGTCAAGCTGCGTTTGGGCATGGTCAGCCTGGCCGGCGAGCAGAAGGGCGTCGACTCGCTGCTGATCATGGACATGGCCAACCTGGCGCAGAACCGCGCGATGAGCGATGCAGTGGTGCTGACCGGCGACGAGGACATCCGCGTCGGCGTGGTCCTGGCCCAGCAGTATGGCGTGCGCGTGCACCTGGTCGGCATCGCCGACCCGGACGGCGAGCGCAACCAGAGCTCGATGCTGCAGCAGGAGGCCGACACCACCGGCCTGATCGGCCTGGAAGAGCTTCAGAAGTTCGCCACCGTCAACGACCGCAGCAGCAGCGAGCACGGCGAGGACGACGAGTACGGCGACGATCCGGCCGCCGCCGCCCTGGTCCAGCAGCTGCTGGACGAAGCCGCGGGCTCGCTGATCGGGATGCTCAACCCGGATGAGCTGATCCAGGCGCGGATCGGGCTGGGCACCGGCGCGCAGTCGGTGCCGCCGATGCTGGACCGCCAGCTGCTGACGGTCGGTCGCCAGCGCATGCAGCGCGATCTGATGCCGCACGAGAAGCGTCAGCTGCGCGCGCGCTTCGTCACCCAGCTGAAGCGCGCCGCGCCGGATCCGAACGAACCCGCCGAGGCCTGAGCGGCCGCGCCCGCCGGCGCGGCTACTTGACCAGCAGCACCGGCACCTTGGACAGGTGCACCACCCGCGTCGCCACCGAGCCCATCAGCAGGTTCGAGACCGCGCCCATGCCGCGGGTGCCCATGATCACGGTGTCGCAGCCGTGCGTATCCACGGCGCGCGCGACTTGCTCGGCGACCCCGCCCAGCGCGCTGTGGCCCTGGCCTTCGATGCCGGCCGCCGCCAGCATCTGCAGCCCGCCGTCCAGCACCTCGCCGGCCGCGCGCAGGGCGGCCTTGCGCAGGCTGTCGAGCAGGCTGGCGGTGAGGTAATCGCCGTAGACCACCGGCTCGTCCTGCACGTTGATCAGATGGATCGACAGCCGCCCGTACTCGCGGACGAAGTCGATCGCGTACTGCAGCGCGCGCTTGGCGCCATCGGAACCGTCGAAGGGAATCAGGACGCTGCGCATGGCCTCTCCTCGCATGGCTCGACCGGGCGGTCGGTGCCGGCAGTGTGCCGCGCCCGGCGAGCGCAGTCTTGAGCGTGGTCAAGCCTCGCGACGGCACGTGGCTTGCTACGCTGGCCGCGCCCTTGCCATCCTGCCCCGCCATGCCCGACAGCCAAGAACACTGGAAGGACAAGTACCTCGATGCGATCGACCGCTTCGAGCGCGAGGAGGCGCGGTGGAACCGCATGGACGCGACCCTGCGACGGGCGATCGGCCGCCTCGGCATCGCCTGTCGCGGGCTCGACAACCGGCTCGACGAGGAGCTGTCGGAGTTCACCCAGGCGATCCGCCAGAAAGTCGACATCGAAATCCTGGAGCGCCGCATCGATGCCCTGTCCGAGGCCATCGTGGCCCTCGACGAAGCCCCCGCCGCGCCCAGCTTCACGCCTCCGCCCGCGCTGAAGGCGGTTGCGACCGCCGCGGCTGCAGCGCCACCGCCCCCGGGCGACCACGGCGCGACGCTGCTGCGCCACCTGATCGGCCAGCTGGCGCCGGACCCGAGCCTCGGCGGGGACCTTGGCGCATTGTCCGAGCGCATCGAGCCGGGCATGGACAAGGACGCGCTGATCGGGCTCGCGGATGGCCTGGCCGAGCTGATCAACCGCCAGCAGCAGCAGCTCAACCGCGAGCGCCTCGGCATGGAGGGCCTGCTCGCCCAGGTCGACAGCCGGCTCGACGAATTCGCGACCTACCTGATGCAGGACCGCGCCGCACGCGTCGACGAGCGCGCCAGCCGCAGCGAGCTCAGCAGCCGGATCAGCACCGAAGTCGATTCGCTGGGCCGCCACACCCGCCAGGCCACCGAACTCGACCAGCTGAAGGCGCAGGTCAGCACGCGCCTGTCGGCGATCGACACCCACGTGCAGGACTACCGCAGCCGCGAGGAGCAGCGCATCGCCAAGCTGGAGGAGCGCGGTGACGCGATGCGCATGCGCATCGACGAGCTCGAGCGCGAGACCTCGCAGCTGCGGGAGTCCCTGCAGGCCGAGCAGCAGATGGCGGCCACCGATCCGCTGACCCGCATCCCCAACCGCCTCGCCTACCAGCAGGCGCTGGCCGAGGAGATCGATCGCTTCCGGCGCTTCGGGCGGCCGGTGTCGCTGGCGGTCTGGGACATCGACGCCTTCAAGGCGATCAACGACAGCTACGGCCACAAGGCGGGCGACAAGGTGCTGTTCGCGGTCGCCCAGGTGCTGCGCAAGCACCTGCGCAGCACCGACTTCGTGGCCCGCGTCGGCGGCGAGGAGTTCATCAGCCTGCTGCCCGGCGCCGACCTCACGCAGGCGCAGCACCTGTGCGAAGAGCTGCGCAGGAAGATCTCGCTGATCGGCTTCCACTTCGGCGGCACCCCGGTCAAGGTCACCACCTCGGTGGGCCTGACCGAACTCAAGGGCGAGGACGACAGCGAGAGCGCGTTCGACCGCGCCGACCAGGCGCTCTACCGCGCCAAGCGCGGCGGGCGCGATCGGTGTGAGGTGGGGTGATTAAGAGCTGGGAATCGGGAATCGGGAATCGGGAATCGGGAATCGGGAATCGACCGAAGGTCGTCGTGCCTAGGCCAGTCTGGCACTGGAGCCACGACTCCCGCTCGGCCAAGTCTTGAAGCGCGCGGGGCCCTGCGCGCTCTTGCGATTCCCGATTCCCCATTCCCGATTCCCGGCTCTCAAAACGGCCACCCCACCCCGCCCGCCCACAGGGAGAGCCCGCCGATGCCGCAGGCGATGCCGGTGGCGGCCAGGACGTCGCTGGGATAGTGCAGACCCAGAACCACGCGTGAGGCACCAACGCTGGCGGTGAACGGGATCAGCAGGGCGGCCAGTTGCGGGTAGTGGGCAAGTGCCACCAGACTGAAGGCCACCGCGTGCAGGGTATGGCCCGAGGGGAAGCTGAACTCGTCCAGCGGATGCACCAGTGGGCGGATGCGGCGGTCCGAGGCGAAGGGGCGCGGACGCTTGGTCCAGCGCTTGAGCACGCGGTAGAGGAACAGTGCAGCGGCTCCGGTGGCCGCCATGTGAGCCGAAGCTGCGAGGCCGTCATGGCCGTCGAACACCACGATCAGGCCCATCAGCGCGTACCAGAACACGCCGTCACCGAGACGACTGACCGTCGAGAAGTAGGCGCGCACCAGCGAGCGGTGGCCCCAGCGGTTGACGGCGAGGCAGAACGCGGCTTCGCCGCGGACAAGGCGCGAACTCATGCAGCTCTCCTTTCGGCCAGATCGGTCAACAGCGAAGCAAAGCTCGCGGCAACGCTGGCCGGGCTGAGATGCGCCACCGCCGCGCGTGCGCGCTGTCCGCAGGCCACCCGACACGCATCGTCAATGCCAAGAGCGCATACCGCCTCGATGAAGCGCGCCTCGTCGCCGCAGGGCGGCGCCGCGCCGTGTTCGCCATCGCGCAGGTGCTCGCGCGCTGCGCCATAGTCGTAGGCCACGGTGGCGACGCCGCTGGCCATGGCCTCAAGCGTCACGTTGCCGAAGGTCTCGGACAAGCTCGGAAACACGAACAGATCGGCGCTGGCGAAGTGCGCGGCCAGGCTCTCGCCGCGCAGCACGCCGGTGAACAGGAAGTCCGGGTTCGCCGCCGCCAGCTCGGCACGCGCCGGGCCATCGCCGACGAATACGAAGCGCGCATCGGGACGCTGCTGCTGCAGGGCACGGAAGGCGCGCACCGCGAGACCGAGATTCTTTTCCGGCGCGATGCGGCCGACATGGATCAGGGCGAGTTGGTCGGGCGAGAAGCCCAGCGCGGCGCGCACCGCTTCCGCACGTTGCTGCGGATGGAACAGCGCGGTATCCACCGCGCGCCGCAGCAGGCAGGGCCGCGCGAATCCATGCTCACGCAGGAAGGCCTGCAGCTCCAGGGTCGGCACCAGGGTCGCCTGCGCACTGTTGTGGAAGCGGCGCATCCAGGCGAACACCCAGGGCCGCAGGAAGCCGACGCCGTAGCGGCCGGCGTAATCATCGAAACGCGTGTGGAATCCAGTCGCGACCGGAATGCCCAGCCGGTTGGCCGCCCTCACCGCCGACCAGCCGAGCGGACCCTCGGTGGCCACGTAGATGGCATCGGGTCGCTGCGCCTGCCAGCGCGACAGCAGTCGACGCCCCGCCGGCAGGCCGAAGCGCAGGCCCGGATAGCGCGGCAGCGCCGCGCCCGCCGTCAGCAGCTCATCGCCGCGCGCGGGGCCGTCTGCCTGACGCGGCCGGATCACCTCGACCGCATGGCCCAGGGCGCGCAGGCCGTTCTCCAGCCCAGCCACGGTCAGGGCAACGCCGTTGACCTCGGGCGGATAGGTCTCAGTGACCAGCGAGAAACGACGGGCGATCGACATGGCGCCAGCCTGTGCCGCCGCCATGTCGCCGCAGTGACGCGCAGGTTAAGCGCGGATGACAGGCGCTGGACCGGGGACGGTCAAGCGAGCCCCCCGGCAGGGAATGAAGCAGGGTGCGAGCGCTGCCAAGCCCGGGGACGAGCCGCGGGCCGGAACGCCGCTGCGTTCGCTCAGCCAAAAAACCTGGCCGTCTGCACGCCTCGCGCGCGGCATCGCCGCTCTGCCGAATCTCGAATCCCAAATCCCGGCTTCAGAGCTACTCGTCCGCCCCCGGCACCACCAGTACCTTGCCGCTGCGGCCACCGCGAGCGGCCTCGGCCACGGCTTGCTTGACCTCGCTGACCGGAAAGGTCGCGGCGATCCGCGCCTGCAGCTGGCCCTTGGCGATCAGCCGGGTCAGCTCGCCGTAGACTTCGGCCTGCTCGGCGCGGCTGGCGTTGCGGAACCAGCGCGCCAGCCAGAAGCCGACCAGGCGCACGTCGCGGAACACCAGCGAGCCGGCCGAGATCTGGCAGGGCTCGCCGCTCATCATTCCGTAGTTGACCACCGTGCCGCCGCTGGCCACGCAGCGCGCCAGGCGCTCGGTGGCCATGCCGCCGACCGCGTCGATGCCGAGCCGGATCTTCGCCTTGCCGGTGGCCTCGGCCACGCGCTGGGCGAGGTCATCGCCGTCGACCAGCAGCACATCGCCGGGATTGGCCTCCATCTGTTCACGCGCCGAATCACGGCGCACGACGTTGACGGTCTTCAGGCCGCGCAGCTTGGCCAGCTCGATCAGGTAGCCGCCCACCGCCGAGTTGGCGGCGTTCTGGATCACCCATTCGCCCGGCTGCAGATCGACGAACTGGCGCAGCAGCAGCAGTGCGGTCGGCGGATTGATCGCCAGCATCGCCAGCTGGCGCGCATCAGCGCCCTCGGGCAGCGGTACGAACTGCGTCGCGGGCGCCTGCACATGCGTGCTCCAGGTGCCGCAACCGACCGGCAGCAGCACCAGTTGCCCCGCACTGAAGCCCTGCACGCCCTCGCCGATCTGCTCGACGCGGCCCACGCCCTCGTTGCCGCCGATCGCCGGCAGCGGCGGCAGCTGGCCGTAGTCGCCAGTCAGCGTGAGCACATCGCTGGGGTTGATGGCGGCCGCCACCACGCGCACGCGCAGCTCGCCGGGCGCAGGCGCCGGCAGCTCGAAGTCGACGGCGTGGATCACATCCTGCGGCACCGGGCCGCGGGTTTCGTACTGGGCGCGTTTCATGGAGAGGCCTCGGGAATCGGGAATCGGGAATCGGGAATCGGGAATTGGTGCGAGCGTAGCAAGCCGGGCGCCAGCGATGCCGCTCGCGGCACTCTGTCGCGGAGCGGAACACATCCCTTCGAGCCGATGATCAGGACTTTACGGACATCGCCCGCTGCCGTCCGCCGCCTACACTCGCCTCACGAGGCCCTACCGGCCTGACCGCTTTCGAGGAGTTGATCATGCACGCCCGCACCCCGCTCGCCACCGCGCTCGCGCTCTGCCTCGCCCTGCCCGCCTCCGCTGCCGATCTGCTGGTGCAGGCCGGGCGCCTGCTGGATGCGCCGGGGCAGGCGCCGCGTGCGGCCAGCACCCTGCATGTGCGCGACGGGCGCGTGGTCGAGGTGCGTGAGGGGCACCTCGATGCCGCGGCCTTCGGGCTTGAGTCCGCCGAGGTGCTGGACCTGCGCGCGCACTTCGTGCTGCCGGGTCTGATCGACAGCCATGTGCATCTGTCCTCCGACAAGGGCGGCGTCGCGGGGCAGCTCGCGGGCGTGCAGATGGATCCGGTCGATGTCGCCTACGAGGCACAGATGAATGCGCGCAAGACCCTGATGGCGGGCTTCACCACGGTGCGCAACCTCGGTGACTCCGACGGCGTGATCCGCGCGCTGCGCGATGCGGTCCGTGCCGGCAAGGTCGAGGGCCCGCGCATCCTCACCGCCAACAGCAGCATCTCGGCGACCTCGGGCCATGCCGATCCGACCCTCGGCTTCCGCAGCGACCTGCGCGCGGCGGTCAACCGCAACGGCAATGTCTGTGACGGCGTCGATGCCTGCCGGCGCGCGGTGCGCACGCAGATCTCGGAAGGCGCCGACGTGATCAAGATGACCATCACCGGCGGCGTCAACAGCCGCATCGGTGCGGGCCTCGGCGTGCAGATGTTCGAGGACGAGGCGCGCGCCGTGGTCGAGACTGCGCGCATGTACGACAAGAAGGTCGCCGTGCACGCGCACGGTGCCGACGGCATCAACCTCGCCCTGCGCCTGGGCGTGGATTCGATCGAGCACGGCACCCTGCTCGACGACGCCAGCCTGAAGCTGTTCCGCGACAGCGGCGCCTACTACGTGCCGACCCTGTCGACGGTGAACGGCTACCTGGAGCGCATCGCCAGCAACCCCGATGCCTACACCGGCGAGGTGCGCAGCAAGATCGACTGGCGCATCGGCATCACCGGCAAGGCGCTGGAGCGCGCGGTGCCGGCCGGCGTCAAGATCGCCTTCGGCACCGATGCCGGCGTCAGCCTGCACGGCCGCAATGCCGATGAATTCGAGCTGCTGGTCAAGCACGGCCTGACGCCGATGCAGGCGATCGAGGCGGCGACCACGCATGCCGCCGATCTGCTCGGCTTGAAGGGCACGGTGGGCGCGCTGACGCCGGGCCATGCGGCCGATCTGATCGCGGTCGAGGGTGACCCGCTGGCCGATGTCACCGTGCTGAAGCAGGTCGACTGGGTGCTGCGCGACGGTCAGGTGCTGAAGCGCCCGGACTAAGCCCGCTCAGCTGCCCAGCAGCCGCGTCATCAGGCTGCGCAGGGCCAGCGGCTTGAGCGGCTTGTGCAGCAGCCAGCAGCCGGCCTCGGCGACGTCCGTGCGCACCGCTTCGCTGTGGTCGGCAGTGATGATCGCGCAGGGGATCGTCGCCGCGGCTTCGCCCAGCCGACGGCGAAGCTCAACCCCGGTCAGCTCGCCATCGAGGTGGTAGTCGAACAGCAGCAGATCCGGCGGCGTCGACGTGAGCGCCGCGCGGATGCTGGACGGCTCGGTGAGCGCCAGCACCTCGCAGCCCCAGCCGCTCAGCAGCGCCTGCATGCCGGCGAGCACGCCGGGGTCGTTGTCGACCACCAGCACGCGCGCGCGCAGGCTGGGCTTGACGGCAGGCGGTGGGCTTTCGCTTGCGCTCGCTCGCGGCTGCGCACGCAGCGCCTCGACGGCGAAGCAGGTGCCACGCTGCAGCTGCGAGCTGAGCTTCAGCGGCAGCTCCAGCAGGCGCGCGATCCTTTCCGCGATCGACAGCCCGAGCCCCAGGCCCTGGCCGCCGCGATCCAGCCGGCGGAACTCCTCGAAGATCAGCCGCTGGTGCTCGAGCGCGATGCCCGGGCCCTGGTCATGGACGCCGATCTCGATGCGCCCGCCGCGTCGGCGCGCGCCGATCAGCACCCGCCCCGACTGCGCATAGCGCACCGCGTTGGACAGGAAATTCTGCAGCACGCGGCGCAGCAGGTTGGGGTCGGTACGCACCCACAGGCGCGTGCGCGCCGCGCGCAGGCGCAGGCCCTTGTCCTGCGCCATCAGGCTGAACTCCGACGCCAGGCCCTGCAGCAGGGGATCAAGCGCGAAGTCCTCGATCTTCGGCACCAGCCCGCCCGCATCGAGCCGCGAGACATCGAGCAGGCCGGACAACAGGGTCTCGGCCGAACTCAGCGCGGCGTCGATCTGGCCCAGCGAATCGCGCAGGACCGGCTCGCTGCTGCGCTGCTGCAGGGCATGGGTGAACAGATGCGCGGCGTTCAGCGGCTGCGCGAGGTCGTGGCTGATCGCGGCCAGGAAGCGGCTCTTGGCCTGGTTGGCGCGCTCGGCCTCGGCACGCGCGGCGCGGTACTCGGCAGTGCGCTCGGCGACGCGCTGCTCCAGCGTCTCGTTGATCTGCTTCAGTGCGGCTTCGGCGCGACGGAAATCGGTGACGTCGGTGAACGTCGCCACGAAGCCCCCGCCCGGCATGGGATTGCCGCGGATCTCGACGATGCGGCCATCGGGAAAGCGGCGCTCGGTGACATAGGGCGTACCGGCGCGCATGTGGGCGATGCGCTTGTCGACCTCGCGCGCGATGTCGACCGCACCGACCAGGCCGCGCTGCAGGTTGTGGTGCACCAGCTCCGCCACCGGCACGCCGACCTGCAGCTCGCGATCGGAAAAGCCGAACAGGCGCTGGTAGACGCCGTTCCAGGCGACCAGGCGCAGCTCGGCATCGACCACGCTGATGCCCTGGGCCATGTTTTCCAGCGCGGCTTCGAGCAGGCGCTGGTTGAAGCGCAGGGCATCGCTGGCTTCGCCAACGATGGCCGCCACCGTGTCGAGATCGCGGCCGTGGGCGCGCCGCGCGGCGTCCAGCAGCAGGCGTGCCGAGGCTGCGCCGAGCACGGTGGCGAGCTCCGACTCGATGCGCGCCTCGGCAGCAAGATCGACCAGGCTGTCGTCATCGCCTGTGGGCAGCAGTGCAGCCAGGCGCTGTTCGGACAGAAAGCGCCCGGCGACCTCGGCCAGGGTGCGACGCTCAAGACCCGCCGCAGGACGCTGCTCGGCGGCCTGCGAGCCCTGCATGCGCAGCGCCAGCACCCAGGTCAGCAGGCTGCCCAGCAGCAGGCTCAGCACCAGGGCGCGGCCCGTGCGATTCCACTCGCCGAGGCCGAGCGCGGTCTCTGGCGCCAGCAGGCCGATACCGAACGGGCCCTCGCGCAGCCAGGCAGCGCTGCCGCCGAAACCCTCGACCAGGCTGGGCAGCAGCAGCACCCAGCACCAGCCGGCGAAGCCTGCCAGCAGGCCCCACAGCACCGCGCGCGGCGGCGTCTGCGGGCGCCAGATCGCGAAGCCCAGCGCCGGCGCCAGCGTGGCCAGGGCCGAAAAGCTCAGTGCACCGATATCCGCCAACGCTTCTGAGCCGGCGATCGCGCGGCTGTAGATCCAGGCCAGCAGCACGACCGCGACGATGATCAGCCGGCGCTGCAGCAGCACGCTGCCGCGCAGGTTGCGGCCGGCGCGCGCGCCCCAGCTGCCGCGCAGCAGCAGCGGCGCCAGCCAGTGGTTGCCGATCATCAGGCTGAGCGCCAAGGTCGACAGGATCACCATGCCGGTGGCCGCCGACAGGCCGCCGAGGAAAGCCAGCAGCGCAAAGCCGCTGTCGCCGCCGGACAGCGGCAGCGCCAGCACATAGAGATCGGAAGGCACGCCGAGCGGCGCCAGCACCGCCGATCCGGCCGCGGCAATCGGCAGCACCGGCAGGGCGATCAGCAGCATGTACAGGGGGAACAGCCAGCGCGCGCTGCGCAGATGGTTCTGCTCGCGGCACTCGACCACGCCGACGTGGAACTGGTGCGGCAGGGTGAACATCGCCAGCACGCCGAGCACGATCAGCGCCGGGAAGCCGCTCGCGCCATCCGCGGCCGGGACGGGCGGTGTGCTGATGTCGAAGTGCGCCGACACGTAGACCCCGAGCGCCAGCATCGCCGCCAGCTTGAGCAGCGATTCCACCGCCATCGCCAGCACCAGGCCGCGGTTGTGCTCGGTGGCGCTGGCGCTGCGCGCGCCGAACAGGATCGCGAACAGGGCCATGGCCAGGGCCACGTAGAGCGCGCTGTCCTGCCAGGCCGGCGCATCCACGGCGTTGCCGCGTGTCAACAGGCCGAAGCTCATCGCCACCGCCTTCAGCTGCAGGGCGATATAGGGCAGCACGCCAAGCACGGCGATCAGGGTGATGACCGCGGCCAGCGAGGAGCTCTTGCCGAGCCGGGTCGCGATGAAGTCGGCCAGCGAGGTCGCGCGATGCGCCTGCGCGAGCTTCACCAGCTTCATCAGCAGACCGATGCCGAACACATAGAGCAGGATCGTGCCGACGAAGGTGGGCGGCAGCCACCAGCCCGAGCGGGCGGCCTGGGTGACCGTGCCGTAGAAGGTCCAGCTGGTGCAGTAGACCGCCAGCGACAGGCTGTAGATCAGGCCCCAGTGGCGCTGCAGCAGCTGCGGCCGGCGTTCGCCCAGCAGGGCCGCGCCGAACAGCAGGCCCAGCCAGACCAGGCCCGCGCCAACGAGCAGGGCGACGCTCACGCGTCTACCGCTCCCGGCGCGACCGTCGAGACTGCGCTGGAACCCTGATGCCTCGTCGCCCCCGCAAAGGCGAGGGCCCAGTCACAGGGCTTGGCAGCATGGCGCGCGCAGGCAGTCCGGTTGCGCGCAGAGGTCGCAACAGCTGCCAGCACTCGCACAGGCAGCAAGCGCAGTACCGCCGGCACTTCGAATCTCAGCGCGCGGCTTCCAGGCCCAGGGCATCGAGAGCACGCGCCAGCCACTGGATCTGCGCGCCTGAGCGCAGGTCGTAGTCGGCGCCGGTGTAGCCCCACCAGTCCCAGCATGCGTTCGGATTCAAGGGCGCGAAGCTCGCGCGGGTCTGCGGATAGAGTACGACCACGCCGTAGGCATCGGCCCAGCGATTGAAGCCGCCCTCGCGGACGAAGGCCTCGCCGACCTTGTCGGCGTTCTGAAGGCAGCCGTGGAAAGCGACCAGCAGGCCACAGGATTCGCCCTCGCACTGCGGCGGCACGTAGAGGTAGCCGACCTCGGCGAGGATCGGGTCCGGACCCTCGCCGACCAGGGCTGCCTGGTTGAACGGAAGCAGCGCGCCGGTGGCCGCATCCGCCGCGCGCGGCGCCGCGCCGAACAGATGCGCGAACACCCGCCCCGGCGCATCGAATCCACAGCGACCCACGTACGGCGCCGGCGGATCGGTGCATTCATCGCCCTCGCCCGCCAGCGGCAGCAGATGGCCGTAGGCGCCGTCCAGCTGGGCTGCGATGTCGAGGCCCGGTGCATCCGCCTGCAGCGCGCGATACAGATCCACCGCGGCCTGGCCGACCGCGGGCGCGACCTTCAGGTCGCTGGCGCCGTGCAGCACCAGCACGCGATCACCGTCGAGGCCCGCGAGTGCAGCGATGCTGCCGTCCGCGGCGCGTGCGCGAACCTGCGCGGCCAGCGCGGCGGCATCGGGTGCCTCCGGCTCCGCTTTCATGCACACGCCCAGGGCCTGGCCGAGGTCGCCGCCGGCACAGCCGTAGGGCCCACCGGCGATGAGCGCGGCACCGTGGATGCGATCGGAGAGCGCGACATGCGCCTGGGTCGCCATGTAGGCGCCGGAGGACAGGCCGGCCACGGCCACGCGCTCGCGATCCAGCTGCAGGCTTGGCAACGGCGGCGACTCCGCGCGACTCGCGCAGCCGGCCAACGCGAGCGCAAGGGCGACAGCGGTCAGGGAGGAAGAGCACTGCATGCGTTCTCTGGACATCGTGGAGACCTTGCGAAAAAAAGCGGCCGGACCTCAAAAGAGGCGCCGGCCGGACGCGGGGGAGCCGCTGGAAGTGGGCCGGGCTTGCGCCGGCATCGTAGCGATGGAAGTCAGGGCGCGGGCAAGCCAACGCCGGGATCTGGGACCGCCACCGCGCCGGCCGCAGGGCCCGACGCGGAAGCGATGACCTCGACTCAGAAGTCGTAGGTGGCGGTCAGGCTGTAGGTGCGCGGGGCACCGTAGAAGCCGGTGAGCACGCCCAGCGCCGGGATGTTGTAGCCGGTCGTGCGGTACTCCTTGTCGGCGAGGTTCGCGCCTTCCAGCGCGAAACGCCATGCGCCCGCGGTCTGCCAGATCAGACCGGCCGAGACCAGTCCGTAGCCGGGCTGCTTGATCACCTCGGACAGATCGGTCGTCGGGTAGACCTCGCTCTGGTAGCTGTAGCTCACGCGCGTGGTGAAGCTGCCGCCGCCCTCCAGCTGCAGGGTGTGCAGGCCGGTGATCGCCGCCGAGAAGTCCGGCGCATTGGTGAACTTCTGACTGTCGGCAACGTTGACGTTGTTGGTGAGGAACTCGTCGTACTCGGCGTCCAGCCAGGCGAAGTTGCCCTGCAGGGTGAAGCTCGGCGACAGCAGGGCCTGGTACTCCAGCTCGACGCCGTCCACCGAGCCTTCGCCGGCATTGGCGAAGTCACCGAAGAACACCGGCGGATTGCTGCCCGGCACGGCAGTGAACACCGACAGCTGGATGTCCTTGTAGTCGCTGTTGAAGTAGGCGAGGTTGACGAACAGGCGATCGTCAAGGAAGGCGTTCTTGGCGCCGACCTCGAAGGTGGTAACGGTCTCGTCGTCGAAAGGCAGGCGCGAGCGGGGCACCGCGGTGGCCTGGGCGCGGATGTTGAAGCCGCCGGATTTGAAGCCGCGGCTGGCCAGGGCGTACAGCAGGATGTCCTCGCTCACCTTGAAATCCAGCGAGACCTTGGGGGAGAAGTTCTGGAAGCTCACCGAGTCCTCGAAGTCGGCCGCCACTGCGCCGCTGGGGCGGGTGAAGCTCGCGTCGGTGTAGCCGATGTTGTACACGTCGGCAGTCTTCTTCTCGTCGGTGTAGCGGCCGCCCAGGGTCAGCGCCCAGCGCTCGGCGAAGTCCCAGGTGAACTCGCCGTAGACCGCCACGCTGTCGGTATCGACCACGCCCTGGGTGTCGCCGAAGGACAGGCCATAGAAATTGTTCAGCACCTGACCGCCGGCCGAGCCGGTGAACCAGTACAGGCCGGCCACGCCGCGGACCTTGCCGCCGGCATCGTAGTTGAGCTGGAACTCCTGCGAGAGCTGGTCGTCGGAGTAGAAGGCCTTGACGTCGGCGATGGTGTTCGGAAGCGTGTCGAAGTCGATATTGGTCTCGGTGTCGGATTCGCGATAGGCGGTGACGGACTTCAGCACCCAGGCGTCACCGAGGTTCCAGCTGAGCGTCGCCGAGGCGCCGAGCATCGAGGTGTCGTTGATGTTCGGCATGCCGTTGCGCACGTCGAAGCGGCTGTCGAGGGCCGGCACGGTGGCGACGGGAATGACGACATTGGTGTTCGGGCCCAGCATCTTCGCGCCGCGCACGCCGCTCTGGTCGTCCATCCAGTCGACCGAGAACTTCGCGCTGAAGTCCGGCGATCCGAGGTAGCCCAAAGTGGCGCGTGCTGCCAGGATCTCCTTGTCGGACACCTCCTGGCCGGTACGGACGTTCTCGCCGTAACCGTCGCGCGAGAGCGAAGCCACCGCCAGGCGCGTCGCCCAGCCACCACCGAGCGGCAGGTTGACGCTGGCCTTGGTGTCGAGCTGGCTGTAGTTGCCGATGGTGACCGAGCCGCGGCCGTAGAAGTCCTCATCCAGCGCCGACGACACGTACTTGATGGCACCGCCGATGGTGTTCTTGCCGTACAGCGAGCCCTGCGGACCGCGCAGCACTTCGATGCGCTCGACGTCGAACACATCCAGCAGCGCGCCCTGCGGACGCGCCACATAGACGTCATCCAGGTACAGGCCAACACCCGGATCGACACCCCACAGCGGATCGCTCTGGCCGACCGCGCGGATGTAGGCGGTGAGCGTGCTCGACGAGCCGCGCGCGGCATAGACGGTCAGGTTCGGAACGAAGGCGCCAAGATCGCTGATGTCCTCGACATTGAGCTTGTCGAGTCCGTCGGCGGTGAACGCGGTCACCGCGACCGGCACTTCCTGCAGGGATTCCTCGCGCTTGCGCGCCGACACGGTGATGGCGTCGAGCGTGTTCGGCTTCGCCTCCTCGCCCTGCGCCGGCGTCTGTTGCGCGTGGACGGCGTACGGTGCGGCCAGCAGTGCACCGATGATGAAGCTGAGCGGCTTGCGCATCATGTGGATTCCCCTCCAGGACTTTCTTGGTTTCGCGGTGCCTGGGCGACGGGCGCAGGCTGCCGATGCTGCGCAAGCCTAGGTGCGGTGCCGGGAACGGGCACTTGTACCTTCGTACAGTGACGATGCGCGACGCGGCCTGCGAATACTCGCCGCCATCGAAGACTGAAAGCGCTCGCCCATGCTCAGCCTGATCGGGCTCGTCACTGCCCTGCTGCTCCTGATGCTGCTGACCATCCGCGGCATGAACCTGTTCGTCGCCACGCCGCTGTGCGCGCTGCTGGTGGCGATCACCTCGGACATCGCGCTGCTGCCGCCGCTGGCAAACGAGGGCCAAGCCAATGTCGTGAGCGCCTACATGGGCGGCTTCACCAGCTTCATCGCCAGCTGGTTCTTCATGTTCCTGCTGGGCTCGATCTTCGGAAAGCTCATGGAGGACACCGGTGCGGCCGACAGCGTGGCGCGCTGGATCGTCACCGGCATCGGCGCACAGCGCGCGGCGCTGGCCGTGGTGGTGGCCTGCGCGATCCTGACCTACGGCGGCGTCAGCCTGTTCGTCGTGGCCTTCTCGGTCTACCCGACCGCGCTCGCCCTGTTCCGCGAGGCCGATCTGCCGCGGCGCTTCATCCCGGCGGCGCTGGCCTTCGGCTCGGTGACCTTCACCATGACCTCGGCGGGCTCACCGGAGATCCAGAACTGGATTCCCATCCAGTACCTCGGCACCACGCCCTGGGCGGCCTGGCAGGCCAGCCTGGTCACTGCGATCTTCATGGCCGGCGCTGGCTATGCGTGGCTGGTGTGGATGCTGAAGCGCGCCAAGCTGCGCGGCGAACACTTCGAGGCGCGCGACAACGATCCGCAGCCGCTGGACATCACCCTGCCGGCGGTCTGGCGTGCGCTGGTGGGCCCGGCGCTGGTGCTGGTCGTCAGCTTCGTCTTCCACGACAGTCTGCAGACTTCGGCGCTCATCCTCGCCCTGCTGGCCGGCTGCGTCGGCGTATATGCGCTGTGCTTCAAGTCGCGGCGCGATCCGGGCAAGGCGATCGCCGAGGGCAGCACCGGCGCACTGATCGCGATTGGCAATACCGCCGCAGTCGTCGGCTTCGGCGCGGTGGCCAAAGTCGCGCCGGCCTTCCTGCTGATCGTCGACTGGGTGACCCATCTGCCCGGCGGTGGCCTGGTCAGCGCCGCGGTGGCGGTGAGCATCGTCGCCGCCATCACCGGTTCGGCCTCGGGTGGGCAGGTGATCGCACTGCCGATCCTCGCACCGATCTTCCTCGGCCAGGGCGTCAATCCCGAGCAGCTGCACCGCTCGGTGGCGATCTCCTCGGGCGTGCTCGATTCGCTGCCGCACAACGGCTATGTGGTCACCACCATCCGCGCCATCTGCGGCGAGACCCATCGCGCGGCCTATGGCCCGGTGGCTGCATTGACGGTGATCGTGCCGGGGCTCGGGCTGATGCTCTGCCTGCTGCTGTTCGCCCTGGGGCTCTGAGCGGCGCCCGCGATCAGCGCACCGGCTGCAGCTCGAAGCCGTCGGCGAACATCGGTCCAGCCGACTCGGCGCCCAGCTGGATCGCCAGCAGCGCATCGATCCGCCCGTGACCCGCGACCGGATTCGGATAGGTGGTCGGTGCCACCCCGCCGCAGGTCTGGGTCAGGCTCATCGGCACCACGGCGCGCCTCAACAGATCCTCGAGTGCCTCGGGGTTGCGCTGGTACTGCGGATAGGCCGACATCACCAGGGCAGCGACGCCAGCCACATGCGGAGCCGCCATGCTGGTGCCGGTCATGTTGCCGTAGCCGCCACTGTTCAGGGCCGAACGTATCGAGGTGCCCGGCGCGCTCAAGTCGGGCTTCATGCGTCCGCTTCCGTCGATCGTGATCGGGCCGCGTGAGCTGCTGTTGTTGATGGTGCCGTCGAGCCGGCTGTTGCCGACGGTCAGCGAGCCTGCGAAGTAGGCCGGCGGATCGGTGATCGAGCCGCAGCTGGAGCCGGAATTGCCGGCCGCTGCGACGAACAGGATGCCGGCGGCGCGCAGGTTGTTGACCGCCGTTTCCAGCAGCGCGCTCTGCTGCGTGGTGCAGCCTTCGCTGGGCGGACAGCCCCAGGAATTGTTGATCACGTGCGGAGCGAGCAGTGGCTGCGGGTTCTGGCCGGCAGCGTCAGTCGGCGCCAGGAACCAGTCCATGCATTCAAGATAGGTCGCCGGCGAGCCATCGCCCGCATTCATGTTGCGGCAGGCGATCCACTTCGCCTGCGGGGCGATGCCGATCTGGTTGACCCCGCCAGCACCGACCATGGTGCCGACGGTATGGCTGCCGTGCGAGTGATCGTCGCAGGGTACCGGGCTGTCCGCGCCGCAGCTGCTGCCGGCGGCATGCACGGCATCGTGCCAATGGTAGGCGTGGCTGACGCTGTCGCCGCTGTTGCCGCGGTACTGGTTGATCAGGGACTCGTGGTTCCAGCGCACGCCGGTGTCGGCGCCAGCCACGGTGATGCCCTGCCCTTCATGGCCCAGGGCCCAGACCTCGGGCACCCGGATCAGGCTGAGGCTGGCTTCTACCGCACGTTGCGCAGCGGAGCCATCGCCAGTGTCGGTCGGCGCGGGAAGACGGACCTTGAAGCTGCGCTCCGGCACCACGAAGGCCACGCCGGCCTCACTCTGCAAGGCCGAACGTGCGCCTGCGGGCAGGCGGATCAGGCTCGCGTTCAAGACGGTGAAGTGGCGCAGCACATGGCCGTCGTGCGCCGCCGCCAGTCGCTGCGCGGCCTCGCGCTGGGCGGAAGACACCGCCTGCAGTCGACGGTATGCCGCCTCAGCACGCGCGTCCCCGGCAAGCCCGCTCATGGGCGACAGATCCGCCTGCGCCTCCCAGACCACGAGGACGGGCTCTGGCGCGGGCTGCGTGCCGCCGAGCATGGCGGCAGCGGCGAGTACTGCGAGGGAAAAACTCGGCATGTCGCGGTCCACCACCTGTGAAGAGAGCCACAGGCTAGCGCATCGCGACGGCAGCGCGGGTCAGGCAGGGCGCGTGGCGCGCCGCCGCAGGACCCTCAGGCGCTGGGCGAGCCCCGTCGAACAGGGCTCGCCCAGACTTGGCTTACAGCGAGCAGATGCCCGAGGGCGTGATGTTCAGCAGCGGAATGCTGCGCGCAGGCTGGCCGTCGAGCAGGATCTCGGCGACCGCCGAGTTGCAGTCCGCGAAGTCGATGCGCACGCGACCGATCGGCGCGGTCTGCACAGGGTCGGGGGCGAGGAAGCGGCCGCCGGTGGTGTTGAGCACCGCGAGCTCGGCGCTGCGACCGTTGAATCCGCCGCCGGTGACCGCGGCGGTGCCCAGCGAGACCGCGGCGCTGTCGAGGGTGAACCAGATCTTGGAGCCGTTGGCATCGAACGCATACCAGCTGCCGACCAGACGGTTCTCGCCGGGGCGCGGCGTGAACACGAAGCCCTGGCCACTGAACTCCGGCGTGTACCACATGCCGTTGACGCTCAGATCGACCGGCGTCTCGGTCGGCAGTGCGCCCAGCGGCAGCGCGGTGAAGCCGAGCGGCTGGTTGACGCCGTCGCCGGTCGCCAGCACCGACAGCACCACGCCGGCAGGCAGGTCGACCGGCGCCAGGTCGATCAGATTGGTGCCACCGTCCGGCGTTGCCACCTTCAGGTCATTGTTGCCGGCCGGAATCTCCAGGTAGCCGCTGGCGGCGAAGAAGGGCACGCTGGTGAGCCCGCCGACGACGGCGCCGCGGTCGGTGCGGATCGACACGGCCGTCGAGTCGGCGTCCGGGCCGAAGGGCGCGGCGTGGATCACGCGCAGCTTGAGGTTCCCGGTCGCTGGCGGGCGGTTGTCATCGACCAGCGGCTGCAGCGCCAGCGGCTGGCCATTGGCGCCGCCGGTGGCGAGCACGGTGTAGTCGGTATTGTCGGCCAAGGTCACGTTGGCGCTGATCGCCACGGTGTTGGTTCCCGCCAGAACGACTTCCAGCGCGTAGGCGCCAGCCGGCAGCGGAATGTAGCTGGTGAAGTCGCCATAGCGGACGTTGGTCAGCGCGGTTGCACCGTTGATGCGGACATCAACAGCAGTCTCCGCCAGGTCGTCGCTGAAGGGAGCGAAATGGCCGACGAGGACGCGCGCGTCGGCAAGGGCAAGCGCGGGTGCGAGCAGGAGAAAGCCGGAGAGTCCGGCAGGCAGCAGGGTGTGGATGGGCTTCATGGATGGGGTCTCCGTAGGGCGCGCTTGAAATGGGGCGCGGCGAATATGTATCCGCCGGAACGTCAAGCGACGCTGCACGAAAAATGACGGCACCATCAAGGCAGACCCACTCCACCTGCACATCGATCACGACGCCATCGAACCCGGGTGAAGCGGGCATGCAGGACCACCGATGGGCGGCATCCAGCCAGGGATCGGCGGTCGATCAGGCCTCCACACCCGCCGCGGCACGACCTGCTGCGAACGTGCTCGGGAATCGCACCAGGGCACGCGTACCCTGCCCCGCCTCGCTTTCCAGGGTGACCGGCCAGCCGAAACGCGCGGACAGCCTGCGCACGATGGTCAGCCCGACGCCCTGGCCACCCTCCTTGCGCAGGCCGCCGCGGAAGAACGGATCGAACGCGCGGTCCAGCTCGTCCGGCGTCATGCCGCAGCCCGTGTCCTGCACGCAGACGTGATCGTCGTGGATCTGCACGACCACGCTGCCACGATCGGTATAGGCGCAGGCATTGCGGATCAGGTTGGACAGGATCACCCGCAGCACGCGCGGACTGCCGTGCAGGGAGAACGCCGCATGCTCCTCGATGCGCAGCTCCACCGGCTTTTCTCCGAGCAGCGGCCGGGCCTTCTCGACCTCATCGGCCACGACCTCGTTGATCACGAAGTCCTCTTCCGGCAGATCTGCATCGCCCTCACGGGCGAGGATCAGGAAGGATTCGATCAGCCCCTCCATATCGCGCGCCGAACTGAGGATGCGCTTGATCTGCCGCTTCGCGTAGGGCGGCAGCTCGTCTTCCGCACAAAGGACGTCGCAGGCGATGCGGATCACCGTCAGCGGGCTGCGCAGCTCGTGGCTGGCATCGCGGGTGAAGTCGCGCTCGCGCTGGACGAAGGCATCGATGCGCGAGGCGAACTCGTGCAGGGCCTGGGCCAGCACCAGCACCTCGCCCTCGACATCGAGCGGCAGCTGTTCAGGCGACAGCGCTTCGAGGTTGGGATTCTTGGGATCCCAATGCTGGACCACGCCAGCCAGCCAGATCACCGGCGAGACCGCGCGACGCGAGATGCGGTAGGTGGCCCAGGCGATGATGTAGATCACCACCAGCACCAGCACCAGCGGCACCGCGCCAAAGAAGAAGGCCAGCGCATTGACCTGCTCGGCGTCGAACACCAGCACCAGCGTCCCGCCCTCGCCCTCCTGCACCAGCACCAGCGAACCGCCGCGCTCGGCCGGCAGGCTGTAGTAGCCCGATGCCAGGCCGCGCAAGTTCTCCGGCAGTACGTTCTCGCTCTCACCGTGCCGCTGCAGGTAGCCCTGCATGTTGTAGGTATCGGGCGGCGAGGCCTGCGGGTCACGCGCCAGGCGCTCGCGGTAGTGCGCGGCCTCGTCGGTCAGAGCGCGCTGGATCAGCACGTCCTTGAGCACGGCCGAAGCACCGTAGACGCCGAGCACGGTGGCGCAGCTGATCGCTGCGATCTGCAGGATGAACGCCGCCCAGATCTTGCGGCGCAGGCCGGTGGAGATGCGCATTTTCTTGTTCGGGATTGGGGATTCGGGATTCGGGGTTCGGGATTCGCAGCGGCGGCGTTGAGTCTGCGGGCGACGCGAGCATGGCGCACAGCGATGGATGCGACCGTGAAGCGCGGCGGCCGCTGGACGAAGACCGTACAGGCTGCAGCTGCCGCGTCAGGCATTGAAACCCGGAAAGCACACGGGCTCCGCCTAGTGCGCGGAGCCCGTTTTTCAGCTAAGCGTGACGCGATGGACTGGGTCCTGGGTTCGAAGCGCGGTGGTGCGCCTTGCCGAACGCTGCTCTTGCAAATCCCGAATCCCGAATCTCCAATCCCGGCCTTGAATCACCCCACCCGCTGCGCCGGCTCCGTCTCGAGTTCGGCCAGACGGTAGCCCGCGCTGTGGATGGTGTGCAGCAGCTGCTTCTCGAAGGGCTTGTCGATCACCTTGCGCAGGTTGTACAGGTGGCTGCGCAGGGTGTCGGAGTCGGGCAGCGCGTCGCCCCAGATCTCGCGCTCGATGTCGCGGCGACTGACCACGCGGGGCGATTCGCGCATCAGGATGGTCAGCAGCTTCAAGCCGATCGGCGACAGCTGCAGGTCGCGACCGCCACGGGTCAGGCGCAGGGTGGCCGTATCCAGCACCAGGTCGCCCACCTTCAACACCTCGGCGCTGACCTGGCGGCGATCGCGGCGGATCAGCGCACGTACGCGTGCCTCCAGCTCCTGGATGGCAAAAGGCTTGACCAGGTAATCGTCGCCGCCGGCCTCAAGGCCGCGGACCTTGTCATCGAGCGTGTCGCGCGCGGTGAGCATCAGCACCGGCGTCGACTTCTTGGCTTCCTGGCGCAGGCGACGGCAGACCTCCAGGCCATCGATACGCGGCAGCATCAGGTCGAGCACGATGACGTCGTAGCTGTTCTCGACGGCGAGGCGCAGGCCGTCGGCGCCGTCACTGGCGTAATCCACCCCGAAGCCTTTGCGCTCGAGGTATTCGCCGACCATTTCAGAGATGTTGCGGTTGTCTTCGATCAGGAGGATCAGACCGGCGGATTCTTCGCGAGACTTCATGGCAGGGCTCCGGTGGGGTTTTCACGGACGTGAATTGACCACGGGCCGGGTGAGATGCGCGTGAACCACTCTTGACAAAGCGCCGATGCCTGCGTGCGTCTCCAACACGCTTAGAACGGGATCCGTCCGATCAGGATGTCCCGGTACATCACCCAGTCGCCGAGGAAGGAGTAGAGCGGGTACTTGAACGTCGCCGGGCGGTTCTTCTCGAAGACGAAGTGGCCGATCCAGGCGAAGCCATAACCGCAGAGCAGGGCGGCCAGCAGCCAGCGCGGATCGAGGCTGGCGAGCGCGAGCAGCGCGCAGATCAGCGCGCCGCTGCTGCCGACGAAATGCAGCCGCCGACAGCTGCGGTTGGCATGCTCGGCGAGGTAGAAGGGATAGAACTCGCGGAAGCTTTGGAAGCGGGTGTCGGCAGTGGCCATCAGCAGCTCCGGCTGGACGCAGGCTCCAACCCTGCTGTCGCGGGCGTCAGGAATCAAGCTGCAGCGCGGTGGGCATACACGCGAACGCCCCGGCCTAGCGGGGCGTTCGCGTGATCGGCCGGTGCGCGAAATGCTCGCGCCGGCGGGATTTCAGTCGATGCTCAGCGCGCCGCGGGTGCGCTCGCGACGACGGTCGTCGGCGGCGTCGAACTCGCGCATGCAGCGGTCCTGCTTGACCATCACGCACTCGAGGTAATCGGTGATCATCACCAGGGCCGCGCGGATGGCCTTGCCGGCCGGGGTGTTGTTCTCGTTGGCCAGCGCGCCGCCAAAGCCGCCGCGGTACAGGCCCACGCTCATGCCGCCGCTCTTGGCCTCGCCCTCGATGGTGCGCACGAACTCGATCTCGCCGGTCTCGCTGTTGACCACGCGCAGGTCGACGGCCACGTAAGCCTTGCTCGACTTGCCGCCCAGCGAGACGCCGCGGAAGCTGATGCCGCCGCCGGTGCTGGAAGTCTGCTCCTCGTAGCTCGTGACCGTGCCCATGATCAGGTACTGGGCGCCGGTCAGCTGACCGATCCGCGCGCCCTGGCCTGGTGCCATCCGGCCCGAGGCGGCGAGGTTCTGCTCCTGCAGCACGGACTCCAGCCGCGAACGCTCAACGACACTGAAGGCGCGCGTGGCGACCAGCTCGTTGGCCAGCATGCCGGACAGTTCCCAGCCGACCCCTCCGCGCCACCAGCCTGCACCCGACTCGTTCTTGAACTCGGCCACGGCCACGGTCACGCGCTCACCGCGCTGCGCGTTCGCGCTCTGCATGCCGGCAAGCGCCGCCACCGCCAGAACGCAGGCCATCATCGACTTGATCATTGCGTGTTCTCCCTGTTGGAACCCCATGAGGAACGACTCCGGCGCGGAGCGTCCCAACTGCAAACCCCGCGTGAAAGCCTACGCCTTCACCCCGGACTCAGACAGCACAAACGGGGCTGGGCGGCAAAACAAGCCATCCTGCCCGGCGACTGCATCCGCGCCGTTCATCTTTCAGCCGCGGCGACTGCCCCTGCGGCTCAAAACAGCTCGAAGCGATCCGCGTCCAGCTGGGCCGGGAAACGCGCACGGTGCGCGTGCAGGGCGGCGGCCTCCAGCCGGGATGTCACCACCTGCGGCAGGGGGCCGAGTTCGACCAGGGGCTGGCCCAGGGCATCGAGCGCGACGCTGTCACCAGCGTATGCAATCTCGTTGCCGTCGACGCCGACGCGATTCACGCCGATCACGCAGGCCAGATTCTCGATGGCGCGGGCGCGCAGAAGCGTTTGCCAGGCATAGCGCCGGGCGGCCGGCCAGTTGGCGACCCAGAGGATGAGGTCGTAGTCGAAACGCTGGGCGGCCTCGTCGAACACGTTGCGGGCGAACACAGGGAAGCGCAGGTCGTAGCAGACCTGCGGACAGATCCGCCAGCCGCACCACTCGACCACCAGCTTCGGACCGCCGGCGGCGTAGCGCTCGTGCTCGCCAGCCATGCGGAAAAGGTGGCGTTTGTCGTACTGCGCCAGCGCGCCGTCGGGGGTGGCGAACAGCAGACGGTTGAACACCTTGCCGCCTTCGCGGATCACCATCGAACCGGTGACGGCGGCGTTGATGTCCATCGCCAGCGCGCGCAGCCAGGCCACGCTGGGGCCGTCCATGGTCTCGGCCTCGCCGATGGCTGCGTTGGAAAAGCCCGAAGTGAAGGTCTCGGGCAAGACCACGAGATCGGTTTGCCCGGCCAGCGGCCGTACCAGCTCGCCATAGAGGGCGCGGTTGGCGGCAGGGTCATGCCAGACGGTGGCGGCCTGCACCAGAGAAATGCGCAGGTCACGGCTCGGAGCGGTGGGGGTATTCATGGACTCAGACCTTGGCGAGGCGTTCGACCGCCGCGGCCATGGTGGCCTCGGTCTTGGCGAAGCACAGGCGGATCACCCGCTGGCTCGCGGGTGGATCGGCGTAGAACGGCGACAGCGGAATCGCGGTAACGCCCTTCTCGACGGTCAGCCAGCGGCAGAACTCGAGGTCGCCCATGTCCGAGATCGACGAGTAGTCGACCAGCTGGAAATAGCCGCCGGGCACGGGCAGGCACTCGAAGCGAGTGCCGGCCAACTGGGCGCGGAAGGCGTCGCGCTTGCGCTGATAGAAGTCCGGAAGCTCAAGGTGATGCTCGGGATGCTGTTCCAGCATCTCGGCCAGCGCCCACTGCGCCGGCGCGAAGCTGCAGAAAGTCAGGTACTGGTGAACCTTGCGGAACTCGGCGGTCAGCGCCGCCGGCGCCACCGCATAGCCGAGCTTCCAGCCGGTGCAGTGGTAGGTCTTGCCGAAGCTCGACACCACGAAGCTGCGCGCGGCCAGCTCAGGGTGGCGCAGCACGCTCAGGTGTGGCGCGCCGTCGAACACGATGTGCTCGTAGACCTCGTCGGAGAGCACGAAGATGCCGGTGTCGCGGACGATGTCGGCAAGCGCATCCAGATCGGCCTGGGCGAACACCGCGCCCGAGGGGTTGTGCGGCGAATTGACCAGGATCATCCGGGTCTTCGCCGTCACTGCCGCGCGCACGCGCTGCCAGTCAACGCTGAAATCGCCGGGGTTCAGCGGAATATGCACGGCGACGCCGCCGGCCAGATCCACTGCAGGTTCGTAGCAGTCGTAGCAGGGATCGAGCAGGATCACCTCTTCGCCCGGCCGCAGCACCGCATGGATGGCCGCGAAGATCGCCTCGGTGGCACCGCTGGTGACGGTGATTTCGCGCTCTGCGTCGATCTTCGCGCCATACAAAGCAAGGGTCTTGGCCGCGATCTGCTCGCGCAGCGGAGCCACGCCGTGCATCGGCGCGTACTGGTTGCGGCCGGCGCGCATGGCGCGCACCAGCGCCTCCTGCAGAAAGGCCGGCGTCTCGAAATCGGGGAAACCCTGGCCCAGGTTGACCGCGCCGTGCTGGGCGGCCAGCTGCGACATCACGGTGAAGATGGTGGTGCCCACCTTGGGCAGCTTGGTCTCGATCTGCATCAGGCTCTCGCGCTCGGCATCGAAGGGGCGCGCAAGGTTAGCGGAATCCCGGTTGCAGGGCGTCGTGGCACGGCTGCGGAAGCTGCAGAGCTCCACCGAAGCGGGTCACCCGGCGACGCTGGCGACATCAGGCAGGGCAGCCACGCCCGGAGCCTCGGGCTCAGGGCGGACACCCGAGGCTGGTGGAAAGCCGATTCATGGGATGGCTGCGTGCCCAGCTGCCGGACAGCGGCGCGGCGAAATCCAAGGCGGTATCAAGCCGTGCGGGCTCAGCATTGGCGTACACCACCTGCACCCCGCCCACCACCTGCGACTGCACCTCGCCGTAGGTGCAGAGTGGGCAGCTGCCGCGGTACTGCAGCAGATCGATCATTCCGCCCCCGAAGGGACGTCCTGCGCCGAGCACCCAGCGAGGCCAGCCGCGGCCGTCGTACAGGAAGCTCGCGACCACTTCGGCATCGGGCGACACATCAAGGCTGTAGCCGAAACCAGAGTTCGACAGGTCGTACCAAAGCCCGTTCAGGTCCAGCGACTGCCCCTGTGCCGCCGCGCAGCGCTCGCCGCCGATCCAGCGCAAGGGCTCGCTGCCGAACTGGCCATCGAGCTCGTAGGCGAACTGCATGCGGTCCTCTGCGAGGGGCGCGATCACGATCCGCCCGACTTCGACCGGGCGCGCCGTACTGCCGTTCCAGAGCATGCGCAGGATCGGCGCCGACCAGCGCGCGTTGACGCCCTCCGGCGCCGGCGCGGAGCCGATGTACCAAGTCGGAGTTCCGTCCTGCAGATAGGTGTACCAGACATAGCCCCAGCTGCCGCCGAAGCGGTACAGGAAGAGACCGGACCCGCTGCGCTGCGGGTTGTACCAGGCGCCGAAGCGCGGCTCGATGCGCTGCTGGGCGTCAATACTCAGCTTGATCGAGGCCGTGGTGGGCTCCGTGCCGATATTGCGGAGGATCGCCCACACCCGCCCTGGCATGAGCTGGTAGGTCACCATCTCGGCGCCGATCGCATTGCCAACGACACCGTTGGTTGCCGCCGAAAGGTTCGAGGGTGGGATGGCGGCCGGCATGCTCGGCGCGCCGTCGCGGGCCAGGTCGATGCGGACATTGCGCCCGCCGTCGGCGAACATCAGCAGGCGTCGCGCATCGCCCGGCACGTCGATGAAGAAGGCCGTGCGGGTTTCGCCGGGCGCCAGCGTCACGCTGACGTCCTGCCCCTCGACCAGGGCCCGCAGCACCGGCGCCGACGCATCGCGCTGCAGGGTGACCGGAATCCGCGCGAAGGGTTCGGCGCCGTCGCGCGAGCGCAGGCCGAGCAGGAAGGCCCGGCGCTCGCCGACCGGCCAGTCGGGGTCGTTCCACGACAGGCGAATGGGCAGGCTGGCGCCCGCGGACGTGACAGCGGGCGCGCTCGCCACTGCTTTCGGTTTCTGCGCGGGCTGAGGGTCGAGCAGCACGGCGCGCAGCTCGACCGCTGCCGGCGGCGTCGTGACCGACGTCTGGTTGCGCGCCATCACCCAGATCCGGTTGACGCTGCCGCTCTGGGCGATGTCGAGTTCGCAGCGTGGCGACTGTCCCTGGGTCGCGCACAGCTGCTCGACTTCCTCCGGCTTGCCGTTGCCGTTGTAGTCGACACCGACGTACACACCGAGCGAACTGGCGCCGGCCGCTTCGGCCAGCAGACGGAAGCTTCGGGGGGCGCCGGCGGTGGCGGCCGGCAGCTCCAGCAGGTAATGGAAAGTGCCCTCGCCGGGCGCCGAGTAGGCCGTTCCCGAGATCGGCGCCGGCGCCAGGTTCCAGGTCTCGCTGCTGACCTTGCTCCACGCCCCGGCCTCCACCACCAGGTCGCGCAGTTCGGCCAGGTCGGAGAGCTCGACATCGCGCATGCCGGCATCCGGCTGGGCGCCAAGCTCGATCCGCTGCGGCAGGTCGCCGGGATCGGCGTACACCGCCAGCGGCAGGCGCAGCTCGCCGGGCGCGTCGATGCGTTCGAGTCTGACCTCGCCGTCCAGCCATCGGCCGATGTCGGCGCCCTGGCTGAGGTCGATGTTGACGTCCAGCCGGCGGCTGGCGCCCGCGGCCAGCTCGAAGCTGGACGGGCTGACGCTGGCGACACCGCCCGGCAGACGCACGCCGGCCTTCCAGCGGGCACCGCCGGCGACATCACGCAGGGTTCTGGACAGGCTGCAGCTGCCGCGACAGCGCTCATGCAGCAGGCCCGGCAGGTTCAGGCTACTCGGCGAACCGCCCTGGCTGGGCCGCGCCGCGCGGAACTGCGCGCCGCTCACTTCCAGCACCAGTCCAGCGCTGGCGGCAGCTGCCACGTCGAGCCCGCCGGCGCCGATGTCGATCCGGCGTGCTGGCGTCACCGCGTCTTCGGCCAGCAGGCCCGGGCGCGCACTCAGCATCAGCGCCGACTGGATCTGGTCAACCCGCCAGTCCGGCCGCAGCGCGCGCAGCAGGGCGGCGGCGCCAGCCACGTGCGGCGCGGCCATCGAGGTGCCGCTCATCGTCCTCACGCCGTCGCCAGTCGGGGCCGCGGCCAGGATGCTGGTGCCCGGCGCGGCGATCGAGGGCAGCATCACGCCGCCGTAGGCGATCGGGCCGCGACCGCTGCTGGCGGACAGGCGATTGCCGAGCGAAGCGTCCTCGATCAGGCGTGCGCCCTCGATGCGGGCGTTCTGGCCGCCGGCGAACAGCCAGGTCTTGAGCTGCTCGCCCGCCTGGAAGCCCAGATGGGTCGAGGGCAAACGGTGAGGATCGCTGGCGATGCTTTCGCCGTCGCCAATGGTGTTCACCAGGATCATCCCGCCGCCGCCAGCACGCCGTACGTTGTCGCTCTTCGCCAACCGCGCCTGGGTGCCGCGCAGGCAGACCACGATCTCGCCGTTGAAGCGATTGGGGGTGTCGGCCCAGGGGTTGCTGCTGCCGTCCGGCGTGCCGGCGATGTCCAGCCCCAGCCCGGTGCCGATGCCGCAGCCGGGGAAATCGGCGGGGAACACGACGCGCGCGGGGCCATAGCCCGCAGTGCCGCCGGCGCCCAGCAGACTGCCGCCGCCCGGCGGCGCCGCGCTGCCGCCGCTGAAATCGAGCAACCGGCTGCCGATGCTGCGGTTGTGCGAGATGTTGGCGACGCTGATCACCCAGGGCGAATTGCCCGGCGCAGTCACCGAGCCGGGCCCGGGGCCCTCGTTGCCGGCCGCCACCACCGGCACGATGCCGGCTTCGCGGGCCGCGAGCAGGGCCAGCGCGTCGCTGCTGCTCCAGGGATCGCGCGGATTGCCGCCGATCGAGTAGTTGATGACGTCGACGCCGTCGGCCACAGCGGCATTGATCGCTGCGAGCAGCCAGCTGCCGAGGCAGTCCGCCTCGACCTCGCAGGCCTTGTAGACCATCAGGTTCGCGTGCGGGGCGACGCCGGAGATTTCGCGCTCGACGGTTTCGCCCGCAACGCTGACGCTGACCCGCAGACGGTTACCCACCGCCGTGCCGGCGACGTGGGTGCCGTGGCCGTCCTGATCGAGCCCGTTGTCAGGCTCGCGGCTGCTGCTGCCGAGGGTGAAGTCGCGGAGCGCGACGAGCTTGCCATTGCAGGGCGGGCTGGTCGGGTTTGCACAGATCGACGGGTTGATGCTGCGCGGGAAGCTGTGGATGTGGCCGTCGATCGGACCCTGCCCGGCGAACGAAGGGTGGGCGACGTTCACGCCGCTGTCGATCACGCCGACCACGACGCCTTCGCCCAACGTAGGCAGACCGGCGGCGCCGTTCCAGAGCGCCGGCGCCCCCACCCAGGCGGGGCCGGCATCACTCTGCAGGCGGCGCACGAAATCCGGCTCGACCCGGCTGACACCGGGCAGCGTGGCGAGCAGATCAGCCTCGGCAGCGGACAGCTCAAGCACCACCGCGTTCAATACAAGGTCGAGGGCAAGCTGTGGCTTGGTCGAGCGCCCGAGCAGACTGCCGGCCTTGCGTTCGAACTCGGCGCGCTCCTCGCCGAGGTGGGCGCGGTAGGCCTTGACCGCGGCATGCGCGACGTCGAGCCGGGCCTGCCCGGCGGTCTTCGGATGGGTCGGCGCCAGCGCGCGCTTGCGCGGATCGGCCTCGGCGCCGAAACCTTCGAACAGGGCGGTCGGCGGCGATTCCAGGTGAACGATATAGCGGCCCTTCGCAGCGGTCTCCGATGGCACCACCGCCGATGCCGACAACGGCGCAGCGCCCGTCGACGCCAGCAGGGCGCACAGCAGCATCAGTGGCAGGGAGCGAAGACGGGACATGGGGATCGGAGGCGGCGGGCACGCGGCTAGTCGGGTGGCAGCAGTGTAACTAGCGGATCGAAAAGCGAAAGTGTGGGTCTGTGGCGACTCTGTAGGCATTCACCCCATGTCTGCACGGTTCGGCGCAGCACAGCGTCAGGACGCTCTCGGCTGGACCCGACCACAGCCAGACAGGCCTTTCGCATCAGCGACTTGGCGCGCATCCCAAGCCAAAACGGCGCTCTGCCTCGCGGCAACAGGGCCGGGCACGGCGCACGCTCGGCACGGCGGCGACCGGATAGGAAGACTTGATCCAGCGCATCGACGCCCCCCGTACCCCCCGGTAGCATGCGCGCCCAGATGAACAGCCCCGACCTCCTCGACCTCGCTCCCGCGACCTCACCGCCCCTGCTCGCGGTGCGCGGCCTCGGCTTTGCGCGCAATGACGACCCCATCTTCGGCCCGCTCGATTTCCATGTCGGCGCCGGTGAAGCGGTGCTGGTGCACGGAGCGAACGGGCGCGGCAAGACCACCCTGCTGCGCGTGCTGGCCGGCCTGCTGCCGGCGCAGTGCGGCGAAGTCAGGATCGATGGCGCCGTCGCCGACCGCGAAGCCGTGGCCCGGACCTGTGCCCTGCTCGGTCATCTGCTCGGCCACAAGGGCGAGCTGACGGCCGAGGAGAACCTGCGCTTCGCGCGCGGCCTGTTCGGCCAGCGCCCCGGCATCTCGCCGGTGACCGCACTGGCTGCGGTCGGTTTGGCCGGCTTCGAGGACAGCCCGGCGCGGCAGCTCTCGGCAGGCCAGCGCAAGCGCCTGGCGCTGGCCCGCCTGCTGCTGGTGCCGGCGCGGCTCTGGCTGCTGGACGAGCCCTACGCCAACCTCGATCTGGAGGGCATCGACCTGGTCAATCGCCTGGTGGCGCATCATCTCGGCCGCGGGGGCTCAGCACTGATCACCAGCCACGGCGCCTACGCCACCGGCGCGGTGCGCACCCGTACCTTGAGCCTCGATCCGGAGCCAGAGCTCGCCGTGATGGGGGCCGCCCGTGGCTGATTCTTCCGCACTCACCGCCTTTACCGCCCTGCTCCGCCGCGACCTCCTGCTGGTCTGGCGGCGCCGCGGCGATGCGCTCAATCCGGTGCTGTTCGCCCTGCTGGTCGCCACCCTGTTCCCGCTGGCCATCGGCCCCGAGAAGTCCACGCTCGCCCTGATCGCGCCCGGCGTGGTCTGGGTGGCCCTGCTGCTGTCGGGCCTGCTGTCGCTCGACACCCTGTTTCGCGGCGATCTCGAGGACGGCAGCCTGGAGATGCTGCTGCTGGCACCGCAGCCGCTGGCCCTGATGCTGTTCGGCAAGGTGCTCGTGCACTGGCTGACCACGGCCGTGCCCCTGTTGATCGCCACGCCGCTGCTGGCCGAGATGCTGTTCCTGCCGCCAGGCCTGCTGCCGGTGCTGATGGCCTCGCTGCTGCTGGGCACGCCGCTGCTCAGTCTGGTCGGCGGCGTCATTGTCGCCTTGACCGTCGGCATGCGGCGCTCGGGTATGCTTCTGGCCCTGCTGGCGCTGCCGCTGTACGTGCCGATCCTGATCCTCGGCGCCGGCTGCGTCGCGGCGGCCGCACAAGGGCTTCCCTACACCGGCGCGCTGCTGCTGCTCGGCGCCGGCCTCGCCCTGCTCACCATTCTCGCGCCGCTGGCCACCGCCACCGCGCTTCGGATCGCGATGACATGAATCCCGTCCTGCTCTGGTTCCACAAGATGGGCTCGCCGCCCAATTTCTATGCCTTCGCCGGACGCTGCCTGCCCTGGCTGTACGGCATCGCCATCCCGATGATCGCCTGGGGACTCTATGCCGGGTTGTACCTGGTGCCACCGGACTACCAGCAGGGCGACACCTTCCGGATCATCTTCGTGCATGTGCCGGCGGCGTGGATGAGCCTCTTCATCTATGGCGCGATGGCGGTCAACGCCTTCATCGCCCTGGTCTGGCGGATCAAGCTGTCCGAGCAGCTGGCGATGAACTGCGCGCCGATCGGTGCGGCATTTACCGCCATCACCCTGCTGACCGGCGCGATCTGGGGCAAGCCGATGTGGGGCACCTGGTGGACCTGGGACGCGCGCCTCACCTCCGAGTTGGTCCTGCTCTTCCTCTACCTCGGCGTGATGGGCCTGTACGCAGCCATCGAGGACCGCCGCGCAGCGGCGCGCGCCGCCAGCTTCCTGGCCCTGATCGGCTTCGTGAACGTGCCGATCGTGCATTTCTCGGTCGACTGGTGGAACACCCTGCACCAGGGCGCCACCATCCGCCTGTTCGGCAAGTCGGCGATGGATCCGAGCATGATCGCGCCGCTGATCGCGCTCGCGTTCGGCACCAAGCTGTGGTTCGTGGCCTCTTTGCTGGCGCGCACCCGGATCGCCATCGCCGAGGCCGAACGCGGCAAGGACTGGGTGCGCCGGGCGCTGGGAGGTGCGGCATGAGCGGCTGGCTCGACATGGGCGAATACAGCGCCTACGTGTGGACCTGCTTCGGGCTGTTCCTGGCGTTTCTGCTATGGGACCTGATCGTGCCGGCCTGGCGCCTGCGCCGGCTGCGGCGCGAGATCGCCTTGCGCGAGCGCCGAGCGGCCGCCCGCACCGCGACCACCGCTGAAAATCCGATTCCCTGAAGGAGCACGCCATGAACCCCGTGCGCAAGCGTCGCTTGATCGTTGCCAGTCTGATCCTGGGCGCTGGCCTGGTGGCCGGCAGCCTGATCGCGCTGGCCCTGCAGAACAATCTCAACTACCTGCATTCGCCCTCCGAGGTGGTGGCCGGCAAGGCACCCGAGTCCGGGGTGTTCCGGCTCGGCGGGGTGGTGCTGGAGGAAAGCGTGCAGAGCGGCCGCGTCGAAGCCACCCGCGAGGTCGAGTACCGCTTCCAGGTGACCGATCGCGAAGCCGACTACCCCGTGGTCTACCGCGGCGTGCTGCCCGACCTGTTCCGCGAGGGCCAGAGCGTGATCGCCAAGGGCCGCATCGATGACGGCGTATTCGTTGCCGATCAGGTTCTGGCCAAGCACGACGAAACCTATATGCCCGCCGAGGTCGCCGACAAGATGACCCAGGCGCGCATCGCCCGCGCCGAGAAGCTCAAGCAGGAAGCCGAAGCCGTGCGCGCGGGCGGCGATGCCGTGGAAGCGGCTGAAGCCCCCCCTGCCAGCCCGCCCGCCGACGGCAAGAGCGGCTACTGATGCGGCCCGCGCCGCGCCCGAGACCGATGGCATGACTCCCGAACTTGGCAACTTCGCATTGGTGCTGGCCCTGGTGCTGGCCCTGGTGCAGTCCACCCTGCCCCTTTACGGCGCCTGGCGCGAGCACGCCGGCATGATGGCGGTGGCGCGCTCGACCGCCTACGGCCAGTTCGCCTTCCTGCTGCTCAGCTACCTGATCCTGACGGCGGCCTTCATCCAGCAGGATTTCTCGGTGGCCTATGTGGCCAACAACAGCAACACCCTGCTGCCGATGATGTACCGCATCTCGGCGGTGTGGGGCGCACATGAAGGCTCGCTGCTGCTGTGGGTGCTGATCCTGGCGCTGTGGACGGTGGCCGTGGCCGCGTTCTCGCGCAGTCTGCCGCTGCATGTGGTGGCGCGCGTGCTGGGGGTGATGGGCTGGGTCAGCGTCGGCTTCCTGCTGTTCACCCTGCTGACCTCGAACCCCTTCGATCGCAAGCTGCCGGCACCGCCCGAAGGCCGCGACCTGAACCCGCTGCTGCAGGACCCGGGTCTGATCTTCCACCCGCCTATGCTGTACGCCGGCTACGTCGGCTTCGCCGTGGCCTTCGCCTTCGCCATCGCGGCGCTTCTGGGCGGCAAGATGGACGCCCAATGGGTGCGCTGGAGCCGCCCCTGGACCAATGTCGCCTGGGCCTTCCTGACCCTCGGCATCGGCCTTGGCAGCTGGTGGGCCTATTACGAACTCGGCTGGGGCGGCTGGTGGTTCTGGGATCCGGTCGAGAACGCCAGCTTCATGCCCTGGCTGGTCGGCACAGCGCTGATCCATTCGCAGGCCGTGACCGAGAAGCGCGGCAGTTTCGCCGGCTGGACCCTGCTGCTCGCCATCGCCGCATTCTCGCTGTCCCTGCTCGGCACCTTCCTGGTGCGCTCCGGCGTGCTGACCTCGGTGCACGCCTTCGCCTCCGATCCCGAGCGCGGCGTGTTCATCCTGATCTTCCTGCTGGTCGTGGTCGGTGGCTCGCTGCTGCTGTATGCCCTGCGCTCGGGCAACATCGAGCGCGGTAAGCCGGCGGCGCCGCTGTCGCGCGACACCCTGATACTGGTGAACAACCTGCTGTTCAGCGCGTCCACGGCGATGGTGCTGATCGGCACGCTCTATCCGCTGCTGGCCGATGCCCTGAACCTTGGCAAGATGTCGGTCGGCCCGCCCTACTTCAGCATTCTGTTCACTGCGCTGATGGTGCCGGTGGTGCTGTTGCTGCCCTTCGGCCCCTTCGCCCGCTGGCAGCAGGAGCACCTTGGCCGCTTCGCACCCCTGCTCAAGTTTGCGCTGACGCTGACGGTGCTGGTCACGGCAATCGCCTACTTCAGCATCGAGGACGGCACGCTCAAGACCTGGGCCGGCGTTGCCGGCGCGACCTGGGTGATGGCCGGCACGGTCCTCTACGCCTGGAAGCGCTGGCGCTCGACGCAGGCGGGGCGCCGCTTCACCGCCGAGATGAGCGGCATGCTGCTCGCCCACTTTGGCGTCGGCGTGTTCGTGGCCGGCGTGCTGCTGGTGGAGAGCACCAGCATCGAGCGCGACCTGGCGCTGAAGCCTGGCGAGTCGACCGAGATCCGCGGCTTCCGCTTCCAGTTCGACGGCGTCGCCCACCGCGAGGGCCCGAACTTCGACGCGGACCGCGGCACCGTGCAGGTGTACGACGGCGAGCGCCTGATCGCCACCCTGCACCCCGAAAAGCGCGCCTACAAGAGCGGCGGCCAGATCATGACCGAGGCCGGCATCGACCCCGGACTGACCCGCGACCTCTACGTCGCCCTGGGTGAGCCGCTGGGTGACGGCGAGGCCTGGGCCGTGCGCGTCTACGTCAAGCCCTTCATCCGCTGGATCTGGTTCGGCGCCCTGCTGATGACGATTGCCGGCTTCGTGGTCGCCTTCGACCGCCGCTTCCGTCGCGTGCCTGCGGCAGAGCCGGTGACTGCGTCCGGCGCCGCCAGCCCGGATGCGCTCGGAGCGCGCGCATGATCCAGCGCCTGCTGCCGCTGATCGTCTTCCTGCTGCTGGCTGCGCTTCTGGGCGCGGGGATCTGGCTGACGACGGTGCGCGACCCCAACGCCATCCCGTCGCCACTGGTGGGCCGCCAGGCGCCTGCCTTCGAGCTGCCTAGCCTGCATGAGCCCGGGCGGATGGTGCGCAGCGAGGAACTGCTGGGTCAGCCTTATCTGCTGAACGTGTTCGGCAGCTGGTGCCCCGGCTGCCGCGACGAGCACCCGGTGATCGAGCGTCTGGCGCGCTCCGGGCGCGTGCCGGTGGTGGGCTTCAACTGGAAGGACGAGCGCGAGGACGCCCTGCGCTGGCTCAATCAGTTCGGTGACCCCTATGCGCTGATCGTGGTCGACTTCGAAGGCCGCACCGCGATCGACTACGGCGTCTACGGTGCACCCGAAAGCTTCCTGATCGGCGCCGACGGCAGCGTGCTGTACAAGCATATCGGCCCGATCACCTGGGCCGACGTCGAGCGCGAGATCCTGCCGCGCCTGCCGGCCACCGAGGGCACCGGCCCATGAGGCGCCTGCTCGCCTTCGCCCTCGGCCTGCTGACCAGCCTGTCGGCCCTGGCCATCGATCCCCTGCCCTTCCGCGACCAGGCCGAGGAGGACCGCTTCCGCAAGCTTGCTGCCGAGCTGCGCTGCGTGATGTGCCAGAACCAGTCGCTGGCCGATTCCAACGCGATGATCGCGCAGGATCTGCGCCGCGAAGTCTTCAACCTGATGCGCGAGGGCAAGTCCGACCAGCAGATCAAGGACTTTCTGGCCGAGCGCTACACCGATTTCGTGCTGTACCGGCCGCCCATGCAGGGCGCCAACCTGGTGCTGTGGTTCGCCCCGGCTGGCGTGCTTCTGGCCGGCGCCATCGCCTTGGGGATCATCGTCCGTCGCCGCAGCGCCGGCCTCAAGGACGCCCCCGCGCGACGCGACACCCCCAACGACGAGGAGTGGTAAGCCCCATGTTCTGGATCCTGGCCGCGGTGCTCGGCATCGCCGCGCTGGCCTTTGTGCTGCGCCCGCTGCTGAAGCCGCCCACGCTCGACGCGCACGCGGACAAGCGCCGCGCCCTGCGCGCCGCGGCAGCCACCGGCGCCCTGACCGATGCCGATCTCCGCGAGCGTCTGCAGGCCCTGCCGCCCGAGCCCGCCGCAGCGAAAGCCCCGCCACCCCTGCTGCTCGGCCTCGGCGCCCTGGTGCCCGCGCTTGCGGTTGGCCTGTACCTGTGGGTGGGCAGCCCGCAGGCGCTGGACCCCGCCAGCCATGTCGCCCCGCCGGCACCGACCACCATGGAGGAAGCGATCGCCGCACTCGAAGCGCGCCTGCAAGCGCAGCCGAATGACGTCGAAGGCTGGATCCTGCTTGGCCGCTCGCGCCGCGCGCAGGAAGACTTTGCGGCCGCCGAGGCCGCACTGGGCCGCGCCTTCCGCCTGCAGCCCGACGACATCGAGATCCAGCTCGACTATGCCGAAGCCAAGGCCCTGGCGACCCCGACCCGCCGCTTTGCCGGCGAGTCGCTGGCGCTGCTGGAGCAGGCCCACCAGCGCGAGCCCGGGCACGCGCGCGCCGCCTGGCTGCTCGGCATCGCCGCCGTGCAGGACGGCCGTCCGGCGGACGCGGCCAAGCTGTGGGAGCCGATCCTCGCGCAAATGCCGCAGGACGCACCGGCACGCCCGGCCTTGACGCAGCAGATCAACGAGGCGCGCCGCCAGGCCGGTCTGGCACTGCTGCCCGAGACGGCGGCGACCGCATCGACTGCACCGGGAACCGCGCCCGCGGCTCCCATCACGCCGGCGTCCGCTGACTCGACCGGCGCCCGCATCGAGGTCGAGGTCAGCCTCGCCCCCGAACTGGCCGCACGGCTGCCGGCGGACGCCGTGCTGTTCGTGTTCGCGCGCGCCCCGCAGGGCCCGCGCGCGCCGCTGGCGATCCAGCGACTTTCCGCCGCATCGCTGCCGACCACGGTGCTGCTGGACCAGAGCATGGGCATGATCGAGGGCATGAATCTTGGCGCCTTTCCCGAAGTGGTGGTGGGCGCGCGCGTCTCCGCCAGCGGCAACGCCACCCCGCAGGCGGGCGACCTGGAAGGCCTGACCGACCCTGTCGCCGTCAGCACCGGCCGCGCCAGCGTGGTGATCGACCGGATCCTGCCGTGACCGAATTCGTACCGCCCGCCACCCGCTGGTTCCACCTGCCCTCGCCGTTTCCGATGAAGCGCGGCGGCTGTCTGGACGGCGGCCGTCTCGCCTTTGAGACCTGGGGCGAACTCGACGCCCACCGCAGCAACGCGGTGCTGGTCCTCACCGGCCTGTCGCCGAGCGCGCACGCCGCCAGCCATGCCGACGATCCGGAATCCGGCTGGTGGGAAGCCGTGATCGGCCCGGGCAAACCCATCGACACCCGGCGCTGGTTCGTGATCTGCGTGAACTCGCTGGGCAGCTGCCGCGGCAGCAGCGGTCCGGCCTCGATCAATCCCGCTACGGGCGAGCCCTGGCGGCTGACCTTCCCCGAGCTGTCCGTGGAGGACGGCGCGCGCGCCGCCTACGCCCTGGTGCGGGGCCTCGGCATCGAACAGCTCGACACCGTGGTCGGCTGCTCGATGGGCGGGATGACGGCGCTGGCCTTCCTGCTGCAGCACCCGCTGGCGGCGCGGCGCATGCTCAACGTCTGCGGCGCCGCCCACGCCCTGCCCTTTTCGATCGCCGTGCGCTCGCTGCAACGCGAGGCGATCCGCCTTGATCCGCTGTGGAATGGCGGCGACTACAGCGACGACGCCTACCCCGAGAACGGCATGCGCATCGCCCGCAAGCTGGGCGTACTGACCTACCGTTCGGCGATCGAGTGGCATGGCCGCTTCGGCCGCGTGCGGCTGGACAGCGAACTGCGCGAGGACGATCCCTTCGGCCACGAGTTCCAGGTCGAAAGCTACCTGGAAGGCCACGCGCGGCGCTTCATCCGCCAGTTCGACCCCAACTGCTACCTGTACCTTTCGCGCTCGATGGACTGGTTCGACTGCGCGGAATATGGCGAGGGCGATGTGCTGCGCGGGCTCGCGCGCATCCGCCTGCAGCAGGCGCTGGTGATCGGCGTCGAGACCGACATCCTGTTCCCGATCGAACAGCAGTCGCAGATCGCCGAAGGGCTGCGCCGCGGCGGCGCCGACGTGCACTTCGCCAGCCTGCCCTCGCCGCAAGGGCATGACGCTTTCCTGGTCGATTTCGCGCGCTTCTCGCCGCTGATCGAGGATTTCATGTGCGCGGTGGCAGCCCCCTGACCGCGCGTGTCCCGACCAACGGTCACACCGCCGTCCCACCAACGAAAACGCCCCGCTCGGGGGCGGGGCGTCGTCGCGAGCCTGCCGGGGCAGTGCGAGGATCAGGCCTTCTTGCGGGCCGGAGCCTTCTTGGCCGGCGCCACAGCCGCCTTCGGGGTCACCGCCAGCGCGGTCGCCTTGGCGCCGCGTGGACGCGCGTTGCCGTAGCTGTGGTTGTAGATCTTGCCCTTGCGGGTGCGGGTATCGCCCTTGCCCATGATGTGCTCCTTGGAAAGTCTGGAAGCGGGTCGCTTCGGAAGGCCGCGTAGCCTATCACCTCAAGCCCGCAGCGCAAGCCGACAGCGCTCCGCCTGCAGTGTCCAGGGCGGACCTTCGGCATGCGAGGATCATCGCCTCGGGCGCGGGAGGGAGTCGCCACCCCAGCATGCGCGCACGCCGGGCGATGAGCCGCCCATTTCAGGAGGAAACCGATGTCCGACACCCGCCTCGCGCGCCGAATCGCCCAGCTCGAACGCCTTCCCGCCTGGATCCGCCCCTGGCTGCGCGATCGCATCCTCGGCCGCGCGGTCCCGATGGTGGGCACCGCGCGCCTGCACTTCGAGCGGATCGATGCCGAGGGGGTGGTGCTGGTCATCGCCAATCGGCGACCGATGCAGAACCACATCGGCGGCGTGCATGCGGCCGCCATGGCCCTGCTCGCAGAGACCGCCACGGGCTTCTGCCTGGGCTGGCACCTGCCCGACGACCGCCTGCCCCTGATCAAGAGCCTGCAGGTCGACTTCAAGCGCCGCACGGTCGGCGCGCTTCGGGCCACCGCTGCGCTGACGGCGGAACAGATCGAGCACATCCGCGCAGAGCCCAAGGGCGAGCTGCTGGTGCCGGTCAGCGTGGCTGACGAATCAGGCGAAGCGCCGATCGAATGCCGGATGCTGTGGGCTTGGATACCGCGCCAGCGTTGAGCCGCGGCAGGACCGCAGGATCAGTGCCCGCAGTCCGGCCCGTGCCGGTGGGTGCGCGCCGACAGCTTCAGATTGCGCAGGTGTGCGGCGGCGACCAGCAGGCCACCGGCGGTCATCAGCACGGCGTGCGGCACCAGTTCGTGGTGCAGGGGCCCGAAGCTGCCGAACCAGAGCAGGCCGAGCCCCGGCGCGAGCAGCGCGAACGCGCTGAGCCCGCGATGCCAGCGGAAGCCAGCAAGCAGGCTCGACAGCGCGAGCAGGGTGGCGAAGACGACGAAGCCGCGCTCCAGCCACTCCGAGGCCAGGAAACTGGCCCCCAGCGCAGGCAGAAGGGCCAGCAGCAGCGGCCAGCTGGCGCAGTGGACGGCACACAGGAATGAGGCGGTGGCGCCAACGCGATCGGCACCGTCGCGCGCCGCTCCCACTGCATCCACGGCCAGCGAGGGCAGGCGCTCCAGGCGCTGAGCAACAGGGGAATGCATCGCCATGCGTGGCTCCGATACGACAGCGGGCGTGGCGCAGGACTTCCGGCCTGCGCGATCCCGGGATGTCATAGTATAACGTCTGCCGCTTCCAAGACGAGGGCGCCATCTGAGCGCCCTCTTTTTGGACCTCAGATCGCAACGTTATAACGCCGGAGCCCGCATGAAGATCCACCCTCTCACGCTCGTCATCAGCGCCCTTCTGCCCCAGCTGGCCCTCGGTCAGGGTATGGCCCCCCATGACGAAGAGCGCGCACGCACCCTGGACCAGCTGATCGTGACCGCGTCACCGCTGCGCTCGAACTCCGAGAACGTGGTCCAGCCCGTCGAGGTGCTCGCCGGCGAAGCGCTCGACGACCGCCGTGCGGGAACCCTGGGCGAGACGCTGTCCAGTGTGCTCGGCGTGCAGACCTCGTTCTTCGGCACGGGCGTGGGACGCCCGATCATCCGCGGCCAGGAAGGCGCGCGCGTGCAGGTGCTGAACGAGGGTATCGGCAGCCTGGATGCATCGACCACCAGCGTCGACCACGCGGTCAGCATCGAGCCCTTCCTCGCCGAACAGATCGAGGTCCTCAAGGGTCCGGCGACTCTGCTCTATGGCCCGGGCGCGATCGGCGGTGCGGTGAATGTGGTGGACGGCCGCGTGCCCAGCGCGCTGCCGGATGCACCGATCAGCGGACGCGCCGAACTGCGCGGCGGCACCGTGGCTAACGAACGTAGCGCCATGTTCCGGCTCGATGGCGCGGCCGGGCGGATCGCCTGGCACCTGGATGGCTTCCGCCGCGACACCTCGGACTACGAGATCCCGGGCTTCGCGCGACACGAGCACGACGACGAGCACGAACACGAGGACGGGCACGGCCACGAAGAGGAGGAGAATCCCTTCGGCCTGCTGCCGAACAGTGCGGTCGACACGCGCGGCGGCGCGGTCGGAGCCAGCTACATCGGCAGCCGCGGCTTCCTCGGCCTTGCGGTCAGTCGCTACGAAACGCTCTACGGCGTTCCGGGCCACAGCCACCACGAGCACGCGCATGAGCACGGGCACGAGGGCGAAGACGAGGAAGAAGAGGGCGAGGAGCAGGTCCGCATCGACCTCGGGCAGACCCGCTACGACCTCAAGGGCGGCCTGACCGAGCCCTTTGCCGGCGTGGAGTCGATGAACCTGCGGGTTGGCGCCAACAACTACCGGCACGTCGAGCTCGAAGGCGACGAGATCGGAACGCGCTTCGACAACGATGCGGTCGAGGCGCGCGCCGACCTGGTGCACGCGCCCATCGCCGGCTGGCGCGGCGCGCTCGGGGTGCAGATGTCGCGGCGCGACTTCAGCGCGGTGGGCGAAGAGGCTTTCGTGCCGCCCTCTCTGACCCGCGACGTCGGCCTGTTCCTGATCGAGGAGCAGGACCTCGACCGCTGGAAGTTCGAATGGGGCCTGCGCGCGGATCGCGTCGAAGTCGAGGCCGAGGGCCACGAGCGCCGCAGCTTCTCGGGCTTCAGCGCGTCCGCCGGCGCCCTGTTCCGGCTCAACGACGCCCTGCACTTCAGCGCCGGGTTCGACCGCGCCGAGCGCGCGCCCAACGCCGAAGAGCTCTACTCGAACGGTCCGCATCTCGCGACCAGCGCCTTCGAAATTGGCGATGCCACGCTGGCCAGCGAAACGGCGCGCCAGCTGGAGATCGGCGCCCACCTGCACGCCGGCCCGCTCAGCGGCAAGCTGTCCATCTACCGCAACCGTCTCGATGACTTCATCTATCTCGCCGAAACCGGCGAAGAGGAAGAGGGACTGCCGGTGCGGCTCTGGACCCAGGCCGACGCCACCTTCCGCGGACTTGAGACGGAGCTGAACTGGGCCGTCGTCGACAACGCCAGCGGCGCGTGGAATCTGCGCCTGAGCGGGGACGGGGTGAATGCCAAGCTCGACCAGGGCGGCCGCCTGCCGCGCATCGCTCCCTCGCGCACCACGCTGGGCATCGATTGGGACCTGGGCGGCTGGCGCGCCTCGGTGGAAACCCAGCGCTACGCGCGGCAGGACGATGTCGCCGAGTTCGAGGAGCCTACTGACGGCTTCAGCCTGCTGAACGCAAGCCTCGCCTATCACTGGGATGTCGGCGACATCGGCTGGGAGGTCTACCTGCGCGGCAACAACCTGGGCAACCGCGAGGGGCGCATGCACACCTCGGTGCTGAAGGAAGTCGCCCCCCTGCCGGGCCGCAATCTCCTGTTCGGGCTGCGCGCCTTCTTCTGAGGCGAACCCCCGGCAACCCGCCGCGGGATCGGACCGACGCCGACACTTCGACGCCGGTCCGGTCGCCGCTCAGCCGGGTCCGGGCTGCGCTGCATACACCAGGATCCGCACGGCTGCGATCAGCAGCCCTGCGTTTGCGGCACACGCAGCAAGGACGACGACGGGCTCCACTCCTGGACCCGTCGTCGTCTGTCGCGAACTGTCCCGGGCTTCCGGCCGAACCTGCGCCGCACTGCGATGCAGCCGGGCGGGAAGCAAACACGGGTAGGCGGCAAGAGAATCGCCACGTGGGCCCGCACCGGCCTCCCTGCCGATCGGCGCCGCCGACTGCACGCGGCGCTTGAGCGCGCCGCGGGATAGAAAGGCCAAGAGCGTAAGGACACGGAACTGAAAGTTGACGCGGAATGCGCCGCGCCAGAACGCGGCAGAACACGGCACGTGACCGCTCAGCGGCTGCCGGCCACCGACGCAGCGCCGCCCGCCTGAAGCGACAGGGCCGACCCGCGGGTACCCAGCGGAGGGTCCAGGACGAACTGGAAGCCAAGGCTCAGGAATCCGAGCACGAGGAAGAAGGACACCAGCGTCTTCCGCAGGCGCAGCACATTGCGCGCCGGGTGCGCGCTGGTCAGCCAGAAGGCTCCAAGGGCCAGCAGCAGGAACACGAACGACAGGATCAGCATGGGCCACCTCCTTCGGGTTCTTGGCGGACGCGCGTGGTGACGGCCATGCGCAGCACCGCTCCGCCGCGATGATGACGGCGCTGGGTGGATGCGCCGGTGTCGACGTGGCCGCTGGCACCCACGATCCATGCCAGCAGCTCGCCCCTACCGCAGCGACCTGCGCGGGCAGGAGGCGCGGCCGCTCGGTGGCGGCCTGCATCAGTCATTGAGGGCCACATCCCACAGCAGCGCGCCGTCGCGCAGGCTGAGCAGGTGTTCGCTGGAAGCCCCGGCGCCGTCCATGCGCAGGCTGCGTGCCCGCAAGCCACCGGCACCGTCGGCGAGCAGATCGGTCACCTCCCCCTCCAGCTCCAGCCTCCAGCGCATCGCGCCGGAATCCATCGCGACCGCGATCAGCGTGGTGCGGGCATCCGGGAACGCCGCCGAGGTCGGACGCGCCAGCGCGAGATACATCACTTCCTGATCCTCGACCAGCGACGTCACCGCACCCTCGCCCAGGCTCAGCAGCCAGGCGGTGCGCCCCAGCGCATCGAAGTAGCGCAGCTCGACGGCCGGCGGGCGATCTCCATCGTCGAACGGCAGCCGCTCGCTGACCAGCACGGTATTGCCACGCTTATCCGCCCACAGCCCGCGCGCACTCAGTTCACCACCCGCCGGGGCCCGCACCGCGGCGACACCCGGCTCAGGCCGGACAGCGTCGGGCTGCAGCGCACTGGCGACGGCCGCCGCCGTCAGCAGCAGCACGGCCGCAGGAACCAGCGAATGCAGGGTGAAACGCATGGCGGGCGATTTCCTTCTGGGGGCCAACGTGACTCGGCGATGGGGTGGAGCAAACCACGCGGGCGCCTTGTTTTCAGTCCCCCGAATGTGGGGCTTGCGTAGCCGCCGATCAGCGCCGCGCAGCCTGTGTCCGACCTTTGTATCCGCTTTGTAGGCGGGCCTGCGCCAGCTCGCCCTGCGTGTTAGCGTGCGCCGGCCTGCGCTCGGGCGATTCCCGGTGTCCGTCCACTCGTGTCCAGCCTGTTCGTTCGCCTCTACGTTGGCTTGATCCTGGCGATGCTGGTCATCGCCGGCGGCGTGCTGGCGGGCCTCGGACTGATCGAATCCCTACGCGCGGCGAACTATCGGGAAGCAGTGCTTACAGCCCCCATGCAGCTCATGTCGGAAGGCGTGGCCCGCCACTCCGGCGAGGAGCGCCAGCGCTGGCTGGACATCGCCGCACGCCTGCTGACTGCCGAACTGCGCGTCGAAACGACCCCACAGCCGCCGCGCACCCTGATCGTGGATCGCACCGGCGAGCAGCAGTACCGGGCGCGGCTGGCGCTGCCCGGCAGCGACAACGAGCAGCTGGTGCTGTTGTTCCAGAACTGGACGGAACAGCAGTGGCGGGCCACCACCTTCTTCCTGCTCAATGAGCTCGGGCGACTGCCGCCGGACACGCAGCGCGAAGCCCTGCAGCGGATCGCCGACAGCCTGCCCTATCCGGTGCGCCACCTGGGTCTCGACGAAGTCGAGCTGGATCCGCGCCAGCGCGAGCGTATCGCCACCGGCGAGGTCGTGATGCAGATCGAATGGCGCGATGGCGGTCGTCCGAGCACGCGCTTCTTCGCGCCCTACGGCCAGCGTGGCGACGTGCTCGCCGTCGGCCCCGTCCCCAGCCTGGGGCCCTTGCCTCTGCCGGTTGTGCTGTCGGTCATCATCGCGGCGGCCCTGGCCTTCTCCGCCGTCGCCATGTGGGCGATCCGCACCCTGGAGCGAAGACTGCAGCGCATCGACCGCGCGCTGTCGCGCTTCGGCACCGCGGACTTCGAGCTGGGCGAGCTCGGCCCGACCTCGCCCGATGCGATCGGCCGCCTTGCGCAATCCACGCACCGGATGGCCGCCCGCATCCGCAGCCTGCTGCGCGCGCAACAGGAGCTCGTCCAGGGCATTTCCCACGACCTTCGCACGCCGGTGGCGCGGGTACGCCTGCGCCTGGAGCTGCTGCGGGTGGACGCGTCCCAGCAGGACCGCGTGGCAGGTATCCGCCGCGACCTCGATGAGCTTGAGAGCCTCATCGACGCGTCCATTACCTACTCCCGGCTCGATGAGGGCGGCATGGTCCTGGCCACCCAGGCGTTTGACGTCGCCCAGGAACTCGGCGATGTGCTGCAGGACCAGAGCCTGCTGGCCCGCGACATCGCCCTGTCGGTCGATCTGCCGCCCACCCTGCGACCGCTTTCCGCAGACCGCGCCCTGCTGCGCCGGGCGGTGCAGAACCTGCTGGGCAACGCGCTGCGCCATGCCCACTCCCGGGTGGTGGTACAGCTGCGCGAGGCGCCGGGCGGCGTGAGGATCGCCGTCGAGGATGACGGACCCGGGGTCCCCGAGTCCCAGCGCGAGCGCATTTTCGAGCCGTTCTCGCGCCTCGACGAAACCCGCAGCAAGAGTTCGGGGGGCTATGGCCTGGGCCTCGCCATCGTCCGCCGGATTGCCGAACGCCACGGTGGCCGCATTGCCTGCGGCGTCGCCGCGCTGGGCGGCGCCCGCTTCGAGCTGGAGCTGCCTTGGGCCGCTGGCAGCGCCACCCCCTCGCCTGCACGATCATGAACAGCTACACTCGCGCGTCATGAAGACCCAATCGCTCGCGATGCTGGCTGTCCTGCTCTGCGCCGCCCAGGCTGACGCCCTGGCCGCAGATCCTTCCCGCAGCTCCCGCGACCGCAGTGCCGACAAGGCCGAAGCGGTAGCGGTGGCAGCGACCAAGTCCGCCGCCGAGGATTGGGGAATCTGGAACCGCGCGCCCCGGCGCGCCGGACGCGATCCGCTGCTGGCTCTCGGCCAGCGCGACCGCGCCCCCAACCCCGAACCGATCGATGCTGCCGTACGCAGCGACCCCGCCGACCGCAATGTCGACAATGGCGAAATCGATCTGAACCTCTGGGACAGCGGCCGAATCACCCTGCCGCCGCCGCCCAAGCCCGATGACGGCACCTGATCGGACGACGCGCCGCTCCATCAATTCCGCGCGACTGCCGCTAGCCGGCCGACTGCTCCTTGCCGGTCTGGTTTGTTTCGGGCCGTCCGGCCTTTTGCACGCTGCCGTACCCGAGTGCCCCGAGCCCGAGGCCTGTCTCGAAGCCGCGCTCGCCGCACGCGAGGAACAGGGCGAGCTTGCCGCCCTGGAATGGCTGGATGCCCTGATTGCGGCGCACCCACAGCGCCTGCGCGCGCGCGCTGAACGGGCGCTCAGCCTGTATCGCCTGCATCGCATGCAGGAGAGCATCGACGAGATCGACGGCCTGCTTGCGCTGGAACTTCCGCGCAACGTCCGCGCCAACCTCCAGGCCCTGCGTGACGAAGCCCGCTTCCGCCTGACCTCGCGCGCCACCACCCGCTTCGGCGTGCGCCTCGCCCTGGGCCACGACGACAACGTGGCCAGCTTCGCCGACTTCGACGCGCGCCGAGAAGGCACCAGCACGGCCATCGGCACCATTGGCGGCAGTCCGGATGAATACGCCGAAGCCGCGGGCCGCCTGCGCCTGCGCAGCCTCGGGATGGGCGCGATCAACAGCCGCTTCGATGCCGACCTGAACCTGCGCCGCTATGCCCGGCAGAGCGAGTTCGACCTCGCCGACCTGCGCCTGCGCGGCGGCGTCGAATGGCGTCCAAGCGGACTGTTCGGCGTCTCCCTGGCCCCGGGCCTGCGCCACCTCAACCGCGAGGGCACGCCCCTCCTCAGTGACGGCAGCCTCGAACTTGCCGCCGGCTTCAGCCACGACCCGATGTCGCTGCGGATCGGACTGGAGCGCGCCGTGCGTCGCTACGACAGCAGCCGCTTTGCCGGACTAGACGCCCTGCACTGGGCCGGCAGCCTGCGCGGCCAGCTGATCTTCGGCCGCGAGGTCCAATGGTGGCTGGCCGCTGACCTCGAGTATCGCGAGGAACAGGCGCGCAGCCGCGTGCAGTCGCGCGATCTCGAGCGCGCCAGCCTGCACGCCGGGCGCAGCAGCGAGTCGCACGAGTGGTCGCTGTCGCTGGACGACAGCCGCTACCGCTATCGCGGCGGCAGCGGCCAGCCGCCGGTCTTGATGCCGCCAGGCGACTTCGACAGCGACGACGGCCCACCCAAGCCGGTCACCTTCGGCGTGAACCGACTGATCTACCGCAGCCTTGAAGCCCGCTACCGCTATCACCTCGACGCCCGCTGGAGCCTGCAGCTGCGGCTGCGCCGGCAGCTGTCCGCCATCGGCGGCATCGAGGCTTCCCTGGACCGCACCAGCATCGATGTCGGAATCGAATGGAACCGCTGACTCTTGACCCTACTGAGCTTGCACCCTTACGCCTTCTGGTCGTCGAGGATGACCCCGAACTCGGCAGCCTGCTGCAGGAGTATCTCGGCGCGCAGGGCTACCAGGTCGACCTGGAACCGAACGGTCGCGCCGCGGTGGCGCGGATCCTCGCCGAGCCCTACGCGCTGGTGATCCTCGACCTGATGCTGCCTGGCGAAGACGGCTTCGGCGTCTGCCGGCAGGTGCGGCCGCTGTATCACGGACGCATCCTGATGCTCACCGCGCGCGAAGACACGATCGACCAGGTGTTGGGGCTGGAGCTGGGCGCGGACGACTACGTGCGCAAACCCGTCGAGCCTCGCGTCCTGCTGGCGCGCGTGCGGGCGCTGCTGCGTCGGGACCCGGTGGCGGTCAGCGCGCCGCTGGCCGTGGCGGCCAGCCCAGCGCGGGCTGCCGCACCCGCCGTACTGAGCCTGGCCGGCATCACCCTCGACGAGGGAGCGCATGAAGTGCGCGTGCAGGGGGAGCCGATCGACCTCACCGAGGCGCAGTTCGGCCTGCTGCGCCTGTTCCTGCAGAACGCCGGCGTGGTGATGTCGCGGCAGGAGCTGTTCAGCGGCCTGCGCGGCATCGACTACGACGGGCAGAATCGTGGCATCGACCTGCTGGTTTCGCAGCTGCGCGCGCGCATCGGCGACGATCCCGCGCAGCCACGGCTGATCAAGACCATCCGTGCGCGCGGCTATCTGTTTGTGCGCCCGGGCGAGGAGCCGCGCGGCGACAGCTGAGAGCGACGCTCCGCGGGGCGGGGCTACTCGTAGTCCTCGTCGCGCGCGTCCGCTTCGCCTTCGCCGTCGCCTTCAGCCTCGCCGGATGCATCTTCGAGCGGGTCGAGGGTGGGCTCACCGTTCACCGGCGGACGTCCCGCGTCTTCTTCATAGGGCAGCACCGCCTGACCGGTCGCGGCCTGGGTGACCGCTCCGGTTTCGCTGGTCTCTTCACCCAGATGGAAAATCGCATAGCCGGGCAACACCACCTGGTTCAGGGCCATGCCGATGACGCGCCCCGACACGCTGGCGACGATGTCCGTTTCGGAGTTCTCCAGCGGGTCGACGATCAGGCCGATGCGCTGCCCACGCTGCACGCGCTCGCCCAGGCTGACGTCGCTGATGAGCATGCCGCCGCGGTTGGCTCGCACCCAGCGCGACTCATAGAAGATCGCCTGCGGCTCCAGCCATGCCGGGCTGTCGCGCACCATGCCGAGCTTATGCACCAGGGTTAACAGTGCCTGCACTCCCGCCTCGATCTCGCGTGGCTCAAGCTCGCCCGGGCCGCCGACCTCGAAGGTCACCGCGGGGATCCCGGCCTGGGTGGCCGCCACCCGCAGCATGCCTCGCGAACCCGCGCTATGCAGGACCGGGGTGGCGCCGAAGCCGCGGGTGAACTCCAGCACGTGCGGAATGCGCAGGTCGGCGCGCACCTGCGGCAGATTGATGCGGTCGAAGCTGCCGGTGTGCATGTCGACCAGGGCATCGCAATGGCGCGCCACCTGATCGAAGAAACTGTGGGCGATACGTGAGGCGATGCTGCCGGTTGGGCTGCCGGGGAAGAAGCGGTTGAGGTCGCGCCGATCCGGCAGATAGCGCGAGTTGCGGCTGAATCCGAACAGGTTGACCACGGGCACGCCGATCACGGTGCCAGCCAGCGGGCTGGTCGAGAGTTCCTTCATCACCCTGCGCACAACCTCGACGCCGTTCAGCTCGTCGCCGTGGACCGCCGCGGTCAGGCACAGCACGGGCCCCGCGCGATCGCCATGCACGACGTCGACGGGCGTGCGCATGTCGCCACCGGCGTAGGTCTGGCTGGCGTTCCAGTACAGGCGCGTGCGCGTGCCCGGTTCGACCTCGGCGCCCAGCAGGCTGAAACTGCGGATCACTCGCGGGCCGACGAACTCCGGGCTGTCGGGGTCGCCCACGGGTTCGATCGCGGGCGGGCCCGCATCGGCCTGGCCTGGCCAGTCATAGGCGAGTCGCTGCAGGGTTTCGCTGTCGGCGCCGGGCATGGCAGGAGCGGCGCCGCGCCCATCACCGCGGGTCAAGGCATCAGGCTGACCCGGCAGAGGCGCGGCCTCAGCCGACGTCGATTCGTACTCGGCCTCGACAGCAGCCGGCACGTCGGGGGCGGCAGTCGCGGACGCATCCACGGAGGGCGCCGCCAAGGGCTCGGCATCAATGGCCGGGGGCATGGTGGACGACACAGGGCTGCGCGGCATCAGCGCTTCGGGCGCCGGCGGCCCCATGTCGAGGCCGCTGGCAGACGACGTCTCCGCGGGCTCGGGCAGAGCCTCCTGGACAGCGCGCGCATCTTCCTCGATTGCCGGCAACGCCAGCGTCTCGCCGCCCTCGGCCGGCGGTTCTTCGGCGATCGGATCCGGCCAGGGCCCCAGTTCGGGTGCCGGTCGCGGCGCTTCGCTGGCGGAGGCGATGGCCACAGTGCACGTCAGCAGCGCCCAGGCGAGCCAGACAGGGCGGCACCGGCCTCGGGGCGGCGTCCGCTCCGCTGCGGGCAGCGCAGCCTCAGCGGCCTGCATTCGCCGCCACGCAATCGGCGCAGAGACCATGCACTTCCAGGGTCTGCGCATGCGGTTCGAAGCCCAGCGCCCGCGCCTGCGCGAGCAGCAGACGGGTCACCGCTTCGTCTTCAAGCTCCACCGTGGCGAGACAGCCCCTGCAGATCAGGAAAGGAACCGAATGCTGGTGCCGCGGGTGATGGCAGCCGACAAAGGCATTGATCGACTCCAGCTTGTGGATGAAGCCGTTCGCCAGCAGGAAATCGAGGGCCCGATAGACCGTAGGCGGCGCGACGGGCCCGCGCTCGTCGCGCATCTGGTCGAGCAGCGCATAGGCCTTGACCGGCCGGTCGGCGTCGGCGATCAGGCGCAGCACCTGCTCGCGGAGGGCGGTCAGCCGCAGCCCTCGCTCACGGCAGACCGCCTCCACCTCGGCGAGGTAGGCGGCGGCGTCATGGACATGGCTCTCGGGGTGGCTGCAGGCCTGATGGGCCGCTTTGGGCGCGTGCGACATGCGCCGGATCATAGCATCGGCCCTGCGCGGCTCCGGTCGCCCCGCAACCAGCGCGTGAGGACGCGGCAGTCCTCAGCCGACCCGGGCGAGCGCGTCCTCGATGCGCTGCAGCGCGCCCTTGCGTCCGGCCAGGAAGACCGTGTGCTCGATCGACGGCGAGACCGTGCCACCGGTGGTGGCGACGCGCAGCGGCTGGGCGACCTTGCCCATGCCCAGCGTCAGCGCAGCAGCCGTGGCCTCCAGCGCGCCATGTACGCTGGCCGGGCTCCACTCAACCAGCGCAGCAAAGCGCGCATGCGCCTCGCGCAGCACCGCGACGGCGGGCTTCAGATGCTTCTCGACCGCGGCCTCGTCCCACGCCTGGATGGGGCCGTACCACAGCGCCGCTCGCTCGGCCATTTCCTTCAGGGTTTTCACGCGATCGCGCAGGGCGACGACCACATCAGCCGGGTTCGGCCCCGCGGCCAGGTCGTAGCCGGCCTGCTCCAGGTGCCAGTGCAGGTGCTTCGCGACTTCGGCCGGGTCGTCGGTCTTCAGATAGTGCTGGTTCAGCCAGGCCAGCTTGTCGAAGTCGAAGCGCGAGGCGGCCCGGTTGACGTCGTCGATGCGGAACAGGCGGATCATCTCCTCGATCGAGAAGATCTCCTGGTCGCCGTGGCTCCAGCCCAGGCGAACGATGTAGTTCAGCAGCGCATGCGGCAGGTAGCCATCGTCGCGGTACTGCATCACGCTGACCGCGCCGTGGCGCTTGCTGAGCTTGGCGCCGTCGGCGCCGAGGATCATCGGCAGGTGCGAGAAGCGCGGCACCGCCGCGCCCAGCGCCTCGTAGAGATTGATCTGGCGCGGCGTGTTGTTGACGTGGTCGTCGCCGCGGATGACATCGGTGATGCCCATGTCGAGGTCGTCGATGACCACGGCGAAGTTGTAGGTCGGGTAGTCGTCCGAGCGGATCAGCACGAGATCGTCGAGCTCGGTGTTGGACCACTCGATGCGGCCCTTCACGCGGTCGTCGAACACCACGCTGCCGCTGAGCGGGTTCTTCAGGCGAATGACCCGGTTGGGGTCGTCGCGACGCGGCAGACTCAACTCGCGCGAGCGGCCGTCGTAGCGCGGCTTCTCGCCGCGCTCGGTGGCGGCGGCGCGCATCGCGTCGATCTCTTCACGGGTTTCGTAGGCGTAGTAGGCCTTGCCCGCCTGCACCAGTTCGGAGGCCACCTGGCGGTAGCGCTCCAGCCGGTGGGTCTGGAAGATCGGACCCTCATCCGCATCGAGCCCCAGCCAGCGCATGCCGTCGAGGATGGCGTCGACGGCCTCCTGGGTGCTGCGCTCGCGGTCGGTGTCCTCGATCCGCAGCACGAACTGGCCGCCCTCGTGGCGCGCGGCCAGCCAGCAGTAGAGCGCCGTGCGGGCGCCACCGATGTGCAGGTAGCCGGTGGGGCTGGGGGCGAAGCGGGTGCGACAGGTCATGGCGGGGCCAGGCAGCGAAAACGGCCGCGGATTGTAGCAGCGCCATCGGGAACCCCAGGCCACGAGCGAGGTCAGCGGCGCGCGGCGCGACCCGCTTGCTGCCTACAATGCCGGGCCCGGCCCGCAGCCGGCGCCGGCCGTCGCGGCCGAGCGCACCACCGTCATCCGATTCCCTTCGCCCTACGAGGAACCGACATGCTTCGCAGCCTTGCCCTGACGCTCGCCTTCCTGCCCTTCGCCAGCTTCGCGCAGGACACCGCTCCCGCGGCACCAGCGCCTGCGCCCGCCACCGAGCAGCCCACTGCCCCGGCGCCGCGGGTGGCGCTCACCACCAACCTCGGCCGCATCGTCATCGAGCTCGACCCGGTCAAGGCGCCGAAGTCGGCCGAGAACTTCCTGCAGTACGTGCGCGACGGTTTCTATGCCGGCACAGTCTTTCACCGCGTGATCCCCGGCTTCATGGCCCAGGGCGGTGGCTTTACCGCCGACCTGCAGCTGAAGCCGACCCGCGCCGCGATCCCCAACGAAGCCAACAACGGCCTGTCCAACCTGCGCGGCACCGTCGCGATGGCGCGCACCAACGATCCGCACTCCGCCACCGCACAGTTCTTCATCAACGTGGTCGACAACCAGCGCCTGGACTTCGTCTCCGAGCAGGATGGCCTGTGGGGTTATGCGGTGTTCGGCAAGGTCGTCGAGGGCATGGAGGTGGTCGACAAGATCATCGCCATCCCCACCGGCGGCCAGGGCCCGCTGCCGAGCGCCGTGCCGATGGAGCCGGTGATCATCGAGAGCGCCGAACTGCTGGCCGAAACCCCCGCGGGCTGAGCCGGCCCGCCGCGCGCCGGGCGGGATCGCATATCCCGTCCGGCACTGCCTCCCTTCCTGCAAGCGGCGCACTTCGTGAGTCATCTCTTCATCTCAGACCTGCATCTCGACGCGGCGCGGCCGCAGATCACCGAGCTGTTCCTGCGCTTCCTGCGCGACGAGGCCCAGCAGGCCGAGTCCCTGTACATCCTTGGCGACCTGTTCGAGGCCTGGATCGGTGACGACACGCCTGGGGCGCTGGGCATCGAGGTGGCGCGTTCGCTGTCGGCCTGCGCACGCGCCGGCACGCGACTGGGCTTCATCCGCGGCAACCGCGATTTCCTGATGGGCCCGGCCTATGCCCGCCGCTGCGGCATGCAGCTCCTGCCCGATCCCTGCGTTCTGAGCTTGGGAGACCACCCGACCGTACTTCTGCACGGCGACCTGCTGTGCACCGCCGATATCGCCTACCAGAAATTCCGCGCGCAGAGCCGCAGCCCGGACTGGCAGGCAAGCTTCCTTGCACGGCCGCAGGTCGAGCGCGAAGCGTTTGCAGCGCAGGCCCGCGGCGAGAGCCAGCGCTACCAGCAATCGCTGCAGTCCGACCTGACCGACGCCCAGCCCGAGGCGGTCGACGCCATGCTTCGACTGTACGGCGTTGGCCGCATGATCCATGGCCACACGCACCGCCCCGCCGTGCACACGCTGCCTTCAGGCGCTCAACGCTACGTGCTGGGCGACTGGTACGAACAGGGCAGCGTGCTGCGGATCGCGGGCGACAACTGGCAGCTTTCGCGCCTCTGAACCCGCACCCTGAGCGGACGGATTGACCCGCCCGCGACGGTCACCGCTGCTATCCTCCCCACCGTACGCAGGAGCATGGTCATGAATCCATCGCGCTCGACTCCTCCACAGCCCCACCGCTACGCCCGCCTTCTGCAGTGGCTGCTGGTTGCGTTCCTGACCGGCCTGCTCGGCGCCTGCGCAAGCGGCCCGAAAAAGCGGATCTTCCCGCCCAATGCGAGCGTGCAGGAGCTGCGCGTGCTGCCCGACGGGCGCTGGGAACTTGACCTGCGCGTGCAGAACTTCAGCACGGTCGCGATGCGCTTCGAGCAGCTGCAGGCTGAGCTCAGCGTCGCCGGCGAGTTGGCTGCTTCGATCGACCATGCCGTGGCCGACAGCGTGCCGCCCAATAGCGCCGAGGTCGTACGGATCACGCTGATGCCGTCCGCGGGCGCCGCCGATGCGGTGCGCGATGCATTGCAGACCCGGCGTGGCCTTGCCTATCGGCTGGCCGGAACCCTGGCGACCAGCGAGCCCGGCACCCGCCAGGACCGCTTCGAATTCGACAGCGCGCTGACCCCGATGCCGGGGCTTGAAGGCGTGCTGCGCTGACCCACAACAACCCCACGAGACTCCGTCATGAACAGCTACCGCGCCCCCGTCCGCGACCTGCGCTTCGCCCTGCATGACCTGGTCGGCTTCGAGGCCCATGCGGCCAAGCTGCCCGGCGGCGAGAACTTCAACCGCGAGCTGGTCGATGCGGTGCTCGACGAGGCCGCACGCTTTGCCGAACAGGTGCTGGCGCCGCTCAACATGAGCGCGGATGCAGAGGGCTGCACGCACGACAAGGACAGCGGCGCGGTGCGCACACCCGCGGGCTTCCGCGAGGCCTACGCGCAGTTCGTCGAAGGCGGCTGGAGCGGGCTGACCGCGCCCGAGGAATTCGGCGGCCAGGGCCTGCCTGAGCTGGTCGGCGCGGCCTTCAAGGAAATGCTCGATGCCGCCAACCTGAGCTGGGGCAACTATCCGCTGCTGTCGCACGGCGCCACCGAAGCGCTCAAGCACCACGGCGAGGCCTGGCAGCAGGAGGTGTTCCTGAAGCCGATCGTCGAAGGACGCTGGACCGGCACGATGTGCCTGACCGAACCACACTGCGGCTCCGACCTGGCGCTGCTGAAGACCCGCGCCGAGCCACAGACCGACGGCAGCTACGCGGTCTCCGGCACCAAGATCTTCATCACCGGCGGCGAGCACGACCTGACCGACAACATCGTCCACCTGGTGCTGGCACGCCTACCTGATGCACCGGCCGGTACCAAGGGCATCTCGCTGTTCATCGTGCCGAAATTCAAGGTCGCGAAGGACGGCGCCGTCGGCGAACGCAATGCGGTGCGCTGCGGCTCGATCGAGCACAAGATGGGCATCCACGGCTCGGCCACCTGCGTGATGAACTTCGACGGCGCCCAAGGCTGGCTGATCGGCCAGCCCAACAAGGGCCTGAATGCGATGTTCACCATGATGAACTCGGCAAGGCTGGCGGTCGGCATCCAGGGCCTGGGCCTCATCGATCGCGCCTACCAGAACGCACTGGCCTATTCGCGCGACCGCCTGCAGATGCGCTCGCTGTCGGGGCCGAAGCGCCCTGAGAAACCTGCCGACCCGCTGATCGTGCATCCCGACATCCGCCGCATGCTGCTGACCTGCAAGGCCTTTGCCGAGAGCGGCCGGGCGCTGGCCCTGCATGCGGCTAGCCTGGTGGACCTGGTCGACAAGGCGCAGACGCCTGAGGCGCGCGCCGAAGCCGACGCGCTGCTGAGCTTCCTCACTCCGATCGTCAAGGGCGTGCTGACCGAGGCCTCGGTGGAGTGTACCTACCACGCCCTGCAGTGCTTCGGCGGCCACGGCTACGTGCGCGAGTGGGGCATGGAACAGCTGGCTCGCGATGCGCGCATTACCACCATCTATGAGGGCACCACCCAGATCCAGGCGCTCGACCTGCTCGGCCGCAAGGTGATCCAGCAGCAGGGGGCAGGTTTCAAGCTGTTCCTCGGCATGATCGTCGACTTCTGTAGCGCCAATACCGGCAAGCCCGAGATGGCGGAGTTCATCGCCCCGCTGGCGCAGGCCGCGCAGGACTGGCAGCAGCTGACCATGGAGATCGCCCAGCGCGTGCAGAAGAACCCCGAGGAGCTGGGCGCGGCGGCGGTCGACTACCTGTTCTATTCGGGCTACGTCACCCTCGCCTACTGGTCGGCACGTGCGGTCGCCGCCGCCGATGCCGGCGGCCATGCGGACGACTTCCGCCAGGCCAAGCGCGAGACCGCGCGCTTCTTCTTCAAGCGTCTGCTGCCGCGCACGCTGGCCCATGCAGCGACCATCCGCGCCGGCAGCGACAGCCTGATGGCGCTCGACGAGACACTGTTCGCTGTCGTCTGACGACTGCAGCGGGCCGGCGTTTGCCGGCCCGCCCTTCCCCCGCCAGCGCGGACGGGGTAAAACAATGCTTCCTCCACTGCACGCCCGCTCGCGAACCAATGCACATCCAGGCCGGTGACACCGAGCTCTTGATCCGTTCTGCTGAAGCCGACGACGACGATTTCATCCTGGGCCTGGTCGAGCGCCTCGTCGATTTCGAGTTGCCCAAGTGGCGCAAGAAGAACGTGGTCTCGGAGGGCATCCGCCGCGACCTGATCAAGCATCTGGAAAACCAGCCGCCCGGATCCTTCCTGTTCGTGGCTGAGGACGCCAGCAACGGCAAGCGTCTGGGTTTCCTGCACCTGCAGACGGTGACCGACTTCTTCACCGGACACCTCAACTGCCATGTGTCCGACATCGCCGTCGCCAAGGGCGCCGACGGCCAGGGCATCGGCCGGGCGCTGATCGGCTACGCCGAGGATTTCGCCCGCGAGCACCGCTGCGAACGTCTGACCTTGGCGGTGTTCCCCGGCAACACCCGTGCGCGCGAGCTGTATGAGGGCGTAGGCTTCGGGGTCGAGCTGCTGCGGATGACCAAGCCGCTCTGAGCGGCGGCGCTCTGGCCTGAGCTGCAGGCGCGCCAGGTGCCTGGTTCCCTTGCCATGGCTCCGGCTCGATTCGCGAGCGCCGCGGCGACGCCGTGGTCACCCATGGTTCGCGCAAACCGGCTATGCTCGGCCTCGCTCGCGCGTGCCATCAGCAACGCGCATGGCCGGCTGAGTGCCAGATACGGCGGCGCATCCACGGCTCCGCTCCGCCCGCGCTCCTCCGACTATGGCGCGTCTCGCATCCGCGAGGTGCCATCGTCTGCGGAGGATCGGAAAGGAGCATCGAGCATGCAGTCAGCGGCATCACTGGCCCCCGAACTTGAGCTTTCCCTTGAGCGCACCCGCGTGCTCTCGCTCGACGCGCACGGCCGCATCCTCGACTGGATGAGCTGGCAGGACGCGGTTTGCCTGTACGTGCGCGAAGCGGTGGCCTGGACCCTCGGTCAACCCTGCGCCGTGGTTCGCGGCGGCTACAACCGTGCGCGCGGGCGGCAAAGCGTCATCACCCTGCATCCCATCGTCGCGGCACGCGGCCACGCCCGGCCCTCGGCGATCGACCCGGCGCCGGCCCTGAACAACACCGCCCTGTTTGCCCGTGACCGGCACCTTTGCCTGTACTGCGGCGACCACTTCGGCCGCCACGAACTGACCCGCGACCACGTGGTGCCGACCTCGCGCGGTGGCCGCGATGTCTGGACCAATGTGGTCAGCGCCTGCCTGGCCTGCAACCTGCGCAAGGGCAACCGCACGCCGCAGGAAGCCCGCATGCCGCTGCTGGCGGTGCCCTACCGGCCGAGCTGGGTCGAGCACCTGATCCTCTCCAACCGCAATATCCTGGCCGACCAGATGGAGTTCCTGCGCGGACACCTGCCGAAGCGGGGTCCGGGCATGCGGCCGAATTGACGCTCGCGTTCGATTCGTCAACACTGCCGGGCTTCACGCGAGGCCGCATTCGACGGCCCAACGCTGCAACGTTCCCGTGCGGAGGCGCCGGTCCGCACGTCAGGGGGGGTTCATGGCACAGTTCCGCAAGATCGCCTTGTCCGGCTTCAGCCGGACGGACGAGGCCAGCTTCACCCAGCTCTTCAAGGCGGCTGCCGCGCGCAGTGGCGGCGGCTTCGAGCTGTGCGCAGAGGCCGATGCGCAGGCGCTGATCATCGATGCCGACTCCATCTACGGACAGATGGGGCTGATGCAGGCCCAGGCTTCGGGCAAGCTGCTGATCGCGATCACCGCCGGCAGCCGCGCCGATGCCGACCACAAGCTCGACAGCCCGGTCAGCGAAGACGCCCTGGTCAACCTGATGTCGCGACTCGCCGGCGAGAGCTCGCGAGCGGATCGCCCCGCCCCCAAGCCACAGCCACAGCCACAGCCGCCGGCAGGCGCTCGAACCGCGCCCGCCGCCGCATCGCCGGCACCCGCTGCCTCGCTGCCGCCGGCTCCCGCGCCGGCTCCGTCGAAGCCCACCCCAGCGCCGGTGCCACCGGCAGCCATGCCGGCTGCAGCACCGAGCGCGCCCGAACCGCCGCGCGCGCGCAGCCTGTTCGAGCACCTGCAGCCGGGCGTGCTGCAGCAGCCCGTGCAGATTCAGCGCGGCGATGCACCCAGACTGGTGATCGACCCCGCCTCCCGCACCTATCTGGGCGGCGCCGCACTCAAGCCCTATGCCGCCTATCTCGGTTCGGCACTCAACGATCGCGAGCTGCAGCCCGTGGCGCCTGCGCGTCTCGGCGAACTGGAAGCGGAGCTCGGCGGCCGTCAACCAATCCAACGCCTGCTATGGCTCGCGGCACTCCACGCCGGCGAGGGCCAGCTGATCGGCTTCGATCCCGCCACCCGCTTCAAGCTCGGCAAGTGGCCGCAGATCGAGCGCGAGTTCCCCAAGCACTTCCGCATCGCCACCGTAATGATGAAGGCCGCGGCCACGGTCGACGAAATCGCCGCCGCCTCCGGCGCCAGCCGCGAAGAGGTCTGCGATTTGTTGAACGCCTACCTCGCCACGGGCTTCGCCGAACCCGAACAGGTCCAGGCCAGCGTCGCGGCCGAAACCGCGCGCACCGGGCTGCTGGATCGACTGCGTGGCTTGAGGGGCTGAGGAGCGGGGATTGGGAATCGCCAACCCATGGCGCCACTCCGATGTCTCTTGATTTCGCTATGCCCCTCCCCTAACCGGGTGCGCTTGACGCCCCAGGCTGAACGCGCGCACACCGCAGCCGCGCTTTGATCGAATCCCGAATCCCCCATCCCGAATCCCGCGCGCCCCTCCGGGCGCGCCACTGTTGCCCTCCCCCCCGCGAGGCCGGACAATTCGCGGATGATCGACCCCAATCGCTATCCCCTGCTGGCGCGCATCGACGCGCCGGCGCAGCTGCGTGAGCTTTCCGAAGACCAGCTGCCCCAGGCCGCAGACGAACTGCGTGCCTATCTGATCGAGTCCGTCGGCAAGAGCGGTGGCCACTTCGGCGCCGGCCTCGGCGTGGTCGAGCTCACCGTCGCCCTGCACTGGGCCTTCAACACACCCGACGACCGCCTGGTCTGGGACGTGGGCCACCAGTGCTACCCGCACAAGATCCTCACCGGCCGTCGCGACACGATCCACACGGTCAAGCAGAAGGATGGCGTGGCGCCCTTTCCGAAGCGCGAGGAAAGCGCCTACGACACCTTCGGCGTCGGCCACAGTTCGACCTCGATCTCGGCCGCGCTGGGCATGGCCATCGCCTGCCAGGCCAAGGGCGACCCGCGCAAGGTCGTGGCCATCATCGGCGACGGCGCGATGACCGCCGGCATGGCCTACGAGGCCTTGAACCACGCCGGCGGCATGGAGCCGCCGCCGAACCTGCTGGTGATCTTGAACGACAACCGGATGTCGATCTCGGAGAACGTCGGCGGCATGACCAAGATGTTCGGCCGCATCACCGCCAGCCGCACCCTGAACGCGATGCGCGAGGGCGGCAAGAAGCTGCTGGGCTCCAAGCGCAGCAACCCGGCGGCGCGCTTCGTGCGTCGCTGGGAGGAGCACTGGAAGGGCATGTTCGTGCCCTCCACCCTGTTCGAGGAAATGGGCTTCCACTACACCGGGCCGATCGACGGCCACGACCTCGTCCAGCTGGTCGGCGCGCTGAACACGCTGAAGAATCTCGACGGCCCGCAGCTGCTCCACGTCATCACCACCAAGGGCAAGGGCTACGAACTCGCCGAGGGCGACCAGATCGGCTACCACGCGGTCGGCCCCTTCGATCCGGACAAGGGCCTGGTCGCCAAGACCGGCGCCAGGAAGCCCACCTACACCGACGTGTTCTCGGATTGGCTCTGCGACATGGCCGCCGCCGATCCGCAGCTGATGGGCATCACCCCGGCGATGCGCGAGGGCTCGGGCCTGGTGCGTTTCAGCAAGGAATACCCCGCGCGCTATTTCGACGTGGCGATCGCGGAGCAGCATGCGGTGACGCTGGCGGCCGGCATGGCCTGCGAAGGCGCGAAGCCGGTGGTGGCGATCTACTCGACCTTCCTGCAGCGCGCTTACGACCAGCTGATCCATGACGTCGCCCTGCAGGACCTCGACGTGCTGTTCGCCATCGACCGCGCCGGCATCGTCGGCCCGGATGGCGCCACCCATGCCGGTACTTTTGATCTGTCCTACCTGCGCTGCATCCCCAACATGGCGGTGATGGCGCCAGCCGACGAGAACGAGTGCCGGCAGATGCTGAGCACCGGCTTCCGGCACGAAGGCCCGGCGGCCGTTCGCTACCCGCGCGGCACCGGCCCGGGCGTGGCGGTGCAGCCTGGCCTCGACACCCTGCCGATCGGCCGCGCCGACCTGCGCCGCCGCGGTCGCCGCATCGCCATCCTCAGCTTCGGCGCCCTGCTGCCGGCAGCGCTTGCCGCAGGCGAGGCGCTCGACGCCACGGTCGTCAACATGCGCTTCGTGCGCCCGCTGGACCGCGAACTGGTACTTGAACTGGCGCGCAGCCACGAGGCCTTCGTCACGATCGAGGACAACGCCGTGCTCGGCGGCGCCGGCAGCGGCGTGGCCGAACTGCTGGCGGCGGAGGGCCTGCAGGTGCCGGTGCTGCACCTCGGCCTGCCCGACGCGTACCTGGAACACGCCGGCCGCGAGGAACTGCTGGCCATGGTCGGCCTGGATGCGGCGGGCGTACTGGCCAGCATCCGCGCGCGTTTCCCCGAAGTGACGCCGGCCAAGGTGGTTGGCGGCTGAGCCTGTCGCTTTGCTACGCCCAATGAAAACGCCCCGCATGCGCGGGGCGTTTTCGTTTGCAGCGTTGTGGATGCCGAGGATCAGGCCGCCTTGGCCTGCTCGCCGGGCGCGCTGGCGCGCATCAGGTGGTCGAAGGCGCCGAGCGACGCGGTGGCGCCTGCCCCCATGGCGATGATGATCTGCTTGTAGGGCACGGTCGTGCAGTCGCCGGCCGCATACACACCCGGCAGCGAAGTCTTGCCGTGGGCGTCGATCTCGATCTCGCCACGCGCCGACAGCGCCAGCGTGCCGCGCAGCCACTCGGTGTTCGGCAGCAGGCCGATCTGCACGAAGATGCCTTCCAACTCGACGCGCTGGATCTCCAGGCTGCCGCGGTCCCGATAGTTCAGGCCGGTGACCTTCTGGCCATCGCCCAGCACCTCGGTGGTCTGCGCGTTCAGCAGGATCTCGACGTTCGGCAGGCTGCGCAGCTTGCGCTGCAGCACCTCGTCGGCGCGCAGCTTGCTGTCGAACTCGACCAGGGTGACATGGCTGACGATGCCGGCGAGATCAATCGCCGCCTCCACACCGGAGTTGCCGCCGCCAATCACCGCCACGCGCTTGCCGCGGAACAGCGGACCATCGCAGTGCGGGCAATAGGCCACGCCCTTGTTGCGGTACTCCTCCTCGCCGGGCACGCCCATCTGCCGCCAGCGTGCGCCGGTCGACAGCACCACGCTGCGCGCTTTCAGCGAGGCACCGCTTTCCAGCTTGATCTCGACCAGGCCATCAGCGCCGGCCGGCATGAGTTCGGCCGCGCGCTGCAGCGGCATCACGTCGACCTCGTAGTCCTTGACGTGCTGCTCCATCTGCGCGACCAGCTTCGGACCCTCGGTGTGGTTGACCGAGATGAAGTTCTCGATGCCCAGCGTGTCCATCACCTGGCCACCGAAGCGCTCGGCCACCAGCCCGGTGCGGATGCCCTTGCGGGCCGCGTAGATCGCCGCGGACGCGCCGGCCGGGCCACCGCCGACCACCAGCATGTCGAAGGCCTCCTTGGCGGCGATCTTCTCGGCCGCGCGCGCGGCCGCACCGGTGTCGAGCTTGGCGAGGATTTCAGCAAGCGTCATGCGCCCGCTGGCCCAGGGCTGGCCGTTCAGATAGACGCTGGGCACGGCCATCACCTGACGCTGCTCGACCTCATCCTGGAACAGGGCGCCATCGATGGCGATGTGCTTCACGCCGGGATTCAGCACGGCCAGCAGGTTCAGGGCCTGGACGACGTCGGGACAGTTCTGGCAGGACAGCGAGAAGTAGGTTTCGAAGACGTAGTCGCCCTTGAGCGCCTTCGCCTGTTCGATCACGTCGGCGTCCTCGCGTGGCGGATGGCCGCCCACCTGCAGCAGGGCCAGCACCAGCGAGGTGAACTCGTGGCCCATCGGCAGTCCAGAGAAGGCGACCGCGATCTCGGTGCCGGCGCGGCGGATCTCGAACGAAGGCACGCGCTCGGCGGCGAGCGTGCCGACCGTGATCTTGTCCGAGAGCGCGGCGATGTCCTCGATCAGCGCGCGCAGCTCTTCCGAGGCCTCGCCCGAATCGAGCGCGGCGTTCAGTTCGATCGGCAGCTGCAGCTTTTCCAGATAGGCGGCGAGCTGGGCTTTCAGGTTGGCGTCGAGCATGGCGGTACTCCTGGGGAGGGGAGGCTCGGGGGCAGGCGGGCTTGCGCCTGTGGTCTCCATGGACACAAGACGACAGGCGCAAGCGCGCGAGAGGGAGAGGTGATTCAGAGTCCTGTCCCGGCGTGCGCCGGGACAGGCGAGGCGGCACCGATGGATGCCTGGGCCCGCTCGCCGCTTCGCGTTGCGGTCGCGGCGACGGGCCTCTTGGACGTGCTGCTTAGATCTTGCCGACCAGGTCCAGCGAGGGAGCCAGGGTCTTGGCACCTTCCTTCCACTTGGCCGGGCAGACCTGGCCGGGATTGGCGGCGGTGTACTGCGCGGCCTTCAGCTTGCGCAGGGTCTCGGTGACGTCGCGCGCGATCTCGTTGCTGTGCACTTCGGCGGTCTTGATGACGCCTTCCGGGTTGATCACGAAGGTGCCGCGCAGGGCAAGACCTTCCTCTTCGATGTGCACGCCGAAGGCGCGGGTCAGCTGGTGGGTCGGGTCGCCCACCAGCGGGAACTTGGCCTTGCCCACCGCCGGCGAGGTCTCGTGCCACACCTTGTGCGAGAAGTGGGTGTCGGTGGTGACGATGTAGACCTCGGCGCCGGCCTTCTGGAATTCCGCGTAGTTCTCGGCGGCATCCTCGACTTCGGTCGGGCAGTTGAAGGTGAAGGCGGCCGGCATGAAGATCAGGACCGACCACTTGCCCTTCAGGCTGGCGTCGGTGACTTCGATGAACTTGCCGTTGTGGAAGGCCTGGGCCTTGAAGGCCTGCACGGGGGTGTTGATCAGGGACATGCGGGATCTCCTGGGGTGGGGAAGTGCGAAAGCTTCGCGAATGAAACTGGCCGCGATGGTAGGCAGCGCCTATCAAGGGGTAAAGAAGATTTCGTGAATTGCTGCGATAGCGAAATCCTATCAAGCAGCGCATCGACTCCCAGTGAACGCCTCGACAAGGCCGAAGACACTGATCTACATGTATTTTCTCTCAGGCCGCAGCCGAACACCTTGACCGAACGATAGCTGAAGGCGATGAAAGACTCGGCTACCGCTCGCCTCTTGCTGGGGCGCAGCAGGCGCCAAAGCAGAACGCCCGCTGGCGGGCAGCGGGCGCTTCGCTGATCGGGCGGTGAAGACCGCGTGGAGCCGTGCAGTTCGAGGCGGAGGCTCAGCCGGCTTCGAGTCGATAGCCGTGCTGATAGACCGCGTTCAGTCGCCAGCCGTGTTCCCCGGCCAGCTCCAGCTTCTTGCGCAGGCGGCTGATGTGGGTGTCCACCGTGCGGGTGGCGACATCGCTGCGGATGTTCCAGACACCTTCGAGCAGGGCCTCGCGACTGACCACGCGGCCACGGCGGCGGAACAGGAAAGCCGCGAGATCGAATTCGCGCTCGGTCAGGCTGATGTCGCGGCCTTCCATGCTGATCCGGCGTCGACTGTAGTCGATGACATACGGCGGCAGCTCCTCGACGCTGGCCGCATCCTGACCAAGCCCGACGCGGCGCAGCATGGCGTCAACTCGGGCCAGCAGTTCGCCCTGCCTTGGCGGCTTCGACAGGTAATCGTCGGCACCGGCGCGCAGGCCGGCCACCACGTCGGATTCGTCATTGCGCGCAGTCAGGAAAATCACCGGCAGGCGCGTATGCCCGTCGCGACGCAGCCAGGTCAGGACATCCAGCCCGCTCTCGTCGGGGAGGTTCCAGTCGAGCAGCAGCAGATCCACGGACTCCACCCCGAGGCGGCGCCGGAAATCGCCGGCGTCCTCGTAGTGGCGCACGGTGAAGCCGGCCTGTTCGAGCCAGAAACCGTAAAGTGCCGCCTGATCGGGATCATCCTCGACCAGCCCGACCAAGCCTGCCGCTTCAGCCATGTAGCCTGCTCCTGCATGTGCGCGCCCGCCGAACTGGTTTGCGCGACCGGCGCCTGCAAAATGCAGACCAGCGGTCGCCCGTGTCGGGGCGGCATCCGGGCTAAAAAAATGTGACGGCACTATAGCCGCTCACTCCGTCTCCTGCAGCAGTGACGAATAGCCCAGTCGGAAATCGGGGTAATCCGGGACGAATCCGGCCGCGAAGAGTCGCTTCGGGACAATCCGCCGGCCGCTCTCGGGCGCCTCTTCAAGGCTGGGAGGCGGAGATCCCAAACGCTCCGCCAGCCAGGCGAGCACCACATCCTCGCGCGCCGGAGCGCCGTCGCTGACGATCATCGCGCCCTCAAGCCCCGGGCGATCCAGGGCGAATGCGATCGCCGCCGCCGCATCATCGGCATGGATGCGATTGCCCCAGTGCGGCCGAACCGCCCCGCCTGAGGCCGCGCGCCGCAGCATCATGCGCCGCCCCGGGCCGTAGATGCCGGCCAGACGCAGCGCAAGGAAGTGCGGAACGAGCGCCGCAAGGCTGCGCTCGGCCTCCAGCAGCAGCTGTCCGTTGAAGCTGTCCGCTGTGGCCGGGCTGTCATCGTCGATCCAGCGCCCGTCATCGCCGGCGTAGACCGCCGTGCTGGAGACGAACAGCCAGCGCGGCGAAGCCGGCAGCAGCGCTTGGACCAGGTTGAGCGGCGCCTCGATGTAGGCGCGCCGGTAGCCCGCTGCGTCACGGCTTGCCGGCGTCATGGTGCAGATGACGGCATCGATCGCTTCGGGCAGGCGCTGAAGGCTGTGCGGATCGAAGAGATCGGCTGCGACGGGCTGCACCCCGGGCGGAAGTGCCGCCACGTTGCGACGCAGCCCAAAGACCTCGTCCCCCGCCGCAAGCAGCGGTCGCGCCAGCCGGCCGCCCAGGTCGCCGCAGCCCGCGATCAGTACCCGCCGCGGGGGTCGGATCGGTGCATTCACGCAGCAGGCCCGATGCCGCTGGCCGTGAGAGCTCGGCGCCTCACGCCGCGGCCGGCTCGCCCGGCGAACTCGGCGGCGGCGGTCGCCGCGGCGCCTTCGGCAGATAGCGCAGCCAGATCAGCCAGACCGCCAGCGCGTCGAGCACGATCAGGGCCTGCCACAGATAGAGGTGGAACCAATCGAAGGCGACCTGGCTCCACTGGCCCATGTAGAACAGGCTGATGATGCGCACCAGGTTCAGGGCCTGGATGCAGAAGAAGCCGATCACCGCGCCGATCAGCTTGTGCTTCCAGGGTGAGGGGAAGGCCACCAGCGCCGAGATCAGGATGATCACCGCCTCGATGCCGTCGCAGCCCGGCGCGATCGCCACCGCAAAGCCGTTGGTCGTGCTCTGGATGATCACGCCCTCGGCGTGCACGTTCGCATCGAACATCATGATCAGGTGCGCACTGATATCGGCCAGCACGCCGGTGAAGGGCTCGGTCACGTACTTCGTGCCGTAGGTGCTGATGCGCGCCGCGAACAGCGTGATCAGCAGGCCCATGAAAACAAGGAAGAAGCGCAGCATGGGAAGCACCGGGGGAAGATCAGCCGGCGATGCTAGCATCCGCCCATGAACCCCGCGTCGAACCTCATCCTGGTCGGGCCGATGGGCGCCGGCAAGAGCACCATCGGTCGACGCCTGTCCAAGCGCTTCGGGCTGCACTTCATCGACCTCGATCGCGAGATCGAACAGCGCTGCGGCGCGCGCATTCCGCTGATCTTCGAACACGAGGGCGAAGCGGGCTTCCGCGAACGCGAGCATGCAACGCTGGCCGCGGTCCTCGGCGGCACCACCGGTGGCCTGCTGCTGGCCACCGGCGGCGGCGCGGTGCTGCGCGCAGACAATCGCGAGCTGCTGCGCGGCGCTGGCTTCGTGGTCTGGCTTCGCACCTCGGTCGAGGAGCAGCTGAAGCGCCTGCGCAACGACGGCAGCCGGCCGCTGCTGGCCGTACCCGACCGCGATCAGCGTCTGGCCGAGATGGCCCGCCTGCGCGACCCGCTGTATCGCGAGGTCTGCGACCTGGTGTTCGAATCGAACCAGTCCCACGTCGGTTCGGCCGCGGATCGCCTCGCCCGCGTGCTCGAGCGCCGCTGGCAGCGCCCTCTCCCCTTGCCCCCGAGTTCCGGACCCGAATCCCGTGCGCAGTCTTGACGTCCAGCTTGCCGAGCGCAGCTATCCCATCCACATCAGCCCCGGCCTGCTGCAGAACAGCAGACTGTGGCGGCCGCTGCTGCCCGGCCGGCAGGTGCTGGTGATCAGTGACGACCATGTTGCCCGCCACTACCTGCAGCGCGTGCGCGCCGGGCTCGAGGGTCTCGATCACGCCAGCCTGGTGCTGCCGCCCGGCGAGCAGGAGAAGACCCTCGCCCGCTTCGGCGAGGCGATCGACGCCCTGGCCGGACTGCGCGCGAACCGCGATGCCTGCGTGATCGCGCTCGGCGGTGGCGTGGTCGGCGATCTGGCCGGCTTCGCCGCCGCCTGCTGGATGCGCGGCATCGCCTTCATCCAGATGCCCACCACCCTGCTGGCCATGGTCGATTCCTCGGTAGGCGGCAAGACCGCGGTCGACCTGCCGCAGGGCAAGAACCTGGTCGGCGCCTTCCACCAGCCGCGGGCGGTGATCGCCGATACCGACACCCTCGCTACCCTGCCCCCGCGCGAACTGCGCGCCGGCCTCGCCGAGGTGGTGAAGTACGGCGCCATCTTCGACGCAGGCTTCCTCGACTGGCTGGACGACCATGCCGATGCGCTGCTGGCGCGCGATGCCGACACCTTGGCCGAGGCCATCCTGCGCTGCTGCCGCTACAAGGCCGACGTGGTCGCCCGCGACGAAACCGAACAGGGCGAGCGCGCCCTGCTGAATTTCGGCCACACCTTCGGCCACGCCCTCGAAACCGCCGGTGGCTACGACCTCTACCGCCACGGCGAGGCGGTGGCGGTGGGCATGGTGGTGGCGGCGCGGCTGTCGACGCGGATGGCCCGCGCGCCGGCGGCGGATGCCGAGCGCCTGGCTGCCCTGCTGCAGCGTTTCGGGTTGCCCGTGCAGATCCCGGCCGGCTTCGAGCCCGAGCACCTGCTGGAGCTGATGCGGCTCGACAAGAAGGCCCTGTCCGGGCGCCTGCGCCTGATCCTCTGGAAGGGCGCCGGCCAGGCCGAGATCGTGGCTGGCGTGGAGGATGCGGCGATCATTGCCGCCCTGGCGGAGTCGCAATAGCCGCGCATTTCGATCTGGCAAATACCATTTGAGCGCAGCGCTGGCGCCGCGCCGCCGCGCGTGCTGCAATGCGCGACCGAATGTCCCGGAGCCGCCATGCCCAGACCGCCAGCTACTTCCAAGCTCGAGGCGCCGCCCGCCTGGCACGCCTTGCCGACGGAGGCCGCCTTGTCGACGCTGCAGGCGTCCGCACAAGGCCTGGACGCCGAGCAGGCCGCGCAGCGCCTGCAGCAGCACGGCCCAAACCGCCTGCCTGAAGCGCGAGGGCGCGGCCCACTGCTGCGCCTGCTGGCGCAGTTCCACAACGTGCTGATCTACGTGTTGCTCGGGGCCGCGCTGACTACCCTGCTGCTCGGCCATCTGCTGGATACCGGCGTGATCCTGGCGGTGGTGCTGCTGAATGCAGTGATCGGATTCGTGCAGGAAGGCCGCGCCGAAAGCGCCCTGGCCGCGATCCGCAGCCTGATCGACCCGCAGTGCACGGTGCTGCGCGACGGCCAGCGCCAGCGCCTGCCGGCCGAGGTCCTGGTGCCCGGCGACATCGTGCTGCTGGAGGCCGGCGACCGGGTTCCGGCCGACCTGCGCCTGCTGCGCGCGGCCAGCCTGCGCATCGACGAGGCCCTGTTGACGGGCGAGTCGATGGCCAGCCACAAGGACACCGCTGCCGTGCCCCTGGACGCCGACCTGGGCGACCGCCGCAGCCTCGCCTACACCGGCACCCTGGTCGCCACCGGCAGCGCCACGGGTGTGGTGGTGGCGACCGGGGCCTCCACCGAGCTCGGCCGCATCAGCGGCCTGCTGGGGGGCGTGCAAACGCTGACCACGCCGCTGCTGGAGCGGATGAACGTGTTCGCCCACCAGCTCACCGCCTTCATCCTCGGGCTGTCGGTGCTGGTGCTGCTGCTGGCGGTCTGGCTGCACGGCAACCCCTGGAGCGAGGCCTTCCTGGCCGTGGTCGGGCTGGCGGTGGCGGCGATCCCCGAAGGCCTGCCGGCAGTGATGACCATCACGCTTGCGATCGGCGTGCAGCGCATGGCCGCGCGGCGCGCCATCGTGCGCCAGCTGCCGGCGGTCGAAACCCTGGGCTCGGTGACCGTGATCTGCTCCGACAAGACCGGCACGCTCACCCGCAACCAGATGAGCGTGGAGCGGCTGCAGCTGGCCGAGGCCGAAGCGCGCATCGAGGGCGTGGGCTACTCGCCGGAGGGCCACATGCACTGGCAGGGCGAGGACCCGCCGGCCGAACTGGCGCTGCGGGCCGCGCGCGTGGCTCTGCTCTGCAACGACGCCAGCCTGCAGCCGGAGGGCGACGGTGACTGGAAGGTGCTGGGCGACCCCATGGAGGGCGCCCTGCGCGCCTTCGCCCTGCGTCTGGGCCTCGACGCCGAGGCCGAATCCGCCGCCCACCCGCGGCTGGATGAACTGCCCTTCGACAGCGAGCGCCTGTACATGGCGACCGTGCACGCGATCGAAGGTGCACGCACGGCCCTGGTCAAGGGCGCGCCCGAGCGCGTGCTGGGCCTGTGCCGGCAGGTGGCGGCGGACGACGTCGATGCGGTGCTCGACCAGCCCGCCTGGCAGCAGCGCATCGAAGCGCTCGCCAGCCAGGGCCTGCGGGTGCTTGCCCTGGCCGACTGCGCACTGGCCGCGGACGCCGAACTCAGGCACGAAGCGCTCGATGGCCACTGCCGCCTGATCGGCCTGGTCGGCCTGATCGACCCGCCGCGCGAGGAAGCCATCCGCGCGGTCGCCGACTGTCGCAGCGCCGGCATGGCCGTGAAAATGATCACCGGCGACCACAAGGCCACCGCGCTGGCGATCGCCCGCGAGCTGCGCCTGGCGGACGCGCCCGAGGCGCTCACCGGCAGCGAACTGGATGCGCTGGACACCGCCGGCTTCGCGGAGGCCGCGCACCGCGCGAGCGTGTTCGCCCGGGTCACCCCTGAGCACAAATTGCGCCTGGTCGAGACGCTGCAGGCGCGCGGCGAAGTGGTGGCGATGACTGGCGACGGCGTCAACGACGCGCCGGCGCTCAAGCGCGCCGACGTCGGCGTGGCGATGGGCCACAAGGGTACCGAGACCGCCAAACAGGCTGCCGAGGTGGTGCTGGCCGACGACAACTTCGCCACCATCGCCGCGGCCGTGCACGAGGGCCGGGTGATCTACGACAACCTGCGCAAGGTCATCGCCTGGACCCTGCCCACCAACGGCGGGCAGATGATGGCCATCATGGCCGCCCTGCTGCTGGGCCTGGACCTGCCGGTGACGCCACCGCAGATCCTCTGGATCAACATGATCTGCGCGGTCGCGCTGGGCCTGACCCTGGCCTTCGAGCCCGCCGAGCCCGGCGTGATGCAGCGCCCGCCCCGCGGCCGTGGCGCCGCCCTGCTGGACGGCTTCCTGCTGTGGCGGGTGCTGCTGGTGTCGGTGCTGTTCCTGGCGGCGGCTTTCGGCATGTTCGAGGCCAGCCAGGCCGCCGGCCACGAGCTCGCGCTGTCACGCACCCTGGTGGTCAACACCATCGTGGTGCTGGGCATCTTCTACCTGTTCGCGGTGCGCTTCCACGAGGTCAGTTCGCTGACCCTGCGCGGGGTGATCGGCACCCCGGCGGTGCTGGTCGGCATCGCCGTCGCCACCGCGGCCCAGTTCATGCTGACCTACGCGCCGCCGCTGCAGGCCCTGTTCGACACCCGCGCGGTGCCGTTGGGCTGGGGCTTCGCCGTGGTCGGCACCGGCGTCGCCTTGCTGCTGGCGCTGGAGCTGGAGAAAGCCCTGCTTCGGCTTGCACGCTCGCAGCGCAGGCGCGCGGGCTAAACTTCGCAGATGCGAATTTTCCTGCAGCAGCCGCCCGCCGCCGGCGAGGCGCCTCGCTACCTCAAGCTCACCCTGGAAAAGGACCTGCTCGGCAGCTGGTGGCTGCACCGCGAGAGCGGCCAGGTCGGCGGCCGTGCCCAGGTCAAGCGCGAGGTCTACCCCAGCCAGACGGAAGCCGTGGCCGCCTTCGAGGCCGGCCGCGACGCGCAGCTGAAGCGCGGCTTCCGCATCACCTATTCCGAAGGCGCGGAGGCGCCGCGCCGATGACTTTCGAACCGCTGAAGAACGACCGCTTCCTGCGCGCCCTGCGCCGCGAGCCCGTGGACCACACGCCGATCTGGATCATGCGCCAGGCCGGCCGCTACCTGCCCGAGTACCGCGCCAGCCGCGCCCGCGCCGGCAGTTTCCTGGCCATGGCCAAGAACCCCGACTTCGCCTGCGAGGTCACCCTGCAGCCGCTGGAGCGCTTCCCGCTGGACGCGGCCATCCTGTTCTCCGACATCCTGACCGTGCCCGATGCGATGGGCCTGGGCCTGTATTTCGCCGAGGGCGAAGGCCCGAAGTTCGAGCGACCGGTGCGCAGCGAGGCCGACATCGCCAGGCTCGCGGTGCCCGACATGGCGCAGGACCTGGGCTACGTGATGGATGCGGTCAGCCTGATCCGCCGCGAGCTGCGCGGCCGGGTGCCGCTGATCGGCTTCTCCGGCAGCCCGTGGACCCTGGCCTGCTACATGGTCGAAGGCGGCGGCTCGGACAACTTCTCCAAGATCAAGGCGATGGCGCTGAACGCGCCGGCCGCCCTGCACCGCCTGCTGGAGGTCACCACCGACGCGGTGGTCGCCTACCTCGCCGCGCAACGTACAGCCGGTGCGCAGGCCCTGCAGGTGTTCGACACCTGGGGCGGGGTCCTGAGCCCGCGGATGTACCGCGAGTTCTCGCTGCGCTATCTCAAGCGCATCGCCGAGGCGCTGGACCGCGGCGAAGGCGCCGAGCGCACCCCGCTGATCCTGTTTGGCCGCGGCAATGGCGCCTACCTGGGCGAGTTGGCCGACACCGGCGCCGAGGCCCTGGGCCTGGACTGGCTGACCGACCTGTCGGAAGCGCGGGCGCGCACCGGCGGCCGCGTCGCCCTGCAGGGCAACCTCGACCCCTGCGTGCTCTACGCCGAACCCGAGGTGATCCGCAGCGAAGTCGCGGACACGCTGGCCTCCTATGGCGAGGGCCCCGGCCATGTCTTCAACCTCGGCCACGGCGTCTCGCCTGACATGAACCCGGAGCACGTGGCGGCCTTGGTCGAGGCGGTGCACGCACTCAGCGCAAAGCGCTGATCGGCGCAGTCCGGGCTTCTCGGAGCGTGGACACCGCAGGGCCTGCCGCGCGCCAGGTGATCAGCGCCCCGGCGCAACCCGGTTGCGGCCGCCCTGCTTGGCCTCGAACAGGTAGCGATCGGCCTTCAACAGCAGGCCGGTGGCGCTCAGGCGGCGCTCCGGCGTCCAGGTCGCCACGCCCAGGCTGATGGTGATGTGGGGTGCGGTCGGGCTGGCTGGATGTGACAGTCGCAGCGACTCCACCGCTTGACGCAACCGCTCGGCTACGTCCAGCGCGGAGTGCCCGCCCTCCTCGGCCAGCACCACGCAGAACTCCTCGCCGCCGTAGCGCGCCAGCAGGTCGCCTGCACTGCGCAGCAGCGAACTCAGGCAGTCGACCACGCTGACCAGGCAGGCATCGCCGGCGATGTGGCCGAGGCTGTCGTTGTAGGCCTTGAAGTGGTCGATATCGAGCAGGATCACGCTGAGCGGCGCTTCGGCCCGCTGCGCGCGACGCAGGCTGTCCTCGAGGTAGTGGTTCAGGCGCCTGCGGTTGGCGATGCCAGTCAGCTCGTCGGTCAGCGACAGCGAGCTCAACTTTTCCGCCTGCTCGCGCAGCAGGCCCTCGCGCCGCATCATCGCGCTGACGTCGGCGACGGTCACCAGCACGCAGGGCTCGTCGCCGATGCTCAGCGCCTGCACCTGCACCGACTGCGCCATCGGCTCACCCTCGCTGCCGTCGGCACGACGCTGGCGCAGCGGTAGCGGATGCGGGTTGAGACCCGTCGACAGCAGTCCCGGCAGGCCATGCAGCGCAGCGTCGATCGCCGCCTGCAGGCGGCGCCCCGACGCGCCTTCGAGCAGACTTGCGATGGGCTCGCCGAGTGCAGCCCCGGCGGCCGCCTCACCCAGCGCCGCCGCAAGCCAGGGGTTCAGGTAGCGCACGCGCTGTTCGGCGTCGAGCACCAGCACGCCCGAGCGCAGGTGATCGAGCACGACCGCGCACAGACCTTCCAGCGGCTTCATGGCTCGGCGGCCGCGGGGCCCAGCATGCGCGCCAGCGCGGCGCGCAGATTGAGCAGGCTGGACGCCCCAAGGATGAAGGCGACGAAGCCCTCGATGTCGCGCTGCTCCAGCGCCAGCTGGATCTGCACGAACAGGATGTGGCCGTCCTCGCCGACCGGGCCCAGCAGCTCCTCGGTACTGGCCAGCTCGAAGGCCGGCAGCGCGCAGTCGAAGCGCTCGCCCAGCATGTCGGCGATGGTCGAGAAGCAGGTGTTGAGGATGATGTTGCCGATCTCGCACATCGCGTCCTGCTCCATCTCGGTGAGCTGGTCCAGCGGGGTCTGCGAGCCCAGCATCAGGCGCACCACTTCCAGGCTGGTCTCGCTCGGGAACATCAGCAGGGCGCGTCCGGAGAAGCTGCCCTCGAAGCGCTGGCTGACGCTGGTCAGGCGACGCTCGCGCTCGGGATCGAGCAGGTCGACCAGCTTGGGCGGCGTGAGCAGATGCACCAGCGGCACGCTCATGCTGACCGTCTCGCCGGTCAGTTCACTGAGCGAGGAGGCCGCACGTCCGACGCTGATGTTGAACAGCTCGCCGAGCGCATCGAGCTCCAGCGCGTTGAAGGTCTCAGCCATGGCCGGCCTCCCACAGCGACAGCGCCTGCCGCACCACGGCTTCGGTAATGGGCTTGGCGAGGAAATGCACGCCCAGCGCTTCGGCGCGCGCTTTGCTGGCGGCCTGCACATTGGCGGTGAGCAGGACGATGGTGGTCTGCGGCAGCAGGGCGCGGATGCGCTCCGCGGCCTCGAAGCCGTCCATCACCGGCATGTTGATGTCGAGCGTGATCAGGTCGGGCTTCAGCTCGGCGGCGCGCGCGACCGCCTCGGCGCCGTCGGCGGCCTCGTGGATCTCAAGCCCCGGGCGCTGTTCGCGCAGCAGGGCCGCCAGCATCATCCGCGAGACGCGGCTGTCATCCACCACCAGCACCGCAGCACCGTCCTCAGCATGCATCGCCACTCTCCCCGACTGGGGCCCCGGCAAGCTGCCGTGGGGCCGGACTGTCCACAGGCGAAGCCTGACAACTGCCGCGCCCGCTGTGAAGCGCTCCGCGGGGGTCCGGCGGCGCGGCCATCATTGTTTGCAGGCCGGCGACGCGCCCTCCATCGCCACGCCACGCAGCGCCGCGCGCAGTTCGGCCGGCTCCGCCGGCTTGCGCAGGAACACATCGAAGCCTGCCTCGGCCGCGCGCGCGGCGCTGTCGGCATCGGCGCGCGCGGTCAGTGCCACCAGGCGCGGCACTCGCCCCCGCAGCAGGCCGGCCAGCTGGAAGCCGTCGACGCCCGGCAGATCGATGTCCAGCACCGCGACATCGAACTGCTGCGCGTCCAGCCGCGGCAGCGCTTCGAGGGCATGGGCCGCGTGCTCGACCCGGCAGCCCCAGGTGCGCATCAGGCCAGCCAGGGCCTCGGCCACGTCCGGGTGATCTTCGACCAGCAGCACGGCGAGTTCGATCCGCGGAGTGGATGGCAGCGGCAGCCCCGCCGCCTCGACGCGAGGCAGCGCTGCGCCGAGAACGGGCGCTGCGATCTGCAGCGCGAAGCGGCTGCCAAGGCCGGGCGCGCTGCGCGCGCTGACGCTGCCGTCCATCGCCTCGGCCAGCTGCCGGCTGATCGACAGTCCCAGCCCGCTGCCGCCGTGCTCGCGCGCGGTGCGTGCGCCCTCGGCCTGGACGAAGGGCTGGAACAGCGCTGCCAGCTGGGCATCGCTGAGGCCGGGCCCGGTGTCGACGACCTCGAAGCGCAGCCCGACACGATCGGCGCGACCGCAGTCGAAGGCCGAGACCTGCAGTTCGACCTCGCCCTCGCGGGTGAACTTGATAGCGTTGCCCAGCAGATTCAGCAGGATCTGCTGCAGGCGCAGGGGGTCGACTTCGACCTGCAGCGTAGCGTCGGGCGCCAGCGTCAGCGTGAGCCGCAGTCCCTTGGCCTGGGCCAGCGGGCGCTGCAGTTCAACCACTTCAGCCAGCAGCGCCGGCAGATCCACCGGCTGCGGCAGCAGCTCGAGCTTGCCGGCCTCGATGCGCGCGACGTCGAGCGCTTCGTTCACCAGCCGCAGCATCATCTGACCGGAGCGACGCACGGCCTCGGCCTGGCGCCGCTGTTCGGCGTTCAGTGGCGAGGACAGCAGCAGGGCGTTCATGCCCAGCAGGCCGGCCATCGGCGTGCGCACCTCATGCCCCAGCGTGGCGAGGAAGCGGCCCTTGGCCTCCGAGGCCTCCTGCGCCAGGCGCTGCGCCTGCTCGGCCATCCGCAGCCGGTAGCGCGCCGCCAGCCGCCGCCGGTAGGCCAGCACCAGCATCAGCAGCCCGAGCAGCGCGAACACCGCATAGGCGACCCATGCCGCCGGCGTCCACCACCAGGCGGGCGCCACGTACAGCTCGCGCTCCAGCGGCGGCACCCAGCGGCCATCGGCCCCGGCCGCGCTGACCTGCAGCCGGTAGCGGCCGGGCGGGAGCTGCGCATAGGCGCGCTCGGGCACCCGGCCGGTCTCGATCCAGCCGGGGTCGACGCCTTCGAGCCGGAAGCGGTAGGCGTGCGTGCCGGGATCCGCGAAGGACAGCAGGCGCAGGCCGATGCGCAGGTCGCGGTCGCCGTGCTGCAGTTCGATCGGCCCCGCCGGCAGCTCGATGCGCGCGCCTCTGCGGATCACCGAGGCCTCGTGCCAGTGCAGCGGCGAAGGCTTGGCGGGGCCGCGCAGTCGGGCGGGATCGAACACCACGACGCCACCCAGGGTCAGCGCGGCGATGTAGCCCTCGCGGGTCAGCAGGGGGGCCTGGCGATTGCGGAACTCGCTGCTGGGCAGCCCGTTGCGCTCGGTGAACAGGCGCAGCTCGGCCAGCTCGCCGTCCAGCGGTGGGCGGTAGCGGAACAGGCCGCGGCCGGTGGTGAGCCAGAGCTCGCCGTCAGGCAGCACGACCAGGCCACCCGACTCCACCTCGGGCAGCCCGGCCTGGGCACCGATTCCTTCGATGCGTTCCAGCGTGGAACCATCCCAGCGATGCCGCTCGAGTCCGGTGAGGTGGTGCAGCCAGAGCTCATCGCCGCCGCTGAAGGCGAAGCCGAAAATGCGGGTCGCGGGCGAGCCGGGCACCGGCGCGAAGTCGCCGCCCTCGGGTGGACGTCGAAACAGCCCGCCCGGACCCGCCCACCACAGCGCACCGTCCGGCGCGCGCGCCAGGTGCTCGGTCTCGACCAGGGCACCGCCCACGCTGGGACCGCCGAACTCGCGCAGCACCCGTCCATCCGGATCACGCAGCTGCAGACCACCGCCGATCACGCCCAGCCAGATGCCTTCGGGCGTCTCGAGCAGATGGTCGATCTCGCCGCTCGGTACGGCCTGCTCGCCGGCGGTGCCGAAGCGCTGTTCGCGGCCATCAGCGAAGCGGATCAGCAGGCCATCCATCAGGCCCAGCCAGAGGCTGCCGTCGGCGCGCTCAAGCACCGCCCGCGGACGATTGGGCGCGAGATCCTCACCTGAGCGCAGGGTCCGGATCGCGCCGCTGCGCAGATCGAGCCGCTCGAGCTCGAAGGCATGCCCCACCACCAGCAGGCCGCCGTCGCGCGCCTCCGCAAGGCTGAGCGGCACCGAGCCACCGCGCTCGGGCTCGCGGCGCAGCACGCTGAAATCGCGCCAGGCCGGCGGCAGCCGCGCCAGCCCACCGCCGTCGGACGCGAACCACAGGCCATCCTCGTGGTCGCGCAGGATCGACATCACCATTCGCCCGGGGAAGGCACCGCGGAGGCCGGGCTGCACCTCGGCAGCGACCCAGTCCTCACCGCGCAGGCTCTGCAGGCCGGTCGACAGGCCCACCCACAGATGCCCATCGCCTTCGTCGAGGATCGACAGCACGTTGGCGCCGGGCAGGCCGCGCCAGCGCTCGAAGCGCGCGGTCCCGCCGTCGAAGTCGAAGCGCCACAGGGCATCCGAGGTGCCGACATGCAGGCCGCCATCGGGACGTTCCTCCAGCTGCCAGACCCAATGCCCGCGCGCCGACTCGGACGGCGGTCGATGGCAATCGAAGCCCGCACCACGCTGCCGGCAAAGCCCGCCGGTGGTACCGATCCACAGGCTGCCGTCGCGGGCATGCAGCAGGGACAGCACCGTGTCGCCGCCGAGGCTGTCGGCGCGCTCAGGATCGTGGCGGAACACCTCCAACTCGCCGCGCCCAAGGTGCATGCGGTAGAGCCCGGTGCGGAAGCCACCGAACCACAGGCTGCCGTCGTCGTCGCTGCTGATGGCGAAGACATCGTCGGCTTCGATGCGCGGATCGGTGCTGCGGTTGAAGTGGCGAAAGCGCGCCGGGCGCTGCGACTCCAGCCGACTCAAGCCGCCGCCCTCGGTGGCAACCCAGAGCCGCCCCTCGCGATCCACGTGCAGGGCCTGAGCGTTGTTGGCCGGCAGCGAGTGCGGATTGTCGGATGCGTGGCGGTGGACCTCAAAGCCGACGCCGTCGTAGCGGGCCAGGCCCTCCACGGTGCCTATCCAGAGAAAGCCCTCGCGATCCTGCGCGAGCGCATAGACCTTGCTCGATGGCAGGCCGTCGGCGGTGCCGAAGCTGTCGAACAGCGGCGTCTCCGGCAGTGGCGGAGCGGCAGCACGCACGCAGGGCAACATCCCGACCAGCGCAACAGGAACGAGCAGGCAACGCGGAAAACGCATCGGTTCAAGACCTGAGCAATCGCTTGAGCGCGCATCCTGCCATAGGCCCTTCTGCAACGCGCCGTTGCAGGGCGGCAACGGGTCGTGATGCGCTGGTGACAGTCGCGATCCGTAGAATCGACCCGACGCCTCCATCGAGACCGCCCTCGCGTGCGCCGACCCGGTGACCCCCTGCGACTGCTGCTGGCCCTGCTCGCCCTCGTGGCGACCGCGGCCCTGCTGTACCTGGGCCTGGCCCTGCTGGAGCGCAGCCTCGACGTGTGGACGCAGCTGCAGGCCCTGCCCGGCTGGCTGCGCGGCCTGCTGCTCACGGTGCTGGCGGCCTTCGGCGGCGCCGGCGCCTGGCTCGCCCTGCGCCTCCTGCGCGGCGGCCCCGGCCGCGCGCCGCGTGCCGAACCCATCGACCGCGCGCGCATCGAGGCGCGGCTCGAAGCACTCGAAGCGCTGGGCGAACCGGCTGACTTCGCCCGCGGCGAGCTGGCCGAACTCGATGCCCGGCGCGCGCGCGGCGTGCTGCAGCTGGCCCTGTTCGGCGACATCTCGGCCGGCAAGAGCAGCCTGCTGCGCGCGCTGGTGCCGGAGGCCGAGGCCGCCATCGACGTACGCGGCGGCTCAACCGTCGACGTCCGCCACCACCGCGCCGAGTTCGAAGGCCAGGCGCTGGAGATCGCCGATGTGCCCGGCACGCATGGCGCTGAAGGCGGAGCGCTGTCGGAACTTGCCCGCGCCGAAGCCGCGCGCGCGCATGCCCTGCTCTATGTCTGCGACGGCGATCTGACCCGCGGCCAGGACGCCGACCTGCGCGCACTGGCCCGCTTCGGCCGGCCGCTGTTCCTGCTGCTGAACAAATCCGACCGCTATGCCGACGGCGAGCGCGCCGCCCTGCTGGCCCATCTGCGGCAGCGCTACACGGACCTCGGCCTGCGCGCGCTGGCCGTCAGCGCTGGACATCGCGAGCAGCTGCAGCGCATCGAGGCCGACGGCCGCGAGACCACGGTCGAACGCGAGCGCCCCGCCGATCTCGGCGAACTGCCGCAGGCCCTGCGCGCGCTGGCGGGCATCGAGGCCGGCAGTCTGGAGCCGGCACGCGAAGCCGCGACCCTGGCCGCACTCGACGCGCGCATGGCCGAGGCCGAGCAGTCTGCGCGCAGCCGCGAAGCCGAGGCCGTGCTGCGCCGCTACACCCGGCGTGCGCTGGTCGCGGCACTCGCCACCGTCGCGCCCGGCACCGACCTGATCATCCAGGGCGGGCTGGCGGCCGCGATGCTGCACGAGCTGGCGCGACTGCACGGCCGCAGCCTGCGCGATCTCGATGTCGACGCTTTCCTCAAAGCCGCTGGCGGCCGTGTCCGCAGCCACAGCGCGGTGCTGCTGGCGATCGCCGGCAATGCGCTCAAGGCCTTCCCCGGCCTCGGCACCTTGGGCGGCGGGCTGGTGCATGCGGTGGCCTATGGCCTGCTGTTCGACGCACTGGGTCGCGCGGCCGCCGAAGCCCTCGCCCAGGGCAGCGCGCTCGATCGCACGGCCACCCTGGATGCCTTCGAGAAGCAGCTCGCGGCGCCGCGCGCCGAAGCGCTGAAGCGACTGGCGACGCTGGGCATCGAAGCCCTGCGCGGCGAGCGCGAGGTGCAGCGATGAAACGTATCGTCAGCGCGTCGATCCTGCTGTTCGCGGCCAGCGCCGCGCAGGCCGAGCGCTACACCATCGACCCCGTGCACAGCCGCGTGCTGATCCGCGTCGCGCACGCCGGCTTCGCCCAGGCCATGGCCACGCTGTCGGCGCCACAGGGCTTCATCGACTACGACCCCGAGGCACCCGAAGCTGCGAAGGTCGAGGTCGAGCTGCCGCTGGATCGCCTCGACTTCGGCGATGCCGACTGGAACCGCCGCATGGCGCGGCGCGACTACTTCGACAGCGAACGCCATCCGAGTGCGCGCTTCGTCTCGACATCCGTACAGCCGGGCGCGGACGGGGAACTTCGCATCGAAGGTCAGCTCGAACTGCGTGGGGTGCGCGTGCCGGTCACGCTCACTGCCCGCATCAACCGCATCGGCCGCGATCTCCCCTGGGTGCCGCGGCACAGCCTCGGCGCCTCGGCCACCGCCACGATTGACCGCCGCGACTTCGGCATGGACCGCCATGCCGGAGCGGTCGGCAATACGGTCGAGGTGTGGATCGAAGTCGAAGCACGTCGACAGCGTCGCAGCGAGCGCGATGGCGAAGGCGAAGGCGATGACCGCTCAAGCGATGCCGTCGATGACGGCACACGCAACGCAGCGGAAGCACCGACACCAGCGGACGCGACCCCTGAGGCTCCGCAGCCACCTGAAACCGATGAGGCCCACGACCATGCCACTGCGCAGCACTGACGCCACCTGGGGCTGGGGCAGCCAGTTCTTCCACTGGGCCACCGCGCTCGCCATCCTCGCCACTGCTTTCGTCGGCCTCACCATGGAGGACGTCGACGCGCTCTGGTACTACGGCCTGCACAAGTCGCTGGGCATGAGCGTGCTCGGCCTCGTGGTGCTGCGCCTGCTCTGGCGGCTCGTGGACCGGCGCCCACCCTACCCCGCCGGCATGCCCGCCTGGCAGCGTCTCGCCTCCAGCGGCGCGCATGCGCTGATCTATGTCGCGATGCTGGTGATGCCGCTGTCCGGCTGGTTCTACAACTCGGCCGCGCGCAGGCCGCTGGACTGGTTCGGCGTCTTCAAGATCCCCAGCCTCACCGCGCTCGACCGCGAGACCCAGACCTACAGCATCCTCGGCTTCGACGCGCCGGCCTTCATCGACACGCCGCAGAAGCTGCGCGCGATGGCCGGCGACGTACACGAGACCCTGTTCTATGCCGGCGCGGTCCTGATCGCCCTCCATGTCGCCGCTGCGCTCAAGCACCATTTCCTTGATCGCGATGCGACGCTGGCGCGGATGCTGCCGGGTCTGTCCTCGCCTGCACCGCGCGCAAATGCAGCGCCGGCGAACGACGCCGGTCCGGCGGCGCAGCCCGAGGCTGCGTCCACTGCCTACCCCGCGCGCGTATCCGAAGCGGACGCGACCTCTGCTGAGCGCAACCCCGCCCCCTGACGCCCCATCCGCCCTGCCCAAGGAATCCGCATGAACCGCTTGTTCGCCCTGTTGCTGCTCACCGCCATCGCCCTGCCCACCTTTGCCAGCGACTGGACCGTCGACCCAGCGGCCTCGAAGCTCGCGTTTGTCGCCGAATACAGCGAAGGCCCGATCGACGGCCGCTTCAACCGCTTCACGCCCAGCATCCGCTTCGATGCCGCCGACCTCGCCAGCGCGCGCTTCGACGTCGAGATCGAGCTCGCCAGCGTCAGCACCGGCGACGAGGAGTGGGACGGCTATCTGGTCGGCGAGGACTTCTTCAACACCGAGGGCTTCCCGAAGGCGCACTACCGCGCCGAGCGCTTCGAAGCGCGTGACGGCGGCTTCGTCGCGCTGGGCACGCTCGAGCTGCGCGGCGTGCAGCGGCCGGTCGAGCTGGTCTTCAGCTTCGAAACCGAGGGCGACAGCGCCACGCTGAAGGGCAGCGCCCAGCTCGACCGCATCGCTTTCGGCGTCGGCGGCGGTGACTGGGAAGATCCCGACACCATTGCCCACGGGGTCAAGGTCGAGACCGAGCTGAAGCTCAGCCGCTGATGAGCTCGCGCCTCACCCGCTGGATGCAGCGCCTCGCCGCCCCCTTCCGGCGCGGCGAGGACGCCGTGCCCGCGGCGGACGGCGACCCCCTGCTGCGCGCGGCCGATAGCCTGCGCGGCCTGCTTGACGACCCCTCGATTCCGGCCGAAATCCGCAGCGAGCTCGCGGCCGACTACGCCGAAGTCGAGGCCATGCTGGGCCGGCTCGAGCAGGGCCAGATCCATCTCGCCGCCTTCGGCCGGGTCAGCGTCGGCAAGAGCTCGCTGCTGAACGCGCTGGCCGGCAGCGAAGCCTTCGAGACCGGCGTCCTGCACGGCACCACCACCGCGCGCGGCCAGCAGGCCTGGCGCGAAGCCGCCGCCCATGGCGTGCAGCTGATCGATACGCCGGGCATCAACGAGCTCTCGGGCGAAGCGCGCGAGAAGCTGGCCTTCGAGGTGGCGCGGCGCTCCGACCTGATCCTGTTCGTGGTCGATGGCGACCTCACCCAGGTCGAGCTCGACGCCCTGCGCCTGCTCGCCGCCCAGCAGCGCCCACTGCTGCTGGTGCTCAACAAGGCCGACCGCTACCGCGCCGACGAGCTCGACACCCTGCGCACGCGCCTGCTCGAACACACCCGCGGCATCGTTCAGCCCGAGAACCTGCTGCTGGCCCGCGCCCAGCCCGCGCCGGAGCGCGTGCTGCGGGTCGACGCGCAGGGCCGCGAACAGCTCGACAGCCGGCCGCGCAGCATCGATGTCGGTGAAGTGCGCGCCCGCGTGTTTGCGATTCTGGAATCCGAGGGCAAGGCCCTGGCCGCGCTGAATGCCGCGCTGTTCGCCGGCGACCTCGCCGACAGCGTCGGCGAGCGCCTGACCCGCCTGCGCGCCGAGCTGGCCGCGCGCATTACCCGCAGCTACTGCCTGGCCAAGGGCGTGGCGGTGGCGTTGAACCCGGTGCCGGTCGCCGATCTGCTCGCCGCGGCCGCGCTCGACGTCGCCCTCGTCGTGCACCTGTCGAAGATCTATGCGCTGCCGATGAGCCGCGCCGAAGCCAGCCGCCTGCTGGCGACGGTCGTGGCCCAGCTGGCCGCGCTGATGGGTGCGATCTGGGGCGTGCATCTGGTGGCCTCGGCGCTGAAGGGCATGAGCGCGGGCCTTTCCACTGCGCTGACTGCCGCCGCGCAGGGTGCCCTGGCCTGGTACGCCACCCTGCTGGTCGCGCGCTCGGCCGAACGCTATCTGGCCCAGGGCAAGAGCTGGGGCGACAAGGGGCCAAAGCGCGTGGTCGCCGAGATCGTCGAAAGCCTCGACCGCGACTCCGTGCTGCGCGAAGCGCGCGAGGAGATCCTGCGCCGGTTGCGCAAGAGCGGGGATTAGGGATTGGGGATTAGGGATTGAGACCGCCGACTCGGCGAGACGGCTGCGTTCCCCGCGTTCGTCGCCGCGTGGCAAACGAAACGACCACGTTCCCTCTCCACCCGACCGCGGTTTGGGGCGCTGATCGCTCGCCGGTGGCAGCCGATGCCCCGGAGAGCCGGAGCGAAGCGACCGCAGGTCGGGGGTGAGGGGCCGTTCGGAGCGTCTGCGCCCAAGGCACCCAGCTGCTCACGCTCCGCACAGCCCCTCATCCGGCGCTGCGCGCCACCTTCTCCCGCGGGGAGAAGGGAAGCAGGCGCAGGCATCGCCAGAGTGCTCGGCATTCGCGCTCGGGAAGGGAAATGCGAGTGCCCACCCGGGCAGCGCAATGCGCTCTTGCGAATCCCGCGGCCCTCGCGCGCAGCGCTCGGGCGCTCAGCGGCGCGCAGACCGGTGGTCCGCAAGCGCGCCGCTTCACTCCCGATTCCCGATTCCCGATTCCCGATTCCCGATTCCCGATTCCCGATTCCCGA